>SXGQ01327848.1_pt1 | contig 56589 bp, 48 predicted proteins | sample 3178371 | NCBI WGS metagenome assembly SXGQ01 (sample SAMN11356859, study PRJNA531348) | freshwater metagenome | isolation source: freshwater sample F1-20 | place: China: Fuxian Lake, Yuxi | collected 2017-12-25
CAATACCGCAGGAACACCCCCTTTTGCTCCTTCCATGCCTCAGATGGCACCTTTACAATTACCACAGCCACAGATCCTTCAGCAGCAAATGCAGCCACAGATGCAAATGCAGCAGATGCAGCCACAGATGCAAATGCAGCAGATGCAGCCACAGATGCAGCCACAAATGCTTCAGCCCCAGATGCAAATGCAGCAGATGCAGCCACAGATGCAAATGCAGCAGCCACAAATGCTTCAGCAGCAACAGGTGCAGCAAGGAGGATCGTATCAGTATGTGATGCCACAACCTATTGTCTATACATCCCCCGTTCCAAATGGCCCACCCACCTTTGTTGTAGATACAAGTACTCAAGCCATGCAACAAGGAGGATACTTGGAAACATATCAGCAAGCTGCAGAAGGTATGCCAGTTATGGGAAGACGCAATCCCTCAAGAGGCCATCAAACACCAAGAGGACGTGCTGTAAGTCCAAAGAAAACGTTTGGAGGAGAACAGGTGGCATCTAGCACAAAAATCACAGTGAGTAAATTGGGATAAACTTCAAGAAACGGTATAAAATTGACTTCCGTTTATGAATAGAAAGGCAGTCCCAAATGACGTCGTATGAGATTATTGATGTTCTATATCGTTCCCGCCTAACTCTTCTTGAGCATTTAGACACATGTGGATATAATACCGAGCCTTATAGCAAGTTTAGTCCAAAAGAGATCACTGAGATGGTTAAAGCGGGTCCTGTTGCAGGAGCACCTCCGGCACTTTCAATGGAGTTGACGAAGAAGGCTGATGTGGAAACACCTTATCAAAAGTGCCTCGTTGTTTACACGATTGGCAAGATTAAGCAAAAGCTCCTTGCTTTCACGAACAAGATTATTGATCCAGAGGAAGGCTTTGATTCAGCCACGACCGAGCTTATTGTTGTAACACTTGAACCAATCGCTCCGAACTTTCATGCAACGGCCTTTCAGCTCTGGATGGCTGAAGCAAAGACAAAGGTCCGCTTCTTTCAAGCAGCTGCCATTGTAAATAACCCATTGAAACACATGCTTGTACCAAAACACGAGAAGGTTCCACTAGACCAAGAGGAACAGCTTCTTAAGAGCCTACACGCAACGAAGGCACAGCTCCCGCTTATTCGTTTCCATGAGGATCCTATCGCACGTATCCTTGGACTTGTGCCAAAGGATATTGTGAAGATTACACGACCTAGCTTAACGGGTGGAGAAGCAGTTCTGTATCGCCTCTGTGTTCCATAGACGTGTCGCCATATACTTAGCAGTAAAGTTATCTTAGTGATGATAAAAACCATCATAACTAAGACAATTGCTTAAATTAGAAGATGCCTGACATCAAAACTTTAATTATAGCTGGTGAAAGTCAAAATATACAATTTGATGTAACACCACCTTTTTCTGCAAGTGGTGACGGTGCTGTTCCCACTGACTGTGTTACGATCATTGAAAATGCTAAGGCTGACACAACAGCATCCGTTTTTTTAGACAGATACAAGATCGGCTCAACAACATCTTTAACACAAAAACTGAATGATCTTAAAAATGCTTTACCAATCGATAATTCTAAAGAAATTACGAACAATGCCGCTCTAATTGCTGTTACTGATTATTTAAAGAAACTAACGACTACCCACATTCCTGTTATACAGCATGTAACCAATTGTTTAAGAGAATCATTACAGATTGATAATACAAAGATAAAGGAAGCACAAGCTATGCTTGATGAAGCTAAATCCCGGCTGGCATCTATCACGAATCCTGAAGAGAACGTCTCTTATTACGAGGGATGGTTTCCACTTGTTCGTCCGATGAGTGAATCCGCATTATTTGGCCTCTTCGGTGCTGCTATTCTATTACTTCTATTATCAATTATGATATCACTTCGCTTAACTGGTGTCGAGATTGATATAAAAATACCAGAAATTATTATACCTTATTTTACACTACCTCCGAACGCTTCTTATTATATTTATGGTGGAATTGCTGTGGGGCTTCTAGGTGGTATTTCTTACGCTTATTATACCTCTAAATACCGAAAATAAGAAATCACTCTTTCCTAAGGTCCTTCTAAGACCCTCCTGTGCTTAAAGCTACAAATAAACCACTGATAAAATTTTAACACTTAACGGTAGAAGATGGCCTTAAATGCTAATGTAGCGGATCCATGTAGTACATTATTAAATACTACAGGCTATCCAACGCTTTTTAATGTAACAGGAAATTTTTCAGCAGTATTTCTCAGAATTGCTTCTAATGGAAATCTTTTAACATATCTAGCCACGTTGAATGCTGTAACTGATAAGACTAAGAAAATTTTAGCATCGCCGAATGCAAATAGCACCTATCGCCTTATTAAGTTTTTATCCATCACAGGGTCCGAAGGCAGTCCAGATTATAGTGTGTTAAATAATGTTGCTTTGAATACTGTTGGCTCGTATAGAAGTATTGTTGATTCTTATATTATGGCTGGACCTTCTTCTGGTCCGAATTATTCAGGAGGCATTAGTAAAACAAAGTACACATTCCCAGGTGATACGGATGTAGTAGCACTCACTGATGCAGAAATAATTAACGTTCGTGATAGACTTATAAAAGATGGCTTTTTGCTAACTCAAGATGAGTTATATATTGAATCACAGCTTACCATAAATCCCAATATATCTGCGGAAACAGAAAGTTTAGTATATTTATATCGTTTGCAACAATCTGGAGATTCCTTATCTCCCACTCAAATGACTCGTCTAAATGTATTAGAAAACAAGAATCTTAGATTTTTTGGTGCTTTTATGGCTGAATATTGTTTCTACAGAAAACGTTATACATACCTTCTAGAACAATATTTTATAATATATAGCCAAAGTTCCACTACTACACCTGCTACTTATGCTCCATTGGCGAGCAATGACATAATAACTGCATTGTTTGGAGAAACAAGCACATATACTGGTAGCTTAGCAAATAAACAAATGGTCCATTTATCTAAAATCGTGTATCATATGGCATGTCTTAATACGCGTATGGCAGATATGTTGAGAATTCTAGGAAAAATTAATGATTATTATAATGTTATTTTTACGTTAATACACGAAAATATAAATTCAAGGACTCTAACCGGTGGAAATGCGGCTTTAGCAAACACAATCACCGCTTTACAGACGTCGGCCACGAATGCTAAGAAATATATGACCGATGCAGACTTTGCAAAAGAAGTCATGACGTATAATTCCGAGAAGAATCGTTATTCAAATATACTTCTTGGATTATACGCGTTCTTAAATATTTCCGCGTTAGCTGCTATATTTCATTTGGCACGTTCTTGAAGTGTTAAACTCTAACGTTCAAGAACCCTCAAACTCTAAACGTTAAGAACCCCTAGTTCTTAACTTTTAAATAAAAGAAGATTAATTAGTAATGTCCGCATATGATACGGCTTTCCCATCGGTAGATTCTACGGTTGTAAGTACCCTAGGAAAAGCAGACGCTGCGTATATAGATCTTATAAAGACTGGAATTAATAGAGCTGAAACGAATAACTTTTTATCAGGGTTTAATTCTTCTGAGGGTATAAGTAATAGTACGATAAGTTCATCAATTCTTTTAAGTCGTAATATAAATCTTGATGATGTCGCTAAACATATGACAGCGAATAATAATAAACTATTGAATGGTTCAAAGGACACTTATCTCCGGCAAGGGGAGATTAATGAATGGCAAGCTCAAAATAAGCTAGACACCCTCTTCTTTTTACAAACAGTCTTTCTCTTTTTTACACTCATGATATTCCTAATCTTTCTCCGGCAATATGGTATGGTTACAAATAGGCAGTTATGGATAATTGCTAGCACATTTACACTCATCCTTGTTGGAATTCTATGGAATCGTGCGTCATATACTAACAGAAGTCGTGACAATAGATACTGGAATCGCAGATATATTGGGTTGTCAGATGCTAATTTATCTGCTTCCAACAAATGTCCTGAGCCTCTATAAAAGTCAGATGGTCAAAGTTAAAAGTGTATTGACAAAAACAGAGGGCAGATGAAGGTCAAAGAACTATCTGAAAGAATTACTAAAATTGTAAGTGAACTCGCTAAATATACAACTAGTATAACAACCAGTTATGACAATATGACCACAAGAGGTGGGGGCCTTAATAGTGTTGTTGATAATGATTTAATAACACAAAATCAAATTACAAGTATAAAAGAAGAAACAGAAGCCATAGATAGAGAATTTGTAGAAGCTGAGCACCACTTTAAATTAAGTGGGGGTAAATCAAGAAAACAGACTCTACAAGAATTTATCCTTTTATTCTTTTTTGTAGCTTACGCACTCTTTACAGTAAGCCTTATTATATATTCCAAAGCGGTAGGTATATCTGTATTAAAAACATTTGGCATCATGTCGTTTATGTTACTTATGATTTCTGGAATCATTCTTCGCTACGCGTAGTCCTCTCAGCCATAAAGGTTGTCTTCCCCTCGTCGTCAAAGAACACCACTACTCGCTTATACACCCCATTATCTAAATTCCCGAAATCTTCATCCAGACGGTTTTGCATTTCTTGATTTGTAAGTTTCTTACCAGTCAAGACCCCCTCATTTTGACGAAGCCAGTTGGTATATGCAACTTTGACATCCTTGGCCGTAGCCTGCTCATTGCCATACTCTGTTATCCCAAGACGCAATGAATCCCGCATATCAATCATTCGCTCAGCCTTGAACTTGCCATACATATCAAAGCTCTCCTTATACTTATTTGACTCATTGATAACTCCCGCAGGAATCGGCTCAAGACCATTCACCAAATACTCCTTCTCATACACATGGACCAAGAGTGCGAGCCACGCCTCCCTCCAAACACGCAACTTCGCGTCCAAATCATTGTCACGCGGAAATACATTTGGACGACCACCCTTTAACTCAGGATCCGTCTTATCCACGAACTTACTTCCAAATGTGATAACACGAATACGACGCCAAGTGCCACGATCCATCGCGTGAATCGGCGGAAGACGATTACACATCATAAACAGCTTCCCCGTGATACGAAATCGTTGCTGATCCTCAAATAGGCCACGAGCCTCCACCACATCCTCGCCCGAAAACTGCTTCATACGCGAGGTGTTCAACGGCTCACGGTCATCAGGCTCCTGGAGATAAATGAACCGTTTATTCTTGATGCCAATGATATCTGGATTCGCTGCTCCAGAATCAGGACGCTTGCGAGTCAACGCCGTCGCAGCGAGAGAAGAACAATAGTCACCGAAGGTATACTTCATCAAATCCACTACCTTTGACTTACCGTTGCCACCAACGCCAATGAAGGTGTAATAGCACTGTTCCCTATTCGCCCCCTCCAAGCAACTCGCCATCAGACGAATGTAATACGCCAACATCTCCTCTGATGGAAAGATCTTTCTGAGGAAATCCATCAACTCCTGTTGAATAGGATCATCACGATCATACGGGTGATACTCAATCGGCTCAGAATCAGGATAATTGCGACCGGCCAAGAAACTCATGTAATCATCAGGCTTTCCTGGACGAAACACAACAACCTTCTTTGACACACCTGCCTCGGCATCGTAGATTTCGTTGTTCAAATCAATGACACCGTTCTTACATGCGAGGAGATACTGGTTCATGTTCAACATATTGGTGAAATCCTCTTCGCAGAAGAGCTCCGCTGCCTCCTTCATCACACAGTTCTTGAAATCACTGGAATACAAATGCTTCTCAAGCTTCACGAGAATGTCAAAACGACCCCCATCAACCGTGAAGGACCAATTCTTGTACCAATCCTCGTCTGGAGTGGCATTAATACCGGTCAAATTGTTCTTGGTGCAATGGTCCTCCCAACCCTTCTTCTTCAGTCGCAAACGAGCACGCACTACGAGATCCGCCACCTCTGAACTCAACTTCTCACGCAAATCCATTCCTTGATTTGTATGCCTCCATGTATGAATCTTATCATCAAATACATACCACTCGGTCTTCCTTGACTCAACGGAAGCACAGTATCGCCCCTTGTAGACACGACGAAGCAGGAGAGCAGCGTGGTGATGCGTATCATCAACACGATACTGGACAAACCGCACATGATCCTCCTCAATGAGCTCCTTATACTTCTCAGGGTTATCATCGCGTGCCCAGTAATGAATGGATTTCATTGTTAGCTTCGCACCCTTTGTGTTTCGGCTGAATCCCCGCATCCAAGAAGAACGGAGTTTATTCCAATCTGTCCCCACGGCCTTGTCAGACTTCTTTGAGAATTCCTGGAAAGTCGCAAACATCTCCTCGCTTGGATCAATGTTGTAAAGACACCACCCAACTTCCATCCATGTCTTGTAGTCATCGGCACGCTTTGTAGATAGACATTCAATTGTAATATTTTTCACCAACTCTATTTCCTCTAGATCATAGTCCTCAGGAATATAGGTAACAACCGCCGGCGTCTGTGATGTCGTAACAGGCTGAGCCACAGGCATAGGAGTTTCGACCGTCTTCAAATACTTGTTATACAACTCCTTCTTTTCCTCACGAATCTCATTGTCATCGTCAGGAATGTTGTAACGCACGCTCAAGATCTCCATCAAATCCCGCTCACTGAAGCGTGTCCCATCTTCATCGAGTGCTCCACTCTCAGGATTGAAAGCGTAGATGGTGTCAAGCTTGTAGGCAGGAATTTGAGGCTTTGATTCACCAAAGAGGAACCATCCCTGCTTCCTCACCATGGATTCGTCATAAATGTCTTCTACAGCATTCACATAACCGATTCCAGAAAACGCCGTTTGAATGGCCTGGGCATCAAGAAGCCACATACGCAATGCCTTCTGCTTTTCATTTGTGAGAGACAAGTCAGGGCACTGGATGTGAATGCCATCCTTGATGAACTTCTTATCCGCATACGCTTGAGGACGCAGAGAGATGAAGAACCTCAGTGAATTGTATGCGGAAAGATCCATAAATTCTGTCAAACCATTCGTGACGTGACGAACAAAGGAACTGATGTGTCCTTGGTTGAAACGGTGCGAGAGTGCCGTGTCAATAGGAAACTTGAAATCCAAGTCAATGAGAATCGGCTTAGGAGAATTCAAGCGGGGTTGTTCAACAAGGTTCAGGGGACGACTGTTATGAACGAAGAGGTAATCATGAAGCAAATCAAGGAATTTCAGGTAATGATCATCAGGAATAAGCCAAGTACCTTTCATTGCACCCATTCCACACAAGGAGGCTTCTTGACTATGACCTTTACCGCATCGGTGCTCATCTAAGAATGTTCGAAGCGAATGTCCATTATAGGTATCTAAGACGGACATGTGGACCAACTAACCACCGGCTATAAAAATCATTTTTTAGGGCGACACAAACGAACCCTAAAAAATGATTTACCCTAACCCTCAAAACAAAAGTCCAAATGTCCAAGGCTCAAAGAAATGTTAATAAACAACCAGAGATGGAAGCTCCTAAGAAAACGAAGGCACCGAAGCTAACAAAGGAACCGAAGTCAAAAAAGGCCAGTCCCGAAGTGCCCCAAACAGAAGGCATTCCAGAAGGCCTTCTGGCAACACCCATTCAGCGACAAGAGCTCACGCCCCCGGATTTAGAGGCTCCCATGAATCCAGAATCAGAAAGCTGTCTAAAATTCTGCTCCGTCTGTGATAACTATCTATATATGCAAATGGACGGCGAAAGCCAAGAGCTCAGACGTATTTGTCGCAAGTGTGGATTTAAGGAGGATTCAAAGGGTGGTCTTGTCATGGAAATGATGATTCAACAGCGTTCTTCAGAGGGATATAAGGTGCTTCTCAATGAATTTACACGCAAGGATCCCAGACTTCCGCACATTCGCAAAAATATCTCATGCCCAAACGCGGCATGTGAAAGCAATCATGGAAAGGATCCTGATGTTATTTATATCAAATATGATCTTGTGAATCTAATGTACCTCTACATTTGCGATATCTGTGGAGATCAGTGGCATTCACGCTCAAGGCTCTAGCCCCTAGGCCTCTAGACCTTAGAATAGTTCAATATCATCTAATTCGGTTCTACATGTGGGACAACGCTTCGTTGTTTTCATAATATGCTCTATGCTCCCACGTGAAAACGCGTGAAAACATTTCGTGAGTGAAATATCCCCTGCCTTGAGCTCATCCATGGTGACTGGGCAAGATTCTTTTGATACAATCAAACTATCCACAAACCCCTTTAACACATATTTCGGAACGGCTACAACCTTTGGAACAACCGTTGGAGCCTTTGGCGGCTCGTATGTTATAATAACATGCCATTCAGAAGTCAGGTCCTTTCCTTTATATACGTTATAGTATTCAATAGGCAATGTTACATTCGGCTTTTCAACAATATAACGATATATCTTTCCAAAAGCGTCCGTATTCACATACATATCTAGCTTCTCCATAACGGTCGTGTAAAGCATATCACCTTCAGATGTTTTCCGCACATGAACATATTCGCGTCTTTCTAGCATTCCACCTGCCCCATTCATATAGGTGTCTATGCGATTTCTAGGATTTTTTACAGGAGTCATTCGCACATGATTCTCTTCAAATGATGGTTCAAATAGAACATATCTATTGTAACCAGCATTTACAATTAAGTATTGCGGTAGACTAGCCATACTAGCCATACTAGTGATTGTGGGGGCTAAATACACCTTTTACACAAATCAATTTTTTTGACAAACAAAACACTTCAAACAATATTTAGCTCTACCGAAGTTTCCTTTTTATATAGGGCTTTCAGTTCAGTAATATATTGTTTTCTTAGTTTGGCAATATCTTCTTCTGTGGGATGTTCAATTTGCGTCACAGGTATTGGTGAGCCAACAACAGAAAATATAGGGTCTTTTAATGGTGTATGTAACATACCAAGCATGTTATAAATAGATCTAAATGTTGGTATAGGAACACACATATCATATTTTTCCAATTTATCTTGTAGCCATGGAATATCAAGGATAGAACATACACTATTTTCATTCACGGATACAATTGGAACAAGAGGAGTTCCTGTTTCCAAGGCCATTTTAAAGATTCCACGGCGTTTGGATAAGATGGCAGTGTCTTCATACAGCATCTCTCTCATACCACCCGCTGCAACAGAAACAGACATATTATTTTCTAACACCTCTTTCATTGAAAAATAGTCTGATGGAATTGCACCTAGTTCTTCATAGATTTCTTTCATAAATGGAAGCCATAGTAAAAGGCTAAATGCGGCACCCTTTATATTTCGTACAGGCCAATTTGTATATTTCGTACCCACATGAAAGAATTTACTCATACAAAAAACTCCATGAGGATGCCACATATAAATATGACGACCTTCGGGTATATTTTCTGGATTTTTAATCTTAAATGACTCTCCAATATTTTTGTGTATTTTGGAAAGTTCATTGGGAAAAATTCCACCGACAAACCTTTTACACATGTTTATAAGAGGCATAATGCGTATAATTCCAATTGATACAGCGATTAGCATTATACCTGCACTTACAAATCCAAAAAATACACTTGTCATTCCAATTCCAACTAAAAACCCGAAACATATTGAAACATATGAAAAAGGGAAGAAGGCATCTAACATTCTAGGAATTGAATACAATCTTTTATGATTAAAGAAGGCGAACAAAGTGGTGCACGAAATTCAGTATTATCTGTAACTACATACATCCAGGTTAAATCGCTGGCCGACTCTGTAATTTGCGTATATCTTCCAATCTTTGACCGTACCCAAGTGCCCCAGACTTCTTCTATTATTGGCCGGATTGCGTCAATTCTCCATATAGATACAAGTATTTGAAAGAGGTCGCGTCCTTCCTTTGGACAAAAATCAATCGGCCGTCCTTCTCTTTTTACATCCAATACATTACTAAAACAAGCAAATCCAAAATCAATAAAGACTATGTAAAAGGGGAAGGTGATCTTCTTTTTCACATTGTCCCAGGTTATATGAATTTCCCTTGGTTCATCAACTACCAGAATATTATTGACTTTCAGATCTCTGTGGTCTATCTTTAATATATCTTCAATCACCTCTAAGATAAGTGCAATTTGAAGAATTAATAGTGCGAAGGTTTTACCATCTCGTTTGAAATGGCGGATACACCACGAAGATAAGAGTTGAGCGTCATACATATTCATTGAAAACCATACATCCATTGTTGGCTTATATATAAATATTTTGTGTACTTTTGGAATCGCAAAACATAGCCCGTATTGACGTAAATCATTGTGTAACTTCCATTGAAAAAGTGCTTCTGTCAGTAAATTAATATTAGGATGCGTGGGTCTTTTTATTGCCACGTGTTTTTTCTGCGAACCTTCTTCGCAGAAAAATGCATCCACTGAGCCGAAGGTCCCTCTGCCAAGTTCTTTCGCTGGTTTCAATGTGAAGATTAGACCAGAAGAATCATGAACTTCGCCTTTTACATTACAATAGGGAAGGATTGTTTTATCCATTGTATGCCAAAGGCGAGGAGAACCTTTCCATTTTATTCCAAGCTCAGCGAGTGATATTTCATCACTCATCTATTATTAACCTCTATCATAAGCCCACAATTCATATGGATGTTCTGCTGAAGATGCTCCTAGTGTTCCGTAGATTTCTGTAAAACTGGTTGGTGCTGTTGATTTTACGATACCTTCTGACATATCATACCAACGAACTTGGACGTCTCGCATTTCTGGTTTGTCCTCGCGTGTAAAAAGAGGCAGAGGCACATGACGTCCCTTCCATGCAAAGAATCTTGCTGACGCAGTATCTGGATTCATTCTGCAACGAGATAACCATTCTGAAGGAATATCAGTATCCTTTACCTGTTTCCAACCTTCCATTTCAGCACGAGTGTTCCAAAGGCTTGGTTGTCTTTTTTGTGAAATATGAATCATTTCATGGCGTAATGTTTCTTCTAGCTGTGAATCTGGAAAGTATGCCGGAAGACATATAAGACCAGGACGTGTATGAGGCATTCCTCCCTCAGCACTTGGATGTAAGATGACGACGGAAACGAAGGCCTTATCTTCTGGATGTAAGAGTTCGGCAGCCTTTTTTGCCAAGCTCTGATCGTTCCATAAAGTATAGGAACATCTTTGACGTGCGAGAGTATTTACTGGTGATGCGGCAACTTTTCTAAAAAAATTATCGGCTTTTTCTGCTTTGTCTAAAGACATCTACTTATTCTTTTCTTTCGCTAGACGTGCTGAACGCTTGGCTGCCCGCATATCTCTGGCCATCCGTTCATCCGTCATGAGTGCTGTGGAAATTGTAAAATCCGAGATACTTGTCTGTTTCTTTGCTCGTTTCGCTCCTGAACCTGCACCAAAGGCCTCCGCTTCAGCCCTCGCCATTGTTTCATCAACAGGTGCCTTGCGAGAATTGGTTGACGCCGTCATTACACTAGGGACCCTAGTTCCACTAGAAACACCTGACCCGCCCATCATCTTCACAAAGTTCACCTTCGCCTGATTTCTACATGTGCCCATTCCTTCATCAAACAACAGTTTTCCTGCCATCGCTTCCCTTTGTGCTGCACACTTATCAGGGTCCGATGGCCATGAGGAAGGTGCCACGTATCCAGGCATTTTCTCCAACATAATTGCGAAGAGCTGTGCCAAAGGGTTGTATAGTTGATGCTCTATATAATACTCGGCATCTGGCACAAGTCCGTGCTTCTCAATCCAAGCAGGCGTTTCAACACGATCGCCCTGAAGTTTGCTCGGAACCTGACCCGCCAATGCTTTTACATAGACGTATCCAATACGCTCACCTGAAGCAGGAGCGTTACCAGGATCTCTTTCAGCAATCCTGTTCGCCAAGACCTTGTGTGCTGGCGGAGTGGACTTATATTCAGACCTGAGCGACTTGGTGATAGTGAGTTGAGACAACTTCATCTTTCCATTCACCAAATCTCGCACTTTCTCCTTGACCGCAAGAATGGCCCCAGGCACATCCTGGCGATTCAATAAACAATCAATGGCCGAACCATACGTCATCTTCAAGAGAGGAGCATTATCACGCCTCTTTAACACAATGCCCATGGATGTTTCCTTGAAGTCGTCCATCGAATCTTCGTATTTGTTTCCAACATATCGTTTCTTGCTGAAGATAATGAAGGGGGCGAAGATCTTATCATATTCGAAATCATGAGGAGGTTTCAACGCTCCCGTAATAAATTCTCCTGCCTCTTCTGTCAAGCTCTTGGTCGCTACAAGTGCTTCTCTCCCTGTCAAAGCTTCACCCGTTTCAGGATTCTTTGGATTGAATCCGATGAAGATAGAATCTGTATCACCATACACGATCTCAGCAGAACACCGCGGGTCATTCGCAGAAGGTCCGTAGAATTGCTCTATGGCTTCCTTGCTGAACATGATCTGCTTTCGGCCATATGCCGTGACAGACGCTGCCAGATTCTGTAGGCGAATCTTGAACGTTGGTGAGCCAAGCTGACCATAAAGAGAATTCGCCGTGACCTTATAGGCATTTTGCTCGGCATCCAGCAAAGCCTTCTTGAACGGGTCGTCCGTCAATGGAATTTGAGCACGCGTAGCCTTTCGTGCTGCAAGAAGCTTCGCCACAATATTCGGCAAACTGTTCTTCTCAGTGCCCGCGGGCTGTGCGTAACGACAATGACGCACACCGACCTTGCGTTTCACAGGATGCTTTCTCAAATCCTCTGGGTCTGGACGAAGAATGTCAAACTCTATGTCGGTCCATTGAGTCCCTCTTGGAGCATTCGCTTCGTCGTCGATTGAGCCGTATGAAACGGAAGTCAGCTTACCATCCAGATCATAGTCCTTCGCCCAAACAAGTGAATCATGACTGATGTTTTCACTGATGATCGTGCTTGGATAAAGTGAGGAGAAATCGCAAACACCAACAGGCTTTGTATAAAAGCCTGGTGTGGGTGTGAGGACGATGGCACCCTCGTAGGAATCGCCTACTTCCCCTTGGGAAGATGGGAGAACTTTAATAAGCTGTTTCTGATGCATGGCGTATTCAAAGATGAGCGACTCAATCTTGATGCCCTGACCCCGTGTAAAGATGTAGGAAACAGGCACCCAACATACATTCGCCATCGCCATGGCCTCGTTGAAGACGTCCAGCTTCTTATAAAGTTCCAGGGTCAAGTCGCAATCCTGAACGCAATACGCAGCAACAATGGCACGATCATCGTCAGAGCCTCGGTGAAGCCTGAAGATGTCTTGAGGACTCACATCGTCCTTTACCACGGCCCAACGACATGCCGACCCTGCTATCGCACGCAGATCCTCATCCGCCTCACTCACTTCCACCACAAACCCCTCTGACACAATTTCCTGGATAATCATTTTCTCTGTCAAATCCTCGCCGAGTTCATCAAGAAGTTGAACGGCACGCCCCACTCTCGCGTCGCCCTTCTCCTTCTTTGAAGTCTTGATGAGCCACTTTCGCCCAGAAACGAGTTCAAACCCCGATAATTTACCACTCAAGAACACAGCTGCAACTGAATCCAGTTTGTATGAAGGAAGCTGAGCCTTACGCTTGATGTGTCCAAGCAAATCAATACGAAGACGACCAGGAGTTTGCCACATGTAGAGGAAATTATCGCCGAGTGCCGAAGAACTTAGGCGTTTCTCTTCAAGCTTCATTTCCTTACCTTCTTGCCACAAGAGGCTGAGCCCTTGAACCGCTTCATCTGCCTCAATGTGGAAATGTTCAAGTCGTTGCCATAGATATCGTTCATCAAAACCGAAGATATTGTAGCCGATAAAGACGTTCACATTCCGTTCAACCATGAGGCTACACCAGGAAAGCAGAAGTTCCTTTTCTGTGGCACAGACGTGAACCTCTGTGCCTTCCACTGGAGAACATCCGCCCAAGACAAAGATGTGTCGTTCCAGAAAACCGGCAGGTGTCCAGAGTGTTGTTCCGATTTGAATAATGGGATCACCCTCGTTCGCCTGACAAATGGAACACTTATCCTTTTTACACAAACTCGGATTCATACAAGGCTTCTTTATTGGTTTTGCCACGGGGAATTCTCCGCTGTGACTATAACACTCTATATCCCAAAAGGCGTGAAGGAGAGGAGCAATAGCTGAGGAAGCTGGACCGATGTCCTTCCAGTCGCATGTAAGACGTAGTTCATCAGAATCTTCGTTTTCAATGATATCCGCCTGTGTAAGAGTAGCCCAGCCACAAGGCCGAATACTTCTCATGTGGAAGAAACGAAGCATAGGGTCAATATTTGATTCAAAGACTTCCAGTGCAGGTTCGTTCTTCTTCAAGAACATCTTTCCAACTTGCTTATCATCTAAGAATTCCTTTCGCACTGTGTAAAACATGCTCATGCTTTGAAAGGACATGCGGACAAAACGCGATGTCTTTCCGCCTGTGTATCCATAAAACTTCTTGTGATACTCCAGGTTGAAATCAATGAGTTCAACATCTCCCTTGAGCTTTACACGCAACTGTTTCTTGATTGGTTCCTCATCGGCACAAGTATTAGGAAGAGCCACGTAGAAGAATGGTCGAAAACCATTGACATCAACGCGTATGGCCTTACCTTCAGCGGTCATGCCAAATAAATGAATGACCATGTGATGATTCTTTTTGTCAAAGAGGTTCGTCTTCCGTTTCTTATGCGTTTGATATTCACTTCCATCGGATTCGTTGGCACTCAAATACTCAACTTCCTTCTCATCCTCCGTTTCACGAATGACGCGTTCATCCCGTGATAGACAGTCGTATATATGTAGCGTGTACATAGTGGGACTAAATTTAGTGTGGTCTGTATTTTTCAACTTTTAGATTTGACAGAACATTTCATACCATAATAAAAAATAAGTCTAAAGTGACTATTCATATTATATATAATGAACGTCTTTATATTATGTTTTTTATCTGGAAATGAACTCGAAGATATTCGTGTGTGTATAGATTTTGAAACTGCAATGAAATTTCTTGAAAAAAATAAGAAATCGCATCAAGTTCTTGAATACAATGTGACTGAAGGAATAACAGACGAATCTCCTCTTTTTGCGTATTCGTATGAAGATAACGTGTTAGTGAAACATGCCTTTTAGACTGGTTCGGAATTTGGCTCACCAGTTCCTGCAGGATCATCCACAATTGTATGACGCCAAGATGGGTCGCCTGGTAATACTTCTAAGAGCTTGTAGCCGTATTCACATGCCTGTATAATACAAGAATCCCACTTATCCTTCATTTCAATTGGATCGTAAGATACTACATATTTCTCGCCATTGATTGTAAGTTTCATCTTCTTCTTGTCTGGATTCTTCTCAGCACACGCTTTCATCTGATTCATAAGAGGTCTTGCAGGAAACACGTATGTGTTATGCTCAACCTCATCAAGCCAGTCATTCGGGCTAAAGTAGCCATCCCCTACTACGAAACGAGGGGGGACACTGCCATAATCATCAATCTCTGTAAATGGCTCTACAATTTCCTGATTCTGCGCATCCCAGAAGTAAAGATTCTCATTACGATAAGTGTAGCCTCCAATCTTCATTGTGGCACCATTTCCAAGCTTATGTTTGATAGCATAGGCCTTTGCTAGAGATAGTTTGAACTCATTGTCTTCAAGTCTTTCCTCAAGTTCCTCCTTACTTAGAGGCTCACAGAATTGAAGTAGATCTTCCACATATATATCGCTGGTCATTGTTGGACTTATTTTCAGTCTGCAAACGAAATCAATTTTTTCAAATCTAAAAACTTTAATTTAACGGAACAAGTCCCGTTAAGTGCTGAATTTAAGTAAACCGAACGAGGTTCGGTTTCTTAAATTCTAGCACTTAACAGCATTTCCGAAAATACTAAATTTAAGAACCAGGGGGTTCTTAAATTTAGTATTTGACGGTCCTTAAATTAAAATTTTGATGATATTTCTAGTTCTCTAGTCTTTTACGAAAGGCTTTTCCGAAATTCCGCATGAATCCTTTCGGGAGTTCGCCTCTAGGAGAAACCATTGGAGTTGGGAGATATACAACTTCAGATCCTTTTGCGAGGTTGTTTTCCGTTATTACTACATTTGAATTTGGTATATTTGGCATTGATGCCTTCGCATTCGCATTTGCCTTTGCTTTCGCATTCGCATTCGCAGAGTTTGATATCAGCATTTCAGTTGAAAGTGGATCCTCTAGATTTTGAACGTTCGCATCAGAATTCGCAGCAGAATTCGCATACATATTCGTAGCAGAATTCAAATTGATAACAGGCTTAGGGTTTGAAGGATCCGTTATATTTATTACAGACGCATTCACTTGGTTTATGTTTTTAACAGGCACATTCACAATTTTCTTCATATCACCAAGGCTTTTGGGGGTTGGCATAGCATTTGTGTCTTTTCCTTCCGGTGTCTTAAAACTCTGTAGATCCCCGTTCTCATCCACAATCAAGATACTTGGCAAATAATCAAAGCTCGCATTTGATAAACTGGTATTCTTTATCATATCATCTCGGACAGCCAATCGGTTGTGTCTCGCCGATCCCTTGCACATTGGTTCCCAGATATTATTCATGAATTTGTGGCACGCACCACACCAATCGGCATAGACAAGAACAAAATTAATTGTGCTATTCTTTAACTGTAACTCAAATTTAGGAATTTTCTTTTCAGAATCAACCTTTAACACCTTTGATTTTTTAGCGGTGCCTCTTTTTGATTTTACAAGTCTCCTTGTATTCTTCGCCATCTACTACAGAAGGAGAGAATGTTTACATGGACATTAGTTATTTCAATTGCACTTGTTCTAGGTATTGTAATTGCTCTTTTCTTGAATCCTGATACGACTTCACTCATGGCAATCGTGGGAGGAACTAGCTTATTAATTTATGGATATAACAGATATTGGAGACATCCTGAAGGATTTATTAATTATTAAGGAATTCCGCATTTAATGGGAAGGGGGTTCTTAAATTCGGTGCTTAACGGTAGAAGGAGGAGAATGTTAAATTATATATTCCTCATATGCCTTATGGTTCTTATAATAGCCTCATTATACATTGTTTTTTATGTAACAAACATAGGAAAATGTACTACTCGCCCGAGCAACCCTTTAGAAACCCCAACGGATGCTTCGCAGAACCCGATGAATCCTTTGCCTCGTAAAGTAAAGCTTGCGAAGAGTGAGGATGCTTCTGGTGGCTATGCTCAACTCCCTTATGCAACCAACAATATACAATCCGTAGATGACTACGAATATAATATGGTTTTTCAAAACGAGGGTGATAGGGGTATGACGAAGGCTACACGTGATTTTGTAATGTCGCAATATCCTATGGACTGGACTGTTCAACCACCCAGTTCTGACATTTTTCAACAAGGCCTCGCTTCTTACAAAGAATCTTTTACAAATAAAACCCAAGTAACCCCTAAGGCTAACCCGTATAAGGATATTGATGGTAAAAATATGACACCTCCGGTTTATACGGATGAAAAAGATATTCTTTCGACTTATACACCTAAAAAACCAAATGAACTTACGACATATGATGCTGCGGACGCAAAAGAGTTAATTGACAAGATCTATTCAGCAAAGGGACTTGTTGCTCATTATAAAAAGACGGGCGACAATACATTTACCATTATGTCAACAAGGCCGAAAGATGAAAAGATTGTGTATGAAGACGAAGAGCTTCCTTCGGCACAAGCTGCTGCAACTACGCAAGCAGATCCTTCCATTGGTGAAGCAACGTATGATGTTCCTGCCAATATAGAAAACTATAAAACACCAGACCCCTTTTACACAGTCAATCCAAATAATCGCACGAGAGATGGAAAATGGGATTATTCTTCTTGGACACCAGGTCTTGAAAGAATGTTCGCACCTACTGAACCCCAAACAAACTGGTATTAATTATATAGTTCATCATATCCCTCAACAATACGAATTGCTGAATCAATTACTTCTTCTTCTGCTTTCAGCAAAGCAGAAGCAGAAGTCTGCGACGGATTGGAATGTTCCTTGTGTACATGTTGAGTCAGAAACAAACGTTCCAGAAAATATCCTATCAAGTCATTCATATATTTATGGTTACAGACACCATGTTCCTGGAGTAATATTTCTATTAGTCCAAAATCACTGTCAACTAAGCTAAACCATCTTGCCAAAGCCCTCCATTTAAGAATTATTATATCATCGTCATCCAATGAGGTATCTTCAACCATACACATAAAGTTCGCAATTGAATAATCAATATCCGTCATATTCTTAAATAATCGTATAAACATGCTTGTCATTTCTGGAAGAATACGACTCAATCTCTTTTGTTTAATATACTCATATAGTAATTCATCCTTACGAATCGGCACCCGTAATAAATCATATATGTATATCGAACACATCTTACACTCCATCTCCTGAGTATATCCCCTATTAAAACTTTAGGCAATATTTCCTACCTGCCAAAGGCATAAAGTAACTACCATAGTATTCACAGTAATGTTAGACGATAGAGAGCACGGTCTAAGAGAACTTCTACATTGGCCAATCGCACATTTACCTGTGGCAGATATCTGGATCGGCACTGACGCCAGTGGCGACCCTCTACCCAATGGTATTCTCATTGAAAGAAAGGCTGTAGCCGACTTTGAGGCATCGATCTTGGACAACCGCTACAGAGAACAGCGTAGCAGATTGATGGCATATGCGACCGAGAAAAAGGCTCACGTCGCATATATCATTGAGGGCGAATTGGATCGCATGGGGCCACATCGGCTTACGAAACAGGCATTAATGAAGCATATTACACGCCTCGCACTCCGATACCACATCGCAGTCTTTCAAACATCGTGTATTCGTGAAACAGCCGAACTTTGCAAGCTTCTAAAGGACCAATGGACAGAAGATCCGACGACATTTGAACAACCGGCTACGATGACATACGTTGAAACACGCGGTAAAACGAGAGAGGAGAATTCTGACAGTCCCCTCGTCTTTATGTCAACCGTCCTACAGGCGTGTCGTGGAGTGAGCACAGCGGGTGCAAAGGCGATCATGGAACTCTACCCAAATCTGGAGTCGGTCATGAAGGCTACAGCTGAAGAGTTGGCAGGTATTCAAGTTGGAAAGCAGAAATTCGGCCAAGTCAAGGCACATCGTCTATACAACCTTTTACACAGTCCATAAATCGATTCCGCGTATTTTAAAAAATCTAAAGCATTATTAGAAAAATGAGTAACAACTATCCTGTTATGTTAGGTTCCGAGGGATCACATACAATTAGCAGACCAAATGGTGGAAGCACAACATATTACCCAGGAACATCCACAGGATCTACCACCTCAGGAACATCCAAAAGAAAGGGCAACAGAAAGGCGAACAGAAAGTCAAGAAAGGCCAGAAAAACGAGAAAGTCCAGAAAGGTCAACAGGAAGTCTAGAAAGGCCAGAAAGTCTAGAAAATCCAGAAAGTAAATACCGTTTAATACTAAATTTAAGAACTCCCCCTCTGGGGGAGTTCCTTGAAATTCAGTAATTAACGGCATTGCCGAAAAATTAAAAGTTAAGAACCCCCAGGTTCTTAACTTTTAATTTTGACGGTAAAGCGTGAATATAAAACTTGAGAATACCCTTCTTACGTTTTATAATTTAAAACACCCTAGACAGTCCATAAATCTGCCAAGACATTCCCTTTTGCTGCCGCTGGACGAACGGGTCTATCCATATTCTGTAAAAACGATGGAGGCGGTTCATAGTCAATCGCCCTCCGCTGTGGCGGAGCCCGCTGAGATGTTATGATATCAATTTCATTGTTAAACGATACTCCAGGGGTTTGTGCGGGTGCCTGTTTTTTCTTAACAACTGCTTTGGGTGGAGCGATTGGGTCTGGCATCATAGCCTTTATAATGGGATTATGTTTCGTCAAATAATCACCCTCATGGTGTCTCCAATTTATATAAAGCAAGTTCGGCCAAGTAAAACGAACCTCAAATCCATTTTGCCGAAGTTGCCAGACTAGATAAACAATACAATCCTCCATGTCCAATTTCGGCAAGCCAAGAACAAACGGCGGAACATTATACAAAATAGAAGAAGTGTTCCCGGATAGTTGGGATGTCGCATAGATGCGATGAAAAATCTGCTCAAGAAGAGTGTTGTATGAACGAAGGCGGGCGTGATCACGCCGAACACGGCGATCGTATAAATCCTTTGGTTCCATGCGTGGTACCTCAATTATCTGTTGTTTCTGATTCCACGACATCGTCTCAAACCTCTGTTATGTCGCTGAACAAAAAGTTGTATAGGATTCCGCCAAGGCGTCTAGCGTTCTGTGGAGGGGGTGTTCGCTGTGTTGCACATGTTGGGGTATTGAAAACACTTGATTCGGCCGGTCTTCTCAAATGTGTTAAAGAGGTGATTGGTGTAAGTGCAGGGGCTCTTTTTGCCTTACTTTACGCACTTGATTATAGCATTCAACAAATTGAAGAGCTTTCATTAAACTTTGATTTCCGTGTTCTAGGCGATATAAATCCTGAAGAATTATTCCTTTTTCCCATGACATTTGGACTCAATTCTGGAGATATGCTTGATAAACTCATTGGGTCAATTCTGTTCCAGAAAGGATTTAGCAAAGATATTACATTTGCTGAACTTTCCAAAAGCTGTAGTATATCATTCAGATGCTATGCGGCTGAACTACAAACATCTGCTGTCAAAGAAATGTGTGCAAAAACAACGCCATCTATGATGGTCAGGACTGCAGTTCGTGCTTCTATGTCACTTCCAATCATGTATTCGCCGGTCAAGGATGGTGATTCCTTACTCGTAGATGGAGGCCTTTTACACAATATGCCGATGGTTTTTTTGACAGAAGAAGAAATACAGGAAACTTGGGGTGTCTTATTTGTCAATAGGCAGTCAAAGATACAGGCAGTTGAATCTGTTATCAATTTCTTTCAGTATATTTATGACGGTTCTGTCATTATGCGAAACGTTCCTTTTATAAAAAAATATAAGGAACGATTGATACTTGTGAAATCTGATGGATTTGACGTATTTAATTATGGTGAATCAAAGAAAAACAAGATTGAGTTCATAAAGAGGGTTGAGGCTACAACTTGGAAATTCTTAACGGCGGCGACGAGACCCACCAGGAGATTTTCTGTTAGCTGATTTTCTGGCCTTGCGACGACCTCCTGTTAGTCCTTGTGGGCCATGAACTTGATTATTTGCTCTGTTCACAGGCACTTGAATATACTCGGGGGTTGGCATAGGAACATTCGTGCGAGTATTACGAGTATTACGAGTATTATTACGAGGAGTATTATTACGAGAAGTGTTCTTAGGGACCGTGTTATTACGAGGAGTATTATTACGAGCATTATTACGAGTGTTATTGCGAGCATTATTACGGACAGGACTGACAGCATTGTTACGGACAGCCTTGTTATTATAAGCAGGGGCAATTGGTATTGAGTTTGACCCAACTGTTATTGAGGTTTGCGTATCTGGCTTTGACGCACCTGTTATACTGTTTAACGCGGATTTTGACGCATTTGATACAGTGTTTAACACTGTCTTTGGTGCATTTGCATTTGCATTTGCCGGCTTTGATCCACCTGAACCCATTCTAATTGGTGTATTTATAAATTCTGGGACAACCATTTCTCCCATCCTGACGCGGTGCGGTCGCCATCAAACTCCTTGAACTTCCCATCTGTTTCCAAGAGAAAGGTCGGGTAACCCTTCACGGGTTTTCCCTTTAGTTTATCGGCGTTTTTATCAGCCTCCACCATTTCCACAAAAACAGTTTTACCACCAACAATCACGGAGCCCTTCTTGGACCACTCCTCGAATACGGGTTTAATATTCTTACAGTGAGGGCACCAGTCAGCATAGTATAATGTAAATGTCGGTGCAGATTGAAACCCGTCTGACCCATCGGGATACAAGTAGCGAATGTACATTAAAATCATAACCCCCACTAATAGCACAATAATGAACGTATTTCTCGTAGCAGCCTTCATTCTAGTTCATCTTAGATTTGATTTTCAAGGAAATATCTAGACACAGCAATGGAGTATTATTGAAATCATTCCAAGTAATTCGTGTGTTTATCTTTCCTGTAAGCCAGACTGGGATATTGTATATGAAGATTTCTTCCCTCTGCCCACGTTGAATAGGACAGACCACAGATTTACAAATAGAATCTTTGACACTATTTGTAAATACATAGTTGTAGCGTGTGGTTGTCAATGACATTCCTCCCATTATATCTACGGGTGATCTGTAATTCACACGGAGAGTAATATTTTGACCTGAATAAACATTGGGTGGTTGAATATGAAGGCTCTTAATTTCTAGAACACTATACTTGTTACAGTTTGTTATAACTGCAATCGAATTGACAGAACATAGGTAAGATAAAAGGAAAACTCGCATTGGGACTCTCATTTACAGGCACATCCCGCAATCATTTTTTTCGTGCCCGTCTAAATTGCCATGGCTCATACTCTTAGGTTTTGTAACGTTACCGTAAGAGGATTATACTTATAAACAGATTCTAAGCCCATGTGCGATATTCCATGTATGCTCGTCGTAATGGCAAATAACAAAATAAGCAACAGTATTTGATAGGGGTCCCTAGACATAATTTTTGTAATATTCAATGCCAAGTAAATTATGCTAGCAAACAAGAGTCCTCCACTCATCATATGAGCATATATGGACGGAATATGATTCATTATAATATTATAAGACAATTTTCGCACCCGTCTAAACTATTCTGACTGAGAATACACAATGAGACTTATCTTTTCAAAGGGACAGTGGCTACAGGTGCTTTTGCCAAAAGGCCACGACCCCTGCTGGAGCAACAGTGATACGTATTATTATGCAAGGATCTGGGCGACTTCTGTAGAAAAGGGATTTTCATCCGAAAGGGCTCAAGTCATCGCAGAGGCTGCGGTGGCTAAGAGTATGTATCCAGAAATTGTCTATAATAAGTCACTGGAATCTGATATCAAATCACTCTTTTAACCTTAAATCCCATCAGGAATCACGAGGAAATAACATGAGTGCCCAAAGCACAAGGAAGAATAAGCCAGTATGAATAAAGAATCCCGTTGGAGTAGGGCATCCTCCATCAGCAACCGTCACCCATCCACCTATAAACTTTTGTATAAGTCTATACGTTTCAGGATTCGCGATTAAAAAGAAGACAAGTGTGGTATAGGCAGCATATTTCGCTTTGAGCCCATAGTTTGGAACATATTTTGTATCGGATGACATCTCTAATCTAGACCGCCAAAGAATCTTCAGGATTTAGACATACGAGATACAAAAATAAAACGACGCCAATTGGGATCTCACCCTTTTCTAAGATACTCCTTTCTTCTCTCGTTAATTCAATATCATCATACCCAACACCCTTTAACACAGTTATCTCGGCCTCTTCAGGATCACCGTTCAAGAAGTAAGGAGAGGTTCCAAGGGTGTCTTGAAAATCTTCTGGTTTCGTATGTATAGACACAGGGGCACATAATCCCTTTAAGGTCGATATTTCGTTCTTTGTAAAGTATTTGCGAATCGCTTCCTCAAGTGCTTCTATTTGTGTTTCGTCGGCAGTAGACTCTGTGAAGGTGTAGGCGTTTTCTGTTAAATCTGAATGTTCTGATGATTCTTTAATAATAGAGTCAAGCAAATCCACCACAAGATCCTCTTGGCCGATAGAATCTATGACTTCTCTTGCCTTTCTCATATATTCTTTGGGATTTGAAAGGCCGAGTAAAAAGATTATAAGGAGGGTTTTATAAGGTGCTCTTGAACCACCGCTTTGTAGAACTCTGAATCTGCCACCGCCTGGACTAAATCCACCCCCTGGACTTAATCCACCCCCTGGACTAAATGTACCCCCTGGGCGTGCTGGGGGTAGAACTCGTAATTTAGCGGGCACTCCAAGATAATCCTGTGTTGCTTTTGCCTTTGCATCAAAGGCCACCTTGATATAATCTTGTGGTGCTATATTATGACGTCTTCTTGCTAATTCTGCATATGATCTAACGGCTTCTTCGGCTGCAGCCTCTTTTAATATTGATACATGTTTTAATACATCAAGGAAATAATCTGTTTCAACACCAGTATCACTTGTCATTATGTATCTCTTACTCTTGAATAAACTTCTGATATCAACGCTTTTTAAATATTTCTTAAAATAATTATTGTAAAAATATTCTAAACGAAATTCTAATATTTGTCGTTTACTTAGCCCAGAGGGTTCGCCTTCTGCTGTAAACTGTTCGCAATATGCTATAATTAAATCAATAATGAAGGCAATAAACCTTTTTTCTGCTGCATCAGTACTGCCACCAGGCTTCTTAAGAATTAATTTATTTAAATACGTTTTGAAGAAATTCTGTAATAATAAATCAATATCAATTACACCCTTTCTACTTTGTTCAGTCTGTGATTCTCTTACAGCAGGTTCTGTCCATAAAGAATCAGATGTGTGTTGTTTCATAAAATCTTTAATAATCTTTGGGAGTTTTATAACTTTAGGTAATTGTGCTAACTTCTTTATAACTGGATCACTTGTTGGTATATCTCCAGAAATTGTAGATGATTTTATAATAAAAAAGATAGTAAATGAGTGATGGTCTATTGTAGAGCCTGTTTGAATTGGAGCTTCATTTCCTAATTCAGAATGAATAGAACTAGAAGCACTACTCACAGTCTCCCTATCACTGTCATTGTCTCCAGGACCAGGAGCACCAGTAGTTCCGCCACCAGCATCTAAACCATAAGAAACAGACTTGTAACCTTGAGCAATAGGAGAAGTAGCATTCGCTACACGACGAGCATAATCCTCAGCAGGAAGAGCAGGAAGAGCAGGAAGAGCAGGAAGAGCAGGAAGAGCAGGAAGAGCAGGAAGAGCAGGAAGAGCTGCGGCACGAGCTTCCAATTGTTCCTTAAGACTCTTAATTTCGTTTCTATATGCTGAAATTTCAGCATTTTTATTTGCAATATCATCATTTTTACGTGAAATATTTTCTTGTAATCTAGCACTTACTTCTTCAGCAGATGTTCGTCCTGCATTTGATAAATTTAGCCGAGTCTGGATGCCTTTCACTTCAAAATTTTTTGCATTTAGATTGATTTCTGCCTTAGCCCTAGCTTCTTGTGTATCTTTCTCAGCTTCAAGCTTAGCAGCCTCTGCTTCTGCCAATCGTTTCTTTGCTTCTACATCAGCAATTTTGAGTTTAGATAACTCGTCAATTGCTATACGTAATGCATCATCTGCTTCAATTGTTAGCTTTTCTGCAGCAGCATACATTTCTAATGTCTGATTCCTATCTCCTAGAGCTGAATTGCGTTCTCCTTTAGCTGCATTCCGTTCTCCTTCAGCTTTCTTGGCACGTGCTTCTGCAATACCCTTTGCAGCGTCAGAAGCAGCTTTCGCAGCTTCAGCAGCACCCCTGGCACCTTCAGCAACATCCTTCGCAGCTTCAGCAGCTTCTTTAGCAGCTACAGCAACATCCTTGGCGGCATTTGATGCGAGAAGTTCAGCAGCCGTTAGTGCTGTCGTTTCAGAAAGTGCCTTGAGTGCTGCTTCAGCTGCCATTAAATCAGCACGAGATTTTGCATTTGAATTTTCTTTTTCTCTAGCTTTTGCCTCTGCAACTTGAGCACGTGCACTCGCTTCATCCTCCTTTCTCTTCGCTTCTGCACTAGCAGCAGCCGCGATAGCTGAATCTTCTAACGCTTTGGCAAGTGCTAAAGCTGAATTTGCAGCGTTTATAGCTTCCTCACTCGCCTTTTCCTGTGCTACTCTCGCTGCCTCCCCTGCTTCATTCGCGGCCTGATTCGCAGCTGCCTCTGCCTCTCTTGCCTTTTCAAGTTCGGCCTTTGTAGCATTGGCTTGTCTACGAGAGGCATCTGTGTTTTTAAGTGCAGCGTTACGTGCAGCATCCGCTTGGCTTGTAAGAGCCTCTTGAACAGCTAAAGAGGCTTTCGCAGCAGCCTCATTCGCAATCGCGAGGTCAGCACGAGTTTTTTCATCTTGAGCACTGGCTTCCGCTAATTTAGCACGAGCATCGGCAGCTTCTTTCGCAGCTTCAGCTGCTCTTGCTTGTTCTAAAGCAGCCTTCTTTTCAGTTTCAGCAGTATTCATCGCGTTACGAGCAGCATTAAGTTCAGCATTGGCAAGGGCAAGTGCTTCAGAATTACGACCTGCTGCTTTGACAGCTCTTTCAGCAGCTTCACGCTCTGCTTCAGCAGCTGCTATTCTTTGTGTAGCAGCGTCAGCATCTCTTCTTGCGGATTCAGCATCCGCTTTTGCCGATTCAATGGCTGCGTTACTGGATTCAGTACTCGCCTTAGACGCTGCAATTGCTGCATTCCGCTCAGCACGTGCGGCAGCAGCATTAGCACGTAAGTCTTTTATAAAACGGGTTGTATCACGAAATGCTGCGTCCTTTGCATTCCGCTCAGCACGTGCGGCAGCAGCATCAGCACGTAACCCTTTTACAAAACCGGCTGTATCACGAAATGCTGCGTCCTTTGCATCCCGCTCACGTGCAGCATCCGCAGCAGCAGCAAGTGCAGCGTTACGTTCTACTTTAGCATCGGCAGCTTCTTTTCTTGCAGCTTCAATGTCAGCCTTCGACGCGGCAATCGCTGCATTTCGTTCAGCACGAGCACCTTCAATCGCGGTATTTCGTTCGGTTTGAGCAGCGGTAATCGCGGCATTTCGTTCAGCTTGAGCAGCGGCAGAAGCAGCACGAGCATTGTTTCGTTCTTTACTTGCTATACGCAATGCCTCATCTGCTTGAATTGTTAGATCACTTGCAGCATCTCGCATTATGAATGCCATATTACGGTCTGCTTCCAGTGCATTCTTCTCATTTTCAGCCTTTTTCACACGTGCATTAGCAGCATCAGCACGGTCATCTGCCACTTTTGATATGGCACGAAGCCTATTTGCTTCTTCAGTCGCGTCGTCGGCTCTTTTTTTCGCACTAGCGGTTTGTTCTTTTTCTGCGTCCTCTTTTGCTAAAGCCGCAACCAGTGCTGCGTCGGCTGCAGCACGGGCAGCTTTATCAGCGATCGCGTTGGCTTTTGTGGCTGCAAGTTCAGCAACCGCCTTTGATTGAACACGTCTTGCAAGTTCAGCATTACGAATCGCCATATCACGGTTCGTTTTAGTTTGAGCAAGATCAGCAAGAGCTTTATTACGATCACCTTTAGCACTATTTCTTTCAGCAAGAGCATCAGCAACAGCTTTATTACGATCACCTTTAACACCATTTCTTTCCGCAAGAGCATCCGCAACAGCTTTATTACGATCGTCTTGAGCTCGAGTCGCAGCAGCTAACGCAACATCACGCTCAGCCTCAGCCTTCGTAGCTGCAGCGATTGCACCATCACGCTCACCTTCTGCCTTCGTAGCAGCTGCCACTGCTTCATCACGCTCACCTTGAGCCTTCGTAGCGGCAGTGACTGCTTCATCACGCTCACCTTGAGCCTTCGTAGCAGCAGCGACTGCTTCATCACGCTCACCTTCTGCCTTCGTAGCTGCATCGACCGCTTTAGTACGCTCACCTTCTGCCTTCGTAGCAGCTTCGGCAGCACCATCCCGTTCACCCTTAACCTTCGCAGCGGTAGCGACCGCATTATTACGTTCAGCAAACGCTGCATCACGTTCACGTTTCGCATTAGGAAGTTCTCTAGACGTTGCATTCGCCATCCTAGCATCAGCAGCAGCTGCTTTCGCTTCAGCATCAGCCACTTTAGCGTCAGCAACTCCCGCTTTAGCTTCAGCATCATCCACTTTAGCTTGAGCAGCAGCCACTTTAGCTTCGGCATCAGCCACTTTAGCATCAGCCGCCGCAGCTTTAGCTTCAGCATCAGCCACTTTAGCATCAGCCACCGTAGCTTTCGCTTCGGCATCAGCCACTTTAGCATCAGCCGCCGCAGCTTTAGCTTCAGCCGCTCCCGCTCTGCCTTCCGCATCCTGTACTGCCTGTGTAGCAGCAGCAGCTCTACCTTCGGCATCAGCCACTCTACCTTCGGCATCAGCCACTCTGCCTTCGGCAGCAGTAGCTCTCCCTTCGGCAGCACCCGCTCTAGCTTCAGCGTCAGTCGCTCTCCCTTCAGAATCGGCAGCTCTCCCTTCAGCATCCGCAGCTCTCCCTTCAGCATCCGCAGCTCGAGCATTCGATAAACGAATCGCCTCTCTTAGATTTCCTTCAGGATCTCCAATTCCAATAAATGGCTGTCCATGAGTTCCTTCCATTCCTTTCAAGGCATCGTGTAAGAATCCAATCATAATACGAAAATTCTCCTTATTTTCCTTTGCTGATTGTAAGTACCCATTTAATATTCTTTCTTGCTCAGCATCTTCTGGCCTAAAAACCTTTACTGTTTCCATAATTGAAATTAAATTAAACATGGCATCTTTACATTTTTCTACTGTAGCTCGCAATTCTTCTGCTCTCTTTAGCATTTCAGCACGAGTTTGTTCCTTTTTTGCAATAATTCCAAGTGCAGAAAGGATTGAAAGAAGTGCCTCATTTGTTTTCTTTAAAGATTCATCAGATCCCTTTCCATTTAGTTCGTTTATTTGCTGACGAATCTCATCTTTCTGTTTATCATACATATTGTTTCCCTTCGATTGAATACCTCTGATATCAATCATTCTTTGCATAATACCATTCTGTTTTGACAGAATTACTGATAATGCATGAATAATGGTAAGATAATCTTCATTCGTTTTTCTGACAAGTCTCATTTGTTCAATTAAAGTCTTCCGTAGATTTGTCTTCTTATCAAGCGTTTTAGGAGTTTTTAATGTTGCATCAATACTATCTTCAACATCTTTTATGTTTTTCCCTTCCAATTTATGTGCTTGAGGATTTTTTAAGAACCGAATAATAATATCCACAGAGGCATCATCAACACTACAATCTTCAGTTGAAGTACCTATATCGGCCGTGGCTTCAAATGAAACGCAGGTGTTGTAATCACTGTCTAAATAATCAATTAAGCCACACAAACCCAACGCGAGTTCTTGTTTATTGCGAATAAATTTATTTTCATCCGTGAGAACTTCATCACAAGGCTCCTTTTTGATCCCACCCACATTTACACCCAGTGCTTCTTTATACGTTTTCAATTCATAGCGAAGAAGATTCAATCTATATTTCAATGATTCTTTGAAATCATCCCACATATCTGAGCCAGAACATGGGACTTTCTCATGGATATACATGTTTGTATACGCGATTCTTAGCTTTTCCAACTTACTACTGACTTTAGCGATTGTTTTTGTTCCGAAGACAAAACGGAACAACCCCTTTAACACAGTTTTTCGTATTTCTGGAGATCCAGGGAATTTCAAACCACCTCCCAGTTGATCTAATCTACCTCCTGCTTGCTTTAATTTATATTGTAATATATCAATAATGTCTTTTTTCTTAGCACCTCCTTTTTTTAACTGAGTTAGTATTTGTATTATATCTTGTATATCGCTTTGAAATGTTGCTTTATTCGCACTCTTGTAATAGTCATTATCTAATAGTGTTACTATGATAGTGTTATTAAAATTTAAAGCTGCATAATGTAAAGCTGTGTTACCTTTTTTATCCTGAATCTCAACTTTAGCACCAGCTTCAATTAATGTTTTTAGACCATCAAGATAATTATCTTTCGATGCCATAATCAATGCTGTTTCACCAAGAAAATTTGTTTCATCTAGGCTAACTTTTTTGTCAATGAGTAATTTTACCAAGTCCAATTTTTTAGATTCAATTACCCACATTAAAGGTGTGTAATGAAAAGGACGACCTTTAGAATCTTTACCTGTATTTTTCTTATTCAGATCAGCACCAGTATGTTTAATAAGTTTTTCCGCGATATTCGTGTAATTAAACGCGTTCATAAGTGCTGTATATCCATCTGAATTAAGAATATTTACATCTGCGTTTCCTTTTAGAAGTTCATCTACAATATCTTCCTTGTCATTGTATACAGCCTCAATTAGAACTGTAGATTTATAACTCTTATCATCTGCGTATGAAGGTGTAATAAGTGTATTTATATCTGATTCCAGTGATTTTATTATAGCACTATCGGTAATTTTCAGTACATCTGTAATGAATGGCTTTATCACTTCAAAGTTATATGCAGGAACCCCAAGACCTGTGTCAGAACCTGTTCCAGAAGTTCCAGAAGTTCCAGTAGTTCCAGAAGTTCCAGAAGTTCCAGAAGTTTCAGTAGTTCCAGTAGTTCCAGTAGTTCCAGAAGTTCCAGAAGTTCCAGATCCTTCTCCAACAGCAACACTGGTAACATTTTTAGTTTCTTCAGAAGCAGAATCAACCCATCCTAAGTAAAGCTTTTCAAAATCAGAATCCGTATATTCACTGTATGATTCAACTAATTCTGTATCGTTGCCTCTTATATTTACACCTTCCTCACTTGCCGAAAGTATATTATCTAGTGAAAATTGAGTTCTGTCCGTTTTTCTTACTGAAAAATCAAATGTTTCAACTCCAAAGATACTAATTCTTTTTGGAAGTGCAGACATATTTAAACCAATTTTCAGAGACTTGCCTGATTTCTTCCATTCATCATAATATTCCCTTTTCTCTCTATCACTAAATGATGACATGCCAAAGATCTTTTCACTATTCAACCCCTTAATACCTGTATCTCTAACAAGTTCTTTTGTTAAAGGCCCTTGGGGTAAAGTTGAATCCGACCCACTCATCTGTAATAAGTCCACAAATGGAAGTGAAGATATTTAACCCCTGGAATCCAAGGAATAAAATAATTGATGACGCCACGATTATAAGCATACTTAACAAGTATGGTATTACGAAACCACCACCAAATCCTGATTTATTCCGTCAGGCATGTGTTCATAAATCATATGTTGATAGGAGCGAGCAATGGGCAGAGCAAGAAGATGAGCAAGAGCAGATTCTCGCAGAAAGGCCGTCCAATTGTCTGCCACTTCAAGAGGCTGACAATGAGGAATGTGAATTCGCTGGAGATAGTTTATTAGGTTGTGTCGTCGCGTTATATTTACATGAAAGATATGCCGGGAAAGGGGAAGGCTTTCTTACACGATTGCGAACACGAATTGTCAACAATAAAATGCTTGGAATGCTCGCAAAGAAAATGGGCTTTGAGCCATGGATTATTGTAAGTAGGCATGTTGAAGAAGTCTGTGCTGGAGGTCGTAGTAATTTACGCTTGCTAGGAAGCATGTTTGAAGCATGGGTATATGCTTTGTATAAAAACTATGGTTCTGCTGATTCTAGCTCTTCGAGCAACTCCTGTTCTTCTTGCTCTTCGAGCAACTCCGGCACTGGTTTCGTAATCGTTCAAAAGTTTATCATATCTGTAATGCAAAAGCATGTGAATTTCGTTGAACTCATTACAGATGACAATAATTTCAAAGATCAACTTCTAAGATACTTTCAATCAACGTATCATCAGCCTCCTCGTTATAAGGAAGTGGAAGTCATCGGTCCTCCTCACGATAGAACATTTACAATGGGTGTTATTAATCCCACAGATGAATCAAAGGTTATAGCAAAATCAACAGCTAGAAATAAGAAAGTGGCAGAACAAGAAGCATCAAGGCTTGCTCTCATCTCTCTTGGTCAAATTGACGAATAGTAAAGCTAAGGGACACTTAGATGGAAGGTGAAAAAGGTCCAATCTTAGAAGGTGAAAAAGGTCCAATCTTAGAAGGTGAAAAAGGTCCTCCAATGAAGAAAGTAGTTCAAAGACCTAAGTTAAAGTTAGGCGGACTTTTAAAAGCTGCTACACCGGCAAATATAAATGAATATGGTACAGGCGAACAAACAGGAGATTTGACATCGATGATTGCTGTAGAGAGAAAACCTATACAGGAAGTTGCTGATGTTCCTGAATCAACCTTGTTACCAAAAGTTCCTCGAGTCACCAAAGATCCCTTGGCACTAAAGGCACTAAAGGCACCAAAGGCAATAAAGGCACCAGGTGCCTCAGCACCTGAAGATGTATTAGCAGAAGATGCAGAAGCAGAAGAAGGACAAAAGTATGGAGAAAAGCTTGAAAAGTATGCAGAAGATATTTTAGAGGAGGATATAGAAAATCCCTATAAGGACAAGTCAGACGCCCCTATTTTTCCTATACAGTCTCGTCTAGGATTCCAGAAACAGATTTTCCGTGTTTTCTCCAGTTTTCATAAAATTCCAGAATTTGGAAAGGCCCCAGATTTCGACGCGTGTAAAAAACTTTCTGCCGATTCTCAACAACAACTGGAAGTCTATGAATACCAGAAATTTGTCAGAGAATATATGCGGGGAGCCGCACCGTATCGTGGCATTCTAGTGTATCACGGCCTCGGTTCAGGAAAAACCTGTTCTGCCATTGCCGCAGCAGAAGCCCTTTTTTCTGTATCAAAGAAAAAAATCATTGTTATGACACCGTCATCTCTTCGTGACAATTTTATCAGAGAAGTAACCTTCTGTGGATTCCGTCATTTTCGCCTCAAGAACCACTGGGTTAAGCTAGAAAAAGATAGACTAACCACTCTATTCGCGTCAGAAGTCCTCGGATTACCTGAGAGTTTTCTTAAAAAGGCGAGTGTCATTTGGGTTCCAGATTACGATTTGCCACCGAACACATTAACCACCGACGAAAGACAGCAAATTACAAAACAGCTCGTGGCCCAAATCAATTCTCGCATAGAGTTTATCAATTACAATGGTATAAGTGCCACGAAACTCAAGGAAATTGCCTGTGCTCCTGTTGACGAAGAGGGCAATGGTCATTTTGATAATAAGGTGATCATTATTGATGAAATACACAATGTAACACGTCTTATGCAAGGAACAATTGAACCATATTTAACAAGTATTCCAGGCCTCAAACGCAAAGTCCCACTTGAACCTGTTACACCATCACGCTGGGAACCCGCCTTGTGTAAGCAAGTGACAGATATGAAAAAGAAACATACTACCAACTATAAACGTGGTTATCTTCTTTATAGGCTCTTGGAAGGTGCGAAAGGCTCAAAAATCATCGGATTATCTGGAACACCATTAATCAATTTCCCAGAAGAAATTGCGATTCTTGTGAATTTACTTGGAGGATATATACACACAGCCTCTTTCACAGTCACGCCGGCAAATGAAAAGAATAGAATGGCACTCATAAAACTTTTTAAATCAAATCCACGCGTTGATTTTGAGGAAGTTGAGCTACAGGGATTTAATATGTCTGTTTTAGTAACGGCACTTCCTGATGGTATGGTGAAAGCGGTTGATTCTGCTGGTGTTCTAGGCGTTCAGAGATCAGCTACTCCAACGAAGTCATTCATGGACATCATCCCTGATCTTATCAAAGAAATTGAAGCGGGGGGACTGAAAGTGATTAAACAACCAGAGTTCAAGTCTGAACCACTTTTGCCCCCTGTTGGTGAAGAATTCCGCAAGTTGTTTTTGGAAGTGGATGGAACAACCTTGAAAAATACGGTTGTCTTACGCAAACGCCTACAGGGTCTTATATCATATTACCGTGGCAGTAAAAAGGAACTGATGCCTACAGTAACCAGGGATGAGCTAATCAGAGTCCCTTTTTCACCATACATGCATTCCAATTATATCATTATAAGAACGGAAGAACTCAAACAAGAACGTGAAATAAAAAAGAAGAATCCTTCCACATCGGCATCAGTGGATGGTGGGAAAATGGGCAATTTAATTGCTGAATTATATGACATAGCCAAGATGAAAACGTCTACGAATTATCGTATGTTTAGTCGTCAAGCTTGTAATTTTGCCTTTCCTGAAGGAATTGTTCGCCCGCGTTCGACTGATAAGAATGATCTCATAGAAGAAATTGGTGTTGATAAGGAAATCCTTGATACTACACCTACAGAAATGACTGATGAAATCAATATAAATGATGCCGAAGGCACAGAAGGTGCCTTAGCAGCCGAAGGCACAGATGGTGCAGCAGGCACAGAAGATGCTGTAGAAGAGGCAGAAAGGGAAGATGAAGAGATTGAAAAACAAGAAGAAGAGGATTTTAAAGAGGGCAATGATGCACAAGAAGCCTTAGCACAAGAAGACGACCTAGTTATGCTTCCAGAAATTGAGGCTGTTCCTGCAGCTCCATTAAAGGGAGCGGTAGAAGCAGAAGGACCAAAAACTTTAACAGCAATGAATGTTTTTCTTCAGAAACGTAAAAAGCAAGAGGAAGAGTGTAAAGTGGGTTTCAGAGCAGGCAGAGAAAAGTTCAATGTTGCCACAAAAAGAGCAAAAACATGTCTTGAAACGTTCGCAAAACAACGTATGCGTTTATATAATATCGGAAAGAAAATCGCCGATGAATTGGCTGCAGGCACTCCACCAAATGCGGATGGTCTTATGAAATACAGTCCTAAATACGCTGCAATTTTACAGAAGATTCTTGAAGGAAAGGGTAGTAGTTTAGTGTATAGTCAATTCTTAGATATGGAAGGAATTGGAATTTTCTTAACTGTGTTAAAGGCGAATGATTTTAATCCCATCGTCATTGAGGAATCTGGCCGATTTAGCGATGAAACAATTAAGTCATTGAAACGAGGCCCAGCAGTAAATCGCTTTTTGTCATTTACAGGAAAAGAAAAGCCAGTTGTTCGTTCGCTTGCGTTGAAGGTGTTTAATGCAAAGTTCTCAGAATCCGCTTTTACAGAATTGCCAAAAGAAATGTCAGACGTCCTCGTGGAAGCTGGATTTACTGGAAATCTTCGTGGTGAATTGTGCCGTGTTTTCTGTATCACGAGTGCGGGTGCAGAAGGTCTTTCTTTGAAAAATGTCCGTCGTGTTCATATCATGGAGCCATACTGGAATCCAGTGAGAACGGACCAAGTGAAAGGGCGTGCCGTGCGTATTTGCTCACACATCGATTTGAATTACAGTTCCTCGCCTGAAGAAAATGAAAGGACGGTTGAAGTATACACCTATTGTTCAACGTTCGCAAATGAGGCACTTTTACACCCTGACGGAACAACTGAATATACACGCATCGACGCTACAAACTTAAGCAATGATCTTGTAAAGGCGAGCGATGCTGCAAAAATGGGCATTCCAGTTATAACGGGTGTCAAGGATTACTTCATAACATCCGATGAACATTTATACGCGTTGAGTGAATCAAAGAAGAAACTTCTACAAAATATCCAGAATCTTATGAAAACGAGTGCAGTTGATTGTCAAATCAATCAATATGAAAATGAAGAAGACGGCCTAGGATGTATTACACTTCCAGGAAATCCAGAACAATACGCGTATCATCCTATCTTGTCAAAGGATATTGCTGAAACCTCCACACGGTTTAAGGACGCTGGATCTTCTTTCACTGAAGTGGGCATACAAGGGACACAACAAGCCACACAACAAGGTACACAACAAGCCACACAACAAGGCCTACAAGGTCCACAACAAGTACAGCAACAACTCCCACAACAAAGGGTTCAAAAGAAGACAGTAACAGCGAAAGTCGTTAAGATTGATTCTGTAGATTATATCGCAGTTCCCGTAATGAGTCTTGCTGGAACACCATTGAGTTACGATTTATATGCGAGAGGTGATCTCATGCGTTCCAGAAAAATAGGAAGAGCTCTTGCTGATTCTGATGGCACAATTATTCTGGACGAGAGTGTTCAGCTATTCTAAGTGTTGAAAGTATAAACGATTTTGTATTCTCTAGATTAGAGAATACAAAATGAATTTTGAAATAGGTGATCCTATAGTATATAATCCTAATTTAGACATTCTATCACACCCATTAAGACGACCCTCAGATTGGGGCATTGTTATAGGTTTGAAACCAGACTATATTCATATGAAATTTAATGATTCAGATGCGATTTATCATATTCTACCGTCAGCAATCACGCATCATCCACATAGCCCGAAATATATAAAACATCTTTTCAAACCATGTTTTCCAGAATTTAAGGCAGCCCTTGAATGCAGAGAAGCCAGACAAGTTATGCTACAAAAGACCCCGTTGTCCGTGCGTCTTCCTGGACCCGCACACATTATTCAAGCATTCATAACAAACGTCAGACGCCATAAGACAAACCTTTCCAAACTATCCAGGCAATAGACTTAAGAATCGCCAACGACCACTTCCAGGTTCAACGAGCGGCGGGTCAGCCCATAAACTCTTCCCCTTGTGAAGAGCCATCTGAAAATTCAATTCCCAGTCCAGGCATTCTCTAAATGGCAACATGCTACGGCGAAGTTTATCCAGAAATTCTCTGCTTAACAACATAGAATCTGTGCAACGAAAGACAAATTGGTGCTCTGGTGTAAAAAGACGTGTTGGACCGAAATAACTGAACTCGGCATCCTTAGGACGTGTTCCAACCCCTTCTCCTAAACTAATGTAATCCCACTGAAGATTACCACTCTGGGACAATACACCGTCAAGCCTCTCAAGAAAATCTTCACGCAAAACAACATCCGATTCAAAAAATATAAACTTATCATCTGGATACATATCAAGTGCCTGGCACAATGCCATAAAGAAACTCAATACAAGACTCACTTCTCCCCGTAAAAGCCCAGCAGATTTAAATGACAAGGCCGTTTTGAAGTCATATCTACACAAGAAAGGCTCATACACCTTGAAAAAATCTTCCAAAGTTATTTCTGATCCCCATGGCCCACGAACCCAATGCACGCGGTCCATTGGGATTCTACGTTTTTCAAGGTGTATGAGTAGGATCTGATATCTTATCGGTTCATACTCAGGATGACATAATACAAATATAGGTGGAATCATCCCTTTAACACAGATACCCTATTCGGCTTTTAGACCAACTTCAGAATCCAAATTACCACGAGGCCAACGACTGAGCCATGATTGTTCAACTTCACTCTTAAGCAATGGTTCTGTATCTAGAAATCCTCTGAATCCGTGAATCCATGCCACATCTCCTGTGCAGGATGGCACGTCCCAAGCTCCTAATGTAAAAAATCCTGAGTTCTGAATATAATTCGCTTTAGGATTTCCAGCTACGATTGCTCCACTTACACCTTGGCTTGAAACAAGCTGTGTTGAGAATTGGGCACGCTGGGCAGGGTTTTGTAGATTCTTCAACGTTTCAATATGAAAGTTTGTTTTGCGTAAACCGTAGTTATCACCGACATATTGGATTACCATAAGATTCCATTCGTTCATTTTTACCTCCGCTGTTGAACTTCCTATATCCTTACCAAATGCGGTTGCGGTATATTTAATTGCATACGTTCCACCATTATTTGTTATAACTACTTTTATGTTGAAGGTTGTTCCATTTGAATGTTGAAATACTACACCGACTCCACCAGAACTTGAAAGCGTTGCTGTTGGGCGAAATAGAATTGTAAGAGTTCTTACGGCTCCCGCGTGTATATATGATTTTGTTGACCAGACACTTGTGCTTGTAAAGGTGATGTATGGAAGCTTCTTAGGAACGTCTTCACGCTTTTTCATATCTGTTTGTATTATAACTGATTTGGCATTTACATCAAAGCTTGGAAAATTTTTGTCATACACGTGGCCTGAAGTATGATGTCTAGCTGCAGATACACCATTAAAACGCTTTTCAAAAAATCCATTGGCATTTCCTTGCCCATCGTTTGGTCGCGTACACACTTCAAATTGCATCCAAGGAGCAAGAGGTTCTTGTGTTACATATATTTCAGCTTCGGATATAGGTGTGAAAGCTGTTTGACTTGGGGAAATTTGTATAGAAAGCTGTGATATTGCATTTCCTCCACCGTTAAACCATTTTGTGACAACCGTATTTGTTTTGCCAGATTCTTCCGCGTATACAGGATATTCTCCAGAAACATATTCAGTAGGAGGTTGAAATTTCCATGAGCCCCAATCGTTTCCTTTATTTCCTGTTCCTTCAAAAGGATTCTGATTCACACTTAACATAAATCCATCATCCGTTTTTACACGAAATTTCATACTCTGTTCCGTCCTACTTCGGATTTCAAATGCAGATGTGTATGCTTTACTATTTTGAGAGGGAAATTTATATTTACTCGCTAATTCTATATCATCAAAATAAGGAGAAGCCTCTCCATTTAACATAGACTTATCCTTTGTCAACATTAAATCACATCTTAGAATGACAGGATATTCTCCTAATTCAATCCACACTGTTTCCGAACCACGGGTATTATCATTTGTTGGAACTGTTGCTCCTGGTGCACCAGACTCTGTGCCAATAAACTCCAGAAGCCCCTTTGCATTTGTTACTTTTGAACTTGAATTAATTTTGTCTTTTATTGCTGACATCGATGTTAAAAAGGCTTGATATGTTTTTCCTTTCCATGTTGCTCCAGGATATGATTTTCCTTCTTCTGTCCCTCCATTATTTAACCATGCCTGTTGAACACATGGTAATGTAGTATCATTTATAACGGTCGTTGGACTCATTTCAAGACAAAAATCGTAGGCTTCATATTCACCAGTTCTTACACACAGATCACGTGCTGATAAAGCAAGTTTTTTATTCGGATCTTGTGTTTGTTGGATTAGGTTACCAAAATCATCTAACGCGGTGGCCAATGAACTAGAACCGTCTTTCAAGGTGGCACTTGTGATTCTAGGAGTTGCCACAGAATTATATGCCATATATACAGGATTCTGTTTAAGGACACTGTCGTAATCAGAATTTGCTGGAGTTGTGCTTAACGCTGCAATAAGAGTGCCTTCGTTTGCACAACCAGCAGCTCTAGCTGCTAAAATAACACAGTCGCGTGATAGAGGAGGTTCCATACATGGAGTAAGAGCATCAAGATTTACAAACCCTTCTGCTCCACGAGCAGATCCACGAGCAGATCCACGAGCAGATCCACGAGCAGATCCAGCCATATTTCTGCGAACATTAAATACTTCTGATAAGTCCCCGCGTCCATACGTTGGAAATGCCATAGACCCGCCAGCTGAACCAAATGAGCTAGGTGGCTGTGACATGTGTCGCCCACGCTGTCCTACGAACGCCTCAGTTGCCTTTTTTTTGGAATCTTCCTCGCATTTACCAGTCGTCGCTGTTACAATATCTGCCTCAGCACATCCAAGTGTTGGATCATTATACCTTGCTGAGAACTTTCCATCTTTGATTTGAACAGGTATCATGGAGCCAGATGTTTTACAGAATCCACATATTTCTGCATATCTTCCTAGCAATGAGAGTTGATTACACTTAGACGCAGATTGACAAATTTTCGTAGAAATCTCTCTTTCCGCGTCATCTAAATTCCAAAACCATCGTGTTCCTCCAGTCACCTCGTCTTTCCCACCAGGACCACTGTATAATGCTAGAGGGCCTCTGGCAGTGCCGGCAGCAGCTTGGTTTATTTCTGGAAATATTCCCGTTGATGGCTTATATCTCCAACCACATCCTGCATCATGATACGTACGATTGACTTGTTCTTTTTGAAGGTTACGAAGTCCAGCTATATCTGTGAATGTTCTACATCTGTCTGCTGCTGCGTCGGAAGTTGTAAGATCTGTCCTTGTATTCAGCAAATTAAATCCAAGTGGTGAGGCTGCAGTTAGAGCTTGTTGTGTAACACCACCCATATTTGGAGGTGATGTGTTGCCAACGAGCTGAACCTGATTCGAAAATCGCCTTGAGTCTGTAGAATTTTGTATATATCTGCTTGAGCTTGTAGATTCTTGTGCATCTGACATTATCTAATAATACTTATATAATTTCAGACGTTCCTTACTTCCCGCGTCTTTCAATTCCTCTTCGATGCAGCAAGCACTGAATTCTTTATACATAATTCTTTAACAGCAGGATTTGTATTTGTTGGCTTTGATTTATGTTTTAAACAGGCACCATGTTTACCATCATGTATCATTGTATTATAAGATTCACACTTAGGATCAGCGTCACATACTTTTTTTGCATCCTCTCCAAGATACGAACCATATCCCCAAACACAATGTATATCATCGCCATCATGATCAACGACTCCACAAGTGTATTCTGCAAGTATATTCGCCGACTTTTTTACACAGAATTCTGAAACTACATTATTATTATTTGTTACGTTTGCTTTCGTTTTAATACACCCCGCATGTTTACCACCAGCTTCTCGAATCGTATTATATGATTTACACTTAGGATCAGCATCACATTGTTCCCTCATCTCATTTCCTATATATGAATCCTTACCCCAAGTGCATTGTATATCATCACCTTGATGATCCACTAAATATTGACAGGTGTAGTTTGGACCAGCTACACTATCCAAAGCTTTGCCTTCGTTATTATACAGTATATAATGACCAGTAGCATCAGGAAGTGATAATAATTTACTAAAATCATTACCAGAAACACGAGATTCCAACTGTGAAATCGGTCCTTCGTAATATCTTGCTGTAATGTGCTTATTGTTTTTATCTGTAACGATTAACCGTGTAAAATTGTTAAGAGTATTCGCATGTACCTTTATTCCACCGCTGAGTTCGATTGTTTCATCAACAGGAAGTCTCTTTTTATTTTCATAAATCCAGTCACCACCCATTGTGTAGTCATATTCCCTATTCTGTCCAGTTAAGACATCGTTTTTTGAATTCAATGAAACAGCTCCGCTTGGAATATCGGTGAGTGGGAGTCCTATACATTTTTTCCAACTGTCTTTGCGACCTCCCTGTGTATCAGGCGTATTTATATCCAAATCACTTATTGATTTCATAAAAGTATCAGACAAGTATTTACGAATCGCTTCTATTCCAGATAACCCATCGTAACTTGAAGCGACAGTTTGTAAGGCGGTAAGGCCATTTGGTGTAACAGGATTTAAACTGCCCGTTGGCTGACAGAATTGAAATTGTTTCTCTATCCTACTTGTATACTTCGTATCTGCTGAACTGTAAGCACGACCCACACGCTTAGAATTTTCGGACTGATTTGAATATAGATATTTAATACACGCCTCATTGGGCATACCACCATTTTTATAAGCATCACAGGGCGTGCCTATGTTAATTCCACGACAGCCCATACTCACTTCAGGATCCGTATTACCGATTGTATCATTTAATTCTTTTAAACTCGTTGTATATTCAGCGATCGTCTGAGAAGGAGATGCTTGTTTAGATTCTGGATCTATATACCAACTGCCGTTCGTTGAGCATCCAGCATTTAAAATCGCTCCTCGTAAGCATTCCCCAGAGTAATTACCTGGGCCTTGGCCTCTTGGATTCAGACAGGGATCCGTTATGAGAAGTTCCGCACTCGCCTGGGAAGACACAAGGGGCGCAGCTGGACAATCGTATGTAGCAAGTTGATCTGACTCGACAAAGGTCAAAGGAATAAATCCCTCAAGGGACATTGACGTTTTTCCAGATTGAGGGAGAATTTTAGAAGCCAGTGCCTTTTCCGTTTCAACTTCAATTACCTTTGGCTTACCCTTTCGTATGAAACTGCGAGATACTCGATCAGTTTCCAAAAATCGTTCAATTGGAAGTTTATATATTTTATTTGCGGGTGTTATACTTGACATGATACCATATATAAATGGATCATCGCTACCATCACCCTTTGACACAGTTATATTGATTAATGATCCTTCTTTCGCACGTCCAAGAGAAACTTTTGTAACCTTATTTGATAAGATACTATTTGGTTCTGTTACAGCTTTTCCTCCTAGTGTTACGATGACACTGCCTACGCCATATAACCATAGTGTAATCGCTTGAAGCCCACCATCAGGATCAATCCATGTTGATTCTTTGTTTGAAATACATACACCGCAACCATCTCCAAATGTCTTTGTTAGCCTACATTTCGCTCTCGCCTTGAACGCTTTGTAATCGTCCTCTGAAATAGCCAATACTGGTTCTGATAGAGAAGACCGAGAAGCACCTTCACATAATCCAGCATCAACTGAAGGAATTACATGTGGAAATTGATAACCGCTTGTCGTCATCTCTTTCATTGCTTCCTCTTTATCTTCTTTATAAACAAGGACACCCGTGGGTGTATTAAATGTTTCACCTGTTTTAAGGGTTCCTGATGATATACACATACCACACGACTCCGCGAATCTGGGGTCACTAAATGGGTTATCTCCTACACCCCTTTCCTTACACATTTTGATTAATCCAAGATAGCTGTTTTCATTGTCTATACGTGGATATATAGGGTCGCTACTAGGCTCTAATGTGAATGTACCAGGTATTTTAGTAAGTTTAGGAACATTTAGTGCAGCTATATTCATATCTCGAAGTTTCACTCCATCAGCCTCAGTGATTCCAATTGGAACTGCTGGATTTGTAAGTGGATTTTGTACTTGAGCGAGTGGATTGAACCGGTCACCTATTTTTTCCTCTAAGGTTTCAAAGCCTTCAGTGTATCTACAGTAATAAAGTGCCACTAGAAGTAGCACTAGAATTATTGATAATATAAGAGGACTAATCCTCATTCTAAATTTACGTTATAGATTTGATGGCAAGACACAATATAACGTGAAGTGCCAAATTTAAGAAACCCCTCACTACGTTCGGTGCTTCTTAAATTATTAGCACTTCACATCATTTCCGAAATTTCTAAAGTTAAGAACTTACGTTCTTAACTTTAGAAATTGACGGTAGATTTGACGGCAGTCTAAGAAGCTAGCTGTCCATACACACCACCTACATACTGACATTCGCCATTACATGAAGCGGGACATGCTACACATTTTCCAGTATAATTGCCCCTATTATTCGTTACGAAATCACATCTACCTGTATTACACGCCTCCTTATTACTGCAATTTTGACCAGTAGCTTTGAATACACACAAAGCCTTTTGAGCCGCGGCAGCAGCCGCAGCCGCAGCCGCCGCAGCAGCAGCCGCCGCAGCATCAGCAGCAGCTTTTTGAGCAGCAAGCACTGAATTCTTTATACAGATTTTTGTAACATTACCATTATCAACTACATTTGTTACTTTATTTTTTATACAGCCACCATGAGTGCTGCCGTTTGTAAGTGTATTATATGCTACACAGTTCGGATCTGCGTCACATTCTTCCTTCAAATCATCTCCAATATCTGAAGGCATGTTCCATACACAGTTTATATCATCGCCAGTATGATCCTTCTTATTTTGGCAGGTGTACTCTTCACCACCTACTTTCGGTGCTTTCTTTACACAGAATTCTGTAACATAGGTAGGTCCTTGTGATATATTTGTTATATTCTTTTTCGATTTTATACACCCTCCATGTTTATTAGCAGGCTCTCTAAATGTATTGTATGCTTTGCAGTTAGGATCCGCATCGCATTTTGCCCTGAGCTCATTTCCCGCATATAAATCAAGACCATTACTACAATTTATATCATCACCGAAATGATCCACTTTATACCGGCAAATGTAGTTTGGACCCGATACGCTATCAAATGGCTTACCTTGGCTATCATACAGTATATAATGACCAGTAGCATCAGGAAGTGACAATAATTTACTGAAATCATCACCGCCAGACACACGAGATACCAATTCTGAGAGCGGTCCTTCATAATTTCTTGCTGTGATATGTTTATTGTCTTTGTCGGTAACGACTAACCGTGTAAAATTGTTAAGAGTCGCAGCATGTACCTTAACACCACCAGACAGTTCGATTGTTTCATCAACAGGGATTCTCTTTTTATTTTCATAAATCCAATCACCACCCATCGTATAGTCGTATTCCGTATTCCGTCCAATTAACACATCGCTTTTTGAATTTAATGAAACCACTCCACGTGGAATATCTACGAGAGGGAGTCCTATACACTTTTCCCAACTGTCCTTGCGACCTCCCTCTGAATCAGCTGTATTTATATCCAATTCACTCGTGGATTTCATGAAAATATCGGACAAGAATTTACGAATCGCTTCTATTCCAGACAAACCATCGTAACTTGAAGCTACAGCTTGTAAGGCACTCAGGCCATTCGGCGTAACAGGGTTCAAACTACCCGTTGGCTGACAGAATTGAAATTGTTTCTCTGTCCTACTTGTATACTTCGTTTCTGCAGAATTGTAAGCACGACCCACACGCTTAGAATTTTCCGACTGATTTGAATATAGATATTTGATACACTCCTCGTTCGGCATACCACCGTTTCTATAGGGATCACATGGCGTAGCTATATTAATTCCAGGACAGCCCATACTCACCTCAGGATCCGTTTTACCAGATGCTTCATTCAATTCTCTTAAACTCGTTGTATATTCAGCGATCGTCTGAGAAGCAGCTGCTTGTTTCATGTATGGATCTATATACCAACTGCCGTTTGTTGAACATCCAGCATTCAAAATCGCTCCTCGTAAGCATTCACTAGAGTAATTGCCTGGCCCTTGACCCCTTGGATTCAAGCAGGGATCCGTTATGAGAAGTTCAGCACTCGCCTGAGAAGATACATAGGGCGCCGCTGGACAATCATATGCTGCAAGTTGATCTGACTCAACAAAGGTCAATGGGATAAATCCCTCAAGTGACATTGACGTTTTCCCAGTTACAGGGAGAATTTTAGAAGCCAGTGCCTTTTCTTTTCCAATTTCAAGAACTCTGGGGGCACCCTTTCGTATAAACGTACGAGATACTCTATCAGTCTCCAAAAATCGTTCAACTGGGAGTTTATACATTTTATTTGCGGGTGTTATACTTGTCATCATGCCATATAAATATGGATCAACCGTGCCATCACCCTTTGACACAGTTATATTGATCATCGTTCCTTCTTTTACACGCCCAAGCAAGACTTTGGTAACCTTTTTTGATAACACACTATTTGGTTCTGATACAACTTTTCCTCCTAGTGTTACGATTAGACTGCCTACGCCATATAACCATAGTGTAATAGGATGAATTCCACCATTAGGATCAATCCATGATGATTCTTGGTTTGAAATACATTGACCACAATCATTTCCAAGTTCCTTGGTTCTCCTACACTCAGCCCTCGCCTTGAACGCTATGTAATCCTTTTGTGATATAGCCAATACTGGTTCTGATAGAGAAGAACGAGAAGCACCCTTACATGATCCAGCATCAACGGAAGGAATTACGTGTGGAAATTGATAACCGTATCTAGTCTTCTCTTTCAATGCTTCCTCTTTATCTTCTTTATAAACAAGGACGCCAGTATCCTTTTCAAACGTTTCACCTGTTTTAAGAGTTCCTGATGATATACACATACCACATGACTCCGCGAATCTGGGGTCACTAAATGGGTTATCTCCTACACCTCTTTCCTTACACATTTTGATTAATCCAAGGTAGCTGTTTTCATTGTCTATACGTGGAAAAATAGGTTCGCTTGAAGGTTCTAATTTAAATGTGCCAGGTATTGGAGTAAGTTTAGGAACATTTAATGCAGCTATATTCATATCTCGAAGTTTCGCTCCATCAACCTCAGTGATTCCAATTGGAACTGCTGGATTTGTAAGTGGATTTTGTACTTGAGCGAGTTTATTGAACCGGTCAGCTATTTTTTCCGGTAAGGTTTCAAACCCTTCAACATAACTACAGTAATAAAGTGCTACTAAAAGTAGCACTAGAATTATTGATATTATAAGAGGAGTAGTCCTCATTCTAAATTTATGTTATAGATTATCAGGACGCAAAATTCCTGTAGAATCTAATTCACGTGTAATGACTCTCAGGGATACTTGAATCTGATGACTGACATTAATGAGGCGACCTGTTGATAATGCCGTATTTGATAAGTAATATGATATATTACCGCTTGTGTAAGAATCAGCAATTCCACCGAGTGAAGTTGGTATAAAAACACCCGTTGTCGGGTCGGCGAATTTTCCACGAACTAAGATGGCATTCGCGTATCCCTGTGCGTTATAGGAATTTGTTCCACCGCTTTGAAAGACATAGGTCGCTACAGTGGTTCCTGTTATTACACCCGTGTCTACAACTAAAAGCCCCCCATCCTGTTGGATATAATTCAAGAAATCTGCCATCTGTGTAACAGCATTCCCTGTTGCGGCACTTGCCCATTGGAGATTTTTGATGACAATCTTATCACCCTTTGTCACAATCCAGTGATTGAAGAACTTGCTTGTCTGTAGCCAGTAATATGCTGACGCATTTGTTTCCACTGCTGAGTCATACTTGTAAAAGGTGTTCGTCAAGGCACTTCCTGCACTGAAATTGCCAGCCGTCATTGGAAACGTCGGAATAATCTGTGTGATATCAAGTGTATCAGCACTCGTGCTTAATGGAGTTCCATCAGGCCTCTGGAAATTGAAGGTGAGCTTCTGAATCGTAGCGAGTGGCGTTGGACTGTAGGTTTTCTGGCATTTCATGAACTTGGGGATCATCGCCAAGTATCCTCGTTGAGTGGTAATGGCAGTGTCAGAAATCCAATTGCCGTCATACTGAAGAACACCAAAGGCTGCATTGAGCCCTTGGTTTGTGCCATAATTGTTATTGTCCAACTCTGGAATACGAACCTGGATATATGGGAAAGATAGGATATTTACATTCACACTTGAATCATAGGCAGCCGCACCACTCTTTGACACAATCATATCAAGTCCTTCACCGGGCATAATTGCCTTTATGAATTCAATGCGAACAATGTTGCGGAATTTGACGGTGGATGTTGGAGATAGACGAAGACCTGTTGGAAGGTTGGAGGGGTCAAAGTTTACAGAAAAACTGTAACGATTTTCTGTTGAATTGGAAATCCAATCACGATCGCCACTGTAGACAAACAAGTTGAGCTCATTCTCTTTATATGTCATTGATTCTGGCTCTTGTGCGATGATCATCTGTTGGCTTGTTGTGCGGCTATCACGCACGTTGGTTGAATTGCCGGCGGATTCGTTCGCATTACGTGTTCTGTCAAGATTCTGCTTATCGCCTAGAATCAAGGCACGCATATCCGGGGGTGCCGTTGTCTGAAATACAGTGGAAGCAGAGGCCCTTGATTCTAAAGCACGGCGTTCTCTTTCGGCAAAGGCTGCCTCGGCCTCTTCTGTGGCACGACGGTTTGACTTTGAGAATAAGTCTGTGGCATCGGCATATCTTTGCTGCCCTTGTGGGCCCTGAGGCACTTGTGGTCCTAGGGGACCTAAGGGACCTTGGGGTCCTAGAGGACCCTGGGGACTCTGTGCCATTACAGTCTGTTGTAAAATAACACGTGAAGCTTCTTGTTCTCTTTCCATCTTCATCTTTTCAAACATGTCCATTGACACAGCTGGTTCATCTTGGAGTGAAATACGGAAATCTTGGACAGGGGGCTTTGACTTTGTCTCTTGGCGGGACATTTGTAATTTCGTAAATGATGTGCCAACGTCAATTTGGAGGCGACGGTTATCAGGGATATCATCCGCTTCATCCTGGCTACCCGCTTCAATATCAGAAACTACGGATCGTCCATCTGAGCGTCTCTTTCTTTCCAAGTACATGACATAATCGGGAAGAACAACCTTTAACACTTCCTTGTTTAACTCACTCATAGGCTGAGAACCTTGAACGCGGTGAATTTCACCCATGTAGTGTTTAACAGTCTTTATAAGGCGAGATGCCTGTTTCTCATTTAAATCACTGCCTGTTCTACGACATATATCATTGTATAGAACACGTTGAAGCATCGCTTCATTTTTTTCACTAAAGAACATATCTGTCGAGGACATTCTACTTGTGTAAAAGGAAGCGGAATTAGGCCGGCACCGCGAAGTACCGAATCCTTAGGTCCCTTAGGAAGAACTCCCCTCCCTTAGGAAAGAGCCCTCAAGACGAAAACATAACTTTTCTCATTTCTAACATCAGTTCGTCGGAAGGATTTCTACGACAGAACTGCTCAAAGCTTTCTCCTTCAAGCATCCGAACAATGAAATACAGACAGAACATTCCACATTCAGATTCCTTCCTTTGAAACCGTTTTGCATTCATTTTGAGGACTAATTCCGGCTCCTGAATCGTTAGCCATTGCATAAACTTATAGATTTGATTTGGAGGCCTCATTCCATATGAATCAAAATAGTAATATTGCTTCTTTGGAATATCTATGAAACTTGCCACCCAGTGTGAGCCAGATTTATAGTGAGGATCTAGATTAAACACGATTCCGATATAATCCTTACCTTTCAAGGCATTTCCATCAAAATCAATCTCGCAGATTTCTTTGATCAAGCATTGTTTTTTATTGGAATATGGATCGGCCGCCGCAAAGTCGATAGGAACAGCACCAAAGAACTTGAAATTTGGATTTGACACTTCATATTGCTTCATAACATCTTGTATATTGTTTGTATCTAACCAAGCATCCGGGTCGTCTTTCCATGATTCCGGTTGAGCGGGACGTAACCACTTCTTGACAATTTCCTCTTTTTCTGAGGAGCTTATTGGAAGTGCCTTTACAAGACTATTCTGATCTTCTGGATCTACATGGAGTTTTTTGGCTAGATTCTTCATTAAATGACTCCCTTTTACACCCATCTTCTTAGCCACTTTCTGTAATACCGGTTTTGGCAAGCATCCATCCTCAGATACCGTTTTAATTCTAGGATGGCATTGTTTGGGGACAGATGACTTCTTTCTTGTTTTTCTGGAACCTGGCCAAAACCAGTCCATTCTAAATAAGATTTAGATAACAGAATGAGTCCCAAGAAGAATACTGTAATAAGGGAAGTAGCTAAAGAAAGCCCTATATGGGTTCCAGTGTATATTAATATTGCACTTATTCTTTTACTAGGAGGCTACACTGTATATAATTATAGGAAGGGGCCTCAATTAGCAAACTCCTAAATGAGAAGTGGTGCTTAAAAGCAATATTTTAGTTTTTAGGGTAAATAGATAGATGTCATCGGCACCGGCAGAAGAGTCATCTTTAAAGGAAGATTCTAGCAAAAGTTCCACAAATGGAATAAAAAAAGCTATTATACCGATTCTAGCATTTATTAGTTTCACTTTATCTCTTGTTTTACAATTTTTTACAATAAAACACGGGTCTTCTGGACAACTTGTGATTAGTACTGAGGTATACACGGGATTGGCGGTTGTAGCAATTCCTTTGACTGTATTTTTATTTTCATTTTTCTACTTCATAGAATTTGAAAATTCCAAATATTATAAAGTAAGTCTATTGGGCTTTGTAATGGCTGCATATATTATGGCAAATATTGCTTTATATTTTTCTATGAATCAAGTTATTGTAAAGAAATCCTAAGAGGCATTTAGGATTTTTGGTAGTTCACGTTAGATGGAACCAGCAAGTATGTTTATGGCATTAATGGTAATAGCTATTTTAGGATTTGTAGGAATGATCATATATTCAAGTATAATTATAGGCCAATCAAAATTAGAAAATACAGACAATTGGGTTTTGAAAATATTTACTCCGAATACTATATTCTTATGTATATTTGCTATAGGAGTAGTGGGGTATTATGTTTCTGTAGAAAATGATAACGTGAATTCAGATGATTTTTTTAAATATTTTATACCTTCTATTTCTTTAATAAGTATATTTTACTCATCGTTAGTCGTCATAACTTCTAGTGGCATTATGTATTTTAAAGGAGATTAGGGAAATGTTCCAGAGGTTCTAGAGGTTCTAGAGGTTTTAGAGGTTTTAGTCTAGCTAACCAGATGTCAATATAATACCTACAATTTTGTGCTGAAGACGGCATTTGCCACTCCATTCCGGTTTATCATTCCTGTTAAGAAATGATATTCCATGTATTTTCACCGCCACACGCGTACGTGTTCCTAGTTTCAGATCATCGGGCTTAAATTCATTGTTCCAAGTCTGATCTTTGTAAATTGGCGAATTCTTAAAAAAGGTCTTGCCTGAATTGGCTGGAACACTCATATCAGTGTAAGGACAGTGTAAAAGGAGTTGATTATCTTGAATAATGGGCTGAAAGCCATGTGCAATCTCTTCTTTTGAATAATTCGTCTTAAACCATGCCATTTGATTGTAATGAATGGCATTTATAAGAGTTTCTTGAAGTGTCGTTAATTTTATATTTGCGAGATTTGTTTCACTTATATCTAACACAAGTTTACCCGTTGTTGAATTGTATTCAACAACTGGCAAAGGAGGAAATAGAATGGACAAAAATGGGAGGCGGAATTGTGTTCCAAAATATGAAAGGGGTGCCATCGGTTTCTGTAGTTGTCCCTTTGAAGAGGAAAAGGGATTTCCTATATGAATATTTATGATTTCTACTTTTTGTATCGGTATCTGCCACTCCATTCCTAAAATGGCTTTGTCGCATATGTTTAGACCTTCGTATATCTAAAGATTGAATTCATTAAGTATCTAATGACTCTTGGGTTGTCGATTTGTTGGAGAGGCCCTCCAGGTTCTGGAAAACGCGACGCACTTCAAACACAATTGGCAATGTGGTGTAGAAATATAGGACAGCACTATGTTTTAAAGAAACAGCTATGGGATGCTCCTTTACATGGAGGCGAAGAAGGGGATGATGAAGAATCTGAAAAAACACTCTTGCCGATGGAAGTCAGTGTGAGCCATTGGGGGTTTGACGTGGCACGCATGTCTTTACAGGATAAACAGTACATCAAAATAATTCTACAACGGTGGGGACGAGGAAGTCAAGTTTTGGCATCTTCTCAGCGTTGCTTAGTCTTCTACCATGCCCACCTATTAAGCAGCGAATCCATTATATTTTTACAGGCGTTTCTGGAAGAATCTTACAAGGACACGGTGATATGGATGACAAGCGAGTATCCTCTTCCTGCCAGACTTTCTGATTGGTTTGTTGAGATCCCTGTTCAGTCAAAGGGGGTTGATTATTCATTAGAAAAAATGAAGAAGGGGGCTTCAGCACAGGCGATTCCTGAGTGTCTAGTGACGTTAGAAGACGAGATTGTAGCTGTATACAATCAATGGCTCAAGACGCCTGCAACTCTTTCCGACGTAAAAAGAATTCGTGCGTTAGTTTATGGATTTCTTCACAGGAATATACGCTGGGTGGATGGATTTCACAATCTTTTGTTCGCATTAGAGAAAATCCCTTTAACACATGAACAACGGCACGAACTGGCGAAAATTTCAATAAGACAACCCTTTACTGGTCCTGGTCAAACAGTCCCTTCATATCGTATTCCGATTTTATGGGAAAATTATTTGCTTTTTATAAGGAATGTCTTGGCACCAGCAATCATTTCAGAAACTCCAAAGGTCAAGAAAGTCAGGAAGACTGTGAAAAAGGTGGCGAATGAAAATGTGCCTATATAACAAATGAGTCTTGAGACTCTTTATACAATTGTGAAAAAGATAGATAGAACCCCTTATGAGTGGGTTCGTGATGAACCGACACAAGAAGACCTATTGCATATTACAAGGGAGATAAGTCCTTCTGAGTTTGATCCTCTTGAGTTCAGGGCGGAAGTATATAATGATTTGAAGGAGGGTAAGGCGAAACTTGTTACGAAACGTGGAACTAACGCGAAAGTTCTGGCGATTGTGTATCCTGACACAAAAATTCCTTGGAAAACATTTGGGAAAATCTTTCAGGCGTTTGGCAAGCCTGCCGCAGGCAAAGCGGCCTCTGGCAAGCCTTCAGGCCAGGGAGGCCAGCCCTACTGGCGACTTCTTTGGTATGCTCATCCTCGTCGGCGTGAATTTCCTAATCGATCCTTGCAAGTTGAACCACTTCATGTAAATGGAGGATACGCTTACGTTTGCCAGCCAGATATAATTATCTACAGGGAAGAGGAAGTAGAACGTGTTTTAGTCCATGAACTTTTACATGCTTCTTGCACGGATGATATGCGGGATTCTGTTGAGGTTCGAGAAGTCGTTACAGAAAGTTGGGCAGAACTTTTCCTAATCGCTATTCTTTCTGGTTCGCTTGCAAAGGCAAAAAGTTTCTGGCGTATTCAATCTCAGTGGATTGTTGATCAGGAAATTATTTTAAGGAATGAACATGACGTAAACGGACCCAGTAGCTATGCATGGAGATATACAGTGGGTCGTCGTGAAGTAATGGAAAAAATGGGAATGCCCTTTCCATCACCGAGTCATGACCCTGCTCTCATGCTTGGAGGCTCTCTGCGTTTTACGAGTCCTTCTTTGACCTAGAGAACTTTCTGGAACCGTCAAAGTTAAAATCCTAAGTGAAAGAACTTGAGGGTTCTTTCCCTTAGGATTTTAACTTTTCGGCAATGCCGTTAAGTAATTAATTTAAGAACTCTCCCCTTCCTAGGGAAGGGGAGTTCTTAAATTAAGTATTAAACGGAACTTGTGTCGTGCCATGATTTCGGCACTCAGGTTGAATTTGAATTGAATATCATTTGCCGACTCGGCACCTTTATCACCGCCCTTCCTTTGAACAGACACTTCTGGGCAAAGAAAGACCGACGTACCTGATGAACTTTCTTGAGGAGTTTCATACACAGCTGAGTCGCATGTTGCGAGAAAGTCGGTCATCGATTCAATCCATATATTCTCAATTACACCATTCATATATGTCAGAACCATATAGTCAGGCTTATAGTCATCTTCGTTACCCAAGGTTGCCATACGAATGAGTTCCTTGGAATCTTCTGCAGATGGTGTAATAAAGGGAGAATAGAATTCCTTTTTCACAAGCCCCTTGCATCGCCCCCTATTTTTGGAACGACCTAGACAAATATGCCCAAGATATCCTTGCCACAATGGAGGACATTTTCCAAGAGGACGACGATTCAGTTGATGTGCGTTTCCTTTCTCTATATCGGCCGTCTTATAATTCTTAATTTGTATATTACAGCTTCCCTCGCTAAAGTGAATACGAGCATCCGTCTTTTTACGCCCAGGAATTACTTCTATGGATTTGATACTCTTTCCAAAATAACCCTCTAACACAAGTTTAATATTTTCCTGTGAAGAAAACAGTCTTTCAGCCTTAAATCCATCCGCTGCAGCTAGTGCATTCGTTGTCATCTACCTATCATTGAGCATCTTTATGGAATCAACTTTTAGAATATATCAAGATGAATTAGATGACTAGTCGAAGCTTTACAGGCAGAGGGTTAGCTGTTTTGCCAGATCTCTCTGATGATGTTGAAGATTTATATTGTACTCATAATTTTCTAACACGTCTTCCAGACCCCCTACCTCCGAATCTTCAACGTTTAAGTTGTGGTTATAATGAATTAACGAATCTTCCAGAACTCCCTGATACTCTTATATATCTAAGTTGTGCTCATAATTCTCTAACAACTCTCCCTAATCTTCCACCAAATATTGAAACTGTCATGTGTACTTATAATGAATTAACAGATTTGCCACCACTCCCTGCTAATCTTCAGACTCTTTTCTGTAACAATAATCGATTGACAGAAATACCTCGTCTTCCACTTGGAATTCAATATATAGCGTATAGTGATAACAATTTAAGAGAACCCTTTAATACATTTTGGAAACAATATGTTGACCATAGAGAGTTTAACAGAATACGAGCTTTACCCGCGTTTATTAAATCTGTGAATGACCATTGGGACAGTTTAGAAAATGTAAAAAGTAAGGGGCGAAATGCTATGGGCTTACAATTTCTTGCAGAGGGGCGACAACTTCCAGAATCGGTAGTTGGACATATAGGAACCCTTTTAACTGGTGCACCTGCTGAAGGATTTGGAGATCAACTTCCTCGGCAACAAAGACAGCTTCAGAGTAAAGCACATGTTTTAAAAACAGGAGAGGAAGGACCTTTACCACCTAGTCGTTATAACCTTCAAGGTCAAAGGCAATCTGAAAATAGTAAAAGAAAAAAGTCCAGAAAGGCGAGAAACACTAGAAAGGCCAGAAACACTAGAAAGGCCAGAAAGTCAAGAATTCTACAATTATTTTAGCTAATGTTATACGGCAGTTTTACACCATTCAATTAAGACTTCTCATACGATGAAAAGTCTTAGTAAAAAAAATAGATTTATCTCGGGTCGCCAGGTAATTCATTACCATATAGATCTTATAGCTTATTTATCATTTACGCCGTCACCGTCGCCGCCGCCTCCTTGAGGTAGTGGACGTTGAGATACTTCTGGAGGTTGAAATACGTGAGCTTGTCCTCGGCCTTGAGGTTGAGGAGCTTGAGGAGAGCCGCATCACCCTTGATGTCGTGCTTGTCCTTGAGGTTCTTCTCCTTCACGTAGGTCGTGATGAACTTCGTGACGTTTGAGCGAGACTCCTTTGAGCCGGCAGGGCGACCCATGAACGCACAGAGAGCAGGTGAGATCGCCGTGGGGATCTGGAAGATGGAGATGCGAGCAGGCTTGCCCTCCTCACCCTCAACAGGTGCCTTGCGGCGGCGACGCTTGTCGGCGAGCTTCTGGACCTTCGCCGCCTTCTTCTCAAGACGCTTGGCCTCTGAGATGAGCTCAGAAACCGTCTCACGAACCGCGAGGAGGCGAGCCGTGATGGACTTCGCCTCAGCCTCGAGGCGAACCTCCTCAACCTCAGCAACGACAACGGGTGCCGCAACCTCCGTGGAGGCAACAGGGGCAGCCGCAGCCACAACAGGGGCCGCGGCCTTCTTGCCCTTCGCAGGGGCCGCAACAGGGGCAGCCGCAACCGCAGCAACCGCCGCAACCGCCGCAGGGGCCTTCGCACCCTTCGCCGCAGCGACAGGGGCAACAACAGTCTCAGTCTTGGGTGCAGCAGCGGACTTCGTGACCTTCTTGGTAGCAGGAGCAGACATTATATTGGAGGCGGAGGAAGTAGAAGAGGACATTTTACGCAGGACTTATTCTTATTCAGGTCATAGAAATCACTTTTTGTTGTCACCCAAGACCGGAAATCATTTTTCCACTTACCGCGTTCGTTTTTATTTTGAAGCCATGATGACTGCGTGTCACAAATGAATATAAATTTCTATATTCCTTTATTTTATTATTATTCTATTCTCCGGCGATACAATCTTACCTTATCGCAGATGGATGAAGCATCGTTATGTCATAGTATAAAGTCAAAGAAAAACCCTACTATGCGATGTCAAGGTAAGGCCACGCATGGAGAATTCTGTGCAAGACACCGAAAATCAAAGATTCTTTGGGCATCCATGAATCATAAAAAGCGAAGTATAATGACGAGAACTCAACATGCTGCCTTAGAAAAGATTTATAGGTGGTGGGTCTTGCATGGGAGACGTCGGCTTCGCAGAATCCATGGAGAAGCCACCTTTCTTCCAGAAATCTCACAAAACGACCGAGATATATACAATTTAGAACCAATTACAAACATACAATTGAAATACCATTTTAGCTACATTGACCCTAACAAACATCTATGGACATTTGATCTAAGATTTCTTGTACAGCTCCTTCACTATGGAGGAGAGTTGAAAAACCCCTATAGTCAGGAACTGCTCACACCATTGGCAATAGAGCGTCTTCAAACATGCACTCAACGGTTGATACATCATAAAATACCTGTTATGTACACTGATACAACAACACTCACAGCTGAACAGAGCTGGAATCAGAAAGTCCTTGATGTTTTTCTGAAGATGAACTCGCTTGGATATGGAGTGAATTTAGTATGGTTTGAAGCAATGAACTTAAGACAGCACCACACCTTTTACACAAGTCTCTATAATATTTGGAATACCTCTCTTACTCTATCAAATGAGCAAAAGGAAAGTGTTATACCGCAATACAATTCTGGAAGAGCACCGCTCTTTCGCTGGACACCTGTGGTCATAATTGGAAACAATCGTGAACTCAAGTGGTGGAGGAAAAACAATTTGAATTTAATGAATTCGTTTATATCAAGAGGAAAGGATCGCACTCTTCAAAGCACTGGAGTCTTATATGTCTTAATGGCACTCGTTACATGTAGCAGATCGGTGGCAGAAGCCTTTCCTTGGTTGTCTTAGAAATCTGGTCTTTACAGAATTCTGGATTTTCTGGTGGTTACAGAATTCCCTTTGGGGCTTTGCCCACTCCCTTTATATTTCTGTAATTTCTGTAATTTCTGTAATTTACAGAAATTTCTGTTAATACCGATTATTAACCGGCGGTTATAATCGTTAATACCGATTATTAATCACAGGCCCACGAAGCCCCTGCAATTTATTCGGAAGGTTATACGCGGTTCTTAAGGCCCCTTGTCTTCCTTTATCTGCTATGAGTTCTCTGTTATCACGAAATAGCTGACTCATATCATCTCCACAGCATTTGATATTTCCAGGAGCATTCTTGATATCAGGAAGAGGTTCTACACACGGCAATACGATGTTATAGGGTGCTGAACTAGGAGCATCAGAACAAACCGCACATCCTTGTGCTCCCACAATCCTGTTTGTCGTGGCATCAGCGATTAAATATCCTCCAGTCTGACCATTTCCAGAAGTCGTGGTATAGCCTGTAGAACAAACTTCTGCAGTCGGGACATTTGATACGCCATTATTCTCCATTATATTGCCAATAGAACCACCTATCTTTGATGACTTTGTGGATACCGCGTTGGCACTAAGGACTTTCGTAGCCCTCGCCTGAACCTTCATGGTCTGGAGTGAAGAATCCTGACCATTTTGAAAGCCAATGGTGGTTGTTCTGTTCTTTAGCTTTCTGCGAAGATAGTCACTGGAGTTCATATCTA
>SXGQ01855616.1_pt1 | contig 56554 bp, 28 predicted proteins | sample 3178371 | NCBI WGS metagenome assembly SXGQ01 (sample SAMN11356859, study PRJNA531348) | freshwater metagenome | isolation source: freshwater sample F1-20 | place: China: Fuxian Lake, Yuxi | collected 2017-12-25
CCGGCGATGGAAGATTTTCAGCTCGACATTGTGTTGGGCAAAGGCCCCGCTGCTCGTTCGATTCGCCTCGATCTGCCACGGTTCACCCTCGTCGGAGCCACGACACGCACGGGCCTCATCACGGGCCCCCTGCGCGACCGCTTCGGTTTAGTAGCCCGACTCGATTACTACGACGCCGACGAACTGCAATCGATCGTTACGCGCGCTGGCGGCATTCTCGGTATCGGTATCGACGACGGCGGTGCTTCCGAGATCGCTCGACGCGCCCGCGGCACACCTCGTATCGCTAATCGTCTTCTTCGTCGGGTTCGTGACTTCGCCGAGGTTCGTGGCGATGGCCGTATCGATGAAGCAACTGCACACGAGGGCCTTGCGGTGTTTGGCGTCGACGACCTCGGACTCGACAAAGTCGACCGCGCCGTGCTTTCCAACCTGTGCCAGAAGTTCGGTGGCGGCCCGGTTGGGCTTGGCACCTTGGCCATAAGCATTGGCGAAGCCGAAGAAACAGTTGAAGACGTCTACGAACCGTTCCTCATCCAACAGGGGCTGCTCATGCGAACGCCACGCGGTCGCGTGGCCACTCCCGCGGCTTGGGCTCATCTCGGCATGGTTGCACCCGCCAGCGCACCGCTCACGGCCGATCCTTCGCGCAGCATGTTCGAGGCGTAACTAGTGCATTGACTCCGGTTGTGGGAGCGGTAAACAGTACGCTCACTACCAATGCGACGACCGTCCTATCTCAGTGGACTCCTGCTCATCGCAGCAGTGTGCGGTCTCGTTGACGCCGCGTGTTTCCTCGCACTCGGAGGCGTCTTCGCCGAGATCATGACTGGCAATATTTTGTTGTTGGCGTTTCGAATTGGAACCGGAGAGCAGATTGGTGACGCAACGCCGTTGCGCTACCTCGCTGCGATTTTGGCATTCGCTATTGGCGCACTTCTCAGTGGACTCCTGATGCGCGGTTCCGATAAGAAGCTCGAACGGAAGATTGGCTTCTCGGCTGAACTAGCGCTTGTCGTGATTGCGACAGTGCTCGCCTTTGCGACTGATGCCGGTTCGGTGGGAATGAGTCGTGACGTCGTGGTGAGCCTCTTGGCATGCGCGATGGGAATTCAGAATGGGCTCATGCGCCGGCATGGAATCGCTGATGTCGCAACAAACATGATGACGGTGACGTTTACAGGATTGATTTCGGAATTGAAAGTGGTGGGTGGCGATAACTATCACTGGCTGCGGAGATCAGGGTCGATCGTGATCTTCTTTGGCGGAGCGATTCTCGGTGCGTTTCTCACCCGATTCGGCGCTGGCTGGCCACTTTTGGTTGCTTGCGTCCTACTGGCAGGTGCGTTGGCGATACTCGCAACGAGTCCACGCCCTGTCGAAACAGGCTGAGACTGGTCAGGATCTAGCCTCGGCTCGCTATGGAAACTGCTGCATTCGATTACGAACTGCCCCAGTCGGCGATTGCGCAGCACCCGTTACCTGAGCGCGATACGGCGCGGCTCCTCGTCGATCGTGGTGCGGCGAATCCTCCTGAAAATCTCATCGTTCGAGATCTTCCAGATCTACTCGAGCCCGGCGATCTCCTTGTTCTCAACACGACACGAGTACTTCCAGCTCGACTCGCATTACAGAAAGCGACAGGCGCTGCTGTTGAAGTGCTCCTTCTTGAACGACTCGACGGTGGTTCGTTGTCAGATTCGGGGCAGTCGCGCTGGGAGGCATTGGTTCGACCCGGGCGGAAACTGCCTCCGGGCACGATCGTTCGTCCCGTCGATGGAACTGGGCTTGAAGTGTCGGTTGACGAGGATCTAGGCGATGGCCGCCGGGTTGTGACGATCGACGTAGACGGCCCGTTACTCGATGTCCTTGAAGAGTTCGGAGTGATGCCGCTTCCTCCCTACATCACCGAGGCGCTGGCGGAGCAAGAGCGCTACCAAACTGTTTTCTCGGAGCGGCCCGCTTCTGCCGCGGCCCCAACTGCGGGACTTCATCTCACACCCGAGGTCCTGGCTCGATGTCTGGAACGGGGCATCAGTCGCGCTGATGTTGAACTTGTGGTTGGCCTCGGTACGTTCCGACCGATCGCAACTGATCGTATTGAAGATCACGAAATGCACGGAGAGGCCTTCCGCGTTCCCCAAGAAACTCTCGAGAAATGTGCTCGAACGAAAGCGAATGGTGGGAGAGTGGTCGCAGTTGGAACCACAGCGGTACGAGCCCTTGAAAGCGCAGCTGCCTTCGGGGTGAACGAAGGTCGAACGGAACTCTTCATACACGGCGACTACGACTTTTTGGTGGTGGATCAGATGATGACCAACTTCCATCTGCCCAAGTCGTCGCTGATTGTCATGATTGATGCGTTCGTCGGGCCGAGGTGGCGCGATCTCTATGCCTACGCACTAGGCGACGGCTACCGCTTCTTGTCCTTTGGCGATGCGATGTTGCTGACGCGTCGCTGAGTTGTCAGTTCCGATTTAGAGGAATTCGCAAAGGTAGGCCGCAGGCGCTTCGGCTCGTACCTGGAAATGGCTCGAAGCTGGAACTTCGAAACCCGATCCCTTGGGATAGATCTCCCAGTCGCTCTCACCGTCGACGATTGCCTCGAGAACTCCGTTCACCACTGTCATGCGCTCGGGTGCATCGGTGTTGAAGTCATAGGTGCCGGGGGCGATGACGCCAACGGTGGCTCGACCCGCAGCAGTCTCGAAGCCGAGACTCTGAACGCCACCGTCGAAGTAGGTGTTGTGGGAGGTATCTGACATGTCGACGACGATAACGCCCTCAAAGGGTCAGTTGTGGTGACATGGAGCCCAGATGAGAATATTTTTTCGATGTCACGGGAGAAGTGTTGAGTACAGACGCAACTGAAACCGTCCTTCGTTTGCAGATTGATGCAACTGATGGGTTCGCTCGAACCGGTGTTGTGCACACCGCGCGTGGTTTGTTTCGCACTCCCTGCTTCATGCCCGTGGGCACTCGGGCCGCCGTTCGCACGCTGACGTCAGCCGATCTCGAGAAGCTCGGTGCTGAAGTCATTTTGGGCAACACCTATCACCTCATGTTGAAACCTGGTGCCGACCTCATCGAGCGTTTTGGCGGTCTCCACGGTTTCGCCGACTGGCATGGTCACGTGTTGACAGATTCCGGCGGCTTTCAGATTTTTTCGCTTGAGCCAAAAGTGAATGACGAGGGAGCGACGTTCAAGTCGACTTACGACGGCAGCTATCACCACCTCAGCCCCGAGGGGAGTGTCGAGGTTCAGCAAAAACTGGGTTCGGATATTCAGATGGTCCTCGACGTTTGTCCGCCGCTTCCGTCTTCTGAGGCCGTCGTGCGCGCGGCTCTTGAACGATCCGTTCTGTGGGCGGGTCGTGCGAAAGCAGCGCATGCACCAGCGCGTGAAGCCGGTTCGAAGCAGGCGCAGTTCGGCATCGTTCAAGGGGGTGTCGATGTGGTCATGCGCACCGAGAGCGCTGAGCGCACCCTCGAGATTGGCTTCGACGGCTACGGCATCGGTGGTCTCTCCGTAGGCGAGACCAGAGCCGAGATGCTTCCGGCCCTCTCTGCGGTCACTGATGTGCTGCCGACTGACCGACCCCGCTATCTGATGGGTGTCGGGGATCCGGTGAGCATCGTCGAGGCCGTCGCCCTCGGAGTCGACATGTTCGATTGCGTCTTGCCGACTCGGCTCGCGCGCCATGGGACGATTCTCACCAGCTCGGGAAGGATGAACCTGCGCAATGCCCGATTCGCCGATGATCCCGACCCACTGGAGCCGGGGTGCACCTGCGAGGCCTGTTCCCGCTGGTCGAGGGCCTATCTGCGTCATCTTCTGATGGTGAGCGAGCCAACCGCCGCCCGGTTGACCACAATTCACAACGTGCACTGGCTGCTGCGACTTATGGAGGCGGCTCAGGCTGCGATCGTGTCTGGCACCTACGACCAATTCCGGGCATCGGTGGCAGCGGTCTGGGACTGAACCTCGCCGGAGCCGAATAATGGGGCAGGAGTGAAGAGGGCTAACGTGTCTCCGTTTGCACCCTAGAACCCCTACGAACGAGACCTTCCGAAACCATGTCCTTCCTCATCATCATTGTTTTGTTCGTTGTCGCTTGGGTAGTACTGATTCTCCCAAAGCAGCGCGAACTCAAGCGCCACAATGCCTTCGTTCAGTCATTGGCTGTCGGGGACGAGGTCATGACTGGCTCCGGTATCTACGGCACACTCGTCGAGGTCAGCGAAGCCATGGTCCTTCTGCAGGTGGCGCCTGGCGTTGAGATCAAAATCGCTCGTCGAGCCATTGCATCGCAGGTTGTCGACCCGTCTGTGGTCGAGACCGACGACACTGGTAAAACCGACGACGAGGGCACAGACGCGTGAGACGCCTGCATGGGTTTCGTTCGCTCGTAGTGATCGTCGTGATTGCCGGAGCGGCACTGATCTACACGTTTGTTGCCGGCAATAAACCACTTCTTGGGCTTGATCTTCAAGGTGGCGTGTCCGTCGTTTTGAAGCCCGTTCAAGAGGTCGATAACGAAACGATTGATCAAGCAATTACGATTATTCGTCAGCGAATTGACGCGATCGGCGTTGCTGAACCGGAAATTACTCGTCAGGGCAACAACATCCTCATCCAGATTCCCGGGGTGAAGGACAAAGAGCGCGCGCTTGAACTTGTTGGTCAGACCGCAGAACTTCAGTTCCGCCCAGTGCTCGCCAATGTCCCGGTTGATCCGCAGGAAGCGACGACCACGACCGTTGGCGATCCAACCGCAACCACGACAACTGTGACGCCTGAAGCATCGATCCCAACGACGACGATCGACCCAACCAAGACTGTGGGCGGTTTGCCCCTCGATGTTTGTGTATCGGGTCTTTCTGCCGAAGAGGTCAATGCAGGCGGTCAAGCCATACTTCCGCAATGTGACGATGGTCTGCTCGTGGGCTCATACGCCGTTGGTCCTGTATCGCTTACGGGCAGCGCGCTTGAAACGGCTCGCGCCAATCTCTCTGAGTCAGGCCAATGGATCGTTGCGCCAACTTTTAAGAGTGGCGCTGACGGAATTGGTGGTTTCAATGCCATTGCGGGCCAGTGCTTCTCAAAGAGTTCGACCTGCCCCACAGGCCAGTTGGCGATCGTGCTCGACGGTCGTGTGCTTTCTGCGCCGAGTATCAATAGCCAAAGTTTCCAAGCCGACCAGATCGAAATTTCAGGGTCATTTACGGAACGGACGGCGAAGGATCTTGCGACTTCATTGAAGTACGGCGCCTTGCCGGTGGAATTCGAACAGCAGCAAGCGCAAATTGTTTCAGCGACCCTTGGACGCGACGCGTTGCAAGCGGGTCTCGTTGCCGGACTTGTCGGAATCCTGCTTGTGGCCGCCTACATGATTGCCTTCTACCGGGCCCTTGGTTTCCTTGCGATCGCGAAATTGGCTGTTGAGGGCGCATTGCTTTGGTCAATGATTTCTTGGCTTGGTTCGAACAACGGTTTGGCACTGACTTTGGCCGGAATCACCGGCATCATTGTTTCGGTGGGTGTTTCACTCGACTCGAACGTTGTGTACTACGAGCACCTCAAAGAAGACGTCTACAAGGGACGTCCGATTAGAAGCTCGACCGACAAGTCGTTCGTTACGGCATTTTCGACGATCGTGAAGGCCGACGTTGCTTCGTTGATTGGCGCAGGTCTTCTTTGGTGGCTCACCGTTGGGCCAGTACGAGGGTTCGCGTTCTATCTCGGACTTTCGACGGCGCTTGACATCTTGATGTCCTGGTCGTTTATGCGGCCTGTGGTCAAACTCTGCACGCGATCGAAGTTCCTTCGTGCGCATCCTCGGATATTGGGTCTCCCCGCAGAAATCCCCCAACAAACATCGCGTGCCGGCCAGGCGCGCATCCAAGCGGAGGTCAGTCGATGAATTGGATGTCGCGAATCAATCGCGGTCAAACAAACATCGACTTCTTGAAGTGGTGGAAGCGCGGTCTTGCTATTTCGGTGGTCCTGGTGATCGCAAGCATCGTTTCGCTGACGACTCGCGGCTTGAATCTCGGTATCGACTTTGAAGGCGGAGTTTCTTGGGAAGTCCGCGCTCCTGGAGTCTCGGTCGAGGAAGCTAGGTCCGAGCTCAACTCTGTAGGTGAGGGTCAGGCGAAAATTCAGATCGTTGGTTCCGACATACTCAGGGTGCAAGGTCCGGAAAGTACACCTGAACACACGGTCGAAGTTCGTCAGACTCTCGCCGATCTTGCTGGTACCGATGTTTCTGAAGTGAGTGTCTCGACCGTTGGCGCGTCATGGGGATCGGACGTCACGGCATCGGCAATTCGAGCTCTTATCTTCTTTGCGATCGCGATTCTTATCTACCTCTCGATTCGCCTTGAGTGGAGAATGGCCGTTGCCGCAGTGTTCGCGGTGGTCCACGACGTTTTGATTTCTGTCGGCGTGTATTCCATTTTTCAGTTTGAGGTTTCGCCCGGGACCGTGATCGCTTTCCTCACGATTTTGGGCTACTCGATTTACGACACGATCGTGGTCGACGACAAAATCAAGGAAAACGAAGGACTCGTGGGTCAAAGCGGGCGCATGACCTATGGGCAAATGACGTCGTTGTCGATGAACCAGGTGCTTCTGCGTTCGATCAACACGACGGTCTCTTCGCTATTGCCAGTTCTTTCGTTGTTGATCGTCGGAGCATTCATCATGGGTGCCGTGACTCTGCAGGAGTTCGCAGTGGCACTCACGGTCGGAATGCTCGCTGGCGCCTACTCGTCGGTCTTCGTTGCCGCACCTGTTCTCGTCGCCTTGAAAGAACGCGAATCCAAATACAAGGCGATCCGCGAGCGACTGCAATCCCAAGGTGTGGACGTCACACGCTCCACTGAGCGGGTTGATCGAATGGGTGCGGGTTCGCCGGTCATCTCGGCGACCTCAATGGCATCCTCTACAGCATCAGCAGCAGATTCTGCGGAAAAATCGGCACCAGCCGCATCACCTTCTGTTGTGATTCCGCCGCGGCCGCGCAAGAACCAACGCAAGCGCTGACTAAAGGGTCGGTGCGGGGACGCTTCGCCTGTACGGTGGAGCCATGATGAGTGCAGTCAGAACGGCTTTTGGGCCATGTCCTCCCGGTCATGCCGGGGCGAGGGTCTAACGAATGGCGACTGTCAATCGTGTGCTGCCCTGGCGACGTCATGTCGCAGCGCCATCCGAAGAGGTCGCCCCGCTTGTTGCAATCTTTCAATCCCATCACCCGCGTTCATCAGCGTCCCTAATAACGCGCGCCTATGACCGAGCGGCGGCTTCGCACGAAGGTCAATCCCGTAAGTCAGGCGAGCCCTATGTCACGCACCCAGTTGCGGTGGCAAAAATCTGTGCCGAGCTTGGCCTTGACGACGTCACAATCGCTGCCGCACTTTTACACGATGCAGTAGAAGACACCGGCGCAACCCTGATTGATGTTGAGAAAGAATTCGGTGAGGACGTCGCCCGAATTGTGGACGGCGTCACGAAACTCGATCGAATCAAGTTCGACAGCAAAGAAGCTCAACAGGCGGCCACTGTTCGCAAAATGCTCGTGGCGATGGCCAAAGATCTCCGCGTCCTGATCATCAAGCTTGCCGATCGACTGCACAACATGCGGACCGTTGCTGCAATGCCCGCATGGAAGCAGCACCGCACGGCGCAGGAGACCCTCGACATTTATGCGCCACTTGCCCATCGCCTTGGCATGCAGGAGCTCAAACAGCAGCTTGAAGATCTTTGTTTCGCTTCGCTTCACCCAAAGCGATATGCAGAAATCGATCACATGGTGGCCACCCGTGCCCCAGAGCGCGATGTCTACCTGACCAATGTTCTTGAAGACGTCCGTGGCCGCCTTAGCGAACTCCACATCACCGCCGAAGTCACAGGCCGACCAAAGCACTTGTGGAGCATCTACGAGAAAATGGTGGTGAAAGGTCGCGACTTCGACGAGATCTTTGATCTCGTCGCGATTCGGGTCATCGTTGGCACCGTAAAGGACTGTTACGCGGCGCTTGGTTCGATTCACGCAACATGGAAGCCGGTGCAGGGGCGCTTCAAGGACTACGTGGCGATGCCCAAGTTCAACCTCTACCAATCGCTTCACACCACCGTGGTTGGTCCCGGTGGCAAATCTCTCGAAGTTCAGATCCGAACTCTTGAAATGCATCGCCGAGCCGAGTTCGGTGTTGCGGCCCACTGGAATTACAAGGACAACAACGAAAGCTCTGCCGATCTGGCATGGCTAAACCGAATCGTCGATTGGCAAACTGAAACTTCTGACCCATCAGAGTTCATGGCCAATCTCAAAATTGATCTTGACCAGGACGAAGTGTTCGTCTTCACCCCCAAGGGTAAGGTGGTCACACTTCCCCTAGGTGCTACCACTGTTGATTTCGCCTACGCGATTCATACCGATGTGGGTCATTCCTGCATCGGTGCGCGCGTCAATGGGCGTCTAGTAGCGCTCGATACGGAGCTGCAATCGGGCGATTCGGTTGAGATCTTTACGTCGAAGGTGGAAAGCAGCGGTCCCTCGCAGGACTGGTTGCGCTTTGTGGTTTCTCATAAGGCCGCAAACAAGATCAAGGCCTGGCATTCGCGAGAACGACGCGAAGACGCAATTGAGAATGGCAATGATGATCTCATTAAGGCTCTTCGTCGCGAAGGACTTCCGGTGCAGAAGATCCGTCAATCTCGGGTCCTTGACGAAATTGCGACGGATCTCAATTACACCGATCTCGAGTCGCTGCATGCGGCAATCGGCGGTGGACACCAGTCTGCGCAGTCGGTTGCTGAACGAATTCGTAAAAAGCTTGAGTCGGCCGAGCCGGGCCGTGAAGAACAGTTGTCGACCACAGTCCGTGCGCCGCGACGTTCGGGACGCGTCGGAGGAAGTCCATCGGGTGTGCATGTCGAAGGTCTCGACGATGTCATGGTTCGTCTGTCGCGGTGCTGTACTCCGGTTCCGGGCGACGAAATCATGGGCTTCGTTACCCGAGGCCGCGGCGTATCGGTTCATCGATCCGATTGCGCAAATGCCATGTCTCTTTCCGACGGACAAGCTGATCGCCTTATCGACGCCGAGTGGGATACCGATATCGCTGCAATGTTCATCGCTTCGATTGAAGTGAAGGGTCTCGATCGTTCACGCCTTCTTCGTGACGTATCTGCAGCATTAGCCGATCACCACGTCAATATCGTGTCGTGCAACACGGTGACCGGCTCCGACCGAATCTCATCGATGCGTTTCGATTTCGAATTGGGCGAGGTGTCACAGTTGAGCCCTCTTCTTTGGTCGATCAAGAAGATTGATGGCATCTACGACGCCTACCGGGTGTTGCCCGGCAAGGGTGACTCCGACGGTGATGGCGATCTCGGAGATCGCTAGCAAGAAGTTCTGGTCAAAGGGTTCGTGAGCGAGGGAAGGGCACCGGTAGGATCACTGGTCGTGTCCGAGCCGACGAGTCCCCGCATTGAGCCGTTCAAGGCCCCAACCGGAACTCGCGACGTCCTGCCTCCTGAATCTGATCGCTGGCAGGCCCTCATTGCGCTTTTCGCCGGCCATGTGACCCGAGCCGGGTATGGGTTGGTTCAAAGCCCGATGTTTGAGGAGATCGGTGTGTTCTCTCGCGTAGGCGAGGGGACCGACCTTGTTCGCAAGGAGATGTACGACTTCCTTGACAAAGGTGAACGCCACATCGCTCTGCGCCCGGAAGGCACCGCTTCAATTGCCAGAGCCTGGATCCAACACGCGCAGGGCGAGGCAAAGCCATGGAAGGTTTGGTATGCGGCGCCATCATTCCGCTACGAGCGTCCGCAAGCAGGCCGTTTCCGCCAGCACCATCAACTCGGTGCTGAAGCCATCGGTTCCGACGACCCCGATCTCGATGTCGAAGTTATCGCCATGCTTCACGATTTTTACGTATCGGTTGGCCTCAAGCAGGTCACGCTTCTCATTAACTCGATGGGTACCGCCGAGGACCGCCGTCGCTATATCGAAGATGTGCGCGCGTGGCTCAACCAACGTCTCGACACGCTCGACCCCAAAGACGCCGAGAAGGTCGTCGATCACCCGATGCGTGTGCTCGACTCGAAGCGACCCGTCACCATTGCGGCAATCGCCGACGCGCCTCGCATCACTGATCGACTTTCTCCCGAGGCTGCCGAGCGGTTTGAGCGTGTGAAGTCGGGCCTCACAGCGCTTGGCATCGACTTCAGCGTTGAGCCTCGGTTGGTGCGCGGTCTCGATTATTACACCCACACCACGTTCGAGTTCGTGAGCGGTGCGCTCGATGCAGCCCAGTCAACCATTGGTGGTGGCGGTCGCTACGACGGCCTTATTGAATCGCTCGGTGGGCCGTCTACTCCTGGAATCGGTTTTGGTTCCGGCATCGAACGAGTGCTGCTTACCTGCGATGCCGAGGGCGTATTCCCCGCTCCGACGAGCTCTACCGATGTTTTCGTGGTCGACACCACCGGTGGCACTGCTGCTCGCGATCTCACCATTGAACTGCGCCGTGCTGGCATTAGCGCCGAGCGTGCATTCGATGGTCGCTCAATGAAGTCACAAATGAAATCTGCTGATAAGTCCGGCGCAGCGTTTGTCTGCATCATTGGTGACGACGAAGCAGCAGCCGGCACCGTGACAATCCGTGACCTGCGCAGCGACACCGGACAAGAAGCCGTGGATCGCTCGACCGCTGCTGCCGTGCTGGCCGCTCGACTCTCCTGAACCCGAAGGACCTTCTGTGACTGATTCCGTTTCTATGCGTACCGACCATTGCGGAACGCTTCGTGCCTCCGACATCGGTCGCGAGGTCGCGGTCTGTGGCTGGGTGGCCCGTCGCCGTGAGCACGGTGAGCATCTGGCCTTCATCGATCTTCGTGATCACACTGGTCTTGTGCAGTGTGTGGTCGACGGGGCTGCCGATCTGCGCTCAGAATATGTGGTTCGCATCACGGGCACCGTGCGCCAGCGTCCCGATGGCACCACAAACGGCAACATGCCTACGGGTGAGATCGAAATCGGCGACTGCCGTGTCGAAATTCTGAATGTCTCCGAGCCGCCTCCGTTCCAGTTGAACGATCGCGTTGAGGTCGACGAAATGGTGCGCCTCGCTCATCGCTATGTCGATCTGCGTACTGAGCGCATGCAGCGCAACCTCCGTATTCGCGCCAAGGTCAATGCCTCGCTGCGACGAGCAATGGACGAGCAGGGTTTTGTCGAAATCGAAACTCCGATGCTTATCGCGTCCACGCCAGAAGGGGCACGGGATTTCGTCGTGCCCAGCCGCTTGTCTCCGGGTTCGTTTTATGCGCTTCCGCAGAGCCCACAGTTGTTCAAGCAGCTGTGCATGGTTGGCGGTATCGATCGCTATTACCAAATTGCTCGTTGCCTTCGAGATGAAGACCTTCGTGCTGATCGCCAGTTCGAATTCATGCAACTTGACGCCGAAGCCAGCTTCGTTTCGCAAGAGGAAGTTCTTGCGTTCATTTCCGTGGCCGTGTCGGCTGCAGTGGAAGAAGTCACCGGTCAGAAGATGGGCGATGTTCCCCGCATGACTTGGCAAGAGGCGCAGGAACGTTTTGGTTCCGATAAGCCCGATATTCGCTTCGGTATGGAACTCATTGAGCTCACACCGAACTTTGCCGCCACCGAGTTCAACGCCTTCAAGGCCGATTGTGTCAAAGGCATCGTGGTCGACGGGGGAGCAGAGTTCACTCGCTCCAAGCTCGACGAACTCACCGACAAGGCAAAGCGCTGGGGTGCCAAGGGCCTTGTGTGGATGCGCGTCAAAGACGGTGGAGAACTCGATTCGCCGGTTGCCAAGTTCCTTTCTGCCGAAGAACTTGCTGGTCTCGTCGCAACCACCGGAGCAAAGACGGGCGATCTCCTTCTTCTCGTCGCTGACGATCGCCCGAAGGTGTGTCACGTGCTCGGCCTCCTTCGTCTTGAACTTGGTCGCCCGCCCGTTACTGAAGGTGGCTTGCAGTTCCTATGGGTTGTGGACTTCCCGTTGTTCGAATCTCTCGACGATGCCGGCAATCCGGTACCTGCCCATCACCCATTTACGATGCCGCACGCCGAAGATGTCGCGTTGCTCGACACGGGTAATCCGCAGGACCTGCTGAAGGTTCGCTCGCAGGCCTATGACCTTGTGCTCAATGGTTGGGAACTCGGCTCGGGCAGTGTGCGAATCCATCGCGGCGATATCCAAAGCCGTATGTTCGAACTCCTTGGGATTGGTGCTGAGGAGCAGCAAAGCAAGTTTGGTTTCTTGCTCGATGCATTCCGCTTCGGAGCGCCGCCGCATGCGGGTTTCGCGTTCGGCATCGATCGCCTGGTTGCACTGCTCGCGGGCGAGGAAAATATTCGTGAAGTCATTGCGTTCCCCAAGACACAGTCGGGAATCGATCCGCTCACCCATGCGCCGACACCGATTGATTCAGCGCAGCTCGATGAGCTTGGTCTTCGGCTTCTTCCCGCCAAGAAGACCGACTGACCCTCCGGAGTTCCGACACAGGCGACCGGTAGCCTCGGCAAATGACTGAGGACCTGTTTGCTGCTGCTGCCGAAGATCGGCTGGCGCGGCAGGCCCCGCTTGCGGCTCGGCTTCGGCCTAAGAACCTCGACGAGGTCGTTGGCCAAGAACACTTGCTTGGCCCCGGCAAACCGCTGAGGGCGCTGATCGAAGCCGACCGGCTTTCTTCGGTCATCCTTTGGGGTCCGCCGGGAACAGGTAAGACCACAATTTCGCAGCTCATCGCCCGCACGACGTCGAAAGCGTTCGAGCAACTTTCTGCAGTAAGCGCTTCGGTGAAAGACGTGCGTGAAATCGCCGCTGGTGCACAAGAGCGCCTAGCGATGCGCGGTCAAGGAACAATTCTGTTTCTCGACGAGGTCCATCGATTCAATAAGTCTCAGCAAGATGCATTGCTGCCGTCGGTGGAAAGTGGCTTGCTCGTACTCATCGGCGCGACTACCGAGAACCCATTTTTTGAAGTGAACCCGCCACTGTTGAGCCGGTCGACGCTGTTTCGCCTCGACCTTCTGTCGGCTGACGCTTGCGGGCAACTCGTTGATCGCGGCTTGGCCGCCGAAGGCGCCACTATCGACGATGATGCGCGTCAACTCTTGGTCGATCGTGCCAACGGCGATGGTCGCCATGTGCTCACCAGCCTCGAGGTTGCCATTGCGCTTGCCCACGAGCACCCCGATGCCGCTCGAGACGGATCGGGATCAATTGTCGATGAATCCATTCGGGTCACCGCTGCCGATGTCGAAGCAGCCCTCGGCACGAAAGCACTTCGATACGGGCGTGATGATCACTACGACGTCATCTCGGCGTTCATCAAGTCGATTCGAGGCTCGGACCCCGACGCTGGTCTCTATTGGTTGGCCCGGATGCTCGAAGCCGGCGAAGACGCCCGGTTCATTGCTCGGCGCCTCGTGATCTTGGCCAGCGAAGACATCGGTATGGCCGATTCGAATTCGCTCGTGGTGGCTGATGCTGCTGCCCGTGCAGTGGAGTTCGTTGGTCTGCCTGAAGTGCAGCTGAATCTGGCCCACGCGGTGGTTCACCTCGCCACCGCTCCGAAGTCGAATCGGGTCACCATCGCCCTCGGTCGAGCCCAATCCGATGTGCGCGACCAGGCCGGGGGAGAAGTGCCGATCCACCTCCGCGATGGTCACTACAAGGGTGCCAAAAGCCTCGGTCATGGACAGGGCTACGAGTACCCTCATGAGAAGCCCGAGGGCTGGGTCGACCAGCAGTACCGGCCGGCCGAACTCGAAGGTCGGGTCTATTACGAGCCATCCCCCCATGGTGGCGAAGCCGAGGTCCGAGACCGCATGGATGAACACAACCAGCACACCCAGGAGCCTCAGTCATGAGCACCATTTCTGTCGTGTTGATCGTTGTCGCAATTGTGGGTCTTGTGGTCGTTGCTATGGCGGTGCAGTCACTCATCATCACCCTGCGTTCGCTTCGAACAACGGTGGAAGATCTCCGCGTCGAAACTATGTCGGCAGTCGCCGAACTTCGGGCCACCGTCGCGCTCGCCAATGGTGAAATCGAACGCGTCGACTCGTTGCTCGACACCGCCGAGACAGTTGGCGCTCGCGTTGAAGCAACCTCGCGTCTTGCGTGGTTGGTCATGCGCAACCCGCTCGTGAAGTTGGCGTCACTTTCAGTCGCGACAGATCGAAACGCGCACCGACTCGCGCGCAACGACACTCAGATTGATGCGGTTGAGCCACTTGCGATCACAGACGGATCTCGCGGAAAATCGCGTCGTTCACGTAACGCTCGAACTGTCACATCACGTCGCGAACGACGGGCCAGCTGATGTTTAAACGTGTCACTTGGTTCACTGTTGGCACTGCAGTTGGCGTGACCGGAACAGTTATCGGATACCTCCGTGCCCGTGATCTTGCCCGTCGTCATCTGCCCGAAAATGTGAGCGAGGCCGCGGTTCGCGCCGCGGAATTGGCCGATTCTGGGGTCCGTGTGGCGGTTGACCGCGGAATTTCTTTTGTGGGTGAAATACGCACCAACGCCGAGGCCACAAAGCAGACCCGCAAGCAGGCTGAAGTGTTGCTTCGCAAACAACTCGAGAGCGCCGGTCTCTGAGCAGGCTGTTCGCGAGAACTCTCAGGGAGCAGTTGAGGGTTCTCCAACAATGGTTGAGGGTTTTTGAGAAGTCGCGTTCCTCAAGGAATGTTTTTCCGAAACGAGTGGGGGCCGTTACGGACACAAAACACGCGCTCTCGAATAACAATCGTCTGAACGTTTTCGTAGATTTCTGGGGTGCTCCAGATACCTACACCCACACGTCGTGGGCTCGTGGTTGTGCTGGCGTTCGCGTTGTTGGCCGGGGTGGTCCCAACAACGTTGCGCCCGTTAACAGCTTCAGCCTCCACGGCGAGTCAACAGGACGCGACGGCGACGTCGAGTCCTCAAACCGCGGACGCGTCAACCACCCCTGACGCGAATGCAACGGCGACATCGCCGATCACACCGACGGTGAGCTACGGCACATCGTCAGTCGGTGATCCGATCACGCCAACGATTACGTACGGCACGACGTCGGCAACGACGTCACCGTCCGCGCCGTTGTCACTTGCCGCCACCCCCGGCTCGACAACGATCGCACTCACGTGGAGCACACCACAGACCGACGGCGGAAGTGCCGTCACGCAATACAACGTCGAGCGGAGCACCGACGGCGCAACATGGAGCAGCGCCGCGACAGTTCCAGCATCGACATCACCGTTGGGCACCACCCTCACTGGCCTGACGAACGGCACCGCGTATTACGTGCGTGTGTCCGCGACGAACGAGGTCGGCACGGGCCCCGCATCGTCGACAACTGTCACCCCGAGCACCAACGCGAGTTCACCGCTCACCCCAGGGCAGGGGACTGTCCCGACCCCAGATGGCGGGTACCCGGCCGCGGTCGTGGCTGACTCCCCAGTGGGCTACTGGAAACTCGATGAAGCATCCGGTTCGGCCGCCGCTTTGGACTCCTCGGGCAACAGCCTCAATGGCACCCCGACGGCCGTCACTTTCGGTGCGGCCAACTCTTCTCCGCTGGGTGGATCGGCCGCCAGCTTCAACGGCACGAGCAGCCAGATTCTGCTCCCGAGATCTCCCTCATTTGTTTCTGGTGACTCGACGGTTGAGGCTTGGGTCCGACCCACAACGACGTCGGCACGACAGTGGATCTACGCCAAGGGGCAGACGGCTGTCGCCGGACAGATCGGGCTCACGGTAGAGGCCGGCGGGGCACTAGGCGGATGGTTCGGTGTCATGGCAGTGACATCGTCGGGCGGAACGATCCCCGCAGGGCGATGGACGCACGTCGCCATGTCCGTTTCTGGCGGAACGATGACCTTGTACGTCAACGGCACTGCGGTGGGCTCAGGTCCGGTGTCACTCACGACTGATCCAGCATCTTCTGATCTCGCTGAGCAGATCGGTTCGAGTGCAAATAACGCAGAGGGAACAACTGGCAGCAATTGGTTTGGCGGATCGCTGGCGCACGTAGCGGTGTACTCAAGCGCGTTGCCCGCATCGCGAATCCAGACTCACTGGCAGGCGGCCGGCAATGCGCCCGGTGCCGCTGCGGTCCCGACTGCAACCGCTGGCGATCAGCAGGTACGTCTCGATTGGGCTGCTCCCGCATCGAATGGCGGATCGGCAGTTATCGGTTATCGGGTCGAAGCCTCAACCAATGGTTCAGCGGCTTCGCCAACTTGGTCCACAGTCGTGGCGAATACGTGGTCGGCATCGACCACCTTCCTTGTCACTGGTCTCACGAGTGCCACGCAACTCATCAACGGCACGGCCTATTGGTTCCGCGTCACTGCGATTACTTCCGCGGGAGCAGGAACGGCGAGCGCCGCGGTTGCCGCGACTCCGTTTGGCCTCGCTGGTCCTCCCACCGCGCTTGCGGTGAGTAACCCCGCGTCGGGCCAGGTGCAATTGTCGTGGACTGCGCCATCTGCAGATGGTGGTCTCGCGATTGCTGGCTATCGCGTCGAACAATCGGCGAATGGTGGCGGAACGTGGACGGTGCTAACGCCGACTACCGGCAGCACAGGTACATCGTTCACCGTTACTGGACTCACCGATGGTCAGACGATGGTCTTCCGCGTAGCTGCGGTGACGTCAATGGGCGTTGGTTCGTGGGCGACTGCTTCGACAAACGCGTCGACTGTTGCGACAGCTCCGCGCGACTTTGCAGTCACGACCTCGGATCTCGCCTTCAACTTCTCGTGGGCTGCTCCGGCAAACACCGGAGGCTTCCCGATCACTGGATATAGGCTCGAAAGTTGCCAGAGCAGCGGGGTGTGTACGCCGACCTCTGTTGTCAACGCTTCAATCGCGGCAACGGCGACTACGTACTCAGCACAGTTTCCTTCATACCTCTACGCATATACCTTCCGCCTCAGAGCGATTACTGCTGCGGGTCTTGGTTCTCCTGCGACGGTCACGGTTGGAAGTTCATTCACTGTGTCGATGCCCGATGGACTGAGCGCGACTGCTTCAGATCAGCAGGTCGTGCTGTCGTGGAGCGCGCCCACGCAACTTGGAAGCATGCGTGTTCAGGGTTATCAGGTTGAGCAATCGGATGATCGTGGTGTCACATGGGTGACCCTTTCTCCAGGATTCCTGAGCGGGCTTACCTACACCGTTCGCGGATTGACGAACGGTTCTCACTACTCATTCCGAATTCGCGCGCTGACGTCTGCCGGATTGGGTTCACCCGCGGTGGTCGAGTCGATGCCGACGGGGATAGCGGGTGCACCGCGTGACTTTGCTGGAACCTCCCCGGCTTCTGGCACGGCACGCCTTACGTGGAGTGCGCCGACCGATCTCGGTGGGCTCACGCTTCGTGGCTACAAACTTGAGTACAACACCTCGAGTTTCGCGTCGGCTTGGTCGAACCTCACGACGCTCGGACCGAACGTCACGAGTTACGACTGGACGAATCAGGCAAACGGCACAACCATCTACTTCAGGCTCAGCGCGATCACCGATGCTGGTGTTGCAAGTGCGAACGGCGCAATGACCGCCACGCTCGTCTCGTGGACGGCAACAGCACCGACAACGTTCACGAGCACAGCTGCCGATCGACAAGTAACGCTGAACTGGGCTGCACCTAGTTACAACGGCGGCTACCCCGTCTACGGCTACCGGGTTGAGCAGAGTGTCGACGGTGTGAACTGGACAATGCTCGAAGCCACTGAGTACTCGAGCAATTTCATTTCGCGTGGTCTTACGAATGGCGTGACGTACCGATTCCGGGTTGCTGCGGTTACTGCACGTGGAGTGGGCGAGTACTCCTACGTCACTGGGCAGCCGAATGCGCTCGCTCTGGCACCGCAGAATCTCTCGACGACTGCAGGTGACGGTCGCATCACGTTGAACTGGACGGCGCCACCGAGCAGCGGCGGGTTGCCCATCCTCGGCTACCAAGTCCAGAGTGCAAGCGCGACCATTGGTTGGTACGTGATTCTCGGGAATTCGGGGTCGACCGCAACCACGGTGACCGTTCCGGGTCTGACGAATGGCACGACGCTTTGGTTCCGGGTAGCAGCGATAACGAGCGCGGGCGTCGGCGAATTCAGCGCCCAGACACTTGGCACGCCATATGTCGCACCGGCGGCCGCGTTCAACCTTGTTTCGACGCCGGGTGACTCATCAATTGCGCTCAGCTGGACCGCTCCGGCTGCAAATGGAAACACGGCGCTTGGTGGACCGTGGTCAATCGTGGGCTATCGCATCGAACAATCGGCGGATAACGGCGTGACGTGGGTGGCCCTTGCTGATCCGCTCACCCCGGCGAGCACAGTTACCTATACGGCCTACGGCTTGACGAACGGTCTGAATTACCAGTTCCGTATTACAGCGCTTACTCAGGCTGGTTCTGGTGCACCGGCGTTCATTTCGGGAACGCCGATGACGACACCGAGCGCGGTGCAAGGGCTTGTTGTTTCGCCATCAGACGGATCCGTCACGTTGAATTGGCGAGCACCGTTGTCGAATGGTGGTTCGGTAATCACCGGTTACCAGCTCGAATACTGCACACCGTGGTGCGCGGCTCCGGCGACGTTGGCCGAGAACAACATTGACCCACTGGCGACTTCGTTCACGCTGAACGGGTTGACCAATGGCTCGACCTACAACTTCCGACTGCGAGCGCGAACCGCTGCCGGTCTCGATCCGACCGGCGCCACGGTTTCTGCTGTTCCTGTGCGTATCCCCGGCAGTGTCGACGCGCTCACCGCATCCACTCAGGTCGTGGGAACGGGAGCATCACAAGCGACCTATGTGACGTTGAGTTGGGCCGCTCCGTTGGTGCTTGGCAGCGATATCTCGCGCACCTACTCCGTCGAGCTTTCCCTCAATGGCGGCACGTCATGGTCGACGGTCTCGTCATCGCAGACCGCGCTCTCATTCAGCTGGGCCCCCAATGGCGTCGCCGCAGGAACGATCGTTTCGTTCCGAGTTCGCGCAACGAACATTGCTGGTGTCGGGCCGGGGTCGATTGTGACGACAACGGTCCCTGTGCAAACGAGTGGTGCGCCACCCGGAACTGCGGGAGCGCCGGTAACGCTCCAAGCAACAGGCGGTGACTCTCAGGTCACGGTCTCCTGGGCCCCTCCGGCAACGACGGGGGGGCTCCCCGTCACCGGCTATCGGATCGAGTCGTCCTCTAACAATGCGACCTGGTCGGTTCTTTCGACTGCGGCCACCTCGCCGTATGTCGTGTCTGGTCTTACGAACGGCGCGGTGAGGTATTTCCGTGTCGCTGCAATTACTTCCGCAGGTGTTGGCGTAACTTCGGTCGTCAGTGCTTTGCCAGGAAATGTTCCGAGTGCTCCGCTTGGTCTCACTGGAACCTTCACCGGATCGACGCTCACTCTTTCGTGGAGTCTTCCTGCCGATGGAGGCGGATCGACCAACCTTTCGATTATCGAACGCTCCACCGATGGCGGCGCGACGTGGGCCTTCGTCGGCAACTGGGGCGGAGCACTAACAGCAACGATCGACGGTGTCGCTGCGGGTGTCGCAACCCTCTTCCGAGTATCTGCACGCAATTCCTTCGGAACTGGTCCGGGAACGGTTATCTCGGTAACCGGCCCAACACCAACTGCGGTAAGCGCAGTGCAGAATCTTTCTTCGGCGAGTACTTCAGCGGGCGCAACTGTGAGCTGGACGGCACCGGAGGTGACTGGTGCCTCAACAGTCACCGGTTACAAGGTTGAACGTTCGGCAAACGGCAGCACATGGACAACGATCTCTGCGTCACAAACTGCTCTTGCGGCCGACATCACCGGGTTCACCACCGGTTGGTCAGAATTCGTGCGCGTTACCCCGGTTGTTTCGAGCGGCACGGCTGCATCTTCGACAATCAAGGTGATTGCCGGAACGCAGTTCGCGGCGCCGACTGCCCTGAGTGCAGTGGCAGGCGATGGAACGGCGACCATTTCATGGACGGCACCGGTAATGACGAGCGGGCTCAGCATCCTCGGTTACCAGATTGAACAATGTGTCGGTGCGTGCGGTGGCTCAAATGCTCCGTTCGCTGTCCTCACTCCGAACTCAGGAGTTGCTACTGCTTCCTACGTTGCAACGGGCCTTGTGAATGGTACGAGTTACACGTGGCGGATTTCCGCGGTCACGAACTCCAACGGTCGCAGCCTTGGTGCAACCGTTTCCGCCATCCCCGTGGGACTTCCCGCGGCACCTGCTGCAGTCAGCGCCTCCGCTGGCGATGGGGTCGCGACATTGACGTGGGCTGCGCCTTCCACTCTCGCTGGTGGCACGCTTTTCGGTTATAAGATTGAAACCTCAATCAACAACGGTTCGACGTGGACGATTGTGACGCAGCTCGCTGATCCGGCGGCGACAACCTATGGCGTGTCGGGTCTCACAAACGGCACGAGTTACTGGTTCAGGGTGTCGACGGTTACTTCAGTCGGCACGAGTGTTCTCGGTGCAATTGGTGCTGCGATTCCGTTCGCTCGCCTTGCTGCACCGCAGGTCTCGGCAACTCCAGGAAACGGTTTCGTAACCCTGGTGACTGCAGCGAATCAGACCATGCAGAACCCCTTCACTGGAACGTTCGTGGGTTATCGCGTCGAGCAGAGTCTCGATGGTGTGAATTGGCAGACCGTTACACCACTAGCGATCACGAATACGCCGACCACACTCGGTGTGACGATTCGCGGTTTGGTGAACGGAGCGCAGTATCGCTTCAGGATCACACCCATCACGACAGCTGGTGATGGGGCATCAACGGTTGTTGCCGCTTCGCCGTTTGTTGCCGCAAGCGCAGTCGGTCAGCTGGCGTCGAGCGCTGGTGACTCACGCGTCACCCTCACGTGGACCGCACCGACATCGCTTGGTGGCGTAACCCTTCTTGGATACGCCATCGATCGTCGAGTTGGTAATAGTGGAGCCTGGGATGTTCTGACTCCCAATACCGGAACGGCCGATACCAGTTTCACATTGAATGGTCTTGCCAACGGAACGACCTACAGCTTCCGTGTGCGCGCTGTTACCGATTCCGGCCCGGGTGCCGATGCAATCGTTCTTGCAATGCCTTCAACGCAGGCGAGTGCTCCGATCAACGTGTCGGTGTACTCGAACGGTTCTCGTATGGCGTACCTCAATTGGACAGCCCCCGTTTCGAACGGTGGTTACTCCTCGTCCTATTACCGAGTCGAACAGTCGAGCGATAACGGCGCAACGTGGGTGTGTATTGGTAGTGAGGTGAACACCACCGCACTTCAGGCGTCAGGGCTTGTAAATGGTCAGACCTATCTCTACCGAGTGGCACTGATCACTCGGATGGGACTTGGGGCCTGGAGTGGAAGTGTTGCGGTGACACCGAACTCCACAACCGGAGGGTCGGTCTCGCTCCTGCGCACGACGCCTGGCGACGGGCAGATGCGACTTGACTGGGCCGCGCCGGTTGACACTGGTGGTTCGCCGGTTATCGGCTACAAGATCCAACTCGGTGGTGTGGTCCTCACCGAAAACACCGGTTCGGCGACAACGAGCTACACAGTGACTGGTCTCACGAATGGCTCTAACTACTATTTCTACGTTACGCCGATCACGGTGGCCGGCGCCGGAATAGCTCAAATGGTCCAGTCCCGTCCGCAGGCTGTGCCATCTGCGCCTTTGAACCTTCGAAGTGTCTCTACAGACGGCCAGATCAATCTGTTCTGGAGTGCACCCCAGAATCTCGGCTGGGTGAACATTGCTGGCTACTCTGTCGAACGTTCGAGCGACGGCGGGGCAAGCTGGCTTCGACTCGGCGAAACGAATGACCTTCAGTGGTACGCCATTGGATTGACGAATGGTCTGACTTATCAATTCCGTGTTTCGGCCTATTCGTTTGTCGGGGTCGGTGCGCCATCGATCGTGAGCAGCGTTCCCTTCGGACAGGTGACAGGCCCAGTTGGTCTTACCGCAACTCGAGGTAACGGTCAGGTTACGTTGAACTGGTCGGCACCGATTTCCACTGGTGGTTTGCCGATTCTTGGGTACCTGATTTCGGGCCATTGCATTGCTGGGAGTGGTCTGTCTTGTGGAACGTTCAGCACCTCGGCGTCGTCGCCGACAGTTTTGACCTCGCTAACTGCTCCGGAGGCATTGACCTATGTCGTGAACGGGCTGGTGAATGGCAATACCTACGTCTTGAGTGTCACAGCAGTTCGTGCTTCGCTAAGTCCCAATGTGGGAAGTTTCGTAAACGGCACATTCCCGGGGTCCATTTCTTCCGCCGTTGCCGTCACGCCATGGACGCTTGCCACACCTCCTTCGGCACTTTCGGCAGTTGTGAGTGATCCGGCGATCTCATCGCCGAATCCTGCTCCGGGAACCTCAGCGAGAGTTGTGTTGTCGTGGGGTGCGCCCGTCGACAACGGTCTTGCGACTGCCGTCGGTAGCCAAAGTGCCGGTGTTGTTGGCTATCGGGTTGAGAAGTCAACCGATGGCACGAACTGGTCGGTGATAACTCCGAATACAGGAATCACATCAGTGACGGCCACGATCGATGGTTTGGCGCCAGGTCAACGAGTTTGGTTCCGGGTTTCGGCAGTGACGGTTGCTGGGTATGGCGGTGGTTCGGTTGTTTCGGTAGTGCCAGTGGTGGGTTCATCGGCGCCGACTGGCCTGAGCGCATCGCGAAATACCACAGCGGGAGAGGTCTCTCTCTCGTGGAGTGCCCCGACGTCCACTGGTGGCAGCGCAATTGTCGGCTACAGGATTGAATCCTCCGTTAGCGGTGGCGCCTATTCGCCAGTCGTCGACAACGCAGGAATGGCAACGACCTACACCATGCGAGGCGTTGTTGCGTCGTCTTTCTATACCTATCGGGTCTCCGCAATTACTGCAGCTGGTGTTGGTGCGGGTGCACTGACGACCGTTGGCGGAACGGTGCAGGTGGGCGGTTCGCCACTGTTGCGGGCAACAGCAGGTGACGGAGCCGTTGCGCTTACATGGACCGCTCCCACTGGTGTGACGCCAACGGGATACCGAGTTGAATACCAAGCGTTTGGCGCAGGCTCTTGGACAGTACTCACTGCTTCCACTGGCTCAACCCTGACTTCCTATTCGGTCAGTGGTTTGGTCAACGGAACGACCTACACCTTCCGAGTTTCCGCCGTTACGGCCGGCGGAATTGGCACGGCAGCAACGGTGTCGGCTCGACCACTCGCTGTTGCCGATGTTGTCGGCGGACTCGCTGCTGTTGCCGGCGATGGTTCGACGACACTCAACTGGAATGCGCCGTTGGTTCTCGGTGGATTGACGATTCTTGGTTACCGGATTGAGTTGTGCACCACGAGTGCCGTTGCGTGTGTGGCTTCCGACACGACCAACTTCACCCTTCTCACCGCTTCGACGGGAAGCACTGCAACGACCTACTCCCTCAACGGTCTCACCAACGGAGTTCCCTATTGGTTCCGAGTCTCGGCGATTACCGCTGCGGGTGTTGGCGCCGGTGCAGTTGTGAGTTCTGTGCCTGGAGCTGTGGCTGGCGCTCCGCAATCACTGACCGCGGCGGCTGGCGATGGGCAGGTAACGCTTGTCTGGAATGCAGCGACGACAGCCACTGGTGGAGGCACGATTAGCGGCTTCCGGGTTGAACGTTCAACCGATGCGACGAATTGGACAGTGATCTCGGGTAACGCCGGCACAAGCGGAACAATCACTGTTGATGGCCTCACCAATGGTCTGAACTACTGGTTCCGCGTGCGAGCGCTGACATCAAGCGGCGAAGGTGCACACGCTCTTGTCACCGCAACCCCGATGGCAACCGCGTCGAACGTACTGGGTCTCGGCGCAACGCCGGGTGACGGAACGGTTGTCTTGAATTGGACCGCTCCCTCTGACGCAGGCGGAAGTCCAGTCGTCGGTTATCGAATCGAGCGATGCACCACCGGTGTTGCGTATTGCCCCATCGGATCGGCCTACTACGCCAGCAACTACTACACGGTGGTGAGTGCGAACACTGGTTCCGCAGATACCACCTACACCGCGCATGGCCTCACAAATGGAACCGAAATTTGGTTCCGCGTCACTCCGCTTACGCAGGCTGGTGGCGTTGCAATCTCTGGCGGATCACCGGCAACTATTTCGGCAGTTCCATCGTCAACGCCCTCTGGCCCCATGAATCTCAGCATTACCAATACCGGTACTCCTAATTGGACGGCAACGGCCTCGTGGACCGCACCAACAATCACGGGCGGTCAACCAATCACCGGATACGTGATCGAAACGTCCACAGACAACAGGGTCACGTGGGCCGAGGTCACGACGACCACTGCCCTGACCGCAACGCTTCCTGCCTACCCGACGGGTCTTGTCGTATGGGTGCGCATTACACCACTAAACATCAATGGTGCAGGGACGCCGGCGGTCATCTCCTATTTGTCGCGTGGCGACGCGGGTGCAGTTCGCAATCTCGTGGCTACACCGGTTGGCGCGTCGATTCTCGTTACCTGGGATGTTCCGGCCGACACCGGTGGTATGCCGATCAGGGGTTATATCGTTGAGTACAACGCCAACTTCACTTCGGGTTGGACAGCGTGGACGGGTGCAAGTTCGTCGAACTCCTATACCGCAACGTCGATCACGCTGAGTGGCCTCACTGTCGGTACCTCGTATGGCATACGCGTCACGCCGATTGGCGGAAAAGCATCGGTCGTCTCGGCCACAGCTTTCTCGTTGGCATCCTCTCCGCAGGGTCTGACTGCGACACCAACCGATAGTCAAGTGTCATTGTCGTGGACTGCACCCGTAAGCAACGGCGGCACGGCCATCACTGGCTATCGCGTCGACATGTCGACCGATAACGGCACTTCGTGGGTAAGTGTTGTCGCCAACTCCAATTCTGTGGCCACAACTCACGTCGTTGGGGGCCTCATCAATGGAGCGGTGTACCTCTTCCGCATCGCTGCGATTACCGGTCAGGGCGTCGGGGCGTTCTCGATGGCCATTTCGCAGCCCACGGGTGCCGCGTCTGCGCCAGGGTTGTTCTCGGCCACCCCGGGTAACGCCCGGGTGACGCTGAACTGGTCTGCTCCGGTAACGACGGGTGGACTTCCGGTACTCGGTTACCAGATTGAAGTGTGTTCAGCAGGTGTTGCCTATTGCCCGCATGTCGCGGCCTATGGCAACAGTTACTACACCGTTCTTGTGCGCAGTACCGGAACTCCGAATGTGACATCGCAGGTCATTACAGGTTTGGCCAATGGCACGTCATATTGGTTCCGCGTTTCGGCGGTCACGTCTGGTTGCGATGAAACAGGCACGATCGTGACGACGTACACGTCCGGCGCTTGCAACTTCACAGGCGGAATCGCAATGGCAACGCCGTATGGCTTGCCGGGAGCGCCGCTTGCTCTGACCGCGTTAACAGCAGTATCGGCGAATGGCGTGCCAACGACGAATTCAGTTGTCGATCTCTCATGGGCGGCGCCCACGGACAGCGGCGGTTCGGCAATCACGGGATATCGCGTCGAACAGTCCGCCGACGGGGGAGCCACATGGCTCGTCCTGAGTGCGAACTACGGGGTCGGCACGACAATGTCGCAGATCTCGCTGACTCCTGGCGTGGCCTACCGCTTCCGAGTGACCGCTCTTTCGGCGGTTGGAACTGGTGGTTCGTCAGTGGTTGGCATTGTGGCGCCGCCGGCGGCGACATGTTCGCTCACTGGTTCAAACCCTGTGGTTACGTTGCCGTGTTCGGTCTCGAACTTGGCCGCAGTAGCGGGTAACGCGACAGTCGCACTTTCGTGGTCTGCCCCGATCGGAACGACGACCACGCTCGTTGAAGTTTCAACAAATGGCGGATCAACATGGACCACCGCAAATGGAACCTGGACTGGCCAGGCCGTAAGCGCAGCGATGACTTCCGTTGCCTCGGGCGTTACATCTGTTGTTGTCGCAGGTCTCACTAACGGCACGCGTACTGGATTCCGAGTGACGTCGAATGGTGTTACTGGCGCACTGCGACCAATCGTCTACGCAGTGCCGTCTGGAGTGGCATCGGCGCCTACCGCTCTCGCTGCAACGCGCGGTGACGGACGGGTCACGGTGGCGTGGACCGCCCCATCAAGCAACGGCGGCTTTGTCATCAGCGGTTATCAGATTGAACTTTCTGACAATGCTGGTTCGACATGGTCGACGATCTTCCCCAACACGCAGTCGACTGCCGTGAGTCAAGTAGTAACCGGGCTCACCAACGGAGTCGGCTACACATTCCGAGTTTCAGCCATAACTTCAGCAGGCTTGGGTGCGTCGGCAACGGCGACTGGAACGCCGTCAACGACACCCGGGACCATTACCGGGCTCAATGTCGGATCGGGTAACACCCAGGTTGTTCTCTCATGGACGGCTCCCGACAGCGGCGGTTCTCCGATTACTGGGTATCGCATCACTCGAAACTCTGTCGAGATTGTTGCGTCGACTGGTTCGACAGCCACCACCTACACCGACACTGCGCTTACGAACGGAACGACGTACACCTACAGAGTTCAAGCCGTGAACGCGATCGGCAATGCGGTGACGGCAACAGCTGTCATTGGTGTGCCGTTCGCTCCAGCGACAGCACCGCAAACAGTTGCAGCCTCTGGCAGCGATCGAAGCGTCTTCGTTTCATGGACTGCTCCTGCAAACCTCGGCGGTTATGCGCTGTTTGCCTACCGCGTCGAACGATCGGTTGATGGCATCGCGTGGACAGTTGCAGGTGACACGAGGGCGCTCAATTACACCGTTACTGGACTTGCGAATGGTTCGTCGTGGTACGTGCGGGTGACAGCGATTACGGGAAGCGGCCCGCTTGATCTCACCGGTGGTCTCGGAACTGCAAGCCTGCCGGTTTTGGCAACGGCAATGGCTCCTGCGTCTGCACCGCGATCGATGACTGGTGAAGGTTCCGACGGCACGGCAACGCTTCGCTGGCTCGCTCCTTCAGATAATGGCGGAACCGCACTTTCGGGTTACAGGGTTGAGATCTGCACATCGGCATGCTCATTGAGCGGTGGAACGTGGACTGTTCTCACTGTGAGTACCAATTCAATTGCCACGACGTATGTGGCGAGTGGTCTCACAAATGGAACGAATTACTTCTTCCGAGTCTCGGCACTGACTCAGGCTGGTCAAGGTGCAGCGACTCTTGTCTCAGTGATGCCCGGAGCGCCAGCTTCTGCCCCAGGATCACTCCGTGCTACCAACGGCAACGCGCAGGTCGCACTTGATTGGAACGCACCTGCCACCACCGGTGGTTTCACGATCACCGCCTATCAGGTTGAGCGTTCTGCCGACGGTGGTGTGACGTGGACGGTGCTGAGCACCGCAACCACTGGCACGGCGTATACCGATGCAAACGTTGCAAACGGTCTCGTCTACACCTACCGAGTTCGTGCTGTCACTGCTTTTGGCGTCGGTCTGGAATCTTTGGTGACGGGCAATCCGTTCGGTCCGGCCACCGAGCCGCGTTCGCTGCAGTCCACTCCGGGCGATGCGAGCGTTGCGCTTTCTTGGATCGCTCCGATCAACAACGGGGGAGTCACCATCAGTGGCTACGAGATTGCTCTGTCGACGAACAACTCGACGTGGACGACCCTGGTAGCGAATACCGGTTCAGTCGTAACTACCTACACCGTCACTGGCCTCACCAACGGAACGATGTATTACTTCCGAGTCAAGGCAGTGACCTCGAGTTCTGTGTCGAACGCAACCACGGTTGCGATGGGCACGCCGGGTCGACTCGCGTTAGCACCGACAAGTCCGATAGCGACGGTGACTGGTGCAGGTAGCGCGTCGCTTAGTTGGGCGGCCCCACTTGCAAATGGTGGTTTCTCAGTGAGCGGCTACCGCCTCGAGCAGTCGATCGATGGCGGCACGACGTGGACACTCGTTAGCGCGATTGCGCAAAGTCCCTATGTGGTTACTGGACTCGCTCTTGGAACTACGGCGCAGTTCCGCGTCGCTGCAGTCACCAGTCTTGGAATTGGTGCGTGGGCATTGTTGAGCGCGACGTTCACCACTGCTCCAGACGCTCCTGTTGACCTGAAAGCCACAACGGGAGATGGCTCAGTCACGTTGACGTGGCTTGCGCCAGTAGTCGATGGTGGCAGCGCGATCACTGGTTACAGAATCGAGCGATGCACCGGCGGTCAGCCAACCTGCACTGCAACGACCGGCTCCTACACCGTGATCACCGGTAATAACGGCGGCGGACTCTCGGCTGTCGTCAGCGGCTTGATCGGTGGCTCGGCCTATACCTTCCGCGTCGTTGCCTTGAATGCACCTTCCGGTGCGGGCGATGCGGCTGTTGTAACTGCACTCATCCCGACGGTCGTTCCGGCATCGACGCCGTCTGCGCCGACGAATCTCACGCTTGCTCCAGCCAATGGGCAGGCAGTCATCAGATGGGGAGCACCTTCTTCGATCGGTTCCTCCGCTGTCTCGGGTTACAGGGTTGAGTACTCGGTTGATGGCGGTATGAACTACACCGCAATCACTCCAAACCTCGCCGCAGCGGCAACGACCTACACCCTCACCGGTCTCACGAACGGTGTTGCGGTAACTGTGCGCGTGAGCGCTGTGAATACGCAGGGAACGGGAACGGGATCAGTTGCCACTGGACTCCCACTCGGTCCTGCAGCGGTTCCGACCTCGCTGGCTGCAGCAAACAGCGATGGAACGGTGTCGCTTTCGTGGACTGCCCCAACCGACACCGGTGGTGCGCCGATAACGGCGTGGATGGTTGAGCGCTGTGCTGGCATTGCCCCGACGTGTACTGCGATTGCCGGCACTTACACCGAGGTGTCACGCACGATCTCTGCTTCATTGCGAACTTATGCCGTTACCGGCCTTACAAATGGCACCGCCTACACCTTCCGAGTACGTGCGATGACGGCATTTGGCTCGGGAACTCCAGACGTCATTTCAGGTACGCCGACGTCCCCGCCGAGCGCTGTGAGTTCGCTTACCGCAAGCGCGCCGAATACTGGTGCGGTGACGCTGACTTGGGCTGCACCCGTTGCCCTCGGTGGCAACACGATCACCGGTTACCGAGTTGAATTGTGCACGGCTGGTTGTTCGGGCGGAACTCCGACCTTCACCGTCCTCACGACGACTGCGGCAGCAACCGTGACCTACACCGTGGCTGCAGGAACAAGTGGGCTCGTGAACGGCACATCTGCTCTGTTCCGAGTCGCGGCGACCTACACGCTGAACGCTGCGACGGTGTTCGGTACGGCAACCACGATCGCGGCGACCCCTGCAACCTTGCCGGGGCAGCCGACTGGTCCTGCGCAACCGTTCACTCCCAACACCGGAAGTGATAGCTATGGTGCAGCGATCACAGCTGACTCACCATTGTTGTGGTGGCGATTGAATGACGCATCGGGTGCAACATCAATCAACGATGCTTCGGGCAATAACAACACCGGAACCGTTACGGGCGCCGTTACATTTAGTGGTCTAGGGAACCCAGCATTCACGGGTCCGAATGAGGGCTCTGCTGCGTTCCCGGGCGGTGCCGCCCCGACGACTGCGGCGGCGGGAACCGGATCTATTCAGACGCCGACGACTGCAGCGTTGCGGCTCTCGACGTTTACTGTCGAACTTTGGGCGAGGCCGACGACACTTTCTGGCACTACCTATTCAGTGCTTGTTGGTCGAGGTAGTGCAGCAACGACAAATCGCAACTACAACCTGTACCTCAATGGTGATGGTCATATCTACTTCTCGACCTACGCCGGCACGACATTGCAAACCTTGAGGACGGAAAAGGGTGTCGTTGTTGGCGGTAAGTGGTCACACATCGTTGCAACGTTTGATGGAGGAATAGCTCGGATCTATGTGAACGGACAGGTCGTCGCGGAAAATTATGGATGGGGTGCCGTGACTACGACGGCTACAAGTCCGTTTATGCTGGGCAACTCGTTCAATGTTGACGGCACGACTCCTGGATTTAACGGTGCCATGAGTGAAGTGGCGTTGTACTCGGGGGCGTTGAGCCAATCGCGAGTTGCCGCCCACTTTGCCGCAGCTGCTCCATCGAACACTTCTCCGACTCCTCCGCAGGCGGTGTATGTAAACGGAGACATCGTGCTCACGTGGGCAGCACCTGCGAGCACAGGCGGCTGGCCAGTTACCGGATACTTCATTGAGTTCATGGCTCCAGGTGTAACGACATGGTCGTCACTCGTTGCCAATACTGGAACCACTGATACCAGCTACCGACTTCCAGGTGTGACGCAATCGGCAAGTGGTCAGGGTTACAAGTTCCGTATCTCAGCGATTACGCAGATTGGAACTGGTGCTCCAAGTGCTCCGGTGGGTCCGGTGGCGACCTCAAACGTTCCGACTGCGCCGACGGCCTTTACCGCAACGCCGGGTCTCGGCACGGTGGCCCTTACTTGGGGAGCGCCAGTGAACACCGGCGGTCTCTCCGTTAACGGTTACAGGATCGAGCAGTCGAGCGATGGTGTGACATGGACAACGCTTGTCGCGTCGCAATCGCTACTTACCTACACAGCGACCAATCTTGTCAGCGGTGGTAGCTACTACTTCCGGGTTCGCGCGCTCAGCGATGTTGGGGCTAGCTTGCCGGCAACTGTTGTTGCTGGACCGCTCGGGGCAATTAGCGGACTCGTAGCGACTCCCGGAAGCGGAAGCGTTGCCCTCGCTTGGCTCGCTCCTCCAGGCGGCGGCGCGGCACCAGTCGGCTATCTGGTTCAGTTCAAACTCGCATCGGCATCAACGTGGACGACAGCGACAGCGGTCGCAGGTTCACCGGCGGGTACAACGACGACAGCGTTGAACTACAACGTGACTGGCTTGGCCAACGGCGTGCTGTACGACTTCCGGATTTCACCAATGAACGGTTCACCCGTTCTTGCTGGTCCGGGATCGCAGGTGTCGGCAACGCCGGTTGCAGTAGTGCCGATGACGGTGCTTTTGCCGACTGCAGCGGCTTCGGATGCACAGGTATCGCTCAACTGGCTTGCGCCGCAGGTGCCGTCTGGGACGACGATTGTTGGATACACGGTTGAGTCCTGTACTGCGCTTTCGGAGTGCACGACAACAAGTGCGAACTTCACCGTTCTTGCTGCGAGCACGACCTCGCGTACCTACACGGCAACTGGTCTCACGAACGGCAACCTGATGGCGTTCCGAATCACTCCAATCTTCTCGGGTGGTTCGGTCGTCGCTGGCCCGGTACTTATCACGGCAACTCCGCAAGCCACCGCAGGATCCCCGACCAACCTTGTTGCTACGGCTGGGGTGACATCTGTTGGGTTGTCGTGGACAGCTCCATCCGTTGCGACAGGTGTCTCGATCGCCGGATACATGATCGAGTACTCGACGAACAATGGGGCATCGTGGATCGTTGCTGTGGCTTCGACTCCGAGCGGTGCAACAAACTTTGTTGTTCCTGATCTGATCGCGGGAACCTCATATGTGTTCCGTGTAAGCGCTGTGACTTCACTGGGAACAGGCCGACCAAGCACTGCTGCTTCGGCGACTCCATATGCTCCGGCTGGTCCGCCGACCGCTCTTGTGGCAACGAGCGGCGACGGTTCGGCTCGTCTGAGTTGGACAGCTCCCGTTTCAACTGGTGGTCCTGCAATTACTGGCTATCGAGTCGAAATCAGTGTCGATGGCGGTTCCTCTTGGTTCGAGGCTGCCACCGTTGGAACTGTGACGACTGCGACGATCACGGGCCTTGAAAACGGTGTCGCGGTGTTGTTGCGTGCAGTCACGCTCACTGGTTCTTACGAGAGCGCGCCGAGCATTTCGGTTGCTGTCACGCCTTCGACTGCAGCTGATCCTCCCACTGAAGTCGTTGCGACTTCGGGCGCATCTCAGGTGACGCTCACGTGGTTGGCGCCTCTGGGTACCGGTGGTTTCTCGATTAGCGGTTATCGCATTGAGCAATCGCTCGATGGTGTCACGTGGACCATTGCGATTCCCACAACCGGAACGACTGGTCTCTCGACAACTGTTGCTGGACTCACAAATGGAATTCAGTACCGGTTCCGCGTGGCGGCTCTAACTGGTGCGGGTCTTGGTTCGTTTTCCTTGCCGGTCACGGGAACGCCGTTTGGTCCTCCTTCGGCTCCCCGCTCGCTTGCGGCAAGCCCAAGCGATGGTCAGATCACGCTTTCATGGACGGCGCCTGCCAGCGACGGCGGTTCGGCGGTTACCGATTATCGAGTCGAACTGTCTCGTGACGGGGGTGCGTCATGGACTGTGGTGAAGGCCTCAACCGGCGGCGCCACGTTTGCAACAATCGTTGGTCTCGCGAACGGTGTCGACATCGCTCTCCGAGTAAGAGCAGTCAATAGCGCCGGAGCCGGGATCGCGACAGCCGCGCTGAGCGTCACGCCCTACGGTGCACCAGACGTTCCGACCGCACTCGTTGCATCGCCAGGCAATGCATCAGTTGCTCTCTCGTGGACGGCACCGTCCTCGACCGGTGGTGCATCGATCATTGGGTACACAATCGAACAGTCGACCGATGGCGGAAGCACGTGGGTGGTGGTCGTTGCCGACACCGGTTCGCCCACGACACTTCGTGTCATTTCTGGTCTGACGAACGGAACCGCGTATGGATTCCGCGTGTCGGCAATCACGAGGGGAGGGACGGGGTCGCCAAGTGCGGCAGCCGGCGCTACGCCGGCCACCATCCCCGGCTCGCCCACAGTGGTCACAGCGAGTCCGGCGGACCGCCAAGTGACCATCAACTGGGCCCCTCCAGTCAGTGACGGAGGGAGTTCGATACTTGGATACACCGTCGAGCGTTCTTCGAATGGTGGCTCCACATGGACGGTGATCGCAACGTCACTTACTGAGACGACCTTCACTGACGCTGGTTCGCTCACAAACGGTTCGCTCTATGTCTACCGAGTGAGCGCGGTCAACGCGTTCGGTACCGGCGTTTCAAGCATTCCCGTGATTGGAATTCCTGCTGCCCGTGCGGCGGCGCCGACAAATGTCACGACCTACGCAGGCGCAGAACAGGTTGTTCTCACTTGGACTGCACCGACATCGACTGGTGGCGCTCCGATTACCGGCTACCAGATTGAGTCCTCATTTGATGATGGGGTCACGTGGTCGGTGGCAATTGCAGATACAGCTTCACCAAGCACATATGGAGTGGTGTCTGGCCTTCAGCCTGGACAGCTCTATTCGTTCCGTGTTGCTGCGATTACTGCAGGCGGAACTGGGGCTGTGTCGGCGGCTGTAACTGGTACGCCGTTGGTTGCCGCACCGATCACGATTGAAGGTTCAGCGGGCGACACAACTGCAACGTTGACCTGGGCGACACCTGTTGGCGTTATCAACGTCACTGGGTATCGCGTTGAACGCTCTACAAACATGACGACTTGGACCACGGTTGGATCCACGCTTGCTTCGTCGGCGCTTTCAACAACAGTCACGGGATTGACGAATGGAACACCCGTGTTCTTCCGAGTGACTGTGATCACTGCCGCTGGCGATGCAACGCCTTCGAATATTGCACTTGTGACCCCTGCTGGTGCACCGCTCGCCGGAACCGCACCGACTGCGGTGGCTGCGCAGGGTCAAGTGACGTTGTCGTGGACGGCGCCATCGAATAACGGCGCACTGATTACTGGCTACCTCGTTGAGTACTCCGCCGATAACGGCCTGACCTGGCTTGCTGGTCCGACAACGAGCGGTCTGGGTTCAACGGCAGTGACGGTGACTGGTCTCACCAACGGCACTGCTTACAAGTTCCGTTTCCGTGCGATTAATACCGTTGGCACCGGAGCGGCCTCGGTCGAAGTTAGTGCGACGCCGTTCACTGTCCCAACAAGTCCGCGCAATGTCACGACGGTGGCTGCCAATACGCAGGTAACTGTTTCGTGGACTGCCCCGGCGTCAACGGGCGGATCGGCAATCACTGGCTATCTCGTCGAACGTTCAGCCGATGGCGGCCTGACGTGGACGACTCTTGCGACGACTGCAGCTTCAGCGAGCAACTATGTCTCGACCGGATTGACCAACGGAACGACCTACGCCTACCGCGTTTCGGCAATCAATGCTGCGGGTGCTGGTGTTGCCTCGGCAACAGTCACATCGACACCGTTCACTGCGTCATCTGCGCCGACCGCGTTGTCTGCAACAGCTGGAAATGCAGCGGCAACGCTTTCTTGGGTTGCTCCGGTATCAACTGGTGGCCTCCCAATCGTCGGCTATCGCGTCGAGATTTCTTCAAACGGTGGCACCTCGTGGTCGGTTGCCATTAGCGATACCGGCACGACCTCAACTTCTGTCACGGTCGCTGGTCTTGCCAACGGAACGGCCTATGCGTTCCGGGTTTCGGCTCTGACCTCGCCTGGTGCAGGCAGCAGTTCAACACCAGCAACGACGACACCGTTTGGTGCTCCGAGCGCGCCACGTTCTCTCACCGTGACGCCAAGCGACAGCCAACTCTCACTTTCCTGGTCGGCACCGGCATCCACAGGCGGTTCGGTATTGACCGGTTACCTCGTTGAACAGAGTGTCGACGGGGGAGCGACCTGGACGACTGTGACCACGACAACCGACACTTCGCTCGCTATCACTGGACTCACGAATGGTGCGCCGGTGGCGGTTCGAGTCACGGCACAAAATGCTGCTGGCTTCGGGCCCGATTCTGGTGTGGTGACCTCGACGCCGTTCGCTGCTCCTGGCGCACCAACCGACCTTGTGGCGACAGCAGGAACTGGTCAGGTTGCACTTTCTTGGACGGCTCCGGCCGGCACTGGCGGCTCCGCGCTACTCGGCTATCGAATCGAACGATCGACAGACAATGGTGTTACGTGGACACTCGCTGTTGGAAGTACAGGAAGCACGCTGACTTCAACCGTGCTCACCGGACTTCCGGGCGGCGTTACCCAAACGTTCCGTGTTGCAGCAGTGAGCGCACTCGGCTCTGGAGCGTTTTCGGCGAATGCATCAGCAACGCCAGTTGGCGCACCGACTGCGCCAGCATCAATCAGTGTCACGCCTGCAAATGGTCAGGTCGTGGTTTCGTGGACAGCGCCGACAGCCGACGGTGGTTCGGTCGTTATCGGTTATCAGGTTGAACGTTCGCTCGACGGCGGCGCAACGTGGACTGTGGCCGCCGCATCTGTCGTCGGCCTCACCACGACGGTGACTGGTCTTACCAATGGAGCGAACTACGCGTTCCGAGTTTCAGCACGAAACGCGGGGGGACTCGGCGCATCGTCGGCGGTCGCGTCAGCGACGCCGTACACGATTCCCGGCACTGCAGCGACGCCAACCGCAGTTGCTTCTGATGCGGCAGTCACCCTTTCGTGGACTGCACCTCCGACTGATGGTGGATCGTTAGTCACGAGTTACCAGGTGGAACAGTCCGCAAACGGTGGAACGACATGGACAGTCGCCGCGGCGACCGTGAACGGATTGTCAACGACCATCGGTGGACTCGCGAACGGCACGACCTACAGATTCCGTGTCACTGCGCGCAACGCAGCTGGCCTCGGGACAGTGTCAGCGATTGTCTCGGCAATCCCAGCCGGATTTGCCGGTGCTCCGACAGCGCTCGTCGCTACGCCCGGAAATGCACAGGCTTCGTTGTCATGGACAGCGCCCACTTCAACCGGTGGCTCGGCAATCGTCGGTTACCGCATTGAGCGTTCGACGGATGCTGGTGTGACCTGGACTTCGGTCGTCGCGAACACTGGTTCAACAGCAACAACAGCAATTGCAACCGGTCTCACGAATGGAACCTCGTACCTCTTCCGTGTCACTGCGATCAACAGTGGTGGGGCAGGTATTCCGAGTGCGTCGACTGTGACGACACCTCTTACCGTCCCGGGTGCTCCGGCGTCGTTGGTTGCGACGGGTGGCGACACGTCAGTCACGCTTTCGTGGACCGCGCCGTCTTCCGATGGCGGTTCAACCGTTAGCTCCTATGCGGTCGAGATGTCGAGTAACAACGGTGTGACGTGGTCTGTTGCCGCAGGTTCAGTCGGTGGCCTTGGCGTCACCATCGCCGGACTTGCGAATGGAACGTCGTACAAGTTCCGAGTATCGGCGCGTAACGCTGCCGGCCTCGGAACTGCATCGTCGGTTGTAACGACGATGCCGACTGGCGTTTCCACTGCACCGACTGCACTTGCGGCAGTGGCCGGAGATGGACAGGTCTCGCTCTCGTGGACGGCACCGGCGACTACCGGCGGATCGGCCATTACCGGTTACCGCATCGACACGACCTCTGATGGTGGCGTCACATGGACGATCGCTATTGCCGACACTGGCTCAACGGCAACAACGCGGATTCTGACGGGTCTCAGCAACGGAACGACCTACGGCTTCCGAATTGCAGCACTGACCTCGGCAGGGTCGGGTCTTCCTGGCGCTTCGGTCGCAGCAACGCCATACGGTGCTGCAGCGACGCCGACTGCATTGATCGCAACGCCAGATAATGGTCAGGTCAGCCTTTCGTGGACAGCGCCGACGGACGCAGGTGGCGCTGCGATTTCGGGCTATCAGATCGAGCGTTCGGTGAGCGGTGGTGCCTTCACAGTGCTGATTGCCGATACGGCCTCGACCGCTACGTCGACAGTCATCGGCGGACTCACGAACGGCACGACGTATGCATTCCGTGTGAGTGCCCGTACCGCTGGTGGTGTTGGCGCAGCTTCGTCGCCGACATCGGCGGTGCCGTTTACAAGCGCTGGATCACCGACCGCGGTGACGGCAGTGGCTGCCGCAAGTTCGGTGGCTCTGAGTTGGACTGCGCCGTCATTCGAAGGTGGACGCGCGATTACTGGCTATCTCGTCGAGCAGTCTGCCGACGGCGGAGTGACGTGGACTACCGCGATTGCCGACACAGCATCGACAACTACGAGTGCAACGGTCAGTGGTTTGACGAGCGGGCTGATCTATTCATTCCGCATCGCTGCGATCACCACCGACGTGCCGACCTCGCGCACGATCATCGGCGTTCGTAGCGCCGTTGTGACATCGGTACCGTTCACCACGCCTGCGGCTCCGACTGCTTTGGCTGGTAGCGCGAGCGATACGCAGGTTGCGCTTTCATGGACAGCACCAACCTCGAACGGTGGAGCGCCGATCACCGGCTACCGCATCGAACGTTCGACCGACTCGGGAGCAAATTGGACTGAAGTCACTGCCAACACCGGCACGACGTCAACAACGGCACTCGTGACCGGCCTTACGAATGGCACGGCCTACACATTCCGTGTCAGTGCACGCAATGCGGCTGGAGTTGGAACGGTCTCGTCGACGATTGCTTCAACTCCGTTCACGTCGGCTTCGAGTCCGCTCGCTCTTGCGGCAAGTCCGGGTGACTCATCTGTCGTCCTTAGTTGGTCTGCTCCGACATCGGACGGAGGCAGCGTGGTGACGGGTTATCGCATTGAGCAATCGAGCAACGGCGGCCTGAATTGGACGGTCGTTGTTGTCGATACCGCGTCAACGGCAACGACTCGTGCAGTCACCGGTCTCACGAACGGAACGGCATATGTGTTCCGTGTTTCGGCCCGAAACGCGGGCGGTGTCGGCGCAACGTCGAGTTTGACCTCAGCGACGCCAGCATCAGTCCCGGTTGCTCCGTCGGCTTTGGCGGCAACGCCGAGTGATGGGGCGGTCTCGCTTACATGGTCGGCTCCGACCAACACCGGTGGTTCATCGATCACTGGTTATTTCATCGAGCTTTCATCGACGTCGGGTTCGAGCTGGACGACAGCTATCGCGAATACGGGAACGTCAGTGACGGCTGCGGTCATCACCGGTCTGACAAACGGCATCAGTTACGTGTTCCGGGTGTCAGCGCTGAACGCAGTGGGGGCCAGTGCCGCATCGGCAGCTGCATCCTCCACTCCTGCCACTATCCCCGGCACGGTTGTGTCGATCACGCCAATGCCTGGCGATGGCGCAGCGTTGCTTACGTGGAACGCTCCGACATCTGACGGCGGTGCCCTGATCTCCAGCTACAACGTTGAGCGTTCGCTCGATGGGCTGAATTGGATCGTGGTTGCATCGGGCGTCGTTGGAACCAGCGCGACCATTTCGAACCTCACGAACGGAACCGCATATTGGTTCCGTGTCTCGGCAGTGAACGCCGTTGGTTCGGGTGCCGCATCGGCTCCTGTTGTTACTGTTCCTGCCGCACGACCGGGTGCTCCGACAGGCGTAACCGCTGTGGCCGGAGATACACAGGTTGTGTTGTCGTGGCTTGCACCTGTCTCGAACGGTGGTTCGCCGCTGACGGGTTACACCGTCGACTATCGCCTTGCATCGGCATCGGCGTGGACAACTGCGGTGAGCGGAGTCGTTGGTCTTTCGGCCACGGTGAACGGTCTCGCCAATGGTTCGACCTACATCTTCCGGGTCAGCGCAGTGAACGCGATTGATGCCAACGCTGCGAATCCGGTTTCTGCTGTTCCCACTGGAGCGCCAAGCGCGCCATCGGGAATCACCGCAACTGCGGGCGATGGAGAGGCGTCGTTGAACTGGATCGCCCCAATCTCGAATGGAGGAACTCCAATCACTGGGTACCTCGTCGAAAAGTCTGTTGGTGGGGGTGCATGGACACTTGTTGGAACGTTCGCTGGAACCTCGACGATCGTCTCCGGTCTCACGAATGGTGTTCCGGTGTCATTCCGAGTCTCGGCTGCAAATGCTGCAGGTGTTGGTTTGGCGGATGGTCCGGTTTCGATATTGCCGATGCGGGCTCCGGATGCACCGACCGCAGTGACTGCGGTTGGTCTTGATGCAGCGGTCGTGTTGACATGGGCCGCACCGGTTGCCATCGGCGGCGCTCCAATCGTTGGATACTCCGTTGAACAAACAACGAACGGCGGTGTCACTTGGACGACCGTGATTGCCGATACGGGCAATCCGGCACTGATGACCAGCATTGTTGGACTTACGAACGGAACCGAAGTTCGGTTCCGAGTCCGTTCGATCAACATTGCGGGAATCAGTTCCACTCCTTCGAATATCGCGATTGCGCTTCCGCTTGGTCCGCCAACCGGATCAGACCGTGCGCCTACCAACCCGTCGGCCACCCCCGGCGATGGTCAGGTCGCACTGACATGGACTGCTCCGCTGAGTTCTGGTGGAGTACCGGTCGACGGCTATCAAATTGAAGCGTCAACTGACGGTGGAAGTACGTGGACAGTTGCGATCGCCGACACTGGCACCGCATCGACAAGCGCAACCGTTTCTGGTTTGACGAACGGAATCGCGTACGCGTTCCGTATTGCCGCAATCGCTGCTGGTACTGCTGGCGTGAATTCCGTGCCGGTTGCTGTGCAGCCGCGTGGGCTGGCTTCTGCGCCGACAAACCTCGTTGCGAATTCTGCTGACCAGCAGTTGTCACTTATATGGACCGCACCTTCCTCGAACGGCGGAGCGGCAATCAGTGGCTACCGCATTGAAACTTCAATTGATGGTTCAACCTGGGTTGTAGCGGTTGACACCGCAGGACCGGCAACGGGAGCCGTGATCGGCGGACTCACGAATGGCAGTAGCTACTCGGTCCGGGTGAGCGCGATCACCTTTGCGGGAGTTGGCGCCGCAAGTGCAACGGCAACAGCAATTCCTTCAGCGGTTCCGAGTCGACCGGGTACACCGATTGCGGTGGCCGGCGACGCGCAGGTGCAACTCTCGTGGTCGGTACCTGTGCAGAACGGTGGAGCGTCGGTGACGGGATACATCGTTGAGATGTCATTCGATGGCGGAACGACGTGGTCGGTGGCAACAACGAGTCTCACAACGACTGCAACCGTTACCGGTCTCGTGAATGGTGCTCCATATGCATTCCGCGTTCGGGCATCGAACGTCGCCGGTTCGAGTTTGCCGAGCCTTTTGGCTCCGGCGACTCCGGCAGGATCGCCTGGAGCGCCGACCAACCTGGCATTGATCGCCGGTAACGGTCAGGTCGTCGCAACGTGGACTGCTCCAGTTTCTACTGGTGGCCTTCCGCTGGTTGAGTACATCGTTGAGACATCGCTGGACGGCACAACGTGGACCACGGTGAGCTCAGGCTCGCTCGCACTCAGTGCTATCGCAGGTGGCCTTACGAACGGCACGCCGGTTTCGGTTCGAGTGAGCGCTCGAAGCGCATCTGGTGTCGGGTCCTCGGCGTCGTCGACGGCAACACCGAACTTTGGAGCAGTGCCAGGTGCACCTGCAGCACTCATCGCAACTCCCGGTGACGCACAGGTTTCGCTCTCGTGGACGGCTCCGGTCTCCTCGGGTGGAACGCAGATCATCGGTTACCGCGTGGAACAATCAATCGACAATGGCGTGACGTGGACAACGGTGACAGCAAACAGCGGTAGCGCAGTCACCAGCGCACTTGTTTCCGGGCTCTCCAATGGTGCACCTGTCGCATTCCGGGTGAGCGCGATCAATAGCGCTGGCGCGGGTGCAGTTAGCGGCGTAACCACGGCGACACCTCGTACCGTTCCTGGTGCTCCTGCGTCACTGGTCGTCGCTGTTGGTGACGGATCAGTGGTGTTGACCTGGACCGCGCCTGTCGTCGACGGCGGAAGTTCGGTGATGAGTTACACCGTTGAGCGTTCTCTCGACGGTGGTGCATCGTGGACTGCGATCACAACCGTGAATGCGCTCACGACCACGGTGACCGGATTGGCCAATGGAAGCGTGTATGTCTTCCGCGTCCGCGCAACAAACGTTGCTGGCTCAGGTGCATCGTCTGCGGTCGTCACTGCGACGCCGCTTACTGCGCCGGGACAGCCGGTAGGGGCGATCGCCACCGCTGGAGACAGCTCAGTGATGCTTACCTGGGCGGCGCCAACAAACGATGGCGGAAGTCCCGTTACGGGATACCGGATTGAGCGTTCGCTTGGCGCAGGTGGATGGACCGTTCTTGCCGCATCTGTGGTTGGCACGAGTTACCAAGTATCGGGGCTCACCAACGGTACGGCTGAGCAGTTCCGCATTACGGCGTTGAACAACGCAGGCTCCGGACTCCTAGTTTCAACTTCGTCGGTGACACCGCGTTCGATTCCGGGCGCGCCGACAAGTTTGAGCGCGACGCTCGGAAATGGATCCGCAACCATTGCGTGGACGGCCCCGTCAACCGATGGCGGTTCGACGATTACGGGTTACGTCGTGGAACGCTCCAATGACGGAGGCCTTACCTGGTCTGGTGCCGGTTCGACAGCGACAACGTCATTTGTTGTGTCGGGTCTCGCAAATGGAACGACGTATGCATTCCGTGTGCGTGCAGTGAATGTCGCCGGTCAGGGTGTTGCGAGTTCAGCAACGTCGGTGACTCCGTCAACTGTTCCGGGTGCGCCGTTGAATCCGGTTGCAACTGCAGGTGATGGTTCAGTGGCCATCGTGTGGGCTGCGCCGGCGACCGACGGAGGCTTGTCGGTATCGAGTTACATCGTCGAGCAATCAACCGATGGCGGTATCTCGTGGCAGACCGTGGTGACAACTGCAGATCGCTCGGCAGTCGTGTCCGGTTTGGCGAACGGGTCGGTCTACCGCTTCCGTATTTCGGCTCGCAACGCTGCTGGCACAGGTTCGTCGGTGTCGCTTTCAGGGGCGATTGCTCCTCGTACCCCGCCGACAGCACCGGTCAATCTCAGCGTTGTTGCCTCGGATGGAACTGCTGCACTTGTTTGGGCAGTCCCAACATCTGATGGTGGTGCGCCGGTGACCTCGTACATCGTGGAACGTTCAACTGATGGTGGTCTTACTTGGGCAATAGCCACGACAACTTCGACTACCGGTGCTGTGTTGTCGGGTCTTACGAACGGAACGGCCTACGCCTTCCGAGTCATCGCTGTGAACGCTGCAGGAAGCGGCGCGCCGAGTGCACCGGTGACAGCGACTCCGGCGGCAGCACCGGGAGCCCCGACATCTCTTGTGTTGGTGTCTGGTGATGGACAAATCGCTTTGTCGTGGTCGGCTCCGACCAGCGACGGCGGCGCATCAATCACTTCTTACCGAGTCGAGATCTCATCAGACGGTGGAACGAGTTGGGCGATTGTTGCGTCTGCGGTAACCGCTCGGAACTTCCTTGCCGTCGGACTCACGAACGGAACGCCGTACCAATTCCGTGTGACGGCGATGAACATGATTGGTGCTGGTGCATCGGCCACATCATCAGTCTCGGCAACGCCGGTGACGACGTCTTCGGCACCGACAGACATGGTGTCGGTCTCTGGAAACGGTCAGGTATCGCTTAGTTGGATGGCTCCGGTTTCGAACGGAGGCGCAAGCATCACGAGCTATGTCGTTGAACTTTCTCGTGATGGTGGGCGCACGTGGCTAAGTGGCCCGACATCCGCGACGCCATCGGTGACGGTGACCGGCCTTACGAACGGTATTGCCTATGTGTTCAGAGCTCGTGCGATCAACGCAGCTGGCACTGGTGCAGCAAGCGTGTGGGTGACGGCAGCGCCGGTCGCCCCGCCCACAGTGCCGGCATCGCTGACCACGCAAAGTGCTCCAGGTCAGGTGACGGTGCAATGGACCCCGCCGGTCGATGACGGCGGTACGGCGATCGTCGGTTATCGACTCGAACAATCGCTGAATGGATCTACGTGGACCGACCCGATTCAACTCGGGCCCGACGTCTTCGCCGTTGTTCCATCGAGCCGTTCGTTCTCGGTGCCATCGACGAAATCGGACGTCAAGCAAACCGGCGCGGGAGTTCTGGCGACATCAATAGGCACGAAATATGTGGTGACAGGGTTGCTGTCGCCATCTGGTTCCGGTCTTGTTGATGCAACCTCGCTCACAGTGACTGGTTTGCAGCCAGGAACGCGTTACTGGTTCCGAGTGCAGTCCTATTCCGTGGTCGGCGATAGTCCATGGACTGAAGTCGTTGCGTTCGCCGCGAATCCACCGAGTCCCGCGGGAATTCCGGCAGTTACCCCGGGTGATGGCTCGGCGACTGTGGCATGGGCACCATCGACCAACGATGGCGGCAGTCCAGTGACCTATCTCGTTGAGCGTTCGTTCGATGGGGGACTCACTTGGCAGATCGTCGCAACGACTTCGGCCACAACGTTGACTGATGCTCCGCTCGCCAACGGCGTTGCTGTCCTCTATCGGGTGACAGCCTCGAACTCGGCCGGGTCGGCAGCACCGTCGGTCTCGGACGCTGTGACCCCGGAGGCAGTAGTGGTTCCCGATGAACCGGCGACTCCGCCCGGTTCGACCCTTCCCTACACGGGCTCGAACGATGCCGTGCCGTTTGCGGTCCTGGGTCTGATTCTTCTTCTCCTCGGCGCTGGGGCGAGCATTCTCGCCCGGCGCCGGGAGCAGGGGTGTATTGCTCGCTCAGGAGTGAAGTCAGTTCTCACCGATCGGACCTGAGACCGATGGGAACGAGCACCTGTCTCTGAACCGCACGAGAATTATTCGACTGCGTTATAGTTTGGTGTGGCCATAGCCGTCCTTGTGATCGTTGTTGGGCTCATCGTCGGGGTGACGATTGAACTCCTTGTCTCGAACCGGCAACGCGCCCGCAACGGGGTCACCTTTAAGATCGACTCCGAGACTCTTAAACCGTTACCGCCGCGGCCACCTGAAGCTCGATTTATCGACGACGGTGAAGGCTTTCGGATCATTGGTCCACTGAGCTTCGACGATCCCGGAGCAGCGCCGCAGGAAAAAGACGATCCATCAGGTTCCGCACCGACACACTGAATCAGTCAGCGCGGTTGGCAGTCATTAGGCTGATCTCACCATGAATCCGATGACTGCGAACGAGTTGCGTCGTGCCTTCACCTCGTTCTTCGAGGCCCGAGGCCACACGATTGTTCCCTCGGCCAGCCTCATCCCACATGATCCTGACCTCCTTTTCACCGTTGCTGGCATGGTGCCGTTCAAGCCGTACTTCCTTGGTGAGCAGCAACCGCCGTTCAATCGGGCCACCACGGTGCAGAAGTGTGTTCGAGCTGGCGGTAAGGATTCCGATCTTGAAGAAGTCGGTCGTGATGCCCGACACCTTTCGTTCTTCGAAATGCTCGGCAATTTCTCCTTTGGCGCCTATTTCAAGCACGAAGCCATCCCGATGGCTTGGGACATGGTCACCAACCTGTTTGGGATCGATCCTGAACTCCTTTGGGTGACCTGCCATCTGACCGACCAGGAAGCGGCCGATATTTGGCGCGACGAGGTCGGTGTGCATCCCGACCGCATTCAATTCCTCGATGCCGACAACTGGTGGGGCCCTCCCGGCGGTCCCCCCGGTCCGTGCGGTCCCTGCTCGGAGATTTACGTCGACAAGGGTGCGGCATATGGCCCCGAGGGTGGGCCCGCATCGGGTAGCGACGAACGGTTCCTTGAAATCTGGAATCTCGTGTTTATGCAGTTCGCTCGCGATACCGATGGCCACGACACCGAGTTGCCAAAGAAGAACATTGATACCGGCGCTGGTCTCGAACGAATCCTCGGAGTACTCCAGGGTGTCGATTCTGTTTTTGAAACCGATGTGCTTGCACCGCTCGTAGAAACCGCGCAACGAGTCACGAATACCCGACTCGGCGCGGGGGAGCGTTCCGATATTTCGCTGCGGATTCTCGCTGAGCACGCTCGCACCATGAGTTTCCTCGTGAGCGACGGTGTGTTCCCCTCCCATGAAGGTCGCGGCTATGTGCTACGCCGGATCATTCGTCGCGCCGTACGCGAGGCGTACTTGCTTGACGTCGCTGATCTCGTCACTCCGACGCTCGTCGATACGACGGTCGAAGTAATGGGCGAGGCCTATCCCGATCTCGTGAAGCAGCAAGATTTCGTTCGCACGGTTGTGGCCCGCGAAGAGGAACGATTCCGGGCAACGCTCAAATCCGGCACGGCATTGCTCGACACAGAACTCGATCGTCTCGGTCCAGGCGCAACCATCGGCGGCTCTGTCGCATTCCTTCTTCACGATACGCATGGTTTCCCACTCGAACTCACTCGCGAAATCGCGCTCGAGCGAGGCCACGATGTCGACGAGGACGGCTTCGCAACCGAAATGGCCGAACAGCGCCAACGGGCCAAAGATGCCCGTAAGGGTGGGGGCGGTGAAAGCGTCGAAGTATTCGCTACCGTTTCGGCGGAACACGGTCCTACACACTTCCTCGGCGAGGATTCCTACGCCATCGATGCAAATGTTCTTGCGGTTACTGATGATTCAATCGTTCTCGACCACACGCCGTTTTATGCAGAATCGGGCGGTCAGGTTGGCGACACCGGTGTGATCACCTCGCCGACTGGTCGTGCTCGAATCGTTGAAACGGTCTACGGAGCGCCCGGTGTTGTGCGTCACCGCTTTGAGGTTCTTGAAGGCGACATCGAAGTGGGTCAAACCGTGACTGCGGTTATCGACGGTGAACGTCGCGATGCCATCAAGCGCAATCACACCGCAACGCACCTTCTCCACTGGGCATTGCGTGAAACACTTGGCGACCATGTGAAACAGCAAGGTTCACTTGTTGGTCCGGACCGTCTTCGTTTCGACTTCTCTCACTACGAAGCATTGAGTGACGATGAAATTTTCGCCATCGAAGACCTCGTTGCCGCTGACATTCTCGCTAACTCTCCAGCTCGTCATTACGAAACGACGAAAGACAAAGCGGAAGAAATAGGTGCCATTGCGTTCTTTGGTGACAAGTACGGCGATGTCGTTAAGGTTCTCGAAGCTGGCCCGCATTCAACGGAGCTGTGCGGCGGTACGCATGTCAAAGCACTTGGCGATATTGGCCCGGTAAAGATCATCAGCGAAGCCTCTATCGGTTCGAACATTCGACGAATCGAAGCAGTTTCGGGCATGGGTCCTCTTGAACGACTTCGTGAGGACGAGCGACGCATCAAGGCCGCGGCCGATGCCATGGGTGTTGCCACCGACGAACTCGTCGACGCCGTCGAACGCCGTGTTGCCGAAGTGAAAGACCTTCGCACTCGAATCCGCGACCTTGAACGAGAGGCCGCTGCAGGTCGTTCTGGTGAACTCGCCGAACAAGCCGTCGACGGCATTGTCATCGCTCGTGTCGACGGACTCGACCGCGACGGAGTTCGCGACCTCGCTGTTGCCGTGCGTGACCGCGCCGGCATCAAGGCCGTTGTTCTCGGTACCGCACCGGAAGGCGGTGGCGTCACCATCGTCGCTGCAGTTGCTGCTGACTCCGGTCTTAACGCATCCGAACTCATCGCTGATGCGGCCAAGAAGGTCAAAGGTGGCGGCGGTAAGAGCGCCGATCTGGCGGTTGCCGGAGGCAAAGATCCCGAAGCACTCGACGAGGCCCTCGAACTTGTTCGGGCGGCGGTGCGCTCCTAGTGCGAGCCCTTGGCATCGATTTTGGCGAGCGGCGCATCGGTATTGCGCTTTCGTCCGGATCGGTGGCGTCCCCAATAGAAACGGTGCAACGGTCTGGTGACCGCTCGGCCGATCACCGCAAAATCTTGGGCATTGCTGCCGAATGGGAGGTCGACACCCTCGTGGTGGGCCTGCCCCTTTCGCTCGATGGTTCGGAAGGGCCCGCAGCCCTATTGGTGCGCTCTGAGATTGAAGAACTGGTCGCGGCGACATCACTGCCGGTCGTTCCCTACGATGAGCGACTCACCACGGTGACGGCCACCCGCCTACTTCAGGAGGGTGAGGTGTCGGGACGTTCCCAGCGCCAAATGGTCGATCAAGTCGCCGCTGCGGTGATGCTGCAGGCTTGGCTCGACAGCCGTGCTGCGCAATCCGATTCCTAACTACGACACACAGAGCGAGCCGTGCCCGAACAACCAGATCCGTTCGAACTTTTCGGGCTCGAGCCCTCAACGCCGCAGGCTCCATCGGCGCCGCCTTCTCCGGCGAGGCCTTCGTCATCGACAGAGACACCGGTACCTCGGTCTGTGCCTGCAGCCGCTTCTTCTCCAACTGCAGCAAACAATGGCGGCGACGGCGATTTCGTCGCCGTGAAAGGTGGCAGTGGAAGCGGCGGAGGCGGTCGATGGGCACTGCTCATCGGCGTGCCGCTGATCGTCATCGCACTTTTTATTGCGGCCGCTGGCTTTTGGGTCAGAGGCAAGATTGATCCAGGTCCACCGGGCGAAGAAGTCGAATTCAGCATCGCAAAGGGCGCGACGACCTCACAGATCGCGACATCGCTTGCAGAGAAGAAGATTGTTTCGAGCGCGACGGTTTTCGAGTGGTACGTCAAATGGAAGGGCGGCGATCCTTTTCAGGCCGGCAAGTATGAGGGTCTGCGCGTGAACAGTCCCATGGGCGAGGTCGTCGACATCCTGAAAGCGGGTCCGCCTCCGCCGACAACGGTTTCATTCCTTGTTCGTGAAGGCTTATGGGTTTCGGAGTTTAAGAAACTCGCGCTCGAAAAGTTCCCCACGATGGATCCAGCAGCGCTTGATGCTGCATTGACGAATACACATCCGGCGTTGCAACCTGCGGTTTCTTCGAACATCGAAGGGTTCCTTTTTCCTGCAACGTATGAAATTGCGCAACAAGACGTTGGGAACGCTCAGAAGCTGATTGATCAGATGGTCGCGGCGTTCGATCGCGTCTCTAAGGCCGAAGGTCTTCCCGATGCAACCGCCAAGCTGAAGGGAGTCGCCGGAACGAAGTCCATCTCGCCCTATGAAGCGCTCATCGTTGCGTCACTTGTGGAGTCGGAAGCGAAGGTTGACGAGGATCGAGCCAAGATCGCTCGAGTGATTTATAACCGTCTCGCGGTTGGCGAAACACTTGGTATCGATGCTTCGGTGCTCTATGCCCTTCAACAGCGAAAGACGAATCTCACCAACACCGACCTGAGGGTCGATTCTCCCTATAACACGCGTTTGAAGAAGGGTCTTCCGCCAGCTCCGATCAATTCGCCGGGCCAAGACTCAATAAACGCTGCGTTGAATCCCGCTCCAGGTGATTGGCTGTTCTATGTGCTTACTGACAAAGACGGTCGTCATTACTTCACCGACACCCTGTCTGACTTCAACCGAGCCGTGGCCGATGCGAAAGCTCGCGGGGTTTTCTGATGTCGCCAACTGGTGCCACTCGATTAGCGGCAGTCATTGGCGATCCCGTTCGTCATTCGCTTTCGCCAACTCTGATGAACGCTGCGTTCGAGGCTGCTGGGCTCGACTGGAGCTATGTCGCTCTCGAAGTAGCTTCAGCAGGACTGCCGGATGCATTCGCTGGGGTCCGCGCTCTGGGTATCGCAGGTCTGTCCATCACAATGCCGCACAAAGAAAGTGCCGCGGCATGTGCCGATCAACTGTCGCCGACAGCAGAGCGCCTCGGCGCGGTGAATTGCATTGTGAATCACGGGGGACTGCTCACCGGCCACAATACCGACGGTGAAGGATTTATTCGTTCGCTGCAGCACGGGTTTTCTTTTGATCCGAGCGGAAAGCGTTGCGTGGTTCTAGGAGCTGGTGGTTCTGCTCGCGCAATCATCCTCGCTCTGTCCGATGCAGGCGCGTCTGAAATCGTCGTCGTGAATCGCACATTGGGCCGAGCTGAGCGCGCCGCGGCACTTGCGGGCGATCGTGGAGAGGTTGTCGCTCTCGAGGGTGCACATTCGGATCTCGCCGACGCTGACCTTGTCGTAAATGCGACTTCTGTCGGTATGGGCGACCCTGGAGCAACTGATGTTCCCTTCGATGCATCGATACTGCACGAAGGTCAGATCTTGGTCGACATCGTCTACAAGCCTCTCGAGACTCCGCTGATCGCAACTGCGCGCGCCCAAGGTGCTTCTGTTGCCAATGGTGTCGCAATGCTCGCTCACCAAGCCGCAGTGCAGTTCGAACTCTGGACCGGAGTTGATGCTCCTATCGATGTGATGCTGGCCTCTGTGGCCAGCCAATTGGACTGAGTGCAGCGATGGACACGATCCGACTTCTCGTGTGCATCGCTCTCGCTCTTCCATGCGGTGTTCTGATCTCAAGATTGTCCGCGACCTTCGTTACCGAACGCCCGCTCTTTCAGCCTTCGGAGAGTCCTCGAGTTTCTCAACGAACGATCGTGCTTGGGTCTGTCACGCTTGTCACGTTTGTTCTCTTGGGATGGCGATTCGCAGATGCATCGTGGCTTGAGCTCCTCGCTTACCTCGCTGGCTTCGCAGCGTTACTTCTAGCGAGCGCCATCGATTTCACCGAATACCGACTTCCTGACGTTGTTGTGTTGCCCACGCTGGCGATCGGACTCCTCCTCGTGGCCATCGTGTCGGTGAGCGATGGGGACAGCGCTCGAGCCCGTTACGCGGTTCTCGGGGCCGTCATCGCATTCGGTGTTCTACTCATCGCCCACTTGATCTCGCCCCAAGGCATGGGTTTCGGGGACGTGAAGTTCGCAGCAGTCCTCGGGCTGATGGCCGGTTTCCAAGCGGGGTCGTCTCTCGACGTGGTCATCGTTGTGTTGTGGGTTTTCCTTATCGGGTTCGCGTGCGGCGCTCTCGGAGGGATCGCTCTGCTCGTTGTCCGCGGACGCAACCAACCGTTCCCGTTTGGTCCGTTTTTGGCGGTGGGAACGTTCGTGACTGTCCTGGCAAGTCGCGCGCTCGTGGGCTGAATCGAGCGTTTGGGGAAACTGGCTCGGGGGAGGGCAGTAACCGCCGGTAGATTGGTCTGGTGCTTCGTTATCTGACCGCCGGTGAATCCCATGGCAAGGCCCTCGTCGTCATTATCGAGGGGCTTCCGTCTGGTTTGCCCATCACTGTCGACCAAATTGGAAATGAGCTGGCTCGTCGCCGACTCGGCTTTGGTCGTGGCCCCCGAATGAAGTTTGAGGCTGACGAGGTCACCATCCTTGCTGGCGTTCGTCATGGGGTCACCCTCGGATCTCCGGTTGCCATCGAGATTGGCAATAGCGAGTGGGAAAAAAAGTGGACCGAAGAGATGTCGCCCCATCCCGGGCAAACCTCTCAGAAACTCACCACACCGCGTCCGGGTCATGCTGACCTCACAGGTATGCAGAAGTACGCGTTCGACGACGCCCGAAATGTTCTTGAGCGCGCGTCGGCCCGCGAGACCGCGGCCCGCGTTGCCGCAGGTGCGGTTGCGAAAGCGCTCCTTTCTCATGTGGGGACCGAAGTTGGTTCTCACGTCATTGCCCTTGGCCCAGTACGTGCGTCGACGACCTCTCGGCCTGAAGCAGGCGGATTCGCGCCGGTCGACGACTCCGAGGTTCGTTGTCTCGATGCTGCTGCCGAAACCTCGATGATTGCCGAGATCAAAGCCGCGCAGAAGGCGGGCGACTCTCTCGGCGGTGTCGTTGAAGTCGTTGCCCATGGCGTTCCCCTCGGTCTTGGTAGTCATGTGCATTGGGATCGTCGTCTCGACGGCCTTCTCGCTCAAGCGCTCCTTTCAATTCAAGCGGTGAAGGGCGTTGAAATAGGCGACGGTTTCGATGTCGCTAGCCGGCCTGGTTCCGAAGCGCACGATCCCATCGTCTGGGACGAAGCCGCTTCGACCTATCGCCGAACCAGCGCGAACGCTGGTGGCATCGAGGGTGGAATGTCGACTGGTGAAGTCCTTGTTGCGCATGTCGCAATGAAGCCGCTTGCCACGCTCAACCGTCCAGTGCTCGCCACAGTTGATACAGCCACCAAAGAAGCGGGTGTGTCGTTCCGTGAACGCACTGACGTCACCGCAGTGCCGGCCATGGGTGTTGTCGCCGAAGCAATGGCCGCACTTGTGTTGGCCAGCGAATGCCTCCGCAAGTTTGGTGGCGATTCATTGCAAGAATTTGTTCGAAACCACGACACGTTCATCGCTCAAGTTCGTGAACAAACCGCGCGTATCGACACCGACTCGGCGCTTGATCCCGAGGCGACTCCGCTCAATTGGGACGCTGGTCAGGCGTTCGCCGACGGCGCCGACGCGCCCAAACCGTGAACTCCGCCTCATCTCATCCGGCTCACATTGTGCTGATCGGGATGATGGGCGTGGGTAAATCCACTGTTGGGCGTCGCGTCGCCAAAGAACTTTCTCGGCCATTTGTTGATTCCGACGACGAGGTCGTCGCTCGTACTGGGCGTGCTGTCGCAGAGATTTTTGCGACCGATGGCGAGTCCGCGTTTCGCGACATCGAGGCCGAAGTCATGGCCGACCTACTGGCTTCTCCCGCTCCATCAGTGATCGCCGCCGCCGGAGGATCAGTGCTGAATTCTTCGACCCGAGCTCGCCTTCGCGAGTCAGGCACGGTGGTCTGGATGCGCGCGCCTGTCGATGTGTTGGTCGGCCGCACCTCGCGCGGAACCCACCGTCCCGCACTTGCGAACGACCCCCGGGCAACATTGACGCAAATGGAAACCGATCGTGAAGCGCTCTATGGCGAAGTTGCTGACATCACAGTCGATTGCACGGCGCCGATCGCCGCTGTAGTCGGAACCATTGTTCGCTGCGTGAACGAGGTCGATGCTCAATGATTGTTATTCCCGTTCACCTTGCTGATCGTTCCTATGAAGTTCTCGTTGGTGATGGCGTTCGCTCTGAACTTTCACGAGTGATTCCCGATCGGGCGAAGCGTGTCGCGATCGTCACCCAAGAAGGTCTCGGTATCGAGGTCGATCCCGGACGCGAACACAAGGTGTTCTCGATGGGCGATGGCGAACAGTCGAAATCAATGGCCACCGTCGAGTCGCTTTGTCGGCAATTTGCCCAGTGGGGCCTGACTCGCGCCGATTGCGTCGTTGCTGTCGGTGGAGGAATCGTTACCGATACTGCCGGATACGCCGCAGCCTCGTACCACCGCGGCGTTCCGGTTGTACACGTGTCAACCACGCTTGTGGGCCAGGTCGATGCAGCCATTGGCGGCAAGACCGGTGTGAATATTCCTGAAGGCAAAAATCTGATTGGCGCCTATTGGCAGCCATCGGGAGTTGTCTGCGATACCGGGTTGTTGTCGACGTTGCCTCCGCGTGAGTACCGCTGCGGACTCGGCGAAATAGCGAAGTACCACTTCCTCGGTGGTGAAGGCATCGACGCATTGCCAATCGACGAACAGGTCGCGGCATGTGTCGCTATCAAGGCTGCCGTTGTGGCAAGCGATGAACGAGAGGGCGGCGCTCGCGCAACGCTCAACTATGGGCATACCTTGGCTCATGCCATCGAAATCGCCGGCGATCACGATCTCCGCCACGGTGAAGCAGTCGCAATAGGCCTGATCTTCGCAGCGGAACTGGCTTTGCGTTTGGGCCGCATCGATGCCGATCGTGTCGCTGAACACCGCCGTGTCGTAGGCGCCTATGACTTGCCGCTCACCCTTCCCATTGGTCTTGAAAATTCTCAACTCATTGCGCTTATGGGTCGAGACAAAAAAGCTCTTGATGGAATCACCTTCGTTCTCGACGGTCCCAACGGAGTTGAATCAGTGACCGGAGTCGACGTTGCGATTATCGAAGACTCAATCAATGCGATCCGAATCGAAGGAGACCGCTGATGTCGAACGCTCCCATTGTCCTGTTGCTTTCTGGGGTGAACCTCAATCTTCTTGGCGACCGAGAGCCCGAGATTTATGGCACCGCAACCTTGGCCGACCATGTTGCGACAGCAACCACTGCCGCGTCGGCGCATGGGCTCACAATTGAGCACTTGCAGTCCAACGCCGAGTCCGAACTCGTCGACGCCATCCATGGAGCGCGTCGTCGTTGCGCAGCAATCATTTTCAACCCAGGTGCGTTCACTCACTACGCATGGTCGCTTCACGACGCGCTTGCAGCATTCGAAGGCCCAATCATTGAACTGCATCTTTCGAACCCGGCAGCGCGCGAGGAATGGCGCAAGACCTCGGTGGTTGCCCCGGTGGCAACTGGAACCATCGCTGGCTTTGGTGGCGACGGTTACCGCCTCGCCGTCGACGCCGTGGCAACCCTGCTGAAGTGACCGACGTGGCTGCAGGTTCCTCAGCAGTTTCGATCGGGGATCGATTCCGCGCGCTCCCTCCGATGCAAGTCGCTGATCGAATCGATCGGCTACGTGCTTCACTGGCCGATGCGGGACTCGATGCGCTGCTGCTCACGGCGGCCAGCAACATCCGCTATCTCACAGGATTCACCGGCAGCGCTGGCGTTGTAGTTGTTACCTCCGACGACATGGTATTGGTGACTGATGGTCGCTACACCGAACAGGCTGCCGACCAACTGTCAGCGGCGAACGCTCCCTCTCGTCTCGAGATCACTTCAACTGCTCAACGCGAAGCAATCGCCTCGACGGTTGCTGGCGCAAAGCGCATTGGCCTCGAAGCCGACCACATCACCTGGTCAGTGCAACGCCGCTATGCCGACGACTGGTTTACTGGCCGTGAAATCATTGCAACGACGGGGTTGGTAGAAGCGCTTCGCCGTTCCAAAGATGACGCCGAGTTGGCCCGAATGGAACTTGCCGCGGCAATCGCCGATGCTGCGCTTGCCGAGCGGCGTTCCAGTCTCCTCGAACGACTCACCGAATCCGAGTTCGCGCTTGCGCTCGATTCGGAGATGCGGCGTCTTGGCGCCTCAGGCACAAGCTTCGAGACAATCGTCGCCTCTGGCCCCAACGGAGCCATGCCTCATGCGCGCCCTACCGACCGGCGCCTTCAAGAAGGCGACCTCGTGGTCCTCGATTTCGGCTGCATTGTCGATGGGTACTGCTCCGACATGACTCGTACTGTCGCAATCGGCGAGGTCGACGACACATGCAAGCGAATGCTCGAAGTCGTCACCGCCGCCAATGAAGCCGGCGTCGCGACAGTGGGTCCAGGGGTAGCTACCAGCGATATTGACGCTGCTGCCCGTGCAGTCATCGCCCAGGCGGGTTGGGCCGATTCGTTCACCCATGGAACCGGACACGGGGTTGGTCTCGACATCCATGAGGCGCCGAGAGTCGCCGGGACAAGCGCTGATACGCTCTGCATCGGCGACGTCGTCACCGTCGAACCGGGTGTTTACCTCCCGGCGCACGGCGGGGTCCGAATGGAAGACAGCGTCGTCGTCACCCCCGATGGGTGTCGACCCCTCACTCACACAACGAAGTCACCGACTCCCTGACCCACGTCACGGACTCGGATCAGGAAGGCCCTTATGCCCACCATCACCACCAACGACATCAAGAACGGGATGGCCCTCGACATCGAAGGCGTGCTGTTCGAAATCGTCGAGTTTCAGCATGTGAAGCCGGGCAAGGGCGGCGCATTCGTGCGCACCACGCTCAAGAACGCCCGCAATGGCGCCGTCGTCGAGCGAACCTTCCGTGCCGGCGAAAAGGTTGAGCGGGCAATGATCGACAAGCGAGAGATGCAGTTCCTCTACCGCTCAGGCGACGAGTACGTCTTCATGGATAACGCCACCTACGACCAGCTCAACGTGGGTCCGTCATCGCTTGGCGATGCCTCGAACTATCTCGTGGAAAACGGCGAAGCCGTGCTCAAGATGTACGGCGACGAAATCGTGGGGGTGGAACTACCTGCGGCCGTCGAGCTCAACATCGCCGAGACCGAACCTGGCATTCAGGGTGATCGTGTTTCAGGTGCCCGCAAGCCCGCAACGCTCGAGACCGGCCTTGTGATTCAGGTCCCGCTATTCGTCGAACCCAACGACCGGGTCAAAGTCGACACCCGTACCGGCGAATATCTGACCCGGGCGTGAGCGACGACCTCGGTAACGCAACCAATCGACACGACGCACGCGAGCGCGCGTTTCACCTTCTTTACGAAACCGAGATGAAGGGCGACGCTATCGCCGACATTCTTGCGTCGTTGCCGGTCGGCCCCGACGAGTTCGCTGCTCAACTCGTGGTTGGGGTGGGGGAGAACCAAGACGACCTCGACGCAGTGATCGCTTCTCATGCCCGTAATTGGGACGTCGATCGAATGCCGGCCCTCGACCGAGCGATCCTGCGCTTAGCTACCTACGAGCTCATGCACCGGCCCGATGTTCCGACTGCCGTGGTGATCTCTGAAGCGGTCGAACTGGCCAAGTCCTACAGCACCGATGACAGCAGCCGCTATGTAAATGGCGTGCTCTCAGCAGTCGCAGGCGCGGTTCGCTAACTCGCGATATACTCTCGCCCTGACCGTGAAGCGGGTCCCGTGAGGCCCGAACGGACAGGAAGGACCACGAACGTGGCTGAACGCGAACGACGCTTGACGCCCCCTTATGGGGGCGTTTTTGTTGCCCGGACCCGGGTCATGAGCGCTGATGACATGCAGCGGGCCACCAAACGGATGGCCCACGAAATCATTGAGCGCAACCAAGGACTCGACGATGTCGTCGTGATCGGTCTGCAGACTGGGGGAGTCCCTCTTGCGGCGCGGTTATGCCAAGCGCTTGAGCTCATTGATGGCTCTGAGGTGCCCCTCGGATGCCTCGATGTCGCCTTCTATCGAGACGACATTGGTCTTCGCCCGGTACTGCCGGAAACCGTCACCGACATTCCCTGCGATCTCGATGGCCGCACGGTCGTGTTGGTCGACGATGTGCTCTTCACCGGCCGCACGATTCGCGCCGCTCTCGATGCACTTTCCGACTACGGCCGGGCCCGAGCAGTGCAGCTTGCCGTCATGGTCGACCGTGGTCACCGAGAACTACCGATCCGGCCTGACTTCGTCGGCAAAAACCTCCCCACGCGGCGCGACGAAGCAGTCGACGTCACCTCCGACGGGGTTGACCTCGGGGAGATGGTCAAGTGAGCCGACCAGTCACGAACCCCCGACATGGACGTATGCGTAATCTTCTTTCGATCTCCGACCTCGGCCCCGAAGTAGCAGCGGGTATCAACGAAGTTATGACGCTCACTGATTCCTTTGTCGAAGTCAGCGAACGAACCATTCCCAAGGTGCCAGCGCTACGTGGTCGCACGGTGGTATCACTCTTCTTCGAAGACTCGACTCGCACCCGACTTAGCTTTGAAACTGCAGCGAAGCGGCTCTCGGCTGACACCATGAACTTTAGTGTCAGTACTTCTTCGGTCAAGAAGGGCGAATCGCTACGCGACACCATCGAAACCATCGAAGCAATGGGCGTCGACGCAATTGTTGTGCGGCATGCGTCGGCGGGCGTGCCTCGCCAGGTTGCACAGTGGGCGACCAGCGCAGTGATCAATGCTGGCGACGGTTGGCACGAACACCCCACGCAGGCATTGCTGGATTGCTACACAATCCGCCAACGCTTTGGCGATATTGCCGGCAAGCACATTGCGATTGTCGGCGATATTCGCCACTCACGAGTTGCGCGCAGCAACGTTGCAGCGTTTACCGCTCTCGGTGCTGACGTCACACTTGTCGCACCTCCAACACTGCTGCCACCGAGCCTTGAGGGTTGGCCAGTCAAAATCAGCACCGATATCGACGCAGTGTTGCCAACGGTCGATGTTTGCTACTTGCTGCGCATGCAACGCGAACGCATGACCGAAGCTCTTATCCCCAGCATCCGCGAATACAGCAATAGGTTCGGTCTCAATGAAAAGCGTGCCGAGTTGCTCCCTGATCACGCGCTGATCATGCATCCCGGCCCCATGAACCGCG
>SXGQ01137032.1_pt1 | contig 56516 bp, 44 predicted proteins | sample 3178371 | NCBI WGS metagenome assembly SXGQ01 (sample SAMN11356859, study PRJNA531348) | freshwater metagenome | isolation source: freshwater sample F1-20 | place: China: Fuxian Lake, Yuxi | collected 2017-12-25
ACGAAGAATTAGAAGCACATGTTAATACAAGATTGCAAGAATTAGACATGTATATTGAAAATGTAGATTTTTTCGTAGATCTAGACATGGTTGAAAAAACTGTTCAACCAGAAACTGATCGCTTGCTGAATAAATTATGATAAAAAGTATATTTGCTGTTGACCACTGGGGCGGGATGGGTCTGAATGGATCTTTGCCTTGGCATCATAAAGAAGATTTAGAATATTTTCAAACACAGACTCAGGGACATATTGTTATTATGGGCAGAAAAACTTGGGACGACCCTAAAATGCCCAAACCTTTACCTAATAGAACTACATATGTAGTTACTAATAGAACTTTATTGGGTTATAAAGATGTAAGAACTATTAAGGGAGATGTTGTTTCTGCTGTACAAAATATAGCTGAATCAAATCCCAATAAAACAATTTGGATCATAGGCGGACCTAAACTATTGTTAGAAACCAAAGATTTAGTAGATGAAGCTCATGTGACACACTTTAAAGGTCAGTATCGAACAGATGTAAAGATTGATCTAAGAAAATATCTAAGTTTATTTCAAGCAAGAACTGCCAGTACCAGCAGTGATAAAAAATGTATTTGGACTGTATACAAAAACATTGACATTTTTAGACCCTGAGTCTAAAATATACACATGGAAAAACAATATCTAGATGCTATGCGCTTTGTGCTAGAAAACGGCACAAGCAAAAGTGATCGTACCGGCGTGGGTACAATAAGCTATTTTGGTATGCAACAGCGTTACGATCTTTCTGCAGGATTTCCAGCGATCACTACTAAGAAATTAGCTTGGAAGTCTGTTGTCAGCGAATTGCTGTGGTTTATTGAGGGTTCAGGAGACGAATTACGCCTGCGAGAGATACTACATGGTAGCCGAGACTCTGACAAGAGCACTATCTGGACTGCCAATGCCGCGGCACCATATTGGACTAATAGGTATAGAAAATTCCCGCCTAAAGGTCCACAGTATGAAGGAGATCTAGGTCGTGTCTATGGAGTGCAATGGCGACACTGGCGCACTACAGAAAAAACTCTCAATGAAACAAACAATGATGTTATTCATGTTGAAGTTGATCAGCTAAAGTTACTGATAAATGGCATTAAAGCAGATCCACACGGACGACGACATATATTATCTGCATGGAACCCCGGAGAGTTGGAATCTATGGCCTTGCCACCGTGTCATACATTTGCACAGTTTTATGTCAATAATGGCAAGTTAAGTTGTCAAATGTATCAGCGGTCATGCGATATGTTTTTAGGTGTACCTTTTAATATTGCATCATACTCACTTCTAACACATATGATCGCACAAGTGTGCGATTTAGATGTAGGCGAGTTTATTCATGTTCTCGGGGATGCCCATATATACAATAATCATGTAGAACAGGTAAAAGAACAACTGAGTCGTGAACCATTGCCTGCTCCAACTCTCAAACTTAACCTTGATATAAAAGACATTGAAAAATTTACTATGGCTGACATCAGCTTAGATAACTATCAAAGTCACGATGCAATTAAAGCTGAAATGGCGGTTTAATTAAGTATGATAGAAATAATAGTAGGTGATATTAACAATTCGACAAAATATCCATTACTTACTGAATCTACAAAAATTAAAAATAATCAATCTTATTTTACATGTTTAGCTGATTTTAGTAATAAGAAAAACTTTATTGAAAAATTAAGTCAGGCTGATAAAATAATTTACTTATCGCCCAAAGAATGGTCAAACGAGCAGTTACATAAAGAAACTCTAAAATGTCTAAGTTTTGTTGAGATTTTTAATAATAAAATAGTATCAAATTTTGAAAACAAGTCAGATACTATTACACAAATGCTAGAGTTAAAAGATAAAAGAAAAACGAACAACAGACAGTTATGGATAGCAGGTTGTAGTTTTAGTGAAGCTGTTGGAGTACAAGACGATCAAAAATATGGAACAATATTGGCTGATCGACTTTCACTATCTGTTAGTTTTTTAGCTTACAGAGGAACAAGTAATTCTTGGTCCAAAGATCAAATTTTAAGAAGCGATATTAGGAAAAATGATATACTTGTATGGCAATTAACTTTTCCAAATAGGCTCACATATTTTTTCGACGATGAGATAATTCATGTTTATCCCGAGGTATTTAGACAAATACCAAATTTAGTTGATATTATGGATCCTAGACGACTTTCTGAACAAACAATTTTATATGATTCTATAACTAGTATTATGCAAGTTGTTAATTTTTGTAAAATGAATTCTATAGATTTATATATTTTTGGTGTTGCTTATAATCCAAGTAAATATCTTACTAATTTGCAAAATTTCATACCAATTACATCACCTGGCGGCTATATCAAAGATCATTATAAAGATATTGGTTCCGACAATATACACCCGGGACCACTTACTCACCAATGGTATGCAGATATAATTTTTAATAAAATAAAACATAATGGCATATACTAAACTTTTTCCTAAACCGTTCAAGTTAGAACACAATTACAAAATAGCGAATAATCGTGTTGTTGAAATTAAACAAATAGTAGTTCATACTTTTCAATTGAGTGATGTAGAAGATCCTGAAATATATGCGGCTGAACCATTGCTAGAATGGCAGAACAGTGAACAAGGTCAATGGGTAATGAAACATGCATTAGAGGAACCAATTTGGCACAAATTCAATGATCCACATGTTCTTGGATATCGGTTTGCCATTACTGCAAAACTAGCAGATGCAGATATAAGTTATTACATGTTAAAGTGGGGCACAAAATGAAAATTCTTGTAACAGGCGGGGCAGGATTTATAGGACATAATGTTGTAAGATTTTTGGAACAGCAAGGACACAGGTGTTATGTTGTTGACACTTGTACAGACTACGGGTTTATTTCCAAGGACGAATTACAATATTTAAAAAAAGAAAGACGACAAAGATTCCGGGCTAGTGTTCATAGTGTTGATATTATAGACAAAATCAAAATTAACACAATTTTTATGTCGTTTAATCCAGACATAGTTATACATTTGGCTAGTTTTCCGCGGCAGAAGGTAGTTAATGCCGATCCTAGTTTAGCCAGCGAAGTAATGAGCACAGGGTTAATTAATCTATTAGAATCAAGTAAACTGCACAAAATTAAGAAATTTGTTTATATTAGTTCTAGTATGGTTTATGGCGATTTTACTGATGATGTTTCTGAAAATGCAATATGTAGACCACAGGGACAATATGGTATAATGAAATTAGCAGGTGAATGGTTAGTTCGAGATTATACTAGGCAGGGATATTTTGACCATGTTATTATTAGACCCAGTGCTGTATATGGCGAGTGGGATGTAGAAGATCGTGTGGTTAGTAAATTTATGCTAACTGCTATGCGTAACGGAATTCTTAAAGTAAATGGTGCTAGTGAAAGTCTCGATTTTACTTATGTAGAAGATGCAGCCACTGGTATAGTTCAAGCTGCTCTCAGTGAATCTGCTGTCAATAATACATATAATATTACTAAAAGTCATAGTTACACACTGTTAGATGCAGCTGAATTAGCAGTAAAAATCACAGGAAAAGGCACCATAGAAGTAAGGGACAAAGACAAAGACTTTCCAAGTCGTGGTGCACTGAATATCAGTGCAGCCCGTCGAGATTTTGGTTACAATCCATTAGTGGATGTAGAAGAAGGTTTCCAAAGATATTATAACTGGTTTAAATCGAGTGAATTTTGGCAAAAGAAACTGTAATTCCTTTTTTTGGTGTTAAAAGACAATACAGTAATCTACGGCAAGAGTTACTGGACATGTCCGATCGAGTCTACAGATCAGGTATGGTACTAGATGGTATATATGTAAATGAGTTTGAAAAACAAATTGCAAAACGATGTAATCGCAAGTATGCAGTAGCAGTTAACAGTGGCACACAAGCTTTAATTTTTGCACAGCAATTACTGTTTAATCAAGGTGTTAAAATACTTATTCCATCAGTAAGTTTTGTGGCAACTATTAATAGTATCTTATTAAATGGCAACGAGCCAGTGCTTTGCGATGTTGACGATCAAGCCTTAATTAATTTAGAAAGCATAGATTATGCAATCAAAGGCACAGGTGTTGCAGGCATAATGTATGTTAATATTTTTGGTAACACCGTAGACTATGATAGATTTAAAATACTTACAGAATTTTTCAATCGTGATTTAAAAATTATTGAAGATGCAGCACAGAGTTTTGGTGCTAGCTATAAAGGTCAACCCAGTGGCAGCATGGGCGATGTCAGTATCTTAAGTTTTGATCCTACTAAAAATCTTAATAATTATGGTTCAGGCGGAATGATTCTAGTAGATCATCTAGCTGACGCAAAATTTTTACTAGAACTAAGGGATAATGGTAAAGCTGGTGATCATGACAACCCCGGGACTAACAGTAAAATCAGCGAAAACGACTGTGCTCATATGTTGATTAAATTAAAATATTTCGACAATTGGCAAAAGCGTCGTACTAACATTGCTGAATATTACAGCCAAGAATTAGAAGACTATGTATATATTCCCAAAGCTTCTAATTACACAGTACATGCATGGCACAAGTATGTGATAAAATGCACTGATCGATTGAGCCTAAAAACTTATCTGGCAGGACAAAATATTGAAACAAAAATTCATTACGAAAAACCTTTGTATGAATATGGTGTTGGGTACCCGTACATAAATTACGCCAGCGAACTTTATCGCGAGGCCAGTGCGTTCTGCACAGAATGTCTAAGTTTGCCTATATATCCAGAGCTTTCGGACAGTGAAGTAGAAACTGTTGTAGATAAAGTAAAAAGTTTTTACAGTTAGTTTTGTTGAGACTGCCACTTGTTAGCTATAAAATTAACAAGGTCATTAATTGTTTTTAAATTATTTTGCCTCATATAATTGATAATTTTAATAGCATTTTGCCTGTCCGGGCCACTGTTAGGTTTTCTAGCATTACTAAGATCTGTTGTTAACCCCAAAGCAGCATTACTACGATCATAAGTATACATCAAATTGTATCTTATTTTATCCGCTGCTTTGCTTAATTGACTTTGATTATTTGCTCGAATTAATTCTATCCATGGTAATAAATATCCCCTACGGCCAGTAGCATATCCTTTGGCCATATCTTTGCCTTTTAATGCACTTATATTACCTTTTTGTCTTGTATCGAAATTTTTCCAAGCTTTTATATCATTGTACAGATGAACAGGGATAGACTGTTTTTTTGCAGCAATTAAAACTTGTCTTGCTCTGGCTTTTGTTTGTTCTTCCGCCGACGGACTTACATATACGTGTATAGCAGTAATACCGCCGATAGGTATAGTTGGATCCTTGCTAAACACGCGATCTTCTGCTTCGTGTTGACGATGATGAGGCTGCGAAGGATCTCTATTAAGCCAATAATCCACAGATTTTGATTGATAATGTCTGTTAAACCAATTACCGTCTAAAACAAATAAAACAGCATCATCGCCTACAAAATCATGATAACCACCGTGTCTGGTTCTAGTCGTGCTAAAAAAATAAAATTGTCCTTTAGGTGCATACTGTTGTTCGGCACTACCCAAGACACTGCTTAATTCAAATTGACCTGTAGTTAAGATTTTCAAAGCCGACGGTAGTCTAGTATAATGAAATGCTACTCTACTTAGGCTTTCAACAAGAATCTCTTTTATCTGCATTTAGTATTTATTTTCAAAATATTGTTTGAGCCAAGCCCATTCGTAGCTAAGTTTGAGCAAATTGGAATTGCCAGAAACTGTATTGTAATATTCTATAGCATCGTTGGCACCCTTAAGACACCATTCTGCATATGCACCTTCGGCTACAGTTAACCATTTTTTCAATCTATAAGTATTTTCAATTGAAGGCGATTCATCAGTAAATTTTTTAAGTTTAATAACTTCTCTAAATGCAGTACGCCAAGTCATCCAAGGATCTTGATTAAATTCTGCTATGCCACTTAATATAGGCACAACTTCGTGCGGCGCACTCAATGTAAAGTCCAGACCTATGTCAATGGTGTCCATTACTAACTTCTTATTATAAGCAATCATTGCCTGATGTCCATATTCTAGTCCATTTAAAGGATTTTTGGCATGAAAAATGTAGTGTTTGGGACTTTGAAAATAATCAGGTTGCCATTTAAAATTAAACCTAGGATCAACACGAAGTTTAGCAAATACAGCAAAAAACCAAGGAGTGGTGCTCGCATTTGCGGCTTCTTTATAGGCCTGACTGCGACCAGTTATCCCTTTAATCCAATGTAATCTACCAATATGGAAATTTGCTGGTGTTTGATATTGTAAGTAATCGTAATATTCTTGTTCGTTGGGTTCTCCGTTGCTTATATAAACAATATCTAAAGGTGTTTCAGCAAAATATCCTTTATATTCGTCATTACTGATATAAGGGTAATCATAAACTTGAGATTTTATATAGGCTTTGGCATCTCTTGGTACGCAGCATATTGCTCTGCTGTTTGTAAATGATTCAATAACACGATCTTTTTCTGACCATAAACAAGGATTAAAGTTAGGATAACAGTTTTGTTGATTAGTAAATACCGCATAAGGGGTATTAAATTTGTAATTTTTAATTTCGTCTACTAAATTATCATCGGTATAATTTTGTACAGGCCAATCAAAGCGAAGCACCCTAATATCTTTAACATAATTTATTACATTAAACCAGTCTAATAATTCTAGATTGTAAGCTTGAGTTTTAAAAGATTCGACATGTATAAAAAAAGTATCACCTCTCTGTTGATCGCCACTGGCAAAACAGTGAATCATTTCACGCTGACTTTCTTCGGGATGCCAAGTAAAGTCAAAATTTGAACCAATGTAATCGCAGATACTGCTGGTTATCCAAATAAATTCACTAGTAGCTAAATTTATAATTCTTTTAAAAACATTCAAATGACTATCGACATATCTAATTCTTTTTATATCTTCATAGTAGTTTTGTAAATGGTTAAATTGTGTATCGCTTTGTGCATTAAAAAAATCTATGTAAAATATTTGACTACTTTTAGATTTTCCCCTTTGCAAGGTAACATATTTAATGCCAGCGGATCCTTTGTATATAGGTCCCCCGTCTCGTTGATGCTGGGTGGGAAAATGGTATTCGTATGCAGATTCCAATGGGTTTGGGTGCCAACTAAAATCAAAATTACTTACATCAATGTTTTTTGGTATAATCCAACTAGACATATCAACCTGTCTTTTAACCGATTGACAATCTTGAAATTTTAATTTCATTAGTTTTACAGATTTTTTATTTGCAAAATATACCCCGCCGTTGGCGTGCCATTGACTAGGAAATACATGCACATAGTGATATTCCCAAGGTGCAGGGTGCCAACTAAAATCAAAATTATTGTAATCATTGGCCCCGTGGATGAACCAAAAAAATTCAGTTTTACTTAATTTTTCTGCTTGATCTAAGTCAGCAGCGTATTTTTCAAATTCAAATAAGTTTGGTTTTGGACCAGTGTAAAAAATATCAAACATTTATTTGTTGAACTTTAATTTTACAATCTTTAAGAAATTTAACACCCTGATCATCTCGATACTGTTGTTCGTAATACACTTGACTTATACCACTTTGGTATATTAATTTAGCACATTCTAAACAAGGACTATGTGTAATAAACATAGTTGCCCCTTCACCACTTTCACCACTTCTAGCTAGTTTACTAATAGCGTTGGTTTCGGCATGCAAAACTTCAGGTTTAGTTTTTAGGACAGGTTCCCCGCGTTCATAACCAACAATATTTTCGCAGTTATTATCCCACCCTGAAGGCATTCCGTTGTAACCAATGCTAATAATACGATCGTCTTTTACAACAATAGCGCCTACATGTAGTCTTCGTGCGTGACTTAACTCTGCAAATATTTTAGCTGTTTGCATGTAGGCTTTTTGGAATTTTATTTTCAATTTAGTTTTCCTTGCGCTCGTAATGCTGCTCTGATTTGCGTAGCACTTATTTTATGGATTTCTTCGCCTAGATCATGTTGTGTAAAAGTATACCCCACCCCGCGGCCATAACTAATATCAACAATGTTGGGCACTTGCATAATAACATAATCATGCAAAACTGTAAATCCTTCTTTGGCTAATTCTTGAATAATATTTCGTTGTACCTCTTCAAAATCAAAAGGATTATCGGTTTGTGCTGCCGTTCTGCCTGCACCCGCATCTTGGCCAACAATGCCACCTACGTCTCGGACCATAATACATACTTGACCAGTTTCCAGTAAAGCTTTTTTAAATAAAGCAGTATGTCCAGGATGCCAGGGTTGCCAACGACCTAGCATTTGTGTTGTTGGTTTTTTATAATCAAACATTTTTATTTCCAAATTCAGTTGTAATTATAGCTGTTTTATTTTCCCATCGTAAATTACCTTGACAGGCAATATTCCATTTAGTTTCACCTTGCTCAATGGTGCATTCTGTATAAGTTTCTCCAATGATACGAACTTCTGATGCCAAATGTTCTTTGCCATTTTCGAATACACGCCAAACTAAGTTAGATCCGTTATGTTTGGTATTAAACCTTATGTGATATTTTTTCATTGTTATCTATTTTCATTTTTCATATATTCTTTAACAACCTCTAGTAACTGTAAATGTGTATCAGTAAACCAACCACTAACATGGTAATTAAATTTTGTGGGTTTTTCAAACATTTTATTAGTATCTTCAAATCTGCCTTTTTCAATAGTATCCATCCATACAACAAAATCAGCTGAAAATTCCTGTCTTGCTTTTTCTGTTGGGCAAATAAAATCGGCTATCGCTATTTTTCCTGCTTTAGTTACGCCATCTGCAAGATATCGCATACGCATGGCCTGTCTTATACGACCTTCGGGGCTAAAATCCCAGTCGTCGTATTCTTCACGAATTTTATCTGCATTTAACCATACACCATTTATAAGTTTTGCAAAAGGTTCCGCCAATGTACTTTTACCAGAACCTGGAAGACCCATTATAAGGATTTTTTTCATTTTAATACTTTCTATAGTTTAAGAACAAACTTTGATTTTATACAACTTCTCGAATCTATCTGCATCTAGTCTGGTATTAACCATCGGCTCTCCGCGAACATTTAGACTAGTATTTAACAGCATTGGGCAGCCTGTCCACAAGTACCATTTTTCTAATAACTGTCTTATTCCTGAGCCATCATTGGGTACAGTTTGTAAGCGACTAGTACCGTCTACATGTGCGATTGCAGGAAAAAGATCAGGTCGACGACATTCTGCAACTACCTGCATGTAACTACTATTTGTCCAGTTTTTTGGCATTATAAAAAATTGATCTGCTAGTTCTTCTAATATAATTGGCGCAAATGGTCTGAATTTTTGTCTTTGTTTTATTTCATTTACACGATCTTTTATATTTGGACCTCGGGGATCAGCTAGTAAACTTCTATTACCTAGAGCTCTAGGGCCAAACTCTGCGCGACCACTAGCAACACCTACGATTTTATCTTTAAGTAAACTATCTAGCAATGAATTTACTGGATATGGACCAGCAATTTCAGCACCCAGAAATGCTGTCTTCCAATTTAGTTTTTTTCCATAGACCAAGGCTGCGGCACCCAAACTACTACCAGCATCACCTGGATTTGGCATAATCCATATATTGTTGAAATAGTTTCCCAATAATCTGTTAGCGACACAATTTAAAGCTACTCCACCCATGTAGACTAAATTATTACTAAAATTATAATTTTTAGCTTGTTGAATAATGTTTAGAATCAGGTCTTCGGTTAGTTCTTGTGTACTTGCTGCAATGTTCATTGGATCGGCATTTTGTAAAAAATTATCACCTACACCTATATGTAAATTGTGCCTAAACTTTATATTTTTTTCATCACTAATTAACATCGATTGAATTATATTTCTATCGGTACTCTTGCCATAAGCACTCATTCCCATTAAAATATATTCTTCATCCAGTGGTTTTAGTCCCACTCTTTTAGTCATAGCACTATAAAACAATCCAATGCTGTGTGGATATTTCTGTCTCCAAAGTTTTTTATATACTGCGCGACCATTGCGATATTCTGCAGACCAAATACTAGCAGTGTCCCACTCACCTATAGCATCGATAACAACTATTGTAGCACAATCAAAAGTACTAGTTTGAAACCCAGCAGCAGCATGACTAAGATGATGATTAAAACTGTATTTTTTACAATGTTTAAACCACGAACCAGTTTCGGTATTAATAACTTGATTTAAAAGCCAGTTGTTTTTATCAAATCCCTGCCCTGCGTATAATTGTCGTAGTTGTTTTTGTAATGGTTTTTCATAGTATGCAATAATACCTGGATCGTATTTAATAAGTTCATTAATTAGGGACTCACAGATATGACTATCGTGTTTATACTTGCTGTATCTTTCACTGTGAGCAGCAAACAATATTTCCCCATGATTATCAACAACTGCCGCGGCCGCGTCATGGAAACCTGCACTTAGTCCTAATATATTCATTATTTGTAAATAAAAGGATCTCGTTTTCTAAGTTCTTTTAATTTTTTACGATACTGAATTTCTAATCGAATTCTCTGCCAAATGTTTTTTAACCAGTTCATTGAATTTGTCTTTCATGAGTAGTGCTGCATCTATATGAGCGTGCTCTAAAGGGTGTTTATCTTTAGCAGCTAATTCATATTTATGTTCTAAGGCCCATTGATAAAAACCCCTAGGTTCTTCATTTTTATGCCAACCTGTATTAGGTATAACTGGAAATAAAAACCAATTATTCCAGTTAATTTTTGGATTTTTTGTTACCACACAATTATCTGCACAAGTAAACAAATAACCAATCTTATTATTTTCTAGATAATGTTGTGTTTGGATAATTTCATCTTCACTGATTAATTTATTATTTCTAGAAGGCCAAGACCAACTTACTATCACAAAGTCTGATTTATTTTGTGCAAAATTTTTAACTTGTTGCATAATTGCTGCATTATCAGCACCAGGATAGGCAACACATTGATAGTGATAGCTAAATTGTTTTGCCAATAAAGCAGTAAAAGTATTTTTACTATATCCAAAAGGTCCACCGTGTGGACTGTCTGCTAATTCACTGCCCCATACAAAGCTATCACCGGCAGCAATAATTTTTAAGGCCATAAATTTTTTATTTGTAAATTACAATAATCGGGGTCCTGCCAATCATAATCAAAAACTGCTGCCGCATCTTTAGTAATAATATTAGCAACATTTAATCGTGCAGTTAAAGCTAACCAAATAGAATTAATATCTATGGTATTAAAAGTTTTTTTCAAATTAACCTGCGCAACTTGGGGATGTCCGATAGTTAAACTTTTATCTTCTGGATCAAAATTGTTTGCAACTAACCAAGACCTAAATTCTTGTAATCGTCTTTTTTGCCACGAAAATTCAGCAGGATTTTGCCCCCATTCTATGTCAAAATCTCCAGCTGCTTCAGTCTGACTTCTAAGAGTAGTAGTGGTTAATTCATCTATTCGACTGTCTCGCCCTTCATCATTGAAAACTTCCCAGTGATGTTTACCAATGGCTTTGTTCACACCCACAAACACACCGCCTAAAGGTCTATTAATTGTTTCCACGCCAAATAATTCATAATCATTTTTATCTAACAAAAATCTAGGAGCATGAAGCCAACACATTAATTGACTAGGCCGGCGCCAATCTGGGGCTTCTAATTCTTTTCTGTAACTTAGGGCCCAAGATTCAAATTCATGACATAAATTGTTTAATTGTCGGATATGCCATTTTGTAATTTTATCTGCATTATTGTAATATTTCGACATGTGTCCACTGACACCCTGAAGATCTTCAAAATATCTATGCAGTTTGTTTAATTTTTCATGAACAATATTTCTGCCTACTACACGATTTCCATTGGGCTGATCAGTAATACAGTTATCCATTGTAAAATTATCATCTATATAATAATTTAAATTTGCATTATTAATCGCAGCTATAGATTCGTTTACTTTGTTTAGAATAAACCATCCATCGCGATGGCTGCTAACAAAACCATGAAAACAATAATTTTTTTCTAGATGATAATTGCAAGTTAGTAAATGATTTAAAGCTGTTAACCATTTACGGCTAAGACTGTTATCATAAACATCAATGTAAACAGTAAGTGGGTCTACAGCATCGCCAGTCAATATTATTTTTATTTCATCTAACATCAATTTGCATCCACCATTGTAATACTTCAGGACGATGACTTAAAATATCTGTCATTGTAATGCTCTGTGTCCTTATTTGTTCTAATTTTAAAATACGAGCTTTGCCTTTGGCAATAGCTGATTTATATTCATCAGGCCATTGTTCCGCAAATGTGGGTCTAGTTTTAAGCTGGACAAGTATATCCCGTAAGGGGCTATTTCCGGCACCAGACTGAGGCTGCATCTCGGTAGCCAATATTTCGTCTATCCAAGGATGTAATATTTCCCGGGGTAGTGCCAACGGTGACATAACTATGTCCGGGCTAAAACTAAAAATTACTTTGGCAAGGACTTCGACTTTTTCCTGTCTAGCAAGTTCTGCAATTTTTGCAACTTCAAACATTCCGGGCAAAGTGAGCGTAAAGTCAATTCTCAGCTGACGACTGTAACGCCTGATTTCATTTCCTGCACGGAAGTTCGCAAGCCATTGATTATAATCAAGGCCTGTTCTAATGTATTCTCCAATCAGGCCTGTGCCGTCGAGACTTGCACATATCTGCCAATCCCTAATCTTAGTAAGAATATCCCTATACAGATTAATGCCTTTGTAATCAATCCTGCTAAGATTGGTGTTGTACCTAGCATAAACATTTGGCCCATCCCCTAACTCTATAATGCGAGACATGTAACGCCAGTGTTGTTCATACATAAGGGGCTCGCCCCCTACCCAATATACTTCTTCAACTTTGTGTTCTTCTACTGCCTTTGAAAACTCGGCTTCTATTTGACTTTGTTGAAATTGTTCAATTTGTTTTTTGATCTCAGGCTGCATCCAGTTATTTTTTGGATCATGCCAATTGATCATGTTGTGTTGGCGTTGTTCGGTTTCCCAAGCACTGCTTAACATGTCTCCACACATGCGGCATTTGAAATTACAAAGGTTACTAAACCTATAATCCCAACTGACCGGCTGCATGGTTGTATAGCCTTGTTCGTCAGTGGCCTGCATTGCTTCAAAATATTTATGGCCGAATAAGTGATCAAAATATGTGCGGTAAACGGCTGTATTTAAAAGTTTGTCATTACAGACTTCACATTCAGGCAATGTTTTTCCGGACATCATTCGTCTGCGTACACTGCGCATGTGTTCACTATTCCAATGCTCTTCTAATGTCATTGGAATATATTTGCCACTGCCTGCAGTAGAGTCAATGTATTGTTTAAAATTTTGCGCAGGTTCTCTAGAGGCACAGCACATTCGTCTTTCCGTTTGTGGACTAAGATAAGTGTGTGTCCATGGCGCCATACACAATGTCTGTGGTTTATTCATAGCCCATTGCTCGTGCGATTTCATAATGCGTATCCATAAAGTTTTGTTTACGGTAAGCATCTGTGCGTTGCATTTTAGTTAGGAATTCCTGGCCGTCACTACCCGGACCGTTTTCGATAAATTTAATTATGTTATCTATTTCTTGTTGATAAAAATTACTGGTCCAAAATACAGTCTTAAGTTTGTTTAAAACTAATTCTTTTGCCGCAGGTGTCATATAAGCAATGCTCATATGATCGGGACTGTGTAACATATTAAAATAAATGCTGCCGAAAGATTTTTTATCTGCCCATGCCAGCAACTCATCTAAATAATAGACATTTTGTATGTTAACAGTAAAACATAATTGTGTGGTAATATTGGGAGTATCTGTGTCCTTAGCCCAGTGTATGCCATCAATTATCCCATTAGCTTTGTCCCAGTCTGCACCGTAGCGTTCGTATTCGAAACGTGTGCCCACATTGTCAATGCTAAAAGCAATGTCTACACGCCCAAAATGATTCCACAAAAAAGACTTTTCAAATCCCAATGCATCTACAGTGGCATTTGTGTTGTAGTGAATATCAATATGTTTACTGTCACCAGTTGACACAGCGTGTCGTAGCAAATCCCAGTGTTCTTCAATTAGCCAAGGTTCGCCACCAGTAAATTCAAAATATTTTATATGTGGCAATAGAGTTTTCAAATTTTCCCAAAAGCTGGGCGATTCTTCAGGCCACTTACCTTGTTTCAACCATTTATATGCAATGTGTTCTTTTTTGTTAAATTCCTTGGGCATGTAGTCTAACTCTTCGGCGGCCCATTTACTGCTCGACCAACTGCCGCAGATACGACACTTAAGATTACAAATGTTTCCTAATTTTAAATCTAAAAACCATAACTGATCTGGAGTATCATTTTTCCAATCTACTTGTTGATACAACTCTTTAAGTCTTGCTCGGCTGTGAATGCGCTTACTGTCCCTGCCTGCAGCTTCTTCATCCCAACATAGTTTGCAAGTAGCAGGTTTTAGACCGGCACGAAATTGTTGTCGTAAAGACTGCATATATTCACTTTTGTAAGCATCTTGTAAAGTATGTGTTTTTAGATCTATGCCAGTAATATCCTCGCGGGCCAGACAACAGGGTCTAGCAGTTCCCATGGGACTAGCTTCTATACTAATCCAAGGTAACATACAAATAGTTTGTGGTAATGTCATTGTAAATTTGTAAATTCAGAAAATGTTGTCCAAAAATCTTCATTGCGTATTTGATCTAGTTTAGCGGTTTCATCTTTAAAACGCTGCCAGTGCTGTGTGCCATCGTTGTTTATAATAAAATTTAGCATACTTTTAAAACCATTAGTAGCTCTTTTGAGATTATCCTGCGGCTCTAACCATTCAATGTGATTTTCATAAGCAGGTTTAATAAATTCTGCTTTAAACCAGTATGGGAAAATATCTGCACGATACCATTCTGGACTTTGACAAATGTTTACATTCCAATCTTTTGCTTTAATAAGTTCCAATTCCGTCCACTCACGGTGAAAATCTAAAACATGCAGCACATTCATCGAACTAATAGTGCTGCTGACATAAAAATCCACATGTGGTACTTCTGTTATCATTAGTTCTCTGTTAGCAACTGTTTGACTCCAGATAGTGCCTTTACGCATTAGTTCTGCTCTCTCACCGCTGGCATCTAAACTAGCACCCACACTGACATTTTTAAAATGTCTCCAATAGTCAAACACATGTTTGTCTTTAAATCTAAGTTCGCTGAAATTAGTATTGTATTGAATTCTAACATCAGTCTTGCCATATTCAATTAATTTTTCTAGTAGATAATAGTGTTCCTTCATAATTAAAGGTTCACCACCTGCAAAATACACCTGTTCAAGATATGGAATATGTTCTTCCATCTGAGCTATCATACCATCTTCATTACCAGTGGTATATTCGACTCGCTCCATATCGCGACCCAACACATCAGGTATACGATTGTATAACTTTACATGGTCGTTATACCAATTACTGCTGAAAATAGGTCCACAACTACGACAACGGAAATTACACAAATTACTAAAACGCACATCCCAATACCTGATTTTGAAATTAGGGTGTGTGCCATCTTCCTGCGTGTTGTCAACTTCTGTAATGTGCTGTCCATAGTTTCTATTAGCATCATAACGCATACTAAATGCACCGTGTTGTTCTTGTTCGTAGCACTTAATGCATTCTTTACAGGGTTTATCTTCCAGCATATTGCGACGCATTTGTTTGTAGGGTTCTTGATTCCAAACCTCTTCCATGGTATTCTTACGCAAATCCCCCACAGGATGCCAATAATCACTCAGACAACAAGGATATGCTCTGCCGTCAGGAAAGGCATGCATGTGCATCCACGGTAACATACAGAAAGTTTTGCTTTCTGTCAACCGTTGCCATTGTTTGTAGGTTAATTTATCTTTATTAGTAAAGTATGGCGCTCTTGCCATATAATCATATTTTTTATAAAATTGATCGTCCATAATTTTAAACTTTTAATGAACTGTATACATATTCTGCCCATTGTCTATGTCCATGAATCGTTGGATGACAATTATAAAATTTATCAGGCAATGCTTGTAATAAATTTGTGCGATTTATTGCCTTGTTTGATATTTCAACAAACCATTCTTTAAATTTAGTGTTCATCGTTGGTTGCAATAAGTCTATTATTCTTTTTGGTAGTATTTCAGCAGCACTTTCACACACATACACAGAATTGTTGTCTTCTACTCCTATTAATTTATACCACGGTGTAGATAAACATTCTGTTGTACTTAAACTATCTAAACCAATTTGATCTACAAAATTTGTTCCTACTCTTAAAATTATTTTTTGATTTTCAGTTGATATTTTTTTTATGTCTGAAATTACTCTAAAATTTAACAAATAAATTAATTTATTAAAATCATTTACCTCTTTAACATTATCTTTAAACCAGTTGATATAATCAAATTCAAGATCATATAATCCTGCAAACCATCTGCCAACTCCTGTCATAGTGCAAACTACCACAATCTTATCATAACAGAGTTTTTTACTTATTTTAGTAAATTCTGAAAACATGTGCAGAATATAAAAATTAGATTGAGCAGGAATAGCAAGATTTAGCCAATCACTTTTTAAGATTTCAGATAAAACATTTCCATACACATATTTTTCCCTCATACTACCTAAATCTGATCCGTAAGTCCAACTATCACCAATGGTTACCAATAATGATTTACTGTTTCTATCTATAAAATCATAATTATTAGTTTCTTTTTTTAACCAACTATTTTCATTGTTCCAAATAGTAAAATATTTTGGCAGTTTAGCATGTGCAAGTTTAATTTGACTCATAGGCTTTCATACCAAGTTTTTAAGGTAGGGAATGTTTCGACAAACTTTTTGTTTCTACGGATATCATACTGTTGATAAAAGTTTCTAAAGTCCCGTTGTAAGATACTTTGTACAACAGCACCTTCGTGCGGAGTCTTTACAATATCTAAATAATTAATTAATCTTAATAATTGATTGTGTTCGTATTCGTGAATATAACCATCACCTTTGTGATCAACAAAAAAACTTACTAATTTATTTTGATAATAAGCTCGTATGTCATTGGGCAAAACCAATGCACTTTGAAAACTGGGAAATCTTAAAATATTTAGTGAGAAATTTATTGCATCACGACCGTATTCGACTTTCCAGTTGTAGACCATTTCAAGAAAACTATCTAAACTGTCAAGGCACAATGCGTTAATAGTTGACATGACATGCAGGCCTCTAAACTTACCACTGTCTAACAATCGTTCTACATTGTTGGCCCAGTCATCAAATACAAGTCCATCCCTTATGTATTCTGCTTGTAGGCTCATGCTTTCGTTGCTGGTGTATAAATCAACTTCAACACCATCTACAGCATTCAACAAACGATCGATATCTACTTGTGTGCCCAAGTTACTGTTAATAGCTAATCTTGTTTTACTTCGGCCTTTATTGTTTTTGAACCATTCAATTAGTCGCCAAGTTTCCCCTGACATTAGTGGTTCGCCGCCTGTAATACGCAGCTCTTTTAGCGTCTTGTGAAGATCTGTTTCCCACCAAGTATGAAATGCTTCCACATACGGATTAACTTCACCAAACTTATATAGTTGACTGCGATCATGCTCATGAGTGAAATGACCACGACCATCACTGACAAGGTTGACATACGGTCCATTAGTTCGTATGTCTTTAACCCAAGTGCTGCTGAAAGCAGGATTACAGTAACTACAAGCAAACTGGCAAGTACGATCAAAAGCAATTTCCAAAGTCTGTAGGTCCACATCTTTATTTGCGTCCAGATTGAATGCATAGTTTAAATCCTCGTCGCTATATATTACAGTTTTATAAACACGGTCACTGACAGCATCAACACCCATGTCTTCTATCTTCCAACAATATTCGCAACCAGAAGGGCGTTCACCCTGTTGCATCATGGCACGATCCTGTTTTTTCTGATCAGTATTATGAATCAACTTTGGATTATCTACTAATACTTGTCCCTGAGGAATAGCATGAGCAGGGGGGTGATGGCAACTGGTTGTTTGTCCTGAACCCAACCATATAGTAGCATTGTACCATTTAGCGCCGCAGAAACTTTCAGACTTGATGTCAATTACTCGGCGTTTATAATCTAAATCTGATTCGTTGTATTGTTTTGGCATAGTATAGGAGATAATAAATTTAATTTTTTATATCAATTTGAAAAAATGTTCCCCATTTTCCTTGTTTGTTCTTCTGAAAATTCATAAAAGCGTTCTTTATTGTAACGAAGATTAGGTAACATAGCATTATACATATCTAACAAGTCTTCTTTACTAAAGTCTGATAAAAATTTAATAGTTCTTAACACAGCATCATGCGGGCCGAAACCTTCTTTTACTGTTTCGACAGGGATATGTTTCCAATAATCATTAAATGTTCTAAACCCATTTTTTCTTAACCAACCATATGTTTTGGGATTTCCATGAACAATAAATGGTCTAAGACCTATCATTGCTTTCCATATTTTTTCAGTTATTAACAAAGGTTCCCATTCATCAAACACTGTTTCACTTACAATGTTTAAAAAATGATTTTTCCATAAATCCAATCTGCCTACTGTTACTAAATCATTTGGTATACCGCCAAAATCTTTTTTAGACCCATTATGTTTATAATTGTCTGCGCTGTCGTCTATGTATATAGGTGTAAATTCCATATCTTGATGCCAATTAAGTGTGGACTTGTCACCAAGGGTCACTATTCCATGTTTCAATAAATCTTCATTGCGTAATAAATTTGTGATTTCAACACGATGTGCCCTTGGCTTTCTTTGATACAACATAAAAATATATTCAGGTGGTGTATCTAAGATAACAACGTCTTCTTTATATTTGGGCATTAGATCCTTGCCGACTATGGCATGAAAATTCCATTCGTAATCACTATTTTCAAACATTCCTATTCTATAAATTTTTTTAAAATTATATTTTTTTATTAATATATCTAAATCTACATCGGTAAGATATAATGGGTCTATAACACTTAATAAAAATAAATTATCAAAATTTCCACTAAATGACAATGCTTTTTGCCATTCGTTGTTATTAAATTGACTGCCGAACCAAGTTGTATTAATAATCAAATTTCTATTATTTGGAAATTTATTATTGACTTGAGAAATGGTACTTTTAAAAATGTGCAATTCTTCAGGACCGTATTGCCATGACGTAGGAAAATGTGTACCTACAGATTCAACCATGAATAATTCTCCTAATTCCTTCTTCTAAAGAAATATTAGTGCCTAAACCCAAACTTACTAATTTTGTTGTATCAGCATAACGATGTTTAACTCCTTCGGGTTCATCTATTTGCGTTTGAACTGGGATAATTATACCGTGTATTTCTTTATATATGATTTCAGCTAATTTAATAAAAGTAACAGGTACGCCTGATCCAATATTTAATATAGTAGGCGTATCGCAGTGCATTAAGTATTCAAATACCCTGAGTGCATCATCAATATATACCCAATCTCTCGTGTGTTTACCGGATCCCCATACTACCGATTTTCCTTGTTTTGCTAACTTAATAATATTAGGAATTGGGTAATCCATAGACTGATCAGGTCCATATATACTAAATGGACGCATAATATGGGCAGGAGTTTTGCAATATTCAAACATTTGTTCAGTTATTCTTTTAGATAATCCATAAGCGTCAAACGGCAAACCTAAATTAATATCATCTTCTTTAATAGCAACAACATTTTCCATTTGTAGTGTTGCTGGATAAGCTGCACTACTACTTGGATAGATAATTTTTTTACAGTTATCTTCTGCCCATTGTAGTGTTACACGATCTATTTCAATATTCTCTAAAATTTTCCATGTGTTGTGATCAATTCCTTTGCGGCCGCCCACAAAGGCAGCAAAATGAAATAACACATCAAAGTTGCCTTTTGGAAATCCTTTACGAATGTCTTGATTTATATCCACACCTGTAACAGTGTGGCCGCGATCTAATAGGAATTTTTCTGTGTGTGAGCCTAAGAAACCTTTATTTCCTGTTATTAATACTTTCAATATTTTTCCTCCGCAACGTAATTTATAATTCATTTCATTTTACTACACATGATAGTAGCATTGTACCATTTTGCCCCGCAAAATGATTTTGATTTAATATCAATTACTCTTTTTTTATAGCTTGTGTCAGTTTCGTTTAAATATTTAGGCATAATATTATAGACTAAATGGAATTTTAATTTTTTTACGGGCAGCAAATTCTTTGTAAAAATGAATTAATTGATTATACATTGTATTATTAAATTTATTGGAGAATATTGCAGATATAACAGAATCTACGCCTTTTGTATTAGTATGTAATTTTAGCTGTTCTAATAAAGTTAAAAGTTCTGGTTTGTATATATCTTTTAATGTAGCAAAACTATGAAATCTTGGATTAATACAAGGAGACAGATTCCATCTGACACGATCTTTTGCAAGCAAGGGAATAATAAAATTGATAGTATTGTGTAAATCCAATATTGTGGTACTGGTAAAAACAGACGATAATTCAATTATATAATTTTTTGGAGAATTTTCCAAAACAAATTTTAAATTGTCTTTAAATTTTGAAAAATTCATACCAAATCGTGTAAATTCTGCAATCTTATCCGTAGAATCTATGCTGATTTGAAAAATAACTGATTTGAAATCTTGAGTAAGTCTAAAAAATTTTTTAATATCGTCTTGATGCGCAGATAAATTTGTTACTAATTCTAAATTGGGTGATTGTAAATTTTTTATTATATCAAAAAAAGATTTATTGTAAAAAGGTTCGCCTCCTATAATACCTATAGTCTGACTTATTTTTCCATAATGATTGAATAATTTTGTTATTTGTTCTTTTTTCCTAGTGTGATTTATGGGTATAGCATAAAAGAATTTATCACTATACAATTTATATGGTTTTTTTGTTACATCGCTTTGCCATCGACTACTGAACTTTGGATTACAATAAACGCATTGAAAATTACATTCGTTTCCTAAATTAATTTCAACATATGAAGGGCTACAGTTGTCAACATATTCTTTATAATCTCTTGTATAGTTTTTTAATTTATAATGTCTCAAACTAGATAGATTATTTTTTTCCACTTCCCAACAATAATTGCAACTAGGATCTTGAATATTATTTAATAAATTATATTTTTGTTGGTCTAATACATTTTCAAGATTTTCTGTAATTTCTACCGGTGCTGCCTTACAACACGCATAGACAAAATTATTATCTAAATTTATTTGCAATTCATCCCATTTGGCTGGGCAGAATGTGTCAGGTATTTTTTGCATAATATTCACATTCTTTCCAAAAATCAGCCATTTCTGGAAAAGTTCTCATAAAGCCAGTGTTTCTTCTTCGATCGTGTTCACTGAAGAATCTATAAAAATTGGCCTGTTGCATTTTAACATAACCGGGATCTAGTTTGCAACCTTCGCCCATATAATCAATTACACGCTGTAGCCTATGCAGTTCATAATCCTTAAAGCCGTGGTTTTTATTTTCTTTGTTATCATTAATATGTTTCATCATGAATGCCCAAACTTCTTCTAGAGAATCAATATAACTTTCAGGCAACAGTCTGATATCTTGCCATTCTGGTTTTCTCAGTATGGGCGTATCAAACCAAACACGCTGATAAGTTTTACTGTAAATTTCTCTAAGGCCTAATATACCATTTATTAGTTCATGCAATCCAGTTACATTAAGTACATTCATAGTAATAATAAAAGTAAGACTACTTCTATTGGGTACTTCATTTAAAAACCTATTAACATTATCCCAAAGTCTTTCAAAATCTAATCCATGACGAGCGTATTCTGCTTTAAAAAACATTGAGTCAAGGCTTACATACTGCATAAAATGTTCTAGATATTTTGGTTCGTTTGTAGTTAATCTTTTAACATAGTTAAGGTATCGTTCAAACAGTTCAGGTTCAACACTAAAATTACTAGTAACATTCAAGTGCAGTTTGGGACTAGGGTTAGACAAAACATAGTCAAATACCTTGTAGGTATTTTTGTCCATTAAGGGCTCGCCGCCTGTCATGCGAAAATGTTCTAATTCAGGGTATAGTTCAGGCCACCATGACCAAAATGCGTCTACATAAGGGTTGGCTTCTCGGGCAGGAATAGGGCGGCGGCGGCCAGTAAAATGACTAGGATCATTGTGAATAGGAACTGTGGGATAACCTCCTTGACGCTGTACTTCATCTTGCCAAGTACTGCTAAATTGTGGACTGCAATAGCTGCAACTAAGATTGCAAGCATGATTAAAATTAACTTCAACATAACTGGGTACAACATCTTCGTCGCCTGTGCTTGTAATTATGTTGGCGAAATCTTTTGCGGCCCAGGGTTCACCCGACCTATAGTGTCTATCACTGAGGTTTCCTAAGTCTTCCTGCGTCCAACAATAACTGCATTCTTCGGGTCGCTCATGCTTAAGCATAATTTTACGCTGTTCTTTTTTAAAGGATGTGTTATGCAGACTACTAGGCCTAGTTAATAAATCGTTTGTGGGTATTTCATGTAAGGGAGGATGATAGCAACTGTTGTTTAATCCGGTAGGCAAGTGTAGACTCACTTGCTTCCATTTTGCAAGACATAATCCGTTTCCTAATTTTTCTTTTGCACCTTCTGCAGATGATAAAAATAAACTTTTAACCATTTACAAGTAATTCATAATTATGTTCTATAGTGGGCAGCATATCGTTGTACATAGACTTTATTTCAATTATCTTCATTTTAGATATTTGTTCAACTACTTTAAAAATTTCTTTTGTTGACCATACTATTTCGCTATCAATAGGAAGTTTATTAAAATCTTGGTATAATTCACTCCACCATCTATCAAAAGTTTTGAATCCTATTTTTTTTAAATTATTGAGATAATCTTTTGGACCTTGAATTATAAACGGAGTTTTCATAAGTATAGGTCTAAATGTTTTTTCAGTAGGAAAAAAAGTGTTTCCACTAAAGTATGTTTCACAAACAATTTCAACAAAGAAATTTTTATAATATTTGTCTAATTTTAAATTTTGAGGCACAAGAATAGGATATGTTTTGTGTTTATCTAAGGTAATTGGACTATTTTCTAGTAGATTAAAAATATTTTTTAACAAACTTTGCTCATCATTTACAAGATTTAAAAGTAAATCAAATTCTAAATTATCTTTGTGGTAATCACTTAGTTTGTCATAATGAAAAGTTAAAATGGTTTGATCTTTATATTCTGTAAAAAGTTTACTAGTTAGCCATAATCTTTGCCAATTTGCTCTGCTAATGAAAATACCAAAATGTTTCATATCATCGTTAAAATTTTTATTTTCAACTGTATGCTGATTTTTAATAGTGAATTTGACTTGTTTTAAAAAACCATTTATTCTACTGTGTGCAATTTTATAATCACTGTGATGCTCTAAATCGTTAGCGGTAACAATTGTAATTTTATTTTTTGGGTAATTTAAAGTTGAAGTTAAAGTATCCAAAATGCTGTACAATCCAATAGTCCTACAACAAGGCCCTTCAAAATTTAAATCTATTATCAAATCTCGATTATTAATCATTGCAGACACAATCTCTACAATTTTATTTTCGATATCAAATAATTTGTTATCTTTGGTTTCAATTAAAATTTTTTCCATTTAAAATATTTGACTTTCGCTAACAGTAGCGCCAATATTTTTGAAGTTTTGTTTATAATAATGTTTAAAAAATTTACTTTGTTCGGCAGTCATTTCACAAATAGGCAAACCTAATCTTGTTTTTAATTTTTCTCCGTAGCCTGCAATATCGGCAGAGGGATCTATATAGTTGACTTCTGTTGTCCATATTTCTTTAAGACTGTCAAACCACTGCACTTCAATATAGTTCCAGTCAGTCAACATAGTTTTATATGTACCATGCCTTGCACCCAATATAGCCCATGCACCATTTTCTACATCCATACCAATGGTTTGCCATATAGAAAGATTGTCATAATTCCTACCGTGTACTCTTCGTTCAAATTCCTGTAAACTAGGACGGGCTCCTCGGTCTAAACACATTTTAACACCTTCGCGGAATCCTGCTCGCCATGCTTGGAATGGCGTAGAATTGGGGTATGTAGTTGAATAACAATCGTGCATGGCAATATATTTTGGATCAAAACAAAACTCAACTGCTGTATCATCTGTACCTAGACTGTTTTCGTGTGTACGCATGTTATTGACAAAATCTTTGGTCCAACAACTAATACCACCGTTGCCGTACATTAGTCCGTTGATGTGATTTCTTGCACGCCAACGAAACACGCAGTCTTGATTAGCTTCTGTTAAATTTAACTGTTGATTAAAAAAATCAGGATCGGGTATGTTATCGCCATCAATAAGAATAAACCTATCTGTGTCGCTGGCTTCGGCCGCGGCCTTGTGTGCTGCGTCACTACCTTTAACACCATCAACTCGTTTAGCCCATGGCACCATGTTTTGAACTTTTATCCAAAATTCTTCCTTCTTTGGTTCATCGTATGTTAAAAAAATAACATCCAAATCTGCTATATCAATTATTTCTTGAATCATAATATTCGATTAAGTCAAAAGTTTCATTAGTCTCTAACAGTAATGCGGCATGATTTTTAACAACTCTAAATCCAGTGTCGGATTTTACTAATGATGCTAATATCCTATTAGGATCTTGAATTTCGACTAATTTTTTATTTTTTATTTCGTACTTAGTGTAATTATCATACTGTTCTTTAGTGACAATAACATAATTATCACCTTCTTGATGATTAAGCATACTGCAATTAATAATTCTGCCAGAATTATCAAAATAAAATCTATACTCAGGAACAGGGTCCGGTGTAACTGTTAGTTGTTCAATGGCTAATAATAAATTCTTATAGCTGTCGTTCATAATGTTTTATAAGTTCATCTGTAGCAAATTCTTTATTTTGATAATGCAAAGGTGCGTACTGATTTAAATTATTAATTCGAATCATTGAACCTTCGATTTCTGTAATTACCGCTTCTAACCAATCGTCTAACCAATTATTAATTTTAGATTTCATGTGTACAAATTTAATAAAATCCATACTGGGCATTGTACAATTTTCCCGTCCCATTAAATCTGCAGTAACTGCATATAATACATCTGTGCTAGGATTGTCTTCCCTACAATTTATTAATGCATTATCCTTTAGTTGTTGCCAATTATCCTGTAATTCTTTAGCTAGATTAAAAAAATGACTAGCTGTTTGGGTAAATCTAAAATACATTAATCCACTGTAAACATCTGGCAATAAATTATCATCAAAAAATTTCCTATAATATCTACTAGTAGCTGGTTGTTGTTCATATGTTAAACATCCGCTACTTAACACAATATCTTTTTTCCTAAATGCAGTCCACCAATGATCTATGCTTTGTGTAAACAACAGATCACTTTCTACTTTAATTGTTTCTTTGAAAGGAGTTAACGAAAATGCCTGAAATTCGTTACCAAATTTATAATCTTTAGTGTTGTAATCTCTTTGTATTGTAATTATGTAATCAAAAACTGAACGATACTTATCAGTAACAAGTTTACTAGTCTGTTCATCGACTATAACTGCATATCGATTCAATTTTTGTGTGCTTTTAATACTCAATGCCTGTAAATAACTTAGTTTGAGATAATCTACTGTGTCTGTATTTTGTGCAAAACTTAAAAATCCGCACTGTTCTTTATGCCAACTCATTGCAGTAATCTTTCAATAACAAGTTTAAAATTATTGCTTTGCAGATAGTTTTTATCCATTATGTGTATGTTTTGTATGGGTGAAACTATAACAGAATCTTTCTGACGAATTATAAAAAAATTATTTTTAATTTCAATAGCGTCAACGGTATTTTCTACTGTAAATATTTTTGCTGGCAAAGTTTGATTTTTATTAATAGTATAACCATTTAAAATTATATCGGCCATGGCAAAAACAAAATCATTTCTGTATGTACCCTGTGCATTGAACAATGTTTTATAATAACTGTAGTTTCTTTCTATTCTTTTAACTAAATTAAAGAACTGTTGTGCTCTTTGAGTTTTTCTAAAAATTACACAAGTAGCCCAAACAAAAGGCAAACTAAAATTACTGCTCATTTTATTGTCTATTAGACCGTCTACACTAAATGAGTTGTGTTGTAATCTGTAATCAAATCTTTGCTCCAATAATTTTAATAATGATTTATCAACTATAAAATAATCACTGTCTAACAACAATGTACATTCATACGGACTTAAATCATATGCTAAAGATCTGCCATGATTACGCCACTGTTGTTTTTCTTGATTAACAGTTCTAAAGTTAGCTTTATTATTTTCAATTTTTATTATTTTATCATAGACAAAACCAGGCCTACTATTTTGATCCGTAATCAGTGTTACAGGCAGTTGAAGATTTTTGTTAATTAATTGTGCATTGGCATCAGCAATGCTTACATAATCAATTTCGTCGGTGTTAAATGCAAATAAAACAACGCCTTTAGATTCGCCTAATTCGTTTGAGTTCTTCATGTTGTTGATGCCAAACATTCATTGCTGTTTGATAATGTTGTCTTGCTTTTAGTAAAAAATTGTCACGGTCAATTTCAATTGGATTTTCGTAACTATCTTCAATATATATTGTGTTGTCGGGCCAAGTTGCAACAAATGCTAACAATTCTGGAGTAATTTTGAACAACCCATTATTGTAAGCCAAATGCAAGTCTGTTGTTATTTTTTCTTTAAGAATTCGTTTGTTTTTTTGATAATCAGTGGCTTGCTTAACTGAACGAACCAAATCTGTAATTTCATCAGACATAATTTATCCTTTATAGGAAATTATATCTAATTTATCTGCTGCTGTCAACCTTAGGCAATAGTAACTGAACCCCAAGTATTGGCCAAGAAAGTAGTACTGGGATAAATTACATCTACCCTGTGATTAACAGTAATATTAATGCTGTCGTTAAATGCAGGACTTTGGGCGCCGCTGACTAATACTAAATTTAAGCTTACTACTGTCCCATTATCTGCATTGGATCCTTGCACACCGTTAGTTCGCGCACTGTGAGTACAAGTATCTGCTGTATATGATGCTGTGGTACTGGTCAATAACACTGCTGTGGCATTTGATGTAGTAAGTCTATAATATGCCACACTGGTATTGCCAGTAGTAAGAGTGCCACCGGTGCCAGTTCTTCCAGTGTTATTGGCTGCCAACATTCTACAGCTGGCAAAATTAGTAGCAGCTAAAGTAGCCAAGCTTGCACCTCGGTTTGTAGCACCGGTATTAGTTACTCCAGTGACTACAAAATTTAACTGACCACCTGCATTCCAAAAATATCTTGCTTGATCCGCACTGGCGAAAGTTGCTGTTCTTGTAATATTAAATGTAGCTGCCCCAGTTTGATTTGGTATGCTAAAGACTGGACTAAAAGTAGCACCTGTTGTAGTAGTACCGTTAGCTGTAAAATTTAACCTATTTGTATAAGCTGTGGTTAAATTAGTACTAAAACTAACATTTGCGTTGATGTCGGCGCCTGCTGTCACTGTGCCTATGTTACTAAAACCAACACCTTGTTGATGTTTTCCTACTGTGTTTAGGCCATTGATTAGTGTAGTCCACTGAGTAGCTGTAATTGTATCTGTAACTGCGGTAACATTGTTTATTCTATTTTGTCCATAGCCGGCATTGCCGCGGCCACCTCCCAATACCGTGTTTAATTCACCGCTGACATTGGCGCCTAAATTACCGCCTGTGAACGCATTATAATCACTTGCATCAATTAAACTGCCAACAGCATAGCTCATATATGTTTCTTTCTTTATTAACTAATAGTAACACTGCCCCAAGTGTTAGCTAAGAAAGTAGTACTAGGGTAAATTACATCTACTCTATGATTTACTGTAATATTAATGCTGTCATCGAAGGCAGGACTTTGAGCACCACTAAACAATTCTAAACTAACAGTCATAGTTGTACCGTTGTCAGCATTAGATCCTTGTACGCCATTGGTTCGCATAAAACAAGTAATAGTATCACTGGTATAAGATGAAGTAGCACCCTGAATTATAATTGCGGCTACATTTGATGTAGTTGCACTATAATAACCTAATGCAGTGTTAGATGAACTCACTGTACCACCAGCTCCGGTTCTGCCGCCATTATTTGCTGCTAAAAATTTTAAACTAGCAAAATTAGTTGCTGCTAATGTTGCTAAACTAGCACCACGAGTTGTGCCGCCGCCATTGGTCACACCAGTAACAACTAAATTAATTTGTCCGCCTGCATTAAAAAAGTATCTTGCCTGATCTGCACTGGCAAAAGTTGCTGTTCTACTTAAACCAAATGTTCTAGAACTTGTGTCGTTTGGCGCAGTAAAATTAGGACTATAAGTTGCGCCTGTGGTTGTGGTACCTGCGGCTGTAAATGTAAGTCTATTAGTATATCCTGTGGTTAAATTAGCAGAAATATTATTAGTAGCGTTGACGATCGTACCTGTAGTGTATGTGCTTAAATTTGTAAAACCTGCACCATTTTGATGTTTTCTTACTTTATTGACACCATTCACTAGTGTAGTCCACTGTGTTGCTGTAATTAAATCACTTTGAGCAGATACATTGCCAACCGCAGCTTGACCGTAACCTGCGTTGCCGCGGCCTAACCCTAAAATTGTGTTCAATTGTCCAGATACATTAGCAGCATTGCCGCCCACAAAATTATTGTAGTCTGCGGCTTGAACTAAATTCTGTGAAGCATAAGTCATTCTTTGTCCATTTAGCTATTTAATTTTACAACTGCTATTATTTGTCCGATGCCATCATCTATTTTATTTTCAAGAGCTCTGCCGATTACATTAAATTGAGTAATTTCATCGGCTGCACCAGATCTGGCTAAACCACCCCCTGCACTGACCAATCTGTCACCTTTTCGAACTTTACCGATTACATTAACTGGTACTCGTCCACTGATAGCCACTGCGGGATGTGTAAGATCATCGCCCGCATAACTGTTCATTAAATGTGCTGGCTTTGTACTTATAACACCAAACACATTGTCAGATAATTCTTCTTGAGCAACAGTAATTTCTTCTACACCTCCCAGACTTACTACCGTTCCTGGGGGATAAACGCTGTCACTGGCAAATCGTTCTGCAATGTCAGCATACCAACTATTAATTGCGATACCGTTAAAGTATGCACCAGAAATATTTCCTGTTGTAGAAATATTTCCTGTAGTAAAGAATGCACCAGCATTTACATTACCAGTTACATCTAATCTGGTCGCAAAAGTACCGATTGCACTGTTTATGTTTTGACTTGTGATATTGCCTGCAATATTAGCATAACCACCAACCCAAAGATTGCCCCCAATGCCTGCGCCGCCGGTTACTCTTAATGCACCCGTTGCAGTGCTTGTTGCTACAGCCCCAGAAGTAGTAATTAAAAATGCGCCTGTTGTAACATTGCCCGACGCAGCCATTACATTAGGCACTGTGACCTGACCTGTACTACCAGTAATAGCAATAGCATTAGCCAAAGTACCACCAATATTTGCTCGGATAGCAATATCTCCGTTGTTTATTCTATTATCGAGTTGAACTCTCGAAGAACTTACACTTAATGCGGCTGTATTTGCTGTACCAACAGTTAATCCTGTGTCTGAATTAACAAATACCGGAATGTCAAAAGTTTCGCTACCAGCACTTGCGTCTGTTCGTGCGTAATTTGCTGCCGCTACATTTCCTAATCCGCTAGCATCACTGGCTGTACCCCAAAGTGCTACGCCACTAATTGCACTAGTACTGACTAAATTAAAACCGGGTTTTATAGTTGTAAAACCAGTTATAGCAGTTCCTGGTGTATATACGCTGTCTTTACTGTAAATTCCAACCAGTGTGTTAGAAACATATACATTTACTGCCACATGACTAGTATTACCACTATCCACAATTGTGCCAACAATAGTGCCGGAAGTACCTGTATTACTAGTAAAGGCCGGACCAATTAGTGTCCAACTTGATCCGTTGTATACATTAAGTTGTTGATTTATAGTATCCCACCATTGATTACCGGTTACAGCCCCCGATGGTTGACTTACACTAGAAGTAATTGATGATAATGTTTTAAAGGCACTACCAGTATAAACTTTAAGATTACCAGCTGTATCCCACCACAATTGTCCGGTAAGTGGTGTGGTTGGTGCTGTATCACTAGAAGCATTTTCTAATAAATGAACAAAATTGTCATTTAGAAAGGTACCATAACCAGAATAGTTTTTACCAATAAGAGTTAAACTGGTACTGGTTTGATTAACTGTACCGTCAGCGATAGTAGTTAATGTTGTACCGTTTGTAAGATTAATTGTATATGCCATTGTCTTTATCCATTTACTATATTTATATCGCTAGTTCTTACAAGTTGCTGCTTAAATTGGTTAGCGTTTGTATTCGTATTGTATAATCAACTTGAATCAGTCTATTTAATGACTTTTGAACAGGATGGAAAATAACATGAGTTAAAAGTTTTCCACTGCTGCTTATCAATCCCAATTCATCAAATACATAATCACCTTGCATGGTTGTACTATTATCAAAACTACTTTGTCCGGTGGGTTCAGCGTAATCTAGTAAACAGCTAACGAAAAGGTCTGTGTATATAGTTCCAGGTGTATGCCGAATTTCTATAAAATTCCTACTAGGATCAGTATTTAAAACATTTGTATTGTCAACAATCTTACTGTATGTTTGATTATACAAACTAGCGTTTTGTCCCACAGTGTTGGGCGGCAAATAAGTTATAATACCAGTTGTATCTACAGCAGTTGCACCATTACCAAAAGCCATTAGTTCTATTACACCGGTTCCTTTATTTGCAATAGCTTGTGCCAGTGCTTCGCTCATATTTTCATAATGAATGGCATTAGATTTATCTATTAAAACATTTTTAGATAAAGCATCGTATATCTTAATATGCCCTTGAATCAATACGCCATTTTTATCAAACATAATTTGTCCATTAATTTGCTGTTTCTAAAATTATTTCGCCTGATTCGGGGTCGGTAATTTTTACAAAACCCCGAACATAAATTCCTGTGGATTCATTAGGACGAGTAGATTTGGGAAGTTGTTCCTCCTTTATTTCATCTTTATCTAAATCCATGTTGTTATTTATCATAAAATCACTGCCCAAATTGTTCTTGCTTCGGTACCCAGATCTGTTGTGATAGATTTAGCAAATACTGCGTTAGGATTATATGTTGTTACATGTTTAGTACTTACAGCATATCCCGATGTATTACTAGTAACTAACAAATCACCTTTTTCAACAGAACCTACTATTTGTAAAGGCACTTTGCCTCTTAAAGCCACGGCTAAACCTTGTGCTGCGGTGTTCATTAAATATGCAGGATTTGTACTGATTGCGCCAGCAACTCTGGAATCAGATTCAGTATTTGTAATAGTTATTTCCTCAGTTCCACCAAAGATTACTACTGTTCCTGGACTATAAATATCATCTGCTTTATAAATTTCTGCTAAGTCAGCATATTGTGCAGAAGTAGCTTTAGCAAATACTGTATTAAAGTAGTTAGTACTAGATCCTATATTGCCTGTGGCATTGGCCTGGCCATTTCTTATGTCTTTTGTCACAACAATTACACCAGTACCGTTAGGTTCTAAATTAATATTACCGTTACTGCCAGTTTGTATTGCTAATGCGCCAGTATCAATTATATTACCACCTAATGTTATATTTGCATTTGATGTTAAACTGGCCACAGTAGCTGTACTATTGGCATTAAGTGTTCCAGTGTTTAGTGCAGATGTTGTTGTGCTGGTGGTAAATGTACCTATTGTTCCCGATACAGCACCATTGCTGGTTAAAGAGTTAACTGTGGCTGTATTATTGGCATTAATAGTGCCAGCGTTTAAAGCACTAGTTATAGTACTAGTGGTAAATGTTCCTGTTGTTCCCGATACAGCACCATTGCTGGTTAACACATTAACTGTGGCAGTGCCTTGAACAGTTAAGGTAGTCCCAAATGTTCCAGAGTTGTTAGTTTGGACATATCCTGCATAAAGATAACTGTTAGTCCAAAAAGCACTGTTGGCAATGTGTCGATCGGCTATTACAGCGCCGGTAGTTGTAATATTTGCCTGCGTTGAAGTAATTCCAGATATAGAAGCGGCGCCGCCTATAATAGCGTTACCTGTTACATAAATATCTTTGCCTGTACTTATTCCACCGCTAACTTGAAGAGCGCCTGTGGCATTAGCTGTGGCTTGGCTAGTTCCGTCCAGTAGTAAATTACCTGCATGAATGGTTCCATATACTCCCGAAATAGCCCCAGTATTAGCGTTGCCCACACCACTACTGTACCATGTAAGATATTGAGTACTGTTTTCCCAAACCAGTGCGCTAGTGCCCGGGGCGCCTGATTTATAGTAGAAGAATCTTAGGCCAATATCTCTACCATCGTCACTGGTCCACGGATTTAGATTGCTGTCGAAAGTATGTAAATCAATTATACTACTATTTGTACTTAGATTTTGTGAACTTGTAGTTGTAGTTGTGCCCTGTACATTTAAGTTTCCAGTAATTGTAACATTTGCAAAAGTTGATGTTAAATTTGCAGTTACTGCTCCAGAAACTGCCAAATTACCTGTTCCTACATAGTTTTTAATGTTTGCAACAGTTGTTTGGTAAGTTATATTATTTCCTGCTATATTTGAAACCACTGGCAAAATAGACAGCCCTGAACTAACTAAATTAGCTGATGTTAAATTGGGTAATTCACTTATTCTAATGTATGCCATCTGTTTGCCTAACTTATATAATATTTATTGTTTTCAAATTACGCCCCAACTTGCTTTTTAACAAAAAGTGCTTGAATTTTGGTACTGCCATATAAACCCAACCCATTGGATACTTCTGTGCTAAACTGATCTACAGCTAATTCCACATTGGATTCAGTTATCATGAACGGAATGTCTACATTTGCTACAAGATCAAATTCAGTAACTAAACTATCATTTACTGTTCCGCTGCTTAACCACAGATTGGTTTGAATATAAGTCTGTCCTGCTAAGAATGTACGGAAAATTCCATTGGTCATCTGCAGAGTAGCGTTAGAAACAAATGTGTTGGCTATATGATAACTATCGGGGACGATTTGATTTGTACTTCCGCTGGTAACTGTATCACCGATATAATGAACATTTGCTCCTGTGCCCAGTGTGCCGCGACGCAGTTGTCCTAAAGTATTTGTTGCATCGTTTTTAGTAAAGTAAGTAATTCTTTCGCCGTTTATATAGATTACACCCGGCAAATTCAATGCTGGCTTAGGTTCAAAAAGCACGGCTGAATTTACCACAGTAATTGTATTACTGGTTATAGATAAATTGTTGGCCAAAGTAGTTGTAGCAGCAGGATCTTCGCGTAGATAAGTCCAATTATCATTCATGTCTTTAAACATTCTGAATGTAAATATATTATATGTGTTTTGATCTAAAACCGCAGTCAACCTTGCTGTGCTAAAGTCTAAATTAGCATTAGCACCAGTATTTGCATTAATAGTTACAGTTGGTACAGTAGAATAGCCGCCGCCGTTAGCAGTAACTGTTACAGCAGTTACTGATCCATTTGCGTCAACTATAATATTTGCAGTGGCTCCGCTACCAGTATTTCCTGTTACATTCACAACTGCATTAGCAGCATACCCAGATCCTGGGTCGGCCACAATAATTTGACTAACAAAAAATGCTGTGTTTCCTGCCCAAGTTGTATAAGCAGCATCTTCACTTGTAGATAAAGTCATAACTGCAAGTTCTAGAGTATCGTAGACTCTACCTGGCACAAGTTCTTCTGGTGAATGACTTGTGTAAGGTGTTACAAATCCATCGCCGTCAATAATTATATCTTCTGGTCTTAGTCCCAAACTTGTATCACTAAAATCACTTTCTATTTTAGAATCTAACACTAAATCACTTATAACATATGTGCCATCACTGTCTAGTTCTAAAGCATCAAAAAAGTCAGTGTCAAACGCTGCAACATCAAATCCACCAGCGTCTGTAAACGACGGTCCTTCCACTATTACTCCGGGATAATCTATTCCTGTCTGTAGCAAAGCTGGATTTTTTCCTGGCATTCCAATTTTCGGATAGTAATAAGCTGCAATTCTATCGTTAGCAGTTTTAAAATTATATGCAGGATATATACTTAGATTATTTCCACTAAAAGTTGCCCCACTGGTAAAAGTTATATTTACAATATAAGCAACACTATTATAGGCAATTATTGATCCAGCAGTAAATGTTGTGAAAGGTTGCCATTCTTGAACAGTTGAAGCGAAAGTATATCTATCATAGACTAATGTTGTTTTTATTTTTCTCGTTGTTGTATTAACTAATTTTGCATATAGCTTTCCACCTGTACCGTTACCCCCAGTTAAAACAATTGTAGGTTGAGTAACATAATTACTACCGGGGTATAAAATGTCTATTTTTGCTATTTTTCCATTTTTGATAGATGCCCTTGCAAGAGCATTGTCACCGATAGTGCTTCCCGTAATTGTAATAGATGGAGAAACCGTATATCCTGATCCTGGATCAGATATTATAATTTCTTCAATACTATACCAAAAAGAATTTAAATAATCTGCATACTGAGGCAAACGCAATGCAGTAATATCTTGAGCAAAATCACCGCTTGGACTTCTATACAGTCTCAATATTGGATCATAATAAGCTGGCAAATCAAAATCACTGACATATCCATTGTAATTATCGACTCCTTCATAATTTACAATGTACTCTCGTAAAGTAGAATGATAAGGTTTTACTTCTTCAACATATTGCTGTAAGTAAGTTTGATTTTCCTTGTAATAAATTTCTGGTTGGTCTAGTCCTCTTATTTTATGTGTTAATCCGATAAAACTAGTTTTGAATACCCAATCAACAGATTTTTGTTCTTCAAGGACATAATTTATTAGCACAAAGAAAAGTCTAACAAATTCTGGACTAAATTGATTTATAAATAAATCATCTTTTAATGCCTGTATAATTTTCCTTAACTCGATACTGGCATTTTGATCAAATCTCTTAGTATCGAAATTGTCATTACCAAATCCAATTCCATTAGTTTCGGTTTCGTATAAAGAATTTTTTAATTGAATCGTGCCGTCTTGCAAACCAACCATAATACTTGTATTTGCAAAAATTTGTAATAACATCCACTTGTTTTGGCCGTTGTTTAAAATTTTAACCACATCTCCGGAAGCAAAGGTTGCGTCTACCATGTCTGCTGTGGTATTAAATGTGTATTTCGGTTGTGTAGTTTGATCAAAATATTCAGCATACCAATCAATCGTATCCCAATAGTCCGTAGTTTTGTAGGTCTGAACTTGGTATAGGAACCAGTTATTGGCTGTCTGATATAAAGTCAAATTATCTGTGTTAAATGTTGTACCGCTGGTAAAATTTGTTGTCGCAGTATAAGCAGTATTTTGATAAGAAATCACTTGTCCTTTAACAAAATCAGTAGTAGGGGTCCAAGGAATTACTGCTGTATCTTTGACATAAATTGTCCATAGATTATCAATTTCATTGTTAGATAACACTAAAACTTTAAAACCCACTGGTTTAGTAACAATATCAATATAGGTCAATTCATCGTAGGTGTTAACACTTATATCATAAAATCCGCTGGCTGGCGGAGGTACAGGTTCCCCTTCTCCTAAAGTTGTTAAATCAAAACCGTTTGTAAAAGTTGTAGTTTTGAATATATTATTAACAAAAGTAACCATTTGTTCAACAGCCAAATTTTTGTTAATATACATACTTTGTCTTGGTCGTATATCAATACCGTATCGTTTAGCAACAGGTAAAGTGGGATCGGGCACTGTATTTCCAGCTGCATCTGTACCTGCAGTGCTGTCGACTAACTTGTTATAAAGGTTTGTAGGTATAACATCACTGTTTCTACTGTTTTCAGAGATAAGCTGATATTCACTGTGGATAATTGCACTGTTAATTACATTAGCATAATCCAAATGAAACACTGTTGTATCACCTACAATATCATTGTTAATATTGTATAGGGCTATTGCGTTATCTTTTATTGCTGCAAAATACTTAATTCCAGAATTTTTAGGATCTCTGATATAATCTCTTATAACAGAAATAGGCAATGTCCTATTGGGAATATCTGAAGGAGTCGATGTTTTGTCTTTAACCCAGAAGTAATATCTTACGGTTGCAAAATTTGTTACAGGATCGATATAAGTTTCTGTGACATACGCACTGTCATTAATGTATTTAGGTATACCGTCGCCACCAGACTGAATATACTGTGAAGGAGGATATAAACTTTGCACCCACTCGTAGACATCTATGCTACTGCCTGGAAAAGTTCTTCCCCAGTTGGTCGTTCTATATTTGATTGTGTCCTGTTCATATTCTAAATATCTTACAGTGCTTAAATCCCACCAAACCTGTCCCAACTGTTGACTTCCCCAATAAAGTGTTGAACTTGTTTTAAGTTGACTTGTTGAACTATTGGTGTATACAGCAGGATCATAATCTACTTTGTAACTTAATTCTTGTTCTGCTAGACCTAAAATTTTACCTTTAACTGGATCGATATGATCCAAATAATCTATAATAATTTGATTTTCTTTATCATAAATGTAGCTCTTTATTAAACCATCTATGTCAACTTTATCGTCTTCATTTCTAATAACATCCCATCCATTTAATCTGTCAGCATTGACAAACTTATAAACGACACCATTGTTAATTTCATATTGACTGTCTGTGATTGCGCTAACTAAAAGTTCGCCGTTGCTTATATCTACTGCTGCACCAAAACTTATATTTGGAATTAAATTAATAGACAGTTTTGCAGGATCTAATTGTTGAACATATAAAAATTTTCCAGGGTGCGCAATACTTTGTCTACTGTCTGACAGATAACTTAATATCCATGCTGCACCACTTTGAACCTTATCTACAAAAGTTGTACTTGCTCCGTCAAATGTTGTAGAAGATTCACTCAGACCCGCTCGAGGATTTGTTACATAAGGAGTGCCAAATAAATTCTGACTATTTGTTAATAAAGTTCTATATGTATCAAAAGTTGTAGATGTAAGAGTTCTTGCTGTTGGGCCGCCTATACCCAAAATTTCACTAGTGTTATCAATCCTTACGCTATATCCAAATAAATCATAAGGATTGTTTGTTGGATTGTTTATTTTTTCTGTTTGCACAAAAACTGGTAATCCAAGATCAGTAATAGCAGAACCAACACCCGGTAAAACCATTAATTTGTTTAGTGCAATTTGGCTATCTGAATTTATTTGTAAATATCCATTCAAATCAACAGCAGTTATACCCGGAATGTTTGCATTATTGATTGCACCAACTATGTTAGTTAAAGATGTTCCAGAAAATTCTACTTCGTAATCATTCAATCTAATACTGTCGCCGCCCGAAACTGTGGGATTCTGAACCGTGCCTGTGATAGTACCATAAATTTTTCCTTGATTTACAAATCTATATGCACTACCTACATTGTAATTTGTACCTTCAGAATAGTAAGGAGCTCCTATATACAAACTACAATTATTAGAACATATGTCTGTGTCGAATCCAAATTCACTACCATTTTGCGGTGTTGTGGCATTTACAGTAATTATTTTATTAAATTGATTTGTTTCTATTGTGACAATTGAACCTGCTTCGGGGGCTGTTGCCAACTGTATCCAATTGACTGCAACAATCACATAATCAACGTTTAATTCCTGCAATACATTGTTTACATAAACTTTATGTACTAATCCCAAAGTCCTTACTCCACCAAACAATGTTTGATCCGCGATGCTAATGAACTTTTCTACGCTTCTGTCATATATGGTAACTGTTCCTGCGGCATTATTATCTTTATGAGCACCGACTGCCAATTGTCTACCATCTGTAGTGTGCGACAATGCAGACCCAAATTTACTACCTGCGTTAGCAAAAGACATAGTATCAACATAAACATACCCTGGATTTTGTCTAACCACTACAGTGTCGTTAACTGGATTTGTGAAAGTAATATTAGAACCTAACACTGTATAATCAACATAAGGCACATAAGTATAAACACTACCCCGCACATAAAGTAATTCTGTACTTACAGGCGTAAAGCCTAAACTGTATGACGCATTACCTATTGTAGTCGCTAAAGTTACAGATTGTGGTGTTGCTGCATCATAATAACCATAGGCATATACTTTTTCTGCTTCTGCTGCGCCAATATAAATCCATGCATCGTCATCGCTAATTACTACGCTAGAACCAAAAGCTTCTGCATTGCCCGAAGGTGCTGCCAAAATTTGTGTTTCTGCTATAGTGCCTAAGAAATTTCTCTCATATATAAAAGCATAACCTTTACCATTAGAACTGCTAGGCGCACCTATAACAACAAAATCTTGTCCTGTATCTAAACTAGTGCCAAATGCAAGAGAATTTGCAGCACTTGGACTTACGGTTATATCTTCTACAAAAGTATTAGTAAACCCTATAACATAATTAGTTGCACTGCCTTGTCCTGACAAAGCACCGGGCTCACCTATTAGAGCAAAATTATTATCATTACTTATTTTTACACTTGTACCAAATTTTCCGTCTGTGGTAAAAACACTTTTAGGCATTTGAACATTGGCTGTCCAAGGCTCTGTTTTTTCATACACAGCCCAACTATTGTCATTACCGTAATTTACCCAAGCTAGATCATTGGGTTTCCAAGATGTAATATCAGCAATGTCAGATATTTGGCTAGCATAATTTACTCTTAGACTTTGCAATTTATAGCCACTCCCTGGTGGCGTAAAAGTTCTAGAACTAAAACCAGTAATGTTACCAATAATTTCAACTGTAAATGTAAAGTTATCAACTACACTTTTTACTCTGTAAAAACCACTAAATCTATCTATGTCAGTTAAAATTACTGTATCATCAATAGTATAGTTATGTGGTTGTCCTGTAGTTACCGAAATTGTATTATTAAGCACATTTTTTGCTGATAGCAGCTGAACTGCTGTGCTTTCTATTTTGTAAACATCCCAATCATTTGCATAGTTCTTTGCTACCCAAATTATTGATCCCACATTTATAGATTGCAACTGACCGTTTAAAGTACTAATATCTGACAGATTAAACAATGTAAAATTAACATCGTCTATGTTGACATATCCAGCAGTTTTGATGTCATCTGTTTTTACTGAATTATTTGTTCTGTTTAATAAAAAAGGACTGGCAAAAGTTTGAGTAGAATAATCGTAAATGCCCTGAACATTGTTATATAATGAATTATAAATTACAACATTATTTGCTGCAACTTCTAGGCTAGAAGGGTTATTCAAAATATATTCTTCGTTAAGAGTAATTTCGACAAATCTGTTTATGTCTGTGGCACCGTAATCTCCTACTCTGAACGCCCATTCTTCATTTATATCCAATGAAGTAGATTGATTGTTTATAATCGCATTTCCAAATGCATTAATAGCATTTTTAGTACCTTTTTGTTTTATAAAACCTTGATAAAATTTAACTTGACTAGTATCTGTTAATCCTAGTTCAACCAAATAATTTCTATTTTTATATCCAATTAAATTCAAAGATAAATTGTCTTCAACTGCTTCTAAATTTACTTTATCAACATTGTAATAAGCTTTATTTTTTGCAGCCTTAGTGGCATAGTTTTCTAATAAGCCAGCTCTAATATTACTTGTGGGTTCTTGAATCCACTTTGTAAAATCAAATACTTCACCCCCGGGAGTGTTTTCTAACGCTGTATAATAGAAGCCTTTGTATTCTACTAGATCCCCTCTGAGATAGTCTGTATTTTGAGACCATTGAGTCACTTTACCATCTGCATATATAAAACCTTGGGGATTTAATGCACCGGTCCAATTTTGAGTTTTTGTACCAATTAATTTTAATTTATACTGTCGCTGCCCCGATTGCGGATTGTAAATTACATCATTGAATTGTGTTACATTGTTAAAAATTAATGCATGTTCATACTGTACTGTATTGAAAACAAATAATCCAATTTGATTTGTTTGATCTGCCAGACTTAGTCTAAATAAATTTCCATTGTTATTAAACTCTCTATTAACCGTATAGTCTCTATTAGATAAAATATTCCAATTTTGAGTTTGGACTTTACTACCAGTTATATCATTGCTTATTGTATCTACTACTGTAGTAGCACTGAAAAATGTAAAATTAGCTGCACAAGGATTAAAAATTATAACACTGCCAGCCGCCCAGTTTTGTTGTACCCAAAACAAAAATTCTTTTGTACTTAATTCCCAGTCCCTTAATTGACCAAGATTTGTATCAAAATCATCAAACCTCACGCCCAGGTTACTAAAATATCTTTGATAACCTGCAAAGAAATTAGTTACTTGTTGAATGTCAGACAGTACACTACCGTAAGGAATACTTGCTCTTATGCTTCTATATTTTTGATACCATTTGACTTGAAGTTTATTCACACTAATGACACTAGATGCAAGATTATCGTTGGTTTCTGGCAATACTATATTAAAGTACGGATTTTCATTATCGTAACCTGATATTTTAAATCCATCGCTAACTTTTTCAACTACAACTGCACTATATCTAATTTTTTGTACTGGTGTCGATTTGTTTAATATTAATTCTAAATCACTGTCGGGCACTATAATAGATTCATTGATACTTTGCGGACTGTTTTGATCAGCTAATACTTTTAAAGTATTTTTATTTGTATAGCCTGCCATCCTGTACATTAGATTTACATCATATTTTTGCACAAAATTTGTTAAATCGGTATGATCTACTATACCTTTACTGGTTAAAAATTCAGCGATCCAGTTTATATAACTAGCACTTCTGTCAACAGAATTTGTTGAATAATTGAATCCGTTTATTATAATGTCAGATGGAACCAATCTTTGATTTGTACTTGAATTTATAAATTGGTCTAAACTGCTGTTAAACTGAATAAAATTAGTGCTTGCCCCTTGTGTAAAATATTTGGCTGTGTCTGTTAGTGCAAGAATAATTTGCACTGCAAAGGCGTAATTACTGCTATTTCTCCATGCTGTTTCAACGGGGCTATATTGTCCTGCTAACCAATTTCCGTTAACCTTCTTAGAATAATCTATTGTTAAAAATCCCAAAGGCGGTTTTAAGTTACCGTTTACATCAACAGGAATGTAGTTGCTTAAACCTGGTCTGGCAAATCGTGAGTCATTACCCTTTAACGGGCCCGCAGCAATATATCCTTGCTCTAAATCATTCCATAAAATTTGATTGCCCGAAGTATAAGGTGCAGGACCGTAAGTGGCTTGCCACCAGTCTGGTTCTTCACTAAATCCTAACATTTCCCATGGGTTAGTATTAGGTCGCTGGGTATCATAATAATATTCATAGCAGGCACGCCACGAGCCAGGCAATAACTCACCGTCTAGTTTGTCAGCACACAAACTGTAGTTGTATGTAAATAAATCTTCAAGTTGAAAAGTAGTATTACTGGTATAGTTTAACCTATTATATCCTACCCACGGTAGATAATTATCGGCTATAAATCTATTGTAATCTCTTACTGTAAAGTCATCTGTTCTAAATTTACCCGGTTTAGCTTTGTAAATATCTATCAATCTATTATCAAAAGTAACTTTGATATTATTGTAGATTCTGCGCTCAAGTTCCAATAACAAGTCGTCTCTGAAATCACCAAACGCAGGAGTTAAACTACCATCATGTCCTCTAATAAAAGTTTGAGGTGTTGTGTAAGTATTGTCAATTACAGTTTCTGGAGTAAATTTAGGATATAGTCCCAATTTTGTCGGTGTTTCTGGTACACAACAACCGTCCGTATTGTTAAACTCATAAATTTCAATTACATCATCAACTGATAAATTTAACCTATCCTTAAACACTACAGCAGGAATACTTGATGAAAAAGTGTAATCTAATCCGTACAGTAACTGTGTGCCATTCAAATAAACTAAAACAGCTTTATTTGTAAGGCTAGCCGGATTATAGATAGATGACAGTTGATAAGTTGTTTTATCGGGATCAAACACAGTGTATGTTATTGTATTTCTATTTTTTCCATAAGGAATCATACCACTGTAAAAATAAGGAAAATCTTTTGTTTTAAATTCATTAATTTTTGTCAGTATATTGTCGACTGCTTCAACGGCAGTCCAAGTTACTACTCTACTGCCAGTCTCAGATAAGTTTAAAAATTTATTTTTAAATTTTGTGTATTCTTGTTGTGAATAGTTTACTGCATTTATAAAATTATATTGTTCACTAGTGAGGAACATCATTGCATAACTTAAGGGTGAAGAATGCTGTAAAATAGTTCCTGTGTTTCTATCAATTGACAGATCTCTTAGATTATTATCACCAGGAAATTTACCTGTAAAATCCAAATTATCAACTGTTGCTGCTTTAAAATGATTTCTAAGATCTCCTAGTGTACCTACCGTATAGTTAGAATTCAATAAATTATTATTTAGGTTTACGGGTACTTCATAATAAGCATTATTACTAACTGAACTGCTATAGACTCTTATTGTAATTCTGTCAGATTCTTTAATAACAGTTGGATCTACCCAAATTTGATAGGCGCCGGTTGGCACTGCATAAATTCTATAGTTATCTTCAGGAATTTGTCTAAAGTTTGCATATACAAAAAGATTTTTATCAACGATATTGGAATCTGGTTCAACATCTATATTAAAAATATTTTCTATGCCGTCAAAAATAAAACTAAACAGCTGATATTGTTTACTGCTATAGTTAACAGTATTCCAAGTATTCAATATGTCATATTCACTTAACGATTTATTTTTATGAATAAATCCAATGTTAATAGGGTAAGTATAATCTACTCTATCTATGCTATAAGTAAAGGTATCGGTGGCAAAATAATTTTGAAATTTTATGTCGCCAACATTATTTAAATTTTGATAACTTAATGGAAAACCTAATATAGGATCGTTTGTACCGGTGCCTAATACATAACTAAAAAGTTTTGTTCCATTAAAAGCCAAAGTGTTATTACTAATAGGATATTTGGTTTGATCCCCCAAGCTTGTTGCTGTATTATCGAAAATATCAAAAAGTGGTGCTTGATTTATACTAGTTTTAGCTTGACCTTCAATCCACGCTGTCCCATTAAACCAAAAAGTTTTATTTATATTGTTTACACCGCCAAAAACTGCAACAGTTTCGCCTGTAGCCACAACACTATCTTCAGTAGGCACTAAATGTATAATTTTAGGGGTTATTATATCAGCATCTTGATCAATATAAGTAACCTTCCAAATTCTATTTTTAGTACTAGGATCTTGGTCTGCTGAGAATATTATCCTCATTCCTTCAGTTATAAAAGTTTGGTCTAAATATACACCACTTGCGCCTTCAACTGTTAAAAAAGGAACAGTAGTTTGTGTGTCAAATATATCTACAGGAATTTTTGCAATTTTTCCAAAATTATAAAGTTGTAAATCGCGATCAAATTCAATTATAGGTCTTTTAGCTTTAAAGCTAGGATCTAATGCAAAATCAGTTGCGTTGTACAAACTAGTGAGATAAACAACGTTTTGATGGAACCAACGGTTTCTTCTACTCCATGCGTTTAAGTCTTTGCTACTGCGATTTATAGTAATATAATCTGGATCTAATAAACTGGTTATAGGATCGACGGTAATGCTACCATAATAAGCCTGTCCAACAAAATAAGGGTATACGGGCTGATTAGAAATGTTTTGAGTGGCAAAATATGCATAAGTTCCGTTTGGAAATTCAGGAGTTATACAAAATCTGCCGTTGTACTGATCTAAAGTACCAGACCCGGGCACATACTGCCAATCTTCTACAAATACGCCCGACAGATATTCAAAAGTAATTGTTGAACCTTGCGTAACAGTTACATTATTGTTAAGTTGTATCTGATTTGTTCCACCAGGAAATAGATCTGGGCCGGTAGCTGTAGCCAATCCTACATTTATAATCCAAAGTTGATTTTCAGTTAATCCAGCTGTGTTTACTGTGGCCCGCATGCCGGGATTAAGGCCAAAAGTGCTTGCCACAGTAACATAACTATTTGCCGTTGTATTTGCCGTTAAAGTAACTGTTACACTAGCTGGGCGACTATCAGCTGAGCTGCTGCTTTGATAAGAACTAGACATTCTCACTACAGGACTAGAACTATCGAGCGGATTTAAATAACCAAATGGACCGTATATGGGATAACCGTCAGCAGCAAAACCTATAATTTTACTGTGTCCATCTGTTTGTGTATAGCCAGAAGTAAATCCATTTACATTACCCCATGCGTTGGCAGTGATAAAATCACTGCCAACATAATGATAGAGTCCATTTGAATCTACTGTACCACTGTATGCATCTTCACCGTTAACCTTAGCTTCTTGAGATATTAAGTTCCAAGTAGTACCATTTAATCCTGGCACTGTCCAACCATTTACTTTTCCAAAAATAGGAATACCCACCAAAGAAATTGCTATCGGACCTGTTTCAAAAACTATACTAGCATGATCTCCTTGAGTATTTTGCCCACCTCTGTATGGATAATTGTAATTTAAATCTTGTGGCAAAATAGTATAGGGATTTGCAGCATTAGGGAATGAACCTATAAGCGTAGAAGTAGGATTTACATTAGTAGAAATTTGAAATTGATCTTTACTGGCAGTTAAATCTGCATCTGCACTGTCGGCAAAACTTGCAGTAGGATCATAATTACTAGAAGATTGTGTTGGATTAAAAATCAGTGCATTTACATCAACTAATCTTATTGCAGTACCTACTCCATCTACATAATATTGTTTGTTTTGATAAGAAGATGGTATAACATCACTACCAAATTTGACTTTTAATCCATTGGTAAATTTTATATTATTAGGACTTTGATACTGTGTCTTGCCTAAAATTTCTGTTTCTATGTCTATTATATTAGCACCGGGGTCTATTATCTTTATAATTCCAACCGCATCATCAAGGTCACCAATTTGATAATATAATCTATCTAAGTTTGCTGTTATAATAGGAATTTTAGTTATTATAAAGTCAGGATTAGTATACCACTGAGTGTTGCCATTTATAACTCCAGATTGTATTGTGACTTTATTATTAATAGGTATTGATTGTTGAAACAATAAATTAAAATAAGTATCAACTCCTACTACAGTTAATTCTATTTTCCAAATACCATATCTTTGATTTTCTGGCACTGTGGAAGCTCCCGCCGTCCAATCAGAATCAAAAGGACTATTGCCAGTAAGTATTATAAATTTTCCGTTAAGATTATCTCGTTGTCCGTCTATACCGCCATAATTGTTCACAATGTCGGACAATAATGCACCCTGTAACTGATTATAATTTAATGATGTTGCCAAATCAACATTCTGCAACATATTCATGGTAATAAATTGATCTTGAGCAGTTTGAGTTGGCACTGTAAAAGTCACTGTGCCAACATCTGTACCGTTATTAGCAACACCCAATATCTGTCTACTAGATATATTATTGTTATTAAGTTGATAACCTGAAATACCAGGATCGGTTTGAATCCAAAACTTGTGATCTTTTTGATTAACAACAAACTGATAAACCCCGCCCCTTGTTAGTATAATACTAGGATTTTGTATATCGCCGAAACCATTTAAAAAAATTATTTCTCTATTCGCATTTAAATTAACATAATAAGTCCTATTTAAATCAGTTACATTAGCTACAATGTCTACGGGATCTGGGCCATCGGGTAGCCAATAATATTCTCCAAAATTTACAAATTTGTCTGGATCAATATAAGGATTATACGAATAGAAGTCGTTACTAAACAGTTTGTTTGGATCTGAAATATTAGAATTAAAATAATTTAGCTGTTGTAAAAATTCCGGATAACTTACTTTGAATGTAACTTCTCCGTTAAGACTATTTTTGAATACTATTCCTGGTTCTAACTGATATGCTGCTCTTATTGTATTATTTTCTCTAATATAATTTGTAATGTCATTATTGCCTGGCGCAAATTTTCTGCCTACATAACCATTTATAGGTTTTACATTTGGTTCAGTTACTAACTGATCAACAGTTGCATTTAGAAACTTTTTATTGGCTTCACTTTGAAACTGTGCAGGTAAAAAAGGAAAAGTTTTTGTAACAGGCATTTAATTTTTAGTTTATTATTGTATTTAACACAGAATTTTGTAGGTTCAATTGCGCGGCAGTGATAGAACTTATTACTTCTATATTTTCTACAGTTGCAGCACTAATTAATATTTCATTTGGCAAACTTGTAATTTGTTGCAAACTTCCATAAATTTGATTTGCACTATTAGGTACTATAATCATGCTAGCTACATAAGGTGCCATGTTCTGTTGCACATAAGTTGCTAATTCTGTAAAATAAAAAGTTTCACCAAAATCCCAGTTAGCTGTATTAAAGAATGCATTTATGTATGTTAAGACTCTGCTTTTTATTTCACTGTCGCCAATAGTGGTATTAGCATTTTTAATAACTTTAAATGTTGCTTGTAGTTCTGAACTAGCTTTACTACCAAACAATGGTTTAAATGTTGCGCTACTATAAATTAATGAATCACTGACGCTTTTAAAATTATCAAGACTTTGATAAGCTAATCTTAGATCTTGAGAATTTGGTTTGCTAGGTTCAGTTACAGTTCCAGTTGTATCTAGCACCCATGCTCTATAAGAATCTTCGTAACTTTTAGTTAACAAGTATAGGTCTATTAGATTGATAGGACTAGGATCTAGCCTTCTGTTACCAGGAGCATTGTGTCTATATTGAAAACTTAATGTCGGTCTTCCAACTTTAGCAATATAATTGGAACTTTCTACTATTATCGCACTAGATGATGTAATTGTAGACACATAAAATTTTTCATCGATTGTGGTATAAAAAATTTGCCCCGAAGGATAATTACTAATACTAGGCAAAAGTGCAACTTTAGTTGGAAATGATGTCACAACTAAATTATTAGGAATAGGTGTATATGTAATAAAACTATCGTAACTGAATGTTTTTTCGAAGAATACATATTTTGTGGATGGGTTAACAGTGGGTTGTACTATCAAATTAAAAATATCTGGATTATCGGGTACTCCGTCATCATTTGTATCGCTATAGGTAATCTGAACTTTGCTGTTGTTCACATAACCATCCGATTCTGCAATTTGATCATAGATATACCAATAGATATTGTTGGTTAAAGGAGTACCTGTGTCGGGGTCTCCGTTTATTTTAAGAACATTAACAAAATCATTTACAGTTTTTCCAGTAACTGGGTCAAATATTTTTGTACTATTATCAAAAAGAAATTTAGTTTCGTCTACGCTTTCAAACACATAACCAAGTCCACGACTTTGCACTGAATATATAGTACCGCTTAATGTAAAACTTAACAACCAACTGCTGTCTCTGTTTAACCCAGAAGTATCCCCTTGGTTAGTTTGACTAAAATCTCCAGTTAAATCTATATCTTGTGCTGTTATAGTTTTCCAAGTTCTAAGAAATTGATCGTATCTAATTCCAAATTCTGTATAAGTAGATATCAAACTTATTAGTTCAGCCTGGAAACTTGTGGAAAAACTATTACTAAATGCAGGAATTACAGTAATCGCTTGAGCGTTAGGTGGCACATTTTCACTGAGTGCCACAGGTCCCAGACCTGAAGTTAGCGTTCCTTGACTACCATTTCCTACTAAGCTGACCAAAGTAACATATAGAAAAGATTGTCCGTTTATTGGAATTATCCCTGAGCTCGGGATAGGTTGAATGTTGTTACTGCTATCAAAATAATTACCAGAGCCGGGGCTAAAGATTATAATACTGTCTTGATTTAAATAGACATTATTACCAGTTACATTAGCACCAATCTGTTGAGCAGTGCCTGTGCTATTTACAAAATATCCTGTACTGCTACCTGATCCAGTGGTACTTCTAAACCAAAAAAGATTAGACAAACTGAATCTTGTAAAATATTCATAATAAAAGTGTAAAAGAGTTTTACTTCTTATAACTGGTAAAATTTGGTTTTGAATTACTTTATTAATGTCGCTGGTAGTGCTCCAAGTAAAATCAAAATTTGTAATTGCATTTTCTTTATACAGTATACCGTCGTCGCAAAAAATATTAGTGCTACTGTACCTACCGGTATTATCTAATATATCTAAATATCTACTAGTGCCACTGCTGACTCTATTAATTGCTTTTACTTTACTAAGATTACTAAAATTACTATAAGGAAAAGTATTATAATCTTCAGCAGTGATCATTCTATTTTGACTATAATACTGCTGAGGAGCTTTGTTTTTAATATCGTTAATATTTTCCCTTGCGCTGGCTGTTATTACTGTAGCTTTTAAACTAGCAATAATTGTCAAAGTTTCTAATCTTCCTTTTCTGCTTACATAAGGAATTTTAAACTGTATAGACTGCATTTCATCGGGTGTAATTTTATATGTAAGCCCTGCACTGGTTCTGAAATAACATCTAAAATTGCCAAAAGGCATAGCTGCAAAAGTTCCGTCACCGAAAACTAAATCAATTTGATCGCTGGCTCTACTGTTAATTTGATAGCTGGTAATCGGACTACCATTGTTATAGATAATGTTATAACCAGAAATACTAGGCAAGCTGGTCCATAAAGCACTGATGGTATCTACATTATTAAGTTGATACAACCATACATCAGTATTGTTAATATTATCGAAGTTAATTGAAATTATATTATTGGGTAATTTCTCATTTATTGTAAACTGTTGTGATTGCAACAGTCCTTGTTTAAAATAAAGAAAAAATCCTGTATTATTACTAGCATTACCTCTATTGTCGTTCCTATATAAAATATTAAACAAGTTGCCAGGGGAAGGCGGTACTTCGTAGATATAGCTTTGATTTAAACTAGTAGCGCCTACTGCTTCAAAACCAAAACTTGTTCCGTCGATAAAAGTCTGAAACGGAAATACTGCTAAATTGCCTGGGGCAATGTTAATACCATATTCGTCGTTTTTAATTCCAGCTATAGTTTGACTGTTACCAGGTTTTCCGTAATTTTGACTAGAAGGCAATGTTGAATTTACAATTGTAATGAACTGTTCAAACCAATTTATATTAGTGCTGTCATTCCATTTGACAATTACATTAGTTAGATCGATACCATTACTGTCTACTAGTGTTTCTGTAGTCTGAACACTGTCTATTTTTAAAAATCCTGCTGCAGGTATATTTCTTTTAGGATTATAACTTACTAATTTTGCAAGTTTGAGTACACTATCACGGCGTTCTGCGGTGTCTAGAAAATTTTCTCTTGAATTAAGATCATTACGAAATGCTAGATTTTGACCTAAAAAAGCAATTAAATCTATTAGTGCAATATATTCACTGCTTTCTGTGTAATCATTAAAATCTTCAGGATAATAAAGTCTTAGATAATCAATCATTGCCTTACGCAATGTTTGAAAATCATAGCTTTGAAAGTCTGCGTTTTTAAAACTTTCGTAGACTCTAGTCCAGTCTTGATTGACTAAAAGGTTACTTTGTCGTGAAGTTGTGGCCATACCTATTCCATTTTAAGTATTTATTATGAAAAAAATATGGTATTACAGTCGTGTAATAGAATTAGTGGATTGATTAAATCTTAACAGCAGTTGATCGGACTGATTTGTTTGTACAAAAATCAGATCTAACTCTATTTGCACTCCCATATCAAACTGCGTAATTACTGCACTTTTAACTGCAATTCTTGGATCGCTGGCCACTATTTTTTTAATGTCAGCTTCTATTGCTGCCTTAGTTGTATCGTTAAACGGCTCAAATATTAAATCCCAAATTACTGTGCCGAATTCGGGATTCATCAATTTTTCTCCTTTGCGGATATAAAAATGATTTATCAAATCTTGTTTTACAAGGTCAAAGTCAGTTAAGGCAAAATTAGTAGTGCCTGATATTGTGCTAAATCCTCGGTAAAAAGCCATATTGTATTTAAGCTCCTATTAAAACTTTACTTTGACTGCTGCTGACTATCACAGGAACCTGACTTTGACTGTATGCACCTTGTTGATAAAATTGATTGTATACTTCTGGATTTGGAATTTGGCCTACATACCAACTTGTAGCTATTGCTGGACTAGCATAATGACTGATACTTAATAAACCTGCAATTTGATCTTTTGGCGTAGCCGAATTGATCACGCCTGCAGCCTGTAAAGCACCGTAGTTATTTGTAGTAAAACTATTCATTGCCGATTCTTGTAGTTCTGGGCTGGCTAAGAAATCTTCTAAACTAGTAGGCTTGCCTGAGCCTCCTATCCAATTATTAGGATTGTTTAAAGCTTCTAGAGTTTGAGTCGTACCGGGTTTTATTAGACCTAAAGACTGTAATGCTTCAGAACTAAACTGATATCTACCAGCAAAACCAAATTCATTTACAGTAGCATAATCATCGCCACTGCTGGCAAACGCAGTCTGTGCCAAATATGCTCTATAGTCGTTGGAACTTAATGCGCCAATATCAATACCAGGATCGGGTTGTGAAATAAATGCACTTGTTGGTGCAGGATTTTCAACATCTTCTGCACTGGCAAATTCTAATGTTTGACTGCTAGTTATCGGTATACTAGCCACCGTTTCCCCCGTAACTGTGGTTATATTAGAATCTGGTAAAACATTTTCCAGACCTTCTTGTTGAATTTCGATTAACTGCGATATGTTTGCCCTAACATAAGGCTCATGAGTTGGTACTCTGTAACAGATACTTTGCAGACTATTAGTTCTTACTACCCATTGATTTTCAGCAAAAAATGAATCTGCATTAAGATATTTAGGTATCAACTGCGGACTAGGTGGTTCTCCACCACCACCACTGTTTAAGCCAATTGTACTTCCACTGATACGCATGCCGCCAGCAGATGAAATACTCATTGCGCCCCCACTACTAATGCTAGTTCTGCTTCTTCCTTTAATAGCTGTTTGTCCGCCAAACAAACTAAGATTTTGTAAACTTACCACAGAGCACAATTGACTACCTTCAATTTGAACTGCTCCGCCGTTGAGTTTTAAAAACCTACTGGCATTAATCATAATGTCACGATCACTGTGCATTTGAATATTGCCTTGAGTTCTTATACTAAGATCTCTACTATTGTATATTAAAACATCACCTTGTGCAGTTAGTTCTACCCATGCCGTACCGGTGCTGTTGCTAATATAGATAAAACCTTCACTGTCATTCATTAAAAGCTGATGACCTGCGGCTGTTTTAAGTCTTACCAAATTATTCTTACCATACAAGTCGCCGTCGTCTAATAGAAAACTATGACCGGGTACTCTTCCAGTCACTTGAAAATTTCTTGGATTAAACTGTCCTGTTTCGATTTGCTGTTTTAAATTAGGAACATTTTTTGTATCTTGTGAAGGGAATGGTCTGCCGGGAGTATTAATACCAAATACTGTGCTAACTGGATCTCTTTGTATACTACTGGTAATTGCACCCCGAGTAATGTCTTTATCTAGCCCTGCTAGTATTAATTGCAGCGCAGAAGTAGGATTTATTGGCCGTAAATTTTTAATCCAATCTGCTTTGGCAGTTTTTGGATCTAAGTCGTTAAAATCTCCCACAGGATATGGTACACCAGGAACCAAACCACTCTGTAGACTAGCACCAAAGCCTGTGGCTAAACTAGTGGGATCAATATTTTCCCAGCTTGTACTAGGAGCAGCAGCAGGTATAGAATATTTGCTAAGATTGTTGCTTATACAGGCAAACCAAACTCCTATACTGCCTCTGCCAGGAGGAAAACAACAGAGCACTTGATTGCCGGGGTCCGGCGGGGTCATAAAAAACCCATAACTCTGTTTTGCTATTTCATAGCTATTAGTTTGATTTACATCGTTATATCCGGGGGTTGAACCCAGAAAAGGACTGGCATAGCTGACCTGTAACCATCCATTTTCATCATCAGGATCGCCGCCGAACACAGGGATATAAACTTTAATAGCGCCATTTCTCGATCCTGTGACAATCTGTTTAATTTCACCTACATAGATTCCTGGTTGTCCGTCAATATCACCTAGTTCTGGTTTCGCCCAAACACTTTGTTTGAAGCTGCCAAAAGATCGTCCTTGGTTAGCCATTTAATTGTTAGAATCCTATTTCCGTTATATCGCTGACATCAAAACTGCCAAAGTCTAAGCCACCGAGGTCCCAATCAGAAAAATCAGTGACTGCGCTTAAATCTATACCTTCACCTATACTTAAATCTACTCCGCCTAACTCACCACCAAAACTTGGATCAAAAACACTTTCTGCGCCGGCGCCCACACTACCTGAGCCCAGGCCAGACAGTGTGCCGCCATATGTAGGATCAAATACATTTTCATCTGCGGCTGTGAGTCCTCGGGGAATACCTAATGCATCTTTAATTTCTCTGGTAGCACCTGAGAATACATCTGATATACCTTTTACTGCTGTATTTACAGCGGCGTTCACTAGCTGATTTGTAACCTGACCCACTATTTGACCTACCAGACCCTGTACCAGTCCCCCTATCCCGCTTGCACCCGAAACAGCAGCTGGGTTTACAACTCCGGTACTGGCAAGTTGATTTACTAATATCAAAGGTCCAACAAATCTTGCGGGCGGCAGTCTTGTAAGCTGTCCAAGACCTTGACTTATCAATCTGTCATTGCGAGACTGTATATTGAGTGCGGTGTTTCTGTCTCTTTCTTCAAATGGTATTCTAACAATATCTAATACTTGTTCAAATTTACCTTGTCTAAATTCATTATTAATTGTAATTATTTTATAAACACCATTAAAAGCACTGTATTGATATTTTCCTAAACCCGGAATAGCCAATCCTGTATTGTCGTTATAATCTATAGGACTTTGAATATTAAGATATACATATAATTCACCGCTGTCAAACACAAGACTTTGATTATTATTAGATACAAACATACTGTTTGACGGATTAAGATTTTGATTTAAAAATAAATCATCTTGTTTTATAAAATGTGGATCTCCTACAATACGCAGTTGGACGTTAATCATGTCTCCCCTACTATTTAAGGTGAGGTCACGAGTTGTGTCGGCAGCCCTGACTGCCCGAACTTGATCGGGACCTGTTCTTACAGATGTAGTTTGATCACTGGATATATAATTCAGTGCAAAAGGCTGCGTAGCACTTACTGGTACTAGAATGCTGCCGTTTACATTCTGCTGATTGGCGCTGGCTGCAGGTCCTGTTTCTGTGGCCCTAACTTTATTAGGGTCTGATGTTAGTTGCAGATAAAATAGCATGTCAAAATCTATTTTTAAATCAATTACATCTCTATTCTGTCCAGTAAACATGTAATCATATTTTTTAACATAACCAGCAGCTCTGCCCAAAGGTGCATAAGGATTTTTTACACTAACAGTCCAGGGTTTGACATAATAAGTAACAAATAATTGATATTTTCTAGTCAGTGGATCATAGTTGCCAATTTGTATACTTGGAACAATTCTATACCATCTAAGACTTTCTCCATACTTTAACCTAAATTGAGATATATTGGTATTAGATGCCAATGGATCTATCAGTTGTTTTGTGATATAAGTGCTATTTCTAACCGCATAATCTATTACAGACAAAATGCTAGTTCCTGGTTTAATTGTATAAACTCCGCCATTGAAATCTATGGCTCCGACAGCAATACCTGCCGCGGCTTTAGCATTATTAGCGGCAGAACTTCTAGTGGCACTGTTATCGATATTGTTAGGGCCCGCAGTGGCATTAGGTACAACAAGATTTGATTCTCCTATTTCTTTATCAAAAACCACTCTATAGATATTAGGAAATCTCACGGCTTGAGTATTTTGAGCAAGTGATAACAAATATGAATTTATGCCGTCACATAGTCCTTGACCTGCATATTCAATACTAGATCTGGCTGCGATGCCTCTGGTTCTTTCTAACGCTTCTTGAGTTGCAAAGTTGTTAAATTCAGGGTCGTTTTGTAAAGCAATCGCTTCTTCTCTTTCTTTTCTTGCTGCATTTATTGCAGCAACAGTATTTGGATCTGCAGAACTTGTTGTACCTAACAAACTTTGAACATCTTTGGCCTGCACTTTTATCATTGCCGGCGTTTTAATTATTGTTTCTTCGAACGCTGCATGATTGTAAGGAGCAGCAGTGACTCTGTATTCTGCTCCCCTAGATGTTAAATTTGTGTTCATCGAAACCAATTTCATTGGTATATATTTTGTTTGGTTGGGAGCTGTTATCATCATTCCGCTTCTATAGCCAGTGAATTCTATCATTAATAGATAAGGCTGTTGTAAGTAGTTTACGCCACCTACACTGGCTACGGCATCTTGAAGTCTGTTTAATAGGGTAAACCCATTAGTTTCTATTACAGTAAAGCTTATTTCAATAGCATTAGAATTTCTATTATAATTTTTTACATTTACAGTTGTTAAAATTTTAAGATCTTCAATATAGAAATCTTCTAAAAAATGCACATTTCTTGCAAAAGTGGCTGAATTTTTTCCTCCGGATGCCACAAGACAATTCATTGGCACAAATTTCGACTGTGGATTTGTTACTAAATTTCTAAAATCTTGCACACTTAGAATATGCCAACTTAAATTATAGGTATAATTTTCATATTCAAATAATGGATTATCAAATGTTTGTTGGAATATCTGCGTTTGATTAGGTTGAGAAGTAAAAACAGGATTCGGCCCAAAAGCAGAACCTTCTTGTGCTGCCAACTGTGCTGCTTGAGCATCATCGGCTGCTTGTATAGCTTCATCTCCCACAGTGGAAGTAACTGCCGCAGCAGTAAAGGCTGACCCTTCCTGCTGTGCTAGTTCAGCAGATTGTGCATCTTGAATTGCCTGGGTTTCAGTATCAAATGTTTCTTCATCTAAGGTTGCCATTTTAGATACCTATTGCCGCGGTGATAGTCTGTTTTTTAGGTAAAAATATTTTTACTCCAGGACGCATGTCAAATACTGGGTCTTGTATAATATTGGGATTACGCACAGCAAACACCCACCACAGTGCTGCATCACCATAAAGATCGTGTGCTAACAGATCAGGTCTGAATTGATAAGTTCTATTGACAGTAAAAAACTGATCATCTTTGAGCTTAGGGATATTGGGTAAATTTATTAAATCTAAAAAATTACCATAAAAGTCAGTCTTACCATAAGGACTATTTTTGTCGTATACAGGTCTTGTTGTACTAGTATCTGCAGTAAAAGTTGCCATTAAATAAATCCATTTCCTAATAGTGCGCCTGTAGTAAATTTTTCAAGTGTAAAGTTATTTTGAATATTATTTTTACTGTAAATTGGCTGAAGAACTACAGACAGTGAGCTAGTAGTGGGCAATCTTTGTGGCACAGCCACTCCTGATACATTAAATGCAGCGCCTGCAATGTTAAGTGCTGACAAATCTAATCCCACAGGTACAGATATGTAATCTACTCCATCAGGCATTGTATGATTAAAACTTTGTACCACACAAGGTACTCTTGGAAAATAAGCTTGGCCGTATCCATCTAAATAAACAACCGGAGGAGGTGTGCCAGCTATTGGACTTTGCCCAAAAAACATTTTAGTACAACTTCTAAAAAAGTGTATAGCAGCCATTAGATATTGGCCTTCTTGAATATTCTGCACTGTAAATTCTGCACTGATTGTAATGCTACCAACTTCACTGCCTTCATAAAAATAACTGTTATAATTTGAATGTGTTACTGTAGTTGGATTCCATCTTGCTTGGTGTGATACAATAATTTGGGGAGTATAGGGAAAAACTACACCGTTGGTCTGAGCTAATGGGCCAGTGAGCGGATTGGTAGCACTGTAAAAAAAATTTGCAGTGGCAGGTGCCATACTGATTCGTACACGCCAATCTTGTTCTGGCGGTATAGCAGTTCCGCTTGAACTGAGAAAATTTAAGTTAAATATACTGCCGACTGCACCGGCGGCCGGAGCTACAGCTCCTGGTGAAATACCAGCAGCAGCTAATCTAGCAGAACTAGGATCTGTAACAGAAACGCTGGCGGGACTGGTAGGCCCAGCATTAAGTCTACTGGGATCAGAATTAGTCTGATTGACGCCGTCGGATTGTGTAAGATTTGCCATATTTGTTTTTTTAATATTTATGCATAAAAATATGGTAGTTTTAAACGGTTGACAATTAACAGTTATTAATGTTAGTATACATTAACTTAGGAACGATATGAAAACAAACTATTTAAATAATAGAGACATTCTTAAAGAAATACACA
>SXGQ01245378.1_pt1 | contig 56431 bp, 56 predicted proteins | sample 3178371 | NCBI WGS metagenome assembly SXGQ01 (sample SAMN11356859, study PRJNA531348) | freshwater metagenome | isolation source: freshwater sample F1-20 | place: China: Fuxian Lake, Yuxi | collected 2017-12-25
AATGTACGCCTCTTTTCGCGATCGCCAAGGAGGTTTGCTTTCACCTGGTGAGCTTTTGGCGTCACTACAGCCGTCAACAATGTCGGCAACTCGGTCACCAAATTTTGATCGAATGCGATCGCTCATCTCTTCACCCGAGATTTTTTCGGCGTCTTCAACAGCATCGTGGAGCAAGCCAGCAATCGCAAGGTCTTCGCCGCCGCCGCTCTCGAGCACCAGACCAGCGACGGAGAGGAGATGCGAGACATAAGGGATCGTAGTGTCTTTGCGGATTTGCGAACGATGAACATCGTGGGCGAACTGAAGTGCACTAACGAAGCGATCAGTGAGGAAGGATTCTTGTAGCGAAGAAGTCATAAGAACGTTCTAGCCGAAAAAACGTTGAGCGGGCGATTGTTGGATTAAAGCAAGGCCTTGGGCCACTGAACTCCCAGTTGTGCAAGAGTGAGGTCACCTTTGCTGTAGTTGCAACCAGAACATGACGTCACCAGATTCTCCATATCGGTCAGTCCGCCATGACTACGGGGAACAATGTGGTCCGGAGCAGCCATGCTCCAGAGAAATTTGGCATAGTCAACATTTTTGATAGCGCCGTTTTTACCGGATCCTTTTAACGAACCGTTGACGAGACGGAGACCTGGAGTTAGTTCGGGAAAGGCTTGGATTAACTGATGAATTCTGCTCCCCTTGAAACGAGTAAATACCGGCATGCCGCAATATCGACAGATGCAATCATCACGAAGGTAAACCTTCTTAGCGAGAGATTCTGAGACTTGCTTTGCGATCGGACCGTCAAAATCAGACTTCTCTAAGTCGGCCCACTTCTTGCCCCTTAGTTTGGAATTAGTTATTCCGAGATTCCATAAATGGATCAGTTTGTCACCGTCCACAGACTTCCATTTTTGTCGGGCTAGATCCTTGTTGCCATTTTCGAATGCGATAATCGCATCATTTGTGGCCAATGCGGCGCTAAATACGACCTCGAGATCGCCGGGTTCCCCATAGTGAAATTGAAAAAATTCAACGGGCGAATTGAAGATGAAGCCATCCCCTTCAGCGATGGTTGTAACCGAGCCGAGATTTAACAATCCATCACGCATAGTTGATGCTAGAGATCTCGTTCAGTTTTGTGAGTTGATGATGGGCCTCAATTAAACGCACAGTTCCCGAATATGAACGCATCACCAAACTCTGTGTCGTTGCTCCACCAGCATGAAAACGCACACCCTTGAGCAACTCGCCATCAGTCACCCCAGTAGCGGCGAAGAAACAGTTATCGCCGCGCACCAAATCATCGGTTGTCAGAACTTGATCAAGGTCATAGCCGGCCTCAAGAGCAGCGATCCGCTCCTGCTCATTGCGGGGCCACAACTTGCCTTGAATTTCTCCGTTCATGCACTTCAATGCCGCAGCCGATGTCACTCCCTCAGGCGTTCCACCGATACCAAATAACACATCCACACCAGCATCAGGCCACGCCGTTGCAATCGCCCCGAAAATGTCTCCGTCACTAATCAACTTGATCCGCGCCCCAGTGGCACGCACTTCTTTGATGAGTTCATCGTGGCGCGGTCGGTCAAGAATCATCACCGTTAAGTCGCGCACGTTTTCACTCTTTGCCCGCGCAATCCACTTCAGATTGTCGGTGTACGAGGCATTGATGTCAATGCATCCCTTGACATCAGGCCCAACAGCAATCTTTTGCATATACATACATGGGCCCGGATCAAACATCGTGCCTTTTTCTGAAACCGCAATCACCGACAAGGCATTGCCACGTCCATATGCAGTCAACGTTGTGCCATCAATCGGGTCTACAGCGACATCAGTTTGAGGGCTCGTCCCATCGCCGACTGACTCACCGTTGAACAACATCGGGGCTTCATCTTTTTCACCCTCGCCGATGACGATCACACCACTCATCGGCACCGTCGCCAGCACGGTGCGCATGGCGTCGACGGCGGCCTTATCGACACCATTTTTGTCCCCACGACCAACCCAACGAGACGCTGCAAGTGCGGCCGACTCGGTGACTCGGACTAATTCCATTGCGAGGTTACGCGAAGGTTGCTCAGGCATGAATCCAACGGTACTCCCTCAGCCACGGTCAAGCCCCTACTCTCGGAGTATGAGCCCCATCACGAGACTCTCACCCGTAGATTGCCTCGCTGGTCGCGATATCACCGAACCCCGTCTTGGGCCTGATGGCTCGATGATCGGGGTAATTATCAGTGATCCTGAGGGTGCGTTTTTGCACGTTCTCACACTCCCCGAGAACCATGCTAAGCGGGTTTCAACTTTGGCGTTACGTTCCGGTCGCAGTCTTGGCGGCGGATGCTTTGATTGGCTCCCAGATTCGTCTGGGGTGGTGGCTGTGGCCAAGTCAGGTGCCTTATGGCTCATCCCGCTACACGGCGAGCCACGCCTTTTGCTGACACCCACACCCGAGCAATCGTTGTTCGCTCCAATCGTGTCACCTCTTGGCAACGAGGTGGCGTATGTGGTCAATCAAGCCGAGATCCACACCGTGGAGATTTCTACTGGTGCGACCAAGCGAATAGATCGTGGGGTCCATAATTTCGTCAATGATCCTGTGTGGTGGAATGAGCAATGGGTGTGGCAGGCATGGAGTGTGCCACATATGGCATGGGATGAAAGCTCGCTCGTGTCCGCCGAAGGGGTGATCGTCGGGGCAAAAAATGTTCAACATCAACAACCCATGACTGATCTTTCATGTACACATCTTGGTTGGCTTGATGATCGCTCGGGATGGCTGAACGTTGTCACGCACGAGAGCGAACGAATTGCCGAAGACTTTGAACATGGTGGCCCAACGTGGAGTGAGCGCCAACGAAGTTGGTGCTTTGACTCAACGGGTGAACGCATCGCCTTCGTACGAAATGAAGGTGGCTTCGCAAGGCTGTGTGTTGTGCATAGAGCAACTGGGGTAGTGAGCGAAAAAGCCAAGGCAATTCATGGTCAGTTGTCGTGGGTCGGCGAAAATCTCGTAGCTATTCGCACGGGCGGAAAAACACCTACACAAGTTGTTGTCTACGACACTTCTCAAGACATTTGGAGGCGAAAAACTCTGTTGATCGGTCCATCTTTTGATTGGGAGGATCATCCTTCGCTCGTCGAGCCGTCTCTGCTTGAAGTGACTGCTCGTGATGGAGTCACCTTGCATGCTCGTCTGTATTGTGCGCCACAACCCACAGGTCGTCTGGTGTGCATGATTCACGGTGGTCCGACGGATCAATGGCCCGTCAGTTTTATGCCGCGTGTGAATTATTGGATTGATCGCGGTTATGACGCCTTGGTGCCCGACCATCGTGGAAGCACAGGGCATGGACGCGCATTCACCCAAGCGTTGCGCGGTCGCTGGGGCGAACTTGATGGCGACGATGTGTGCGACATTCTGCGTTCATTGCAGAAACCCAAAAATATGGTTGCCGTACTTGGGTCATCTGCTGGTGGGCTGACGGCTCTTGCGGTCGCTGCTCGTGAGAGCGATCTTGTTGGCTGTGTCAGAGTTTGTTTCCCAGTGTGTGATATCGCTGCGCTGGATGCTTTAACGCATCGATACGAGGCCCATTACAACCGCAGTTTGGTGGGCGATGAGCGGCAAACAGTTCACCTCTCGGCGCAACGATCACCAATCAATCAAGCGCTTACGCTCGCCCAGGTCCCGATCTTGATCATTCACGGTGATTGCGACCCAGTTGTTCCCATTGATCAAAGTCGAGCACTGGTTGCGGCGGTCACTGCAGTGGGGGGAGACATTGAACTGGTTGAATTCATCGGTGAAGGACATGGGTTCCGTAATCCCGAGAACAACCATGACGAGTATCAACGTACTGCAGCCTTTCTTGAGAAGTATCTGTCGTGATTGAGAGATAGCGTCTTCTGTGTGACCGACTGGAATCCTCTTGACCCCGATTATGAAAATGTGTTTTACGATCTTTCGTCGTGGTCAATTGATCATCAATCCGAGATGACAGCGGCTTTAGCGCAGGCGGATATTCCCCATGCTTGGGTTGAATCCGAACTTGTGGTTCCAGCGGAGTTTGAAGACAAACTTGACACAATCTTTGATCGCCTTGAAAGAGAACTCGGCATTGGTTCAACCGCTGTCGTAGGTGGCGTGGCTGAAGAGGACGACGTCACCGAATACGAACTTGACGAATATACAGTTGCTGAGCGGCGTGATCTGACGGAGATGTTGATCACAGCACGTATCACCCATCGCTGGTTGGACTCAACCTTGATTGTTCCGACTCCTGCTGAGGAACTTGTGGACGGTCTACTTGATGAACTTGAGGGCAACGATGTGATTTTTGACGATATTGACATGGTCTCCGAATCAGACGAGTGATCGTTCGTGTTGCTCGCTGAAATTGAAATTTGGCATACTCGTCCGCTGACTCCGACCCGTCGCGTTTCTCTTGGGCATTTAGTACTTCCATGTGATCCCACACCCGGTTTCGGTGGTCTGCTGTTAGGTGCCGTCGTCGCTCGCCACGTTGTCGACATTGATGAGGAATTGGTCGCTGACACACATCGTTTGATTACGCAAATTCAGCGTGGTGAACATATCGCTCAACCTCGTTTGCGTCACCGTTTCCAAGTTGACCGTCACGGCATGGCGCGCAGTCTGCATCGTCTCGTCGGTGAAGGCGATGATTTCAACTTTGAGTTTGATTCGCAAGGAAGTCCGATGCATCAGGTTCTCGGTGCGATCTACGCCCTAGAGCGTTTGGATGTCCCAACCCGAAAATCTCTTGCCCCGATTTTGGGCAAGGCGATGAATTGGCGCGGGCCTTTGGGCACCGACTTTGTTGCGTACCTCGTGGGATCCAAGCCCACATCGTTGATGTCCATCGGCGATCCACGGGCATGGGCCCTTGAAATTCTCGGCTTCCCACCAGGAACAATCAAACCATCGTCAAGTGAAGTGAAGTCAAAATATCGTGCACGCTTGCGTGAGGCCCATCCTGATCATGGTGGTGATGAGGTCAAGGCGGGAACATCAATTGGTGATCTTGGAGAAGCGCGCAAGATTTTATTGCGTTGACATTCCAATCAGGACTAGATCTCTGGTTGATCAAACCCAGCGTGATCCTCAGGATTGAGTTCTTCAAGTTCGCGATGAGCAGTTTCCGGATACGTCAGTAAGACGATCAGTGCGACGATGACTGGGCCGATGACGAGCGCCAACATGATCGGTCCGTAGTGTGTCCCGCCGTCAACAAGCCACCCTGTCAACAACAGCGAGAGGCTTCCACCGATCAGCGCACTAGCAAGAATCAGAAATGCTGCGCGACCGCGATTACCCGTGGGGAAAAGTTCAGTTCGATATACGGCTAACGGTGGATACGCCGTGGCGGCAATAATCCCACCGAAAATGGCGGCAGCCCACATCCATCCACCTGAGGCCCAAAAAGATAGAGCAATCAGCAGTCCACCGATTGGAGCACAGATGGCAGCCAAGAGCCGTCGCCCGCGTCGGTCAGCGATACGCGCTCCGATGATCAGACCAATGACCGCAGGGGTCGCTGTTGATAGGGAGAAAACAGCCACCATACCTGCGGAGAAATCACGTTCATCTTTCAGGTATGAGTTCTGGAAAAATGAAGCGGGGGAGAGCAACATATTGCCGAAGAATGCCACAGCCATCTGAATCGCCAGTCGTTTGCGACGCAACGGGGGAATCGCAACAGCCTGGGTATCGCGTTGATGGAACTCAAAGCGTCGCGTTTCAGGGAGACGACGAGTGAGATCAAAAGCCACTGCCAGCCACACCAATGTGATCACATAAATCAGTCGCCAACCATCATCGCCAAGATCGGCAAGCGGCAATGCCATAACCGCCACGCCCGCACCCATGCCATTGGCCATCGCCAAAATACTGATCGCATACGCCCGTGAACTGCGCGGCATTTCCTCGGTGGCAATCACCGCTATTAAAAGATCGAGTGCCAAACCCAGAGGTCGCCCCATTGTTTGCGTCGCTACGAGTAGTTGAAAGTTTGGTGCGATGGCACCGAGTGCGGCGATGATTGGTGCTGCCCAGGCCAGACAAATCACGACGCGCCTGCGCCCGATGCGGTCTGCAAGTAAGGCGGCTGGCAGTCCCAATACAATGCCGATACGAACGACGGTGCCGGCTATTCCGCGACCCCAATCGCCGACACCGAGATCATCTCCTGCGAAGGCCACAGTCTGCGTGAAAAGAGTATTAACGAAGGCACTGAGGAGAGATGCCGCGGCGAGGAGACCCAACACATGAATTTGCCTCGGGGTCAGGCGATCTGGTGCTGCCCACTTCGGTTGCTGCTGCGGTTCGGGTCCAAGTTTTCGACCCCTGATGGAACGATGCATCAATCGTCCAAAGAGCCAAGAGAACCACGGGATCAGAACTTGATAGTCGGTCGTCTCAGTCAGAGTTGGCGGATTGGCGCTGACACTGACAACGCGTCGATAGGTAGTGAATGGTCCCGCAGACTGTTCAAAAACCGCTATTTGATGAGATTCTTTGAGTGATTGATCGGATATTTCGGATTCAAGCACGAGATCAGAGCGGGGTGTGAGGAGCCATTGACGCACATCATCGCTATCGGGCCAAGACCGCACCAGATTTTTCACCCCGTGACCCACAGCGCCGATGCTACTTGGCGACCTATATTTGGTGTCTATGGACCGCATCGTTGTTCAGCGCAGTGGTCCGTTGGCGGGCGAGGTTCAAGTACCTGGGGCGAAAAACTCGGTACTCAAGTTGATGGTCGCCTCGCTCTATTGCGCGGGAACGCACGAATTCACCAATGTGCCAGCCATTTCCGATGTGCAAACGATGGGCAAGTTGCTGGAATCTTTGGGGCTCACCGTCGAACATGGCATTGGCGAATCTAGTGTCCTGCGCTTGACCAATTCGGGGACCATCACAACTGTTGCGCCCCCCGAATTAGTGACCAGCATTCGTGCCTCAATCAATCTTCTCGGACCATTATTGGCTTGTCGTGGTCGGGTGCGACTGGACATGCCCGGAGGTGACGATTTTGGCTCGCGTCCGATTGACATGCATGTGGCTGGTCTCACGGCTATGGGAGTTCGTTTCGATATCAATGACAACGCCCTGTCGGCGGAGGTTGATCACTTAATCGGTGCGCAGATCACTCTTGATTTTCCGTCTGTCGGAGCCACAGAAAACTTATTGACAGCAGCGGTTCATGCCGATGGCACGACGACTATCTCCAACGCAGCGCGTGAACCAGAGGTCGCTGATCTATGTGATCTGCTTGTTGAGATGGGTGCCAAGATCACCGGCATTGGTTCTGCTTGCTTGACGATCGAGGGAGTTCCACGCGGTGCATTGCATCCCGTCACGCATGCCGTGATTCCCGATCGAATTCAAGCAGCGACATATCTTGCGGCAACGGCGGTCGCTGGTGGCGATGTGATTGTGCGTGGCGCACAACCTCAAGATATGCACGTTCTGCTTAGTCGGATGAATGACATGGGTCTCGAGATCACCGCAGTTCCGGGTGGCGTGCGCATTGTTTCGCAAGGTCGGATGCGCGCAGTGGATATTCAGACTCTGCCGTATCCCGGTTTGGCGACGGATTACAAACCCTTATTGGTGACGATGTTGGCGGTGGCCGAGGGTATGGGCGTGGTCACTGAAAACTTGTATCCGGGACGTTTTCGTTATGTCGAAGAATTGTCCAAGTTGGGTGCTGATATTCGCACGGATGGACATCACGCCATTGTCAGGGGTGTTGAGAGCCTGCGCGGAGCAGGCGTTGTGGCCCCCGATATTCGAGCGGGCGCAGCCTTAGTGGTCGCGGGTCTAGCGGCCCGGGGTCGAACAGTGATTTCTGGAATTGAACATATTGATCGCGGGTATGACGATTTAGTGGGAAGACTTGTCGGACTCGGTGCCCTGATTGAGCGCGTCGATATCCCCGTGACGCAAGGAAAATGAGCGATCAAGGCGTTTCTTGACGAGAACAATCAAGGCCACAATGACCAGTATGGGTCCAGCCACGAGGAGGATTTCATCCCATCCACCTTGGTGAGCAAGTAGTGCCATAGTGCTAGTCGTCATACAAAAGCCTTCGTGAAGTGCGCCTCATAACCGAGGTTCTCGGTTCTCTTCACTCTACGATCATAAGTATCCGATTTTTGAGAACAACTCAGGTACAGCCGTGACAACTACAATGCGCGAACAGGTCGAAGAGACCATTGAGGTCATCCGCCCCGCGCTTCAAGCGGACGGCGGCGATATTGAATTGAAAGAGGTCGACGAGGTCACGGGCATTGTCACGGTCACCTTGATTGGGGCATGTGGAACCTGCCCCGCATCGACCCAAACCTTGAAGCAGGGTATTGAGCGCATCATGCGGGATCGCGTTGATGGTGTCACCGAAGTTGTGAATGTATGAGTCGTCGCGAGAGAAATCCCGACACTCTTTTTGCGGCCGCACTTGATGGCGATCGCAGTGCTTTGGCGCGTTTGCTGTCCATGATTGAGCAAGGCGGCGATGATGCGCGAACTGTGGGACGTCTGTCGTACCCACTGGGTGGGCGTAGTTACACGGTCGGACTGACCGGTGCGCCTGGAGCGGGCAAGAGCACGCTGACCTCATCCATGATTAGTCACCTGCGCAAGATGGATCTTGAAGTAGCGGTATTAGCGATTGACCCTTCGTCGCCGTTTACTGGTGGAGCGATTTTGGGAGATCGCGTGCGGATGCAAGATCACGCCACTGATCGTGGAGTATTCATTCGCTCAATGGCCACCCGTGGGCATTTGGGTGGCTTGTCTTTAGCAGCACCTGAAGCGATTCGTCTGCTTGATGCCATCGGTCGTTTGTGGGTTCTCGTCGAAACAGTGGGCGTCGGCCAAGTGGAAGTTGAAATTGCCGGCAAGGCCGACACGACAGTGGTGGTTGTGAATCCCGGTTGGGGAGATGCGGTGCAGGCGAATAAGGCTGGGCTGATGGAGATTGCTGACATCTTCGTGATCAACAAGGCCGATCGAAAAGGTGTGGATGAAACTCGTCGCGATCTTGAACAGATGCTCGATCTTTCCGATCTTCCACATGAGGCTTGGCGCCCGCCGATCATCCCGACTATTGGTTCAACAGGTGAGGGTGTTCCCGCGTTGTGGGATGTTGTGGCGCAGCATCGTGAGCACATCACTGCTAACGGCGAATTAGATCGACGCCGTCAGTTCCGTTTGCGTGAAGAGTTGCGTGAGATTGTGGCGCGTCGTTTAGAGCAACGTGCCCGCGAAGTGTGTACGGGTGAACGCTGGGATGCGCTTCAAGATGGCGTGATTGCGCGCAGCATGGATCCGTGGAGTGCTGCCGATGAGATGTTGAAGGTTGTCGGCGCCTAACTCAAGGTTGTGGCGGTACGGTGGATGCGATGGAAGATCTCGTATTACTTGAGCGGCGTTCCGATGGTGTTGCCATCGTGACCTTAAATAATCCCAAGGTCAATGCTCTGAGCCAGGCTGTCCTTGCTCGCTTGCGCGAAATTGCTCTTGACTTGACGGCGAATCCACCCGGCGCCGTGGTGATTACTGGTGGCGAACGTATTTTCGCCGCTGGAGCCGATATCAGCGAATTTGCTGGGGCCAATAAAGCCGACCAAATTGGACTTGGTTTTCATAGCGCGCTTGATGCTGTGGCTGCGATTCCCCGTTTCGTCATTGCTGCAGTGAGCGGATATGCCCTCGGTGGGGGATGCGAACTCTCACTGGCTTGCGACTATCGCATTGCTGGAGAAAAAGCAGTCTTTGGTCAACCGGAAGTTCTTCTCGGAATCATCCCAGGTGGTGGTGGGACTCAACGTTTGCCGCGTCTCGTGGGTTCAAGCCGTGCCAAAGAAATTGTGATCACTGGTCGTCAGGTGAAGTCCGACGAAGCCCTACGAATTGGACTTGTTGACGAAGTGGTACCCAACGAGCAACTTCATGAGCGCGCTTTGAGTCTGGCCAGCGAAGTTGCCAAAGGTGCGCTTCACGCCCACGCGCTGATGAAGCGCGCCATTGATGAGGGTCTCTCATCCACTCTTGCCGACGGTCTACTTCTCGAGCGTCGTTTATTTACTCAGGTTTTTCACACTGATGACAGCCAGGTCGGTGTCCAAAGTTTTCTTGAGCATGGTCCAGGAAAAGCAAACTTCAGTGGTCAATAATGACGCTCACTTTCGAACTCGCCTAGCCTCAACTCCGTGGCTGAGATGACTCCGTGGTGGCGTGACCCGACATTGCGTCCCGCCATCGTGGCCTGCCTGACACTCAGCGCGGCTGTTGGTGTCTTTGGCGTTTCCTTCGGCGTTGGTTCGGTTGCTGCAGGTTTGACAGTTCTGCAAACATGCGCGCTGTCGTTGCTTGTCTTTACGGGTGCCTCACAATTTTCGGCGGTGAGTGTGATCGGCGCTGGCGGATCTATCGGCTCGGCGCTCGGCGGAGCACTACTTCTTGCTGCGCGTAATGGTGTGTATGGTTTGGCAATGTCGCGCCGACTTGATGGCAGCCTTGGACGTAAATTTCTCGCCGCCCAATTGACGATTGATGAGACAACAGCAATGGCCGTCGCTCAGCCAACACGACGCGCCCAACAAGTTGCATTCTGGGTTACTGGTGTGGCGCTGTACGCATGTTGGAATCTTGGCACCTTGATTGGGGCGTTGGCAGGAAGCGCTATTGATCCAAAAACATTTGGTCTTGATGTGGCTTTCCCTGCAGGCTTCGTGGCGATGGTGTGGCCATTGTTCAGCGATCAACGCGCTCGCCTAGCAGCCTTGATCGGTGGAGCGGTGTGTTTGTTGACGGTTCCCTTCACGCCCATTGGTGTGCCGATTCTGTTGTCAGTCTTGGGAGTTCTCGTGGGCCTTCAGCGACCAGCGAATGCGCCGAATAGCGAGGCCACCCAATGACGTGGACGCTGATCATTCTGTTGGCCGTAGGTGCCTACCTCTTCAAGGTCACGGGATTGATCATTCTCGGTGGGCGTTCCCTGCCCCCAGTTTTTGAACGTTGTCTCGGGTTGATTCCGGCGGCGATTATCACTGCTTTGGTGATGAAGGACACTTTCACTGTGGGCCAACATATCACCCTTGACGCTCGCGCACTCGGCATTGCCGTTGCAGTAATTGCCGCATGGAAGCGTGCTCCGCTGATTGTGGTGATCGTTCTCGGTGCAGTAGTGACTGCACTCGTGCGTCAATTATAAATCCGCCACGAAATTATTTTGGTGAGGCCTCAACAAGAGTTTTGAGTTTCTTCAGATTGCGACGCCAGATTGCTTTGAGAACTATTCCGCCGCCGATGACTTCACCGATGGGACCACCTAACCACCAAGGAAAAGTCAATTTTTCACTCCACGTGAATTGTGTGCGATTTCCACCGTCAAGTGGCGACAATGTGAAAACTCCCGTGCCAGTCACGATGCCACTGTGCCTGACGCCCATTGCCTCGTTCGGTATCCATTGCGTGATTTCCATTTTGTCAGTCAGCTTGATCGGACCAACTTTGGTGTCACAGTCAAAGCTTGTTCCGACACCTCGTGTTTGATCGCTGTGAAAACGAATTGCTACAGCGTCAGCCATCCAATCGATGTGGCGTTCAACGGGCTCAACGATTTCCCACACGCGAGCAGGAGAGGCATTGAGTGCAATAGATACTGTGATGCGACTCATGCGATTAGTTTCACCTAGATTCGGCGTTCGCGCCTACACGGCGCAGTTCTGCTGCAGCCTGCTCGGGTGGCACGATGTTGATCATCACGCCAGTACCGCGTTCAAAACCAGCGACCGTGGTGAGTTTTGCGAAGAGATGAATATGCCAGTGGAAGGGACCGTCATGTTGATGAGGCGCGGTGTGGAACACCAAGTTGAAGGCAACGTCGGCGAAGAGGCCGTTGAGATGCTTCAGCGAATCGCGTATCGCCCGTCCGACGCCAGCCAATGGTTCATCACCGGAATCAGGTAAGTGAGCGTGGTGATGGCGCGGAATGATTAAAATTTCGTATGGGGCACCGCTCCACCACGGGCAGATGGCGATGGCATCATCGGTCGCAAAAATAACTCGTTCACCAGTGACTAGTTCTGCTTCAACGGTGGCGCACAAGATGCACCCACCTTCAAATCGCACGAATGCTCGTTCTTCGTCAAGAATTTCACCTGGGACGAAAGGCAGACCGAGTAGTTGTCCGTGGGGGTGAGCCAACGAAGCACCAGCCTCACGTCCGTGATTGACGATGGCTTGCGAATAGCGAATATTGTCCGTTGAAGCGTGATCGAGTAAGCGCTTTTTCAGGGTGAGCATTAAATCTGCACAGGTCGCGTCTGAGAACGATTCAATGCCGCGACTGTGGCTTGGTGTGAAAACGAAAACTTCGTGAGTTCCACTTGCTTGCGCCATGACATGTACGGGACCTAAGTTGCGTACTGCTAAAGACTCTTGACCATCAAAGGCAGGATAAAGATTGGGGAGCACGCGCATTCGCCAATCATCTTCATCACCTGTCGAATCAATCGGGGGGAGAGCAATTTCATCGCTGCCCGGACAAAACGGACATGGTCGCGAGGGACCAGATTCGACAGTGGGTGTGCGGGTAGCGAAATCGGTGGGGCGCATGGCCCTTTCGGCGACGATGGTGACCCATCGGCCGGTTAGTGGATTCAGACGAAGTTGACTCACGGTGCTTTCAGGATACGAGATAGTGAGGGTTTTTGTTGATCATTGTGAATACACCGAGACATGTGTCTCAGATTGTTCGGTAAAAGGTTCCTGACTCATATTCGCCCAACGGTGTTTGAGTCGCAGTCCACACTGCAGAGCCATCTGATCAAGTTCGTCGGGGTATGAGTAGCGAATGCTCCAAGGTCTCAGGCGGACACCTCCAGATTCGGTGAATTCAACAAATTGACCATCCACATGCTGGGTACTTGGATCATGGATATCGACCGAGAGAACAACTCGATCCGAACGCATCGAGCGGACTCCTACGGTGCTACCAGCGGGTCGCTGCGGGTCGGGAACGATGGCTTCGACGACGAATGAACCACCGTCACACAGGCGCTCGGCCACAGCCTGAAAAAGTTGCTGTTGGCGCTCCGCTGTCTGCAGGCTGAAAATGGTGTTATAGGCAATGAAAATCAGCGCGTAGCGTGCTTCCCCAAGTCCCTCGACCATGTCTCCCTGGATCGCTGTGAGGTGAAGGTTTCGCTCGAGAGATTTGCGTTGTAGGCGCTCGAGCATCAAGGCACTGGAGTCAATGCCAGTGACCTCAACCCCTGTGGCGGCCAGCGCCAAGGCCAAGCGTCCCGTGCCAACACCTAATTCCAAAAATGGACCCTCCCCACCCAACTCTCTGACAGTGGTGACAGTCGCCTGAATATCGCTGACATCGTCGTACCAGTCGTCGTAGACATCGGCAAAAGAGTCCCCATAAGTTGAATCCTCGTAGCCCTTCACGCAGGTAACGGTACTCTGAGGGGATGTCTTTGGACCTTGTCTACCTTGATCATGCGGCAACCACGCCAATGCGACCTGAGGCAGTTCAGGCCATGCTCCCGTTTCTGACCGAGGTTTTCGCCAATCCTTCTGGCTCGCACCGTTTTGCCCGCCAGGCCCGCCAGTGCATTGACGAGGCCCGCGACGTGGTTGCCGATGTCATTGGGTGCAAGCCAGGCGAGATCATCTTCACTGGTTGCGGTACCGAAAGTGACAACTCGGCGATCACCGGAATCATTCGTCGTCGAGGTGGGGTGGCGGTGTGTTCAGCAGCCGAACATCACGCTGTCTTGAATTGTGTTGAACATGCTGGCGGGCGAGTCGTAGCCGTTGATAGCAATGGGGCAATCGATCTACGCGCATTGGAAGCAGTCCTTGATGCTGAAGTCTCAAGCGTCTCGGTGATGGCGGTCAACAACGAGATCGGGACAGTGACAGATCTTGTGGCGGTTTCGCGGTTAGTTCGCAAACTGGCACCCCGCGCTGTTTTACACACCGATGCAGTTCAAGCCGTGTGTTGGATTGACTTGCGCACTCTGTGGCCGCTTGTGGACACTATGGCACTTAGCGCACACAAATTCGGCGGACCCAAAGGCGTGGGTGTTTTGATTGTGCGCGAAGGCGTAACTTTTGAGCCGACTGTTCTTGGTGGTGGACAAGAACGCGATCGTCGCAGTGGAACGCATAATGTCGGCGGAATTGTGGCCACGGCCGAGGCGTTGCGACTGACTGATCTCGCACGCGAAGATGAGGTGCGACGCATCAACGTGTTGCGCACTGCGTTGATAGCGGGGATTTCGCGTATTGAGGGAGCGCAGCGGACTGTTTCATCGGATGTCAGTGTTCCTGGCATCGTTCATTTTTGTCTTCAGGGAATCGAGAGTGAATCTCTGCTCTATCTGCTCGATGAAGCCATGGTGTGTGCTTCTGCCGCCTCAGCCTGCGCCAGTGGGGCGATGGAGCCATCACATGTTTTGGCAGCCATGGGCGTCTCATCTGAACTCACTGCGGGAGCATTGCGCCTGAGCATGGGTCACACCACCACGCAATCTGATGTCACACGGGCAATTTCTGCGATCACCGATGCCACAGATCGAATCCGTAGTGTGCAAAATCGCCGTAGCCTGTGACCTATGAAAGTCTTAGTAGCCATGTCTGGAGGCGTTGATTCGTCGGTCGCCGCCGCATTGTTACTTGAGCAAGGTCACGAAGTCGTTGGTGTCACAATGCGCCTATGGGGCGGCGAGAGTGACACGGGCTGTTGCAGCGTGAGCGATGTGGATGATGCTCGTCGCGTCGCACAACAGATCGGCATTGATCATCTGGTTTTTAACTTCACCGAAGACTTTCAGCGTGCGGTCGTTGATCCCTATATCAATGACCATGCCATCGGTATTACTCCGAATCCCTGTATCGAATGCAATCGCCATCTCAAGTTCGATCGCTTACATGAGCGAGCGTTAATACTTGGTTTTGATGCAGTGGCGACTGGTCATCACGCGCGAGTTGTGTATGAAGATGATGTCTATCGCCTAGTTCGCGGACACGATATGGCCAAGGATCAAAGTTATGTGGTGCACATGCTTGATCAGCAGCAATTATCGCGCACTCTTTTCCCAGTTGGCGAAATGACCAAGACAGTTGTGCGCGAACACGCTGCACGCCTGAATATGCGCACAGCCTCAAAGCCAGACAGCCAAGATGTGTGTTTCATTACGACAGCAAAAGATCACGACGGCCGCAGTGGTCGGGTGAGTTTCATTGGTCGGCGTATTCCGCTGAATGAGGCCGTTGTCGTTAGTGAAACTGGCGTTGAATTAGGTTCTGTCGAATCTGTCGAATTAGTGACTCTTGGTCAACGACGTGGAGTCGCTGGCGGTGGTGGAACCAAGCGTTTCGTCGTTGACATTGATGTTCCGGGACGGCGAGTAGTCGTTGGACCAGAAAATCTTTTGCTGACTGATTGTGAATTAGTCAGTGGCGTGGTGTGGAGCGATCAACCACATACTGGGATGGCTCGTGTGCAGTGCAGTGCGCACGGTGAGTCTCGTTCGGCGATTCTTTCTCGTGATGAGAGTGGTCGAACTGTTGTCGCCTGGACAGAACCTCAACGACGGATATCGCCAGGACAAAGTGCGGTTTTCTACGACGCAGAAGATCGCTATGTTCTGGGTGGCGGACTTATCGTGCGTTCCGCAGTGTCAATGACGACTCACTGAAAACTCAAGCCGTAAGTTCTCGCACGGTGCGTGCCACACGGGTTGGAGATACGCGCATCGTTTGAACATGCAGGGCCTTGCCACCAGGATTTTTTCTCGTAGCGGCCAAAATAACCTTGTCAAAATCATGAAGTGCAATGGTGATACTTGGTCCGCGGCAGCCTCCGCTGAGATCTGCTGCTTCTGAATTCTCGCTATTGGTTTCGATCCCGATGTGAGCAATGCTTTGTTTCATAAACATCGCAGTTTCTGCCAGTGTAAATGAGTCGTGGATCACCACTCCCGCAGGTACACCAACGAGCCAACGTCGCGAGAAGCGATGAAAACGAGATGGCAAGATATAACTCAGTGCCGCCGCGAGGAGCGCGAAAACTGTTCCTGCAATCCAATTCTGATCATTGAAAAATGAGACTGCTGTGATCCCAGTGCCCATCCATAACGCCCACATCAGACATTGCACGGTGACCATATTGGTCGGGCAGCGAAGTAAAAACCTTCGCTCATCTCCATAAGCCGAGAGTTGTGCAAAAGCGTTCCCCACCTCGGCACTGAAAACAGTGGAGCAACATATCAAACTCAGCATGCCGCTCACTAAAGAACCAGGGCTCCAAGAATCCGTCTCAAGAATGGTGAAAAGAACGAGAACAAGGTTGCTGGGTGCCGCTAAACGCAGGCATGTCAGCGCAGTGCATGATGGTACCAGGATGCACAAAAAACAGACCGCCCACAGCGCCCACAATGCGATCCGCGTTGCCGTGCCAGCCAGGGTGGCGTAATCGGCAATGGCTTGATCAAGAAGGGGCACGGTGAGCCCGAGCGAGATGACGCTGACTCTCGCCGCCATCTGAAGACTCCGATTGAGATCCATCTTTGTCGTCAAAGTCATATCGTAAGCGTTGCCGATTGACCGACCATTTGTGTCATTAGAGAGCGCAAACCGAGAATTGGATAATTGTTGCGTGGGCGATGTCTCCCAATGATGGCGGGACATTTGCACCCTGTTAGGAAAGTGTTGTGGGAGGTGGTGAAACGGTGCAAACAAACTCGGTCAGTAAGCATTTGTTGGGCGGTGTCGCCACAGGCATCGGCAGCCTTCCGCATCGTGATGCGAAACAGGGCGCTGAATTTGCACTGCGGATGACACCTGACCTGCCGACGATCCCGACACTCACGCGTCGTTCGCCTAATGAGGGCATGATCGCCATGGCCGTAGCGGGGATCCGTGGCATCAAATTTGGTCAATACAATTCGTGCGTCATTGATCTCGACAAGATTGATCCCTTTGCCGATGTCATCACCGATTTTGATCACGATGCCTATGTTGGACTGCGGACATTCCTTGAGGTAGCCAATGGTCATTCGGGTCCAGTGAAGTGGCAGTTCACGGGGCCGGTGACGCTGGGTCTAGCCTTAGTGCGCATTGGGGTCCCCGCCAGTATCGCCTTTGATGTGGCCGTGCGGGCTGTGCGTACTCATGTCCAAAATATTCATGATTTTGTCGCCGCCGCTCTTCCTGACAGTCCGCAAGTCGTTTTCATTGATGAGCCTGATTTGGCAATGATGATGCACGAGTCGTTTCCGATCGCCCCTGATACGGCGGTCGACTTGATGTCAGGGGCATTAGCGATCATTGAGCGCGATGCCCTGATGGGACTGCACTGTTGTAGCGGTATTGATGGCACTCCGCTGTTGGCTGCGGGTCCAGCGATCTTGAGCGTTGAAGTGGGCAATCATGTCAAGAGTTACGCCGGACCGTTGGCGAAATATTTGGCAAATGGTGGCATCATTGCGTGGGGTGTTGTTCGCACGGATGCCCCGATTATGGGCTCAGCCGATCGTTCGTGGAAGCAATTGGCTGCTCTGTGGTGTGAACTCGTTCAGCAAGGTTGTGATGCTCAGAGATTGCGCCAGCAGTCGCTTGTCACGCCTGCCTGTGGATTGGTGAGTTTCAGCGAAGAGGTTGCTGAGCAGATTTACGCTCAGGTGCGCGATATCGGCGAAAGAGTACGAACACAGGCTCTTGCCACACGTCTGAACATTGGTGCCTAGACCCTTGTTTCACCCCCGATCTAGAATGGCTATGTGGGCGACCAACTACATCCAAGATCGCAGGCGTTGTGAAAGAAGATGCCATTCAACGCCATAGCGAATTGGTGACACTGATCGCTTATCACCGTCAGCGCTATTACCAAGACGCTGTACCGGAAATCAGTGATGCAGAATATGACGAACTTGAAAGTGAACTACGAGACCTCGAGTTTGCTTTTCCTGAACTGATCACTGCGCAGTCGCCCAGTCAAACAGTGGGCGGGGGAGTCACTGAGACATTTTCTGCAGTCGTTCACCGTGTCCCGATGACGAGCCTGGACAATGCCATGGATGCAGATGAGTTAGTGGCTTGGGGCGAGCGAGTCCTTAAAGGTTTACCTTCCGACTCTATTGTGAACTTTGTCTGTGAACTGAAAATTGACGGGCTCGCTATGAGTGTTCGTTACGAAGATGGCGCTCTCGTGCAAGCGGCGACGCGCGGCGACGGTCGTATTGGCGAAGATGTCACTGCCAACGTTGCCACCATTGCGGTCATTCCAACAACATTGATCTCTGCCTCAGGGGCATCTGTCCCGCAGGTTCTTGAAGTGCGCGGCGAGGTGTATATGCCGATTGATGCTTTTGAGAAGTTCAAAGCACTCAAGGAAGCTGAGAACCGTGTGAGAAGTGCGGCAGGGAAGAAAGCCGATCCTGTGCCCGTCAATCCGCGTAATGCCGGAGCGGGAAGTTTGCGGCAAAAAGATGCGACAGTCACTGCAGGGCGAGGCCTTGCCTTTTGGTCATACCAACTCGGCGAAGTGATTGGTGGCCCAGACTTCATATCTCATGATTCATCATTAGAATTTCTGCGCGATTTGTCCTTTCCTGTGAATCCGAATATTGAGGTCGTCGAGTCTCTGACGCACGTCATCGAGTTTTGCCAAAAATGGCAAAAAGATCGACATCTTTTGCCATACGAGATTGATGGCGTGGCAATCAAGGTGAATGATTTGCAGCAGCGCGAAACTTTGGGTTTCACGGCACGTGCCCCGCGCTGGGCGATCGCCTTTAAGTTTCCCCCTGAGGAACGCACAACATTATTGAAAGATATTCAGATCTCTGTCGGGCGAACCGGGCGAGTGACACCATTCGCTGTTCTTGAATCAGTCTTCGTGGGTGGTTCCAATGTGGCAATGGCAACCCTGCATAATGAAGATCAAGTACGCCTCAAAGATGTCCGACCTGGTGACACAGTGACTGTGCGGAAAGCCGGAGACGTCATTCCTGAAGTTGTGGGGCCAGTTCTTGCGTTGCGCCCCGATGGTCTTGAGCCATGGGTTTTTCCTTCGGTATGTCCGTGCCCCATCAAAGGTGAACTTCTTCGACCAGACGGTGAGGTCAATATGCGTTGCGTGGAGACCGCTTGTCCGAGTCAACGTGATCAGCGGATTATCTATTTTGCTTCTCGTGGTGGCATGGACATTGAAGGACTTGGTGAGCGAACGGTCTATCAACTTTCCGATGCTGCTCTCGTGGGAGACCCAGGAGATGTTTATTCTCTGACAGTTGAACAATTGCTGACCCTTGATGGCTTTGCGCAAAAGGGTGCGGAAAAACTAGTCGTTGCAATCGACGGTTCAAAGACTCGACCGTTACCCAAACTTCTCACAGCCCTCGGCATCAAGCATCTTGGACCGGGAGCGTCCGAAGCATTGGCCACGGCATTCGGCAATCTTGATGACATTATGAATGCGACTGAAGACGATCTCGCCACCGTTGATGGAGTTGGGGGTGTCATTGCGGCTTCCTTGATCTCATGGTTTGCAAAGTCAGAAAATAAAATCGCTATTGAAAAGATGCGCACCGCTGGTGTTGAGTTTGGCAATGTGCAGATTTCTCGACTGCCACAAAACTTGGTGGGAAAAAATATTGTGGTGACTGGCTCACTGATTGATTTCGATCGTGAAGGTGCCGAACGGGCGATTAAAGATCGAGGTGGGAAAAGCCCAAGTTCAGTGTCGAAAAAAACTTTCGCAGTTGTTGTTGGCAGCGAACCTGGCACGAGCAAGTTGACCAAGGCCGAGGAACTGGGCGTACCGATACTTGATGAGCTTGGTTTTCAGCACGTTCTCGAAACTGGTGAACTTCCGCTGTAGATCAGAGAACTTCGAACGTCCACGTGAAACTGCGGGCTGAGTTGCGTCCGTCTTCAATTCTCCAATAGAGGATTTCAACTTGGTGTACGCCAACGGAGTACGACTCAATCACTGCACCCTCCGTAGGCTCGAAGCGAATTCGTGAGTTTCCTTGATCGTAAATAGCAGTAGGTGGCAAAACGATTTGCTGACCAGGTTTTACAATTTGGCTTGCCAAGTTGTCAAGGCGTTCAGTTGGAATTTCAATCTCATCAAGAATCAAGACGGCTTCATAGCCATCTTGTAGATCAACATTGACTTCAGTCTGTGACAAAACTTGGCGATCATTCGGCGCAGGAGAAATATCAATGATTGCATCGGGGTAACCAAGTGCATCGCGTCCAGTCGTAGCGGAGTTCACACCAAAGACAATAAGAAGTACGCCGATACTCAATCCGAAACTGATCACCAATCTCTCAATGTTGATCCGTCGGCGACGTGATGATGCGACTGGCAGCTGATGGTCATTATTCACATCGTTATTCTGACTGCTAGAGCAGGGTATTTGCACTTTCTACGGGGGGCGAGCGTCACACATTCCTGACAAACCGATAGTTTTTAGTGAATGTCTGTGTTTGAAAACCATGACCCCGACTCGCTCATCGGCTCAGTTATTGATGGTCGATTCAGGCTCGAGACCGAACTTTCGCGAGTCACCGCTTCGACGACCTATTCGGCGACTGACTTACTCTCTCAGTTGACCGTTGTACTTCGTCTTTTTTCTGTTGAATTCACCATCGGTAATGGAGCGGCTTTGCTGGAGCAGGCCGCCGTCATGCGTCAGATTGATCATCCCCACATCGTCCGCCTGACAAGTTTTGGGCGTATTGCGGTGGAGGGAACCGATCGGGTTTACGTCGTCCACGAACAACTACTTGGCGGTTCGCTGCAAGACATGATCGATCGCAACCGTCTGCTGACCCCGAGCCAAGCACTCGTTGTAGGCGTTGAGGTGTGTCGAGCTTTGGATTACGCCCACAAGCGGGGACTTGCACATCATGATCTTCGTCCCTCGGTGATTATGTTCGGCGAAGACGCTCGAGTTCGTGTTGCGGACATTGGGATTTCTTCGGTGATCGCCGAGTCTGCATGGGAGGACAACGCGATGATCTCCCAAGAACGAGCACGGTACTGCTCTCCTGAGCAGGCTCTCAGTGAGCCCTTTGATGAGAAAGCCGATACGTACGCATTGGCATTGATCTTGGTTGAATCGGTGACTGGTATGGTGCCGTTCCTGGCAGATTCCGTGGTCGGAACTTTGAGCGCTCGAGTTGACAAATTGTTCCCTGTGTCGGCTGACCTCGGCGGACTTGCCGCAGTTCTTGACAAGGCAGGGCGCAGTGATCCGATGGACCGCTCAAGTGCTTTGGAAATGGGTAGGGCGCTCGTACAGGCGGCCCCGTCATTGCCGCGTCCAGCACCAATCCCGATTGTCTCATCAATGATTTTTGGCATGCCACCTGAACCAGATCGTTCACACGAAATTCCCCGTGGTCCACTAACAGACCAATGGAGCGAAACACAAGTCATTGATGAGCAGATGCAAGATCAGGCAACGACCGTTGTTGCAACAGCAACTCAGCAGAATCCTTTGATCGGTCGCTGGATCATGGCAGCACTGGCCGTACTAGTGCTGATTACTGGCGGTTATTTCTTGTTCAATACACTGCAAAAAGAGTCCTTCCCAGTACCTGATCTGATGGGTCTTGAGCAAGGGGAAGCAACGAATTTGGTGACTGAATTCAAATGGAAGGTGGTCACTGTTGAGCAACCTGACGATCTCATCGCCGTCGGATCTGTGATCCGAACTGAACCTGCGAATGGGAAAGATTTACAGTCCGGCAAGAAACTCACTTTGATTGTGTCAACGGGTCCGCCCCCTGTGCCACTTCTCGAATTGAAAGGTCTTGATGCCGCAACAGCGATCGCGACTTTGACAAATAGTGGATTGAAGTTGGGTACTGAGGCCTCGGAGAATGATGAAGATATACCTGCGGGAATTGTTCTGCGCTGGGAAGTTTCGCTACAGCCGAACCTTGTCGCGGGACAAGAGGTGATTAAGGGCTCTGCGGTTGATATTTTCGTTTCCGATGGTCCGGCACCGCGAGTTATTCCCGATCTCACAGGTCTCACTCTTGAAGCCGCAACCACGATGCTGAATGATCTCGATCTCACTCTTAACCGTGCCGATGATCAATTCTTCGTGATGGTGGCGCTCGGCGGGGTCGGTAGCCAGTCGCCGTTGCCAGGAGAGTTACTGGACCGCGGAAAAGCTGTCACCGTCTCAATTTCCAAGGGCCCCGATTTGCTCCCGGTTCCTCAGTTGAAAACATTGAAGATTGATCAAGTCCCTCTCGCTGTTGTCAACGCAGGCTTCACCTTGGGTAAAATTAGGGGTAACACTGAGGGCTATCCAATCGCCATTCGCTGGGAAGATGAAGTGGTGACTGCTGGTCAGCAGATACCACGCGGCAGCGTTTTGGACATCTTCTACTACGGATCGTGACAGGCTTTCTCGGCGATGTGCGAGAACGCCTAGGCTGATTGGTACTGACTTGAAGGAGTATGACCATGGGAACACTTGACGGACGCGTAGCGATTATCACGGGAGCAGGGCGCGGACTTGGGCGCGAGCACGCTTTGTTGTTCGCATCACAGGGAGCCAAAGTCGTGGTCAACGACCTCGGTGGCGCCAATGATGGCTCGGGATCAGATATGACCCCTGCGCAGCAGACGGTGGCCGATATCAAGGCCATGGGCGGCGAAGCGATCGTTAATGGTGACAATGTCGCTGATTGGGCTGGCGCCAAGCGAATGGTTGATAGTGCCATTGAAACATTCGGCGATCTCGACATTCTCGTGAACAACGCCGGCATCTTGCGCGATCGAATGTTGTTCTCGATGGCCGAGAATGAATGGGACTCAGTCATTGAAGTTCACCTCAAGGGTCACTTTGCCCCGACGCATCACGCATCTGTTTATTGGCGTGAGCAGGCTAAGGCGGGAGTCACTCGGGCGCGCAACTTGGTGCACACCAGCAGTACCTCGGGCTTATTCTCGAATCCAGGTCAGGCAAACTATGGTGCCGCCAAATCAGGTATCGCGACATTCAGTCAAATCTGTGCCAAGGAACTTTCGCGTTATAACGTCAAAAGCAATGCCATCGCACCTGCTGCCCGCACCCGTTTAACGTTGGCGACTCCAGGTCTTGAAGATGTGATGGCCGCCAAAGAAGGCGCATTTGATATGTGGGATCCCGCAAATGTCAGTCCACTCGTGGGTTACCTGGCATCTGAACTATGTGAGTTCAGCGGCGAAACTTTTTATGTACAAGGCGGACAAGTGACCCGCGTTCAGACTTGGGTCATGGCTGAAGAGATCAACCAAAATGATCGTTGGACGATCGAAGGTCTTGCAACTGCGATGAGGGCTCTAGTTCCCAAGAGTTGAGTGCTGGGCGAAAAGGCCCGTGATGCAACAGATAAAAATCACTCAGTGATGTTTTTAATTTCTTCGGCAATCTTGGCCGTGATATCACTCTGAGGAATTGACGTTTGCATGGCCATCATCTTCATCATGTCGCCAGCAACCTTGATCTTGCCGCCCATGAAGGCTTGCATCGCCGCTGCTTGATCATTGAGACCAAAGATCGCCCTCGCCGTCGCCCAATCGGTGGTGACCGTTGCATCTGGATTCTCTAGTGCGCCCAGTTCAACTTCCATCTCACCTGAGGAGGTGTCCATGTAAGCCAAGATTGTGCCATCACCGAATGGCACATCTGTGATCACCTGGTTGATGCGAATGACCGCAGTGATTTTTGGAGCTTGACCAGCGTAGTTGGAGCGGATCGCCTTGGCGGCGTCCATCCATGGTGTGGAGAGAAAGGGGTAAGTCATGATCCAAACCTTAGTCCTACATCAGCCCTCGGAGCGCAGCGTGATGGCGCTTGTGGAGACATCGCTCAAAAATGGGCCGTCAATTTCGAATCCGGCGCCTGAACCATTGGGCAAACGCACCTGGCCAGACTCCAAGCGAATGGGGGCGTGCACGATGTCTTGCTTCCAGAACCGTTCAGAGGCCGAAATGTCGCCCGTGACGGTGAAGTTTGGCAGACCCGCAAGGGCCACATTCATGGCTCGTCCGATGCCAGTTTCCAACATCCCTCCGCACCACACCGGTACCCCGCGTTGTTGGCAGACGTTATGAATTCGTACGGCTTCAAGATAACCACCGACTCGACCTGCCTTGATGTTGACGATTGAGCAGGCCCCGCGTTCGATGGCGTCAATCGCCACGTGTGCGGAGACGATGGATTCATCAAGACAAATTGGCGTCCTCACTTGGCGGGCAATGAGGGCGTGTCCCGTGATGTCATCTTCGGGAAGTGGCTGCTCAATGAGCAGCAGATTGAAGGGATCGAGTTGTGCCAGGAGCGGACCATCCTCACGCGTGAAAGCGGTGTTGGCATCAACTTGCAATGGCACCTGATCACCGAAAGTATTTCGAATGACGCGAACGGGTTCGATGTCCCAGCCAGGTTCAATTTTGAGTTTGATACGCGCGTAGCCCTCATCGAGATAACCGCCAACTGTGGCCACGAGTTCGTCAAGAGAGTGAGCGATACCAACGGACACTCCTGAAGGAACGAGTTCGTGGATAGATCCGAGATGAGTGGCTAACGAGACATTGTTTTCGCGAAGTTGTGCATCAAGAATGGCAGCCTCAAGAGCCGCCTTGGCCATGCGATGGTCTTTGACAGGTCGAAGAATCTGCGCCACATCATGCGCAGACACCGCTCTTCTCTGAAAAGCGAATAGACGCGGAATCAAGTGATCAATCATTACTTGCTGGGAACCCTCAACATATTCGTTGGAATAGAGGGGTTCGTTTCCAGAGACGCATTCACCCCAACCGACAGCATCGTCGGTTTCCACGCGCACCAATAAAATATCGCGATGAGTCTCAGTACTAAATGATGTGCGAAAAGGAGTCACCAGAGGTAGGGATATTCTCCGCAGTTCAATCGAGCGAATATTGATTTTCTTCAGATCGTCAATCATCTCATATCCTTCGGAGTCAGAACATATGAACCATCGCTCGTAAAACTGCAAATCTCATGGGTAATCAAAGCATCACTGAGTTGCTCTCGCATGGTACGTCGCCATTGGCGTGCTGCCTCAGGATCAGTAGTTCGCAGTGTCACAATATCGGGTGGAGTTGGGACCAGTAATGAAAGTGCATTCGGGGCGGGTTGCCTCTGTGAGGGCCGAATGTCCCACCGCGCGAGAAGTCGATCTGTTTCATCGTCACCGTTGATGTCGTCATTGAGTGGTCCGTAAAAGTTCTCGTGAAACTCAACTGCTTCGGCACCTAAGTGGGCAATATTGAACCACGCATTGCGTCGCACGAGTGGATCAAAAGTCCAAGTGATAGCGGACAAGCCGTTGTCACTGGCCCACTCTCGCTGATGTTGTTTGATGAGGGTGCCGATGCCCATGTTTTGTATGCCAGGTAGCACTCCAGTGATGTGCGAATGCAGACACCAATCTCCGCGATGGCGAGCCAGCATTCCAAATGAACATCCGATCATCGAGCCATCGGGTGAATATGCGCCGGCGATATAGCCCCCACAATGCGCTAGGGCCATCAGATAATCCGAACTGACCATGTCGTCCGCTCCCGATCCCCAGACTGCTCGAGCGGTTGAACGCAGATGATCCATGTCGTCAAGTCCCGTCAGGGCTCGAATGGTCGTTGAGGTCATGAAATGAGCCTAGAGGGTGACAAGAAACCCCCCTGTGACGAGAGTTTTGAACGAAATGTCAAATGCGTTCGTCAGTAAGTGCCCTCAGAGAGCAACATGATGGGTATCTATGGCGCGCATACTTGTCTCTGAAGAAATCGCCGATGGTGGTCTTGACCGTCTCCGGGCCGCTGGACATACCGTTGATGTCCAACTGGATCTCACTCCTGAGACGCTCTTAGTGGCCCTCAAAGGTGCTCATGCGCTGATTATTCGTTCAGCCACACAGGTGACCGCAGAGGCCCTAGAACATGCCGATGAGTTGATCGTGGTTGGTCGCGCTGGTATCGGTCTTGACAATGTGGATGTTGAATCCGCAACCCGACGCGGCGTGATGATTGTCAACGCTCCACAGAGCAATATCGTTTCCGCAGCCGAGCACACCATGGCATTACTGATGGCTTGCGCGCGCAATGTGCCCCAGGCTCATGCCGCTCTGAAAGCAGGACGTTGGGAACGCAGCAAATGGGAAGGTGTCGAACTCGCTGACAAAACTCTCGGAGTGATCGGTCTCGGTCGCATCGGAAAGTTGGTTGCTCAACGCGCTCTGGCTTTCGGCATGCGACTCGTGGCTTACGATCCGTTCGTCTCCGAAGAGCGCGCTCGTCAGATGAGCGTTGAAATGTTGAGTCTTGCCGAAGTGATTGCCCAAAGTGATTTCATTACCGTGCACTTGCCGAAGAACAAAGAGACTATAGGCATTATCGGTCGCGAGGTTTTGGCTAAAGCAAAACCAAATCTGCGCGTCATCAACGTGGCACGTGGTGGCATCGTTGATGAAGCCGCACTCGCTGATGCAATTCGCTCGGGTCACATCGCTGGAGCAGCGTTAGATGTCTTTGATGTCGAGCCATGCACAGACAGTCCATTGTTCGCTCTTGACAATGTGGTTGTGACACCGCACCTTGGAGCCAGCACTCGCGAAGCACAAGATAAAGCTGGTGACACGATTGCCGATATGGTCAAGTTGGCTTTAGCGGGCGATTTCGTTCCGTTTGCAGTCAATGTTTCAGCAGCGGAAGCCAACGAAACGTTGCGTCCGTACCTACCTCTCGCCGAACGCCTCGGTCGTTTATTTGCGTCCCTCGTGGGAGGCATGCCCAAACAACTGGAAATCATTGCCGAAGGTGAAATCGGTCAGTATGACAATCGTATTTTGAGTCTGAGTGCCCTGAAGGGTTTCTTCGGAGCGTTGAGCGATGAGCCAGTTTCGTATGTCAATGCTCCTCAACTTGCGAAGAACGCAGGCGTTGAAGTGCGCGAAACATCTGGGAGAGATTCGCACAACTTTGTCAATCTGATCACTCTACGCACGGAGGGCCATAGTATTTCCGCCACCCTGACAGGTCGCAATAGTGAGGCACGTTTGGTGATGATTGAAGATCACGCCACTGATGTTCCACCCGCCGCCAACATGTTGGTGGTACGTAACGATGACCGACCAGGTGTCATTGGTGTTGTGGGAACCTTGCTCGGCAATGCGGGCGTGAACATTAACAACATGGACGTGGGTCGAAGCTCCACGGCGGGTTCGGCGTTAATGGTGATTGCTCCATCGGGAGCGGTGCCTGATTCAGTCTTGGCTGAGTTGCGGGCAGCGCCTGGAATTATCAGTGTTCACGCATTAACGGCCTGAGCAATTTCATCGCGCGTAGTAATGGCGATGCGACGTGCCTCGGCTGCGAAATCATTTCTGTTTGAGGCGTACAAGATGGCTCGCGATGAGTTGATCATCATCCCTGTGCCGTGCGAATCAAGACCGGCGGCAACAGTTGCCCCAACATCTCCGCCCTGGGCGCCAATACCAGGCACCAACAGCGGCATGTCGCCGACGATGCCACGCACTTTTGCTAATTCGGTTGGGTAGGTGGCACCCACAACTAGGGCGATCTCACCCATTTTGCTCCAACGATCATTGGCCATCTGCGCTACTTGCTGATAGAGAGGTCCACTGCCGGCGTCCAGCATCTGAAGATCTCCGCTACCAGGATTCGAGGTGCGACAGAGCACGATCACACCCTTGCCCGAGTGTTCCAAAAAGGGTTCAAGAGAATCACTGCCGAGGTAGGGATTGACGGTCACCGCATCTGCTTGATAACGCACAAACGCCTCGTGTGCATAACGTTCTGCAGTGGGCCCAATATCACCGCGTTTGGCATCAAGAATTAGCACCACATGCGGATGCTGCTGACGAATGTGAGCACATAGCTTTTCTAGTTGCTGTTCTGCTCCAATGGCCGAGAAATATGCGATTTGCGGTTTGAAGGCACAGACCACATCGGCGGTGGCGTCAGCAATCTCGGCACAAAAGCGAAAGATTGCTTCTGGATCGTTGGCTAGATGAGGAGGAATCTTCGCTGGATCAGGATCAAGCCCAACGCACAGCAGTGAGCCGCTACGAGCCCATGCTGTGGTCAGTTTGTCGTGGAATCCCACGAAGCGAACTCAGCCTTCAACCGTGATCGCGGCTGTTGGACAGAGATCTGCAGCCTGCTCAACTTTTTCGCGCAACTCTTCGCCTGGGTTCTCCAAGAGAACGTAGAGGTATCCGTCGCTACGGACCTCAAAAACTTCTGGGCAGACTTGCATACACGATCCTGTTGATGCACAGATGTCGTAGTCAACTGAAACCTTCATAGTGTTATCTCCTTGGCTGTAAGCGCACTCTAAAACTGTGTAAACCTTAGTCGGCGATGGCTACGGTATGGCGTTCGTGAGCCGAGAGTACGGCTCGCAATGAGGCTGTCACGGTGTTTTCATCGGTGCCGACGCCCCACAACACGTCACCCAATTCGTTGATTGTTTCAACATAGGCCACGGCGCGTGCTTCAGATCCCTTACCAATTGCATGTTCAGCATAATCCACGACATCGATGTGGGCTTCGAGACCAGTACGCATAGCAGCGACAAAGGCGTCAATGGGTCCGTTACCTTCACCGCTGATTGTGCGGTGCTGGCCATCAATAACGAGTTGTGCAGTGATCGTGGTGCGACCGCCACCGCTTGACACGCTGCGCATCTCGTGGCTCTCTAAGACGAAGCGTGGGGCCTCGCTGAGATACTCATCTTGGAAAGCCGTCCACATCGTGATTGGACTGATCTCAGTGCCGAGATCCTCGGTGATGTGCTGAATGTTTTTTGAAAACTCAATCTGCAGACGACGCGGCAATTCAAAGCCGTGTTCAGACTTCATGACGTAGGCCACTCCACCCTTGCCACTCTGACTATTGACGCGAATCACAGCCTCATAGGTGCGACCAAGATGCTTGGGATCAAGAGGTAGGTAGGGCACACCCCACTTGTCGTAATCTGCTGGCAGTTTTTCAAATCCTTTTTTGATCGCATCTTGATGACTGCCGCTGAATGCGGTGTAGACCAAATCACCCACATAAGGGTGTCTTGGATGAACTGGAAGACGGTTGCAATATTCTGCCGTTCTGCGCAATGCATCAATATCGGTGATGTCCAACTCGGGATCGACCCCATTGACGAAGAGGTTCATCGCCAAGTTGATGATGTCAACATTTCCGGTGCGCTCACCGTTGCCGAACAGTGTTCCTTCGACGCGATCTGCGCCAGCCATCACTCCGAATTCTGCGGCGGCTACTGCACACCCACGATCGTTGTGGGGGTGCAAACTGACAATCACGCAATCGCGGTTTTTGATTGTGCGACAGAACCACTCGATGACATCGCCATAAACATTGGGGCTATAGCACTCAATCGTTGCCGGCAGATTGAGGATTAATGGCTTTTCAGGAGTCGGTTGTATGACGTCCATCACTGCTTCGCAGACCTTGATGGCATATTCGGGTTCGGTCAGAGTAAAACTTTCTGGTGAATATTCGTAGCGAATATACGAACCAACCAACGTGCTCTCAAGTTCTTTGCATTTGCTCGCAGCGCGCACGGCAATGTCTGTGATGCCCTCTTTATCCAAACCGAAAACGACATCACGTTGCAAGGGATTCGTTGAATTGTAGAAGTGCACGATGGCCTGTTTGACACCGCGCAATGATTCGTAGGTGCGCTCAATTAACTCATCGCGGCTTTGAACGAGAACTTGAATAATCACATTGTCGGGTACCAGGTTCTCTTCGATTAACTGGCGCACGAAATCAAAGTCGGGCTGACTCGCCGAAGGGAATCCAACTTCAATTTCCGTGAACCCGATCTTGCATAGAACATCAAACATACGACGCTTGCGTTCGGGGTCCATCGGGTCAATCAAGGCCTGATTGCCATCGCGTAGGTCAACTGAACACCACAGCGGTGCCTTGGAAATCATGGTGTCAGGCCAAGTGCGATCTTTGAGCACGATCGGAATGAATGGCTGATACTTGGAAAATGCCATTCGGTTTTGGCCGGCATTGACGAACTGAGATGGGTTTTGAGTATTCATGGCGCTCCAGTTGTAGGAAATATCTTTATGTGGTGGGAGTGAAGATCGGTTAGGGCTATGGGTGGGGATCGTCGGAGAAATGAAAAAACCCCGGCGCTAGTGCGCACGGGGCTTTGGCGAACGCGTTATGGGGCGCTCACCCTACGTAAGAAGGAGGCCGATCAAGTTGCTCACACTTGGGACGCTACCCAAACGCGACGAAGTGCGCAACGGTCAGTCACAAAGTCTGTCGTGGCCAATTGTGGCCACAGGGCCCTCCGGAGGGGGCTTGGGCGATCTCAGTCGCTGTAGACGGAGGTCAAGCTGGCAAGTTCTGCATCAAGCAGAGCCGACTCAACCTCAGCAATAACGCTGCGCCAGTCATAGGCAAGCCCCTTGCCCGGATAGACCTGTTCGGGTGAAAAATCGACGGTACTCACGGTATTCATACTCTGTTGAGTGTTAGGGGTCGAGTTGTTACTCATTGGTCGGACCTCCCGGGTTTCGTCTTGTTGTTGGGGTGTGATTATCACTCTGCTTGTTGGGCCGTAAAGAAACGGACTGCGGGAACCTATAGACATTTGAGGTCAATGTCTATGCTTTCGGGCATATTTTTCGTCTATGTGACATACGCTACACTCATGGAGGAATCCCCAGCGTGCACTAGGTGTCCACCCAATAGTCCGTGAGAGTCTTGGAGAGGGTTTGATGAAGAAAATGGAGGACCCGTGATGGGCACAGCAGTGGAGCTTTCAGGCGAGAACTTCGTCTCAGTAATTGAGGCAAACGACCTCGTTTTAGTTGATTTTTGGGCCGCCTGGTGTGGACCGTGTCGCCAGTTTGCTCCGATCTTCGAAGCGGTAGCGCAAAAGAATCCGGCTGGGGTCTTTGGCAAAGTTGATACTGAGGCCGAACAAGCGTTAGCAGGGTCCTTTGGCATTCAATCGATTCCGACATTGATGATCTTTCGCCAGGGCATTCTGATTTTCAATCAGCCCGGTGCTCTGCCCCAGCATGCCCTAGAAGACTTAGTCACTAAGGCATTGGAATTAGATATGGACGAGGTCCGTCGAGAAATTGAAACCCAACAAGCGGACCCTTCATAAGGTTTTGAAAAACGGGTGATGAGGGAGTGCTAGGTTTTGTTCGCCGCTCCCACACAGGCGGCACCAACGACCTGGATGGCTTGAGCTCCACCGCTCGCCTCTGGGTCGTTGACTTTTCTAGGACAAACCCACCTCACTGGTTGCGCTGACTTTGACGTTGCGTAGAGTCTAGCTATGTCACAAAAAACTAGCCACGGCTTACCGATAGTTGACGCCAGCGAAGTCGGCATGAGCACCGAACGCTTAATGAACCTCGATAAACATTTTAAAAAATATGTTGACGAGAACTTGTTATCTGGTTGGGCTGTGACTGTGGCTCGTGAGGGCAAGGTAGCTCATTCGGCTAGTGGAGGCTTGGCCGATCGTGAATCGTCAAGGCCAATCGCCGACGACACGATTTACCGAATTTTCTCAATGACTAAACCGATCACCGCGGTGGCCGCATTGATGTTGTGGGAAGAAGGATTGTTTGAACTCACTGATCCGGTGTCAAAGTTCATTCCCGAATTCGGCGAGTCAAAAGTATTTGAGGGTGGATCATTTCTGCGACCAGTTTTAGGTCCGCAAACACAGCCAATGCAGATGTGGCATCTTTTTACTCATACCGCTGGCCTGACATACGGTTTTATGTATCAACATCCAGTCGATGAGTTGTATCGTCGTGCAGGATTGGAATGGGGTTTTCCACGCGATTTGGATTTGGCTGGAGTATGTTCCCTGTTGGCTCGTCAGCCTTTGTTATTTCAGCCTGGAAGCGAGTGGAATTACTCAACATCTATTGATGTTTTGGGTCGTGTCGTTGAAGTCATCAGTGCTCAACGTCTCGGCGATTTTCTGGAGCAAAGAATTTTCACTCCCCTCGGCATGAGCGACACTGCATTTTATTGTCCAGATGAAAAGCAGGATCGCTTGGCTGCCTTGTACTCGGCCCATCCAAGAACGCGATTGGCAATTCGTGCTGATGCTGTTGACCGTGGAACCCACAAGATGCCACCTGCTGATGGTGGCGGTGGTGGTCTTGTCTCCACAATGGGTGACTATGTGCGATTTGCTGAGATGCTTCGCGGTGGTGGCGAACTGAACGGTCAGCGACTTCTCTCACCGCGTACCGTTGAATACATGGGAAGTAATCATCTTCCGAAAGATGCCGATCTCACGGCCTTTGGTCGTCCTTTAGGTGCTTCCAATGACTACGACGGAATCGGTTTTGGTCTCGGAGTCAGTGTCACCATCGACCCTGTCGCCACCAAGACAGCAGGTTCATTGGGCGACTTTGGTTGGGGTGGCGCCGCGGCAACTTTCTATTGGGTTGACCCAATTGAGGATTTAACGGTGACCTTTATGACTCAACTAATGATGTCGCCACATACCTTTAGTCGTCAACTCAAGCAGTTGGCACACCAAGCCTTAGTCGATTGACGAGTACGATTTGGTCTGAGGTGACCTGATGTTTGCGCCAATGGCCAAAGACGCTCGAATTTATGTGGCTGGACATGGGGGGTTGGTCGGCAGCGCCTTGATGCGTCGGCTGGCTGGTGGGGGATTTACGAATATCCTCACCGCAACTCGAGCACAACTTGATCTGCGGGATCAGGGAGCAGTGAATAACTGGTTCGCTGACAATCGTCCCGAGTATGTCTTTTTGGTTGCTGGAACCGTGGGTGGCATTTTGGCAAATAGCACGCGACCAGCCGAATTCATTTATGACAACTTGATGATTCATGGGACAGTGGTTGAGGCCAGTCATCAAGCCAAGGTGAGCAAACTTTTATACCTCGGAAGTTCATGTATCTACCCGCGTGATGCCACCCAACCAATCACCGAAGAACAACTCTTGAGGGGCCCACTTGAGCCCACTATCGAGTGGTATGCCGTTGCCAAGATTGCGGGTATCAAATTGTGTCAGGCGTATCGTCAGCAATACGGCTGTGATTTCATTTCCGCAATGCCGACCAACTTGTATGGGCCAGAAGACAACTTTGATCTCACGTCAAGTCATGTGTTACCTGCTTTGATTCGTAAGTTCCACGATGCCAAACAAAGTGCTGGCAACGAAGTTGAGATTTGGGGAACAGGGAGCGCGATGCGTGAGTTTCTGCACGTCGATGATCTGGCCGATGCTTGCCTGTTCCTGATGGAGAATTACAGCGATGAGATGCACATCAACGTCGGCACTGGAGTGGACTTAAGTATTCGTGAATTAGCAGAAAAAGTTCGACGAGTTGTGTATCCCGCAGCCGAGTTGAGATTCGACACATCCAAGCCCGATGGGACACCAAGAAAAGTTTTGGATGTGACGCGCTTAAATAATCTTGGATGGTCGCCGAGTTACACCCTGGATAGTGGACTCCCCGGCACCTATCAGTGGTTTTTGGATCAGCGAGATAGTCACACTGCAATGCGCGGCATGGAGTAGCAACGACTAGTTGACTTGTCGGGTGTGGCCGACCCAGTAAGGCTCACGTAGTTTGAACTTTTGTAGTTTGCCTGTTGCCGTTCGCGCAAGTTCACTACGAAATTCAATGCGTTTCGGACATTTGTAGCCAGCCAACTTGGTTTTAACGTAAGCAATCAGTTCATCTTCGGTCAGCGTTGACTCTGGACTCTTCACCACGAGAGCCATGACCAGTTCGCCCCACTTTTCATCGGGAACACCAATGACTGCCACTTCATTGACTTCAGGGTGTCCGAAAACCGCGTCTTCAACTTCAATGGAGGAAACATTTTCTCCACCAGAAATGATGACATCTTTTTTACGATCGCTGATTGCCAAGTAATTTTCCTGATCAATGATTCCTCCGTCACCGGTATGGAACCACTCGGTGGCATCTGGACCATCACCAACAGCGCAAATTGCATCGGCTGTCGCAGCCGGTTGATCCCAATAGCCCTCCATGATCACATTGCCACGAGCAAGAATTTCTCCCTGTTCGGAAATCTGCAATTCAACACCCAATGCTGGTGAACCTGCCCGAGATAATTTCTGGGCGCGTTCGGCGGCGGTAAGCGAGTCAAATTCCTCGCGTGTGCGATTCATGGTGAGGAATGGAGATGTTTCGGTTAAGCCGTACAGTTGCACAAACTCCCAACCCAATTCTGTCTCCATCCGTTCAATCGTTTTCGTCGGCGGGGGAGCGCCGGCTACGACCATGCGCACGCGACCTTGTCCAGGAATTGGCCCGTCCCACGAGGCGGCAGCTTCAAGAACCATGTTCACTACCGCAGGTGCGCCGCAAAGCATCGTCACTCCATGTTCTTTGATGCGCCGCAAAATTTCCGCACCATCAACTTTGCGCAAGATGATGTGTCGCCCGCCCATGCCCGTGACGGCGTAGACCATTCCCCAACCATTGCAATGGAACTGCGGCAAGGTATGCAGATAGACATCGCGATCATTGACACCCATCTGCCAACCAAAGGTGGCCGAGTTCAGCCACAGGTTGCGATGCGTCAGTTGAACTCCCTTCGGGCGTGCAGTCGTGCCACTGGTGTAGTTGATTGTGGCGGTGGCATCTTCATCAGGAGCCCATGATTTCGGCTCAATGTCAAAACGTAGGAGGGCGCTATCGGATTTGGCACCGATTACAAATTTGAATTCGCATTCAACGTCGGCCATCGCCTGTTCAAGTTCGGGGTCGACCAGCAACATCCGCGCTCCTGAATGCTCGATGATGTACTTGACCTCTTCCGCTGCCAGACGAAAGTTAATGGGAACCAAGATGCGTCCCGATCCTGAGACGCCGAAGAAAGCGGTGAGGAGGCGAGCCGAGTTGTGCGAGATCATCGCTACGCGTTCCCCGATCGCGATGCCGAGGGTATCGAGACCCGCCGCTTGGGCCCGCGCCCGCTCAGCCACTTGGCGATAGGTGAGAGAGCCCCAGGACTCAGCGGGCTGGTCGGGTTCATCCACGACGGCGATCCGATCGGGATACAACAGCTCGGCTCGGCGGATGTGATCAATGATGGTCAAAGGAACACGCATGTCTTAGAGAGTAGGCAATCTGAGCCACTTGGCTCACCAACGAAGGTGGATAAAGCCCGATATTGCTCACTTGTCAGATACCCTTGCCGTCAACATGAGTGAATTTGCCCCCCGCAAGGGAGCGCCACGGAACAGGCGTCGTCCGCCAGGTTCCGCCGGACAAGAAAAAGTTTCCGGCCCCGCGCAACCTTTAACCAGTTTTAATATTCTCCCGCCGGTCGAAACTCCGACCGGGTTCGCCAAACTTGGCGTCCCGCCCGAAGTTGACGCTGGTCTTGCTGCCGCTGGCTTCGCTCATCCCTTCGCGATTCAGATTGAGGCGATCCCCGTGGCGATGCGAGGTCATGATGTGTGCGGTCGAGCGAAAACTGGATCGGGTAAAACCTTGGCTTTTGGTGTGCCGATGCTGTCGCGCATTTCCAAGAAGGCCGAGCCGATGAAACCCCTTGGTTTGGTGTTGGTGCCAACTCGCGAGTTGGCTGTTCAGGTTGCTGAAGTCCTCGAGCCTTTGGCACGTCACTCTGGTCGTCATGTGTTGGCTGTTTATGGTGGCGCAAGTCGTCATCAGCAGGTTGAACACATGGCCAAAGGTATTGAAATCGTTGTTGCTACCCCGTTGCGTTTGATTGACCTCCTGAAGTCAAACGAGATTGATCTCTCCGCCGTAGAAGTTGTCGTTCTTGATGAAGCTGACCGTATGGCTGACGATGGTTTCACTCCGCAAGTTGAGTGGGTGTTGCGCCGTTGCACCGGACGCAATCAGACGATGTTGTTCTCCGCCACTTTGGACGGCGATGTCGGACACCTGATTCGTCAATTCATGACTAATCCAGTTGAGGTGGCCACTGATGCCGCCACTGACACTGTGGGAACGATGCATCATCTGTGGCTCGCTGTGCATCACATGGATAAAGAGAAAGTTGTGGCAGCTATTGCGCGCGGTGCGGGCAAGACAGTCGTTTTCTGTCAAACAAAACGTACTTGTGATCGCGTCACCGACAACCTGGTTGGTCTGGGCGTTAATGCTGCGGCAATTCATGGGGACCTGGCACAGCCGGCACGCGAAAAAGCGATGCGTCGTTTCGCTGAAGGTTCGCTAAGTATTCTCGTTGCGACTGATGTGGCGGCTCGTGGCATTGATATTGATGACATTGCTGTAGTGATTCATTACGAGCCAGCCAAGGACAATAAAGATTACTTGCACCGTTCCGGACGAACGGCTCGTGCCGGTCGTGATGGTTGGGCTGTGACTTTGGCTGAATACAACCAGCACACTCAAGTCACAATTCTTCAGCGAACCATGCGAATGCCGATTACGAATTCAATTGAAGTGTTCAGCAATAATCCAATGCTGGCCAATCTCGCCGATTTTCAAGTCAACTAACTAGTTGCGCGCAAACCAAGTTGGGCGTGTGGACTCAAAGGAGGCGATCTCGTCAGAGTGACTCATCGTGATTCCGATGTCATCAAGACCGTTCAAGAAGCGGTGCTGATTTTGTGGCTCCATGGGAAATGCGGTGGTGAGATTAATGCTTGCGACTTCGACTATTAGACGTTCCATATCAATGACGATTTCTGTTGTCGCATCAGCCTCAATGGCTGCCCAAATCTTTTCGACCGCATCAAGTGGCAACGCCACAGGAGCCAAACCATTTTTGGTGCAGTTGTTGCGGAAGATATCACTGAAACTTGGTGCAATCACTGCTTCAAATCCGTACTGCTGAATCGCCCAGACGGCATGTTCGCGGCTTGAACCAACACCAAACGATGGACCAGCGACCAGAATCGTTGCTGAAACATAACGCTCATCGTTCAAAACAAAACTGCGATCGTCGCGCCATGTGGCAAATAGGCCGGCTTCAAATCCGGTGCGCTCAACGCGCTTCAACCAATCGGCCGGAATGATTTGGTCTGTGTCAACGTCACTACGACGCAAGGGAATTCCGGTGCCTGTGAGAATGCGAACACTTTTCATGAATTTTCCTTCGCGTTAAATCTGTCTGAATCTAAATCTGATGGGGTTGCGAAAGTGCCGACAACAGCAGTTGCAGCTGCAACTGCTGGAGACACCAAGTGGGTGCGTCCACCACGGCCTTGGCGACCTTCAAAGTTGCGATTACTGGTGCTCGCCGAACGTTCACCTTGAGTGAGTTTGTCGGGGTTCATTGCCAAACACATTGAGCAGCCTGGCTCGCGCCAATCGGCGCCAGCGGCACGGAAGATCTCATGCAGACCCTCGGCCTCTGCCTGCGCTTTCACCGAGTGACTACCCGGTACAACCATGACTCGTGGCACCGTGACTGTGCGACCCTTCATCACTGACGCTGCAGCCCGCAGGTCTTCGATACGACTATTGGTGCACGAACCAATGAAGACAGTGTCCACCTTGACATCGCGCAACAATGTTCCCGGTGTCAACCCCATGTATTCAAGTGCACGGGCCACGGTTTCACGCGTTGTCGGATCAGCGAAGTCATCGGGAGACGGGACAGGCGAGTCAATACTGGCAACCTGTGCCGGGTTGGTTCCCCAGGTCACATGAGGAAGCAAAGTGCTGGCATCAATGACGACCTCTTTGTCAAACTTGGCGCCTTCGTCGGTACGCAAAGTTTTCCAATTGGCGACAGCCTTATCCCACTCGGCACCTTTGGGTGCGTGCGTACGACCTTTGAGATAAGCAAAAGTGATCTCGTCGGGGGCAATCAGTCCTGCCTTGGCGCCGGCCTCAATGGTCATGTTGCATACGGTCATGCGACCTTCCATGGACAGCGCGCGAATTGCCGTACCGCGAAACTCAATGACATAGCCGATTCCGCCGGCGGTTCCGATGGTGCCGATGATTGCCAAGATCATGTCTTTGGCAGTTACCCCAACCGGTAGTGCGCCATTGACTTCAACGCTCATCCATTTTGGGCGACTTTGAGGGAGAGTCTGAGTCGCCAGCACATGTTCCACTTCGCTGGTGCCAATGCCGAAAGCCAGCGAACCGAATGCTCCGTGAGTTGCTGTATGACTGTCGCCGCAGACAATAGTCATACCGGGCAGGGTGCGTCCCTGCTCGGGCCCAATGACATGCACGATGCCCTGTAGTGGGTTGCCCATAGAGAACAGTTCAACGCCGAACTCTTTTGCGTTTTCGCGCATCACTTCAACTTGGCGCGCAGAAATTGGGTCTGCAATCGGAAGATGGATATCAGCAGTCGGAACATTGTGATCTTCGGTGGCTACGGTCAGATCAGGGCGACGAATTTTACGACCGCTGATACGCAGTCCTTCAAAGGCTTGGGGACTGGTGACTTCGTGCACAAGGTGCAAGTCAATGTACAACAAGTCGGGTTCATCAATCGCTGCATGAACAACGTGGCTATCCCAAACTTTTTGAGCCAAGGTGGTGGCGTTACTCATCATTTCCTCATATCGTTGTTTCTCACTATGTGAGATTGTAGTCTCGCTGTATGGACATCATATCGGGAGTCGGAGTTGTTGACAAGGTCGTCGCCGTCTTACGCGCGCTCGAAACGAATGGTCCCTCTTCATTACTTGAACTTCAGCACGCCACAGCGCTACCACGCGCCACGGCTCATCGCTTGGCTTCTGCGCTTGAGGATCATGGTCTGATTCGTCGCGATGATGAGGGACATTTTGCTCTCGGCTGGGGACTGGTCAGTCTCGGCCGCGCGGCCTCAACGGCGCTGCCGCTTATTGAAAGAGCGAGATCAGTTTTAGATTCTTTGCGGACAAAAACTGGTGAATCGGTCCAGTTGTATGTCCAAGAAGGTGATGCTCGACGATGTCTAGTGTCTCTTGAATCTCCGCACGGTTTGCGATGGATCGTTCCTGAAGGCTCTCTGTTACCTCTTAAAGCTGGTTCGGCAGGACATGTCTTGTCCGGCGAGCGGACTGACAAACACGGATGGATTCAATCGGTCGGCGAACGTGAGGCTGGCGTGGCCTCGGTGAGTGCGCCGGTACTCAATGCGCAGGGAAATATCATTGCTGCGATCAGTGTGAGTGGCCCGATTGAGCGACTGACGCGCCGACCAGGCGAGCGCCATGGAGCGGCAGTGGCGCGCGCGGCGAGAAGTCTGCAGCGGCTCTTGTGACTTCGCCGTTTTAGTGCATGCCATCCTCTCTTTGGTGCATGCCATCTTCACCACATCTCATGAGTTCCTACGACGATGTCCTGCACTTCGCCGAAGAGATCGACCTTTTGGTCCATGCTGAATTAGTCAGCCCGTTCAAGCTCGACAAGGCTCGCCTGTATGGCCTCAACGAAAACTCTGTACCTTCGCTATTGGGCGAAAATGAAAACCCCTACGAACTTTTAATGGAAACTGTGCGACCCCTGAAGTGCCACGCAGCATGCCTCGTCGTCACTGGTTGGGCTGCACCGTTTGAGAACGAAATGGGCAATGCTCACGAACCTGACTGTCGTCCAAGCGAACATCCAAAACGTCAACGGGTGCGAATCTGCGTGGCGATTGGTGAGGCAATGATCGTCACGGTGATGCGCACCAGTGAGAATCCCGAAGAAGTCATGTCAATGTCCGAGCGCGGCATGGGAGAACTCCCCGATGTTCTGGAGGCATGGTGGTCGCAAGGGCCGGTGGAACTAGAAGGTCGCCAGTAAATCGACAATCACAATAAGGTCGATGGACGGTGGCAGACCCATCTCTTCGTTACCGTCTGGGCCAAAGGCGTCAATGAATGGAATGGTGATCTGACGGCGCCCGCCGGTCCTCATTCCAGCGACACCTTGTGCAAGTCCGGGAAGAGTTACGTCTTCGGAAAGTGCAAACGCCACTGGGGTCGGATCGCCCCATGTACTGACCAATAGTTCGCCGGTATCAGCGCGGTAGGCGATGATGTTGACAAGAACATTTGAGTCCACTAGCGCCTCATTGCCCTTACCAACAACCAAATCTTCACTCACAGTCTCGGTGATATTGGCACCGCCCTCAAGCGTGATCTTGGGTTCATCGGCAGGATCCACGGCAGGAACAATTGCGACTGCATCGACGATGAAAGAAATAGCCGAGTCTGGTGGGATTGCTTCGCCTGAACCCATCTCTCCGTATGCCAGATCTGAGGGGATGTCTAACTGGCGACGCCCGCCAGTCTTGATACCAATGAGACCTTGGTCCCAGCCATCAATGACAGCGCCTGCGCCAAGAGTGACGGCAAATGGTTCAGCGTCAAAGTTGCCGTCGAATCGCGTTCCGTCTTCACTGAGGACACCGACGTAATACACGAAAACGGTGTCACCGGAGACGGCTCCTTCGCCAGTGCCTTCGGTGATATCAGTGATAACCAATTCTGTCGGGGTCTCATCGGGCAACGACACCTTCGGCTCAAGGCGAGAATCGGCGGGGTCACTTGAGGGTGTGGCATCCGATGTGGTCGATGAATCTTCGCTCCCGCACGAGGCGATGAACATAGTCGACATAACTGCGAGGGCGAGTAATGAACGTGAGGTACGTGATGACATTACCGAAACACTAGCGGGATTGGATCAACCATTGGGCTTCACGGCGACCCATTTCAGTACTGGGTTGCCCTTCGGCAAATGGCCATATCTCTTTTGATATAGCCCGGTAATTGCCGCTCGCGCCAAGTTCTCCAAGGATCGCGTAGAGACCCAAGTTGATCCTTTGGATAAAAACAAATGGCTTGGGAACAGTGGCGTATTGAGCGATGGGACTACTGCGATCAAATGTGTGACGCACGATTCCACTTGCGTAACTAGGAGTCCAAGTGATTTCCTGATCTTGGCGTACGGGCTCATAGAAGCGCCCGAAGTACGTGCCAACCTCATCGGTTTCAACGGGTGCCTCGAGTTGCAACATTCCAGCGTTCTCCAACACTTGACGAAAGGCAGGAATATCACTTTCGTAAGCCGCAGATTTCACCATCGAGATAAAAGTATTCATTTCAGTATCAGTGAAGTGCTTGACTAAACCGAAGTCAAGGAAAGTGATGCGACCATCTTTATGGAAGATGTAGTTACCGGGATGGGGGTCACCATTGAATTTGTGCATTCCGTAGAGACTGCGAAAAACAAATCTAAACAGACATTCCCCAGCAAGATTCTTCTGATCCTGATCCGTCTCCATCAACTGGGCAAAGGACATGCCATTGACTAATTCGCTCGTGAGCACGCGCGAGGTGCTGAAAGTCGGCAAAACTTCTGGCACATTGATGTACGGATGCCCGCTGTAGTAGTTGGCGAAAATTGTTTGGTTGTGCGCCTCTCGCGAATAATCCAATTCTTCGCGAATACGCTCCTTGACCTCTTGCACCATGTCACTCGGGTCAAGACCGCTGAAGCCTTGTTGCAGCAGAGCGCCCAAGAGATCGGCATTTTTGAGATCGGCATCAATGGCTTTATCCACTCCTGGGTATTGCACTTTGACGGCGACGGCGCGTTCTTTACCAGTCTTCGGGTCAAGAACAACAGCGCGATGTACTTGGCCAATGGATGCCGAAGCAATGGGGATAGGGTCCCATTCGAGAAATATTTTGTGAGGTTCTCCACCTAATTCGCGCTCAATGACTTGGGCAGCCAAATCACTTGACATGGGTGGTGCGCTGGCTTGCAATTGTGAGAGAGCGGCGCGCATCGGTGCAGGTAAACCATCATCAAGGTAACTGGCCATTTGACCCAATTTCATGAGCGCCCCCTTCATATTTCCGAGGCGTTCAGAAACTTGGGCCGCTGTTTTGAGTTCCGTCTGATGATCAATTTCTACGCGTCGTTCCGTTGAAGAAAATACTTTGCGCGCTGATGCCGAGGCGTAAGTGGCTCCGACCTTTGCCCCGAGTCGAACAAGTTCTGTGTTTCGAGTCAACATTGAGCCGCGCTTAATCGCCGACGAAAGTTTGTTCCTGCCTTGCCGACTGCGGAGTGCCACGAATAATGCGCTACTGCTGACTAAGAGAATGATGTTACGTATCGGGTGCTTCATGGGGTTGCTGAATCGGAGCGTTCAATTATTGAGTGCACGCCATTGATAATCATCTGTGCCATTTGTGGCGCTTGAGCCACGATTGCGTCATGCTCGGCGTCTATGCGTACAGCATGCGCGTTTGTGATTCCGGAAAACAAAGCAAGTTGACGTTTCACAGGTATTACTGGATCACGCAAAGTGATGATGTGTGAAGTCGGAACATCAATTTCTTTGAGCCATTCAAGGCTGGTGAATGCGCCAATCGCGTGACCTGCTTCTAAAACCATGCGCCAGTCATGGAGTTCAACTTGGCTGATGGCCCACGGTCCCCACTTGCCAGTTTTTCGCCGCAAGAAAAGTCGTTCCGTCAACCAAACGCGGGCGCTGCTTGGTGTGAACCGTGCCAATGCACCGAGACCTGTCAACCCAAGGAACGTCATCCGCTCACTGCGACTATGAGAGAAACTTCCAGCCGTGGCGCACAACATCAATCCGTTGACCATGTCTCGGTGCCGCCGCCACATCAAAAGTGCAATTGGTCCGCCCATCGAATATCCGACTGGTATTGCTGAGTTGATATCGAGTTCCTTGAGTAAGCATGCTGCATCGTCAGCACAGTCGGCTAAACGAAATGGTGCGAACGTACGAATGCCGCGACCGTGTCCACGATGGTCCATAGCGATGACGCGAAAGTGTTCGGCGAGGGTTGAGTAGACAGCAAACCAATTGAGGTCAGCGCTCGCCGTCCATCCGTGCAATAACAACAACACGGGGGCATCAGGGTGTGGGCCCGGCAGTTCTCGAATGAACGTGGTGCCACGGCCCGGAAGTTCAATGTTACGCCCCGGTGGAAGCGGCGGTATTCCTGCGTCGTCGTTCAGGGCAACTCCACAGCGATGATCGTCACGCTCAACTTCATACCGTTCGGTGTTTCGTATTCAACGATGTCGTTGAGGCGTTTGCCGTTGATGGCCTGACCAAGTAGTGACTCTGGGGTCATCGTGGCAGCGCGAGATTTGTCAAATCCTTCTTCGTGCGAACCCAAGTAATACGTTTCTTGTGGGTCGCCGTCGATTGACATAGTCACAAGCCGACCCGGTGCAACTAAATCAGTTTCTTCAACTTCAACGATCTGATGGTTCCCAATAATTGACTCCAAATGACGGATCCGACCCTCCATATGCCCTTGTTCGTCTTTGGCGGCGTGATAGTCGCCATTCTCCTTCAGGTCGCCCATTTCACGGGCGCGCTCAATCCTGTCCGCAACCTCAATACGACCACGGGTGGTCAGATCATGGAGTTCTTGTTCAAGGCGACCGAGCGCCGCTTTGGTGAGGTGATGTACCTGGGCCATGCCCACAGGGTAACGGGAGGTGAGAAACCTTGTGCGGCTTGTCTTGAATGTTCCGTTTAGCCCCGTACGATATGGGGCTTATGGTATCAACATCAGCGCATCGCATCGCCGTGATCGGCGGGGACGGGATCGGACCCGAAGTCATCACCCAGGCCCTGAAAGTGGTGCGCGCCGCGGGGGTCAGTTTGGATACCACCGATTTTGACCTCGGTGGTGCTCGGTACTTGCGTGACGGCGAAATTTTGTCGGATGCGGTCCTTGACCAGTTGCGGTCCTTTGATGCGATTCTGCTGGGAGCAGTGGGAACCCCCGATGTGCCACCCGGAGTCATTGAACGTGGACTTCTGCTGAAAATGCGCTTTGAACTCGACCTGTACATCAATCAACGTCCATTCATTGGCACGGCTCCGGGTCACACTCAGCCTCACGATTTCATTTGTATTCGCGAAAATACTGAGGGTCCTTATGTCGGTGAAGGTGGAGTCTTGCGCAAAGGCACGCCTCGTGAAGTGGCGACTCAGGGAAGCGTGAATACCCGTACGGGTGTTGAGCGTTGCATTCGCTACGCCTTTGAATTAGCGGCCAAGCGCGAGCGTCGTCATGTCACCTTGGTGCACAAAACGAATGTCTTAACTTTTGCAGGCAACCTGTGGGAAAGAGCATTCAACGAAGTCGCTGTTGAATATCCGCAGGTCGGTACCGCCTATAACCATGTTGATGCGGCTTGTATTTATTTCGTTCAAGACCCGCATCGCTATGACGTGATTGTTACTGACAACTTGTTTGGCGACATCCTGACCGACCTCGGTGGGGCAGTTTCGGGGGGAATCGGTCTGGCGTCTTCGGCCAATCTCAACCCTGCGCGCACTGGTCCCAGCATGTTTGAGCCCGTACACGGTTCAGCCCCTGACATCGTGGGAACTGGCAAAGCCAACCCAACCGCGGCCATTCTGTCGGCAGCCTTGATGCTTGATTTCTTGGGTGAAGTGTCTGCTGCTGAGCGTATTCGGGGTGCCTGCGCCAGTCCAGTAACAGGAAGTACCAGCGAGATTGCTGACATCATCGCCTCGCGAATTGTCGGCTGAAATAAACACACCATCTACTACTCTGATCTTTGCAACTTCTTGAACGGAACTCATCATGCCCACACTGATCCCCACATCGAAAATCTGGATGAACGGCAAACTCGTCGACTGGGATAAAGCCCAAGTCCATGTGTTGACCCACACTTTGCATTACGGCACGGGAGTCTTCGAAGGTATTCGCGCCTATGAAACATCCAAGGGCACGGCTGTGTTCCGCCTCACCGAGCACATTGAACGCTTATTCCGTAGCGCTCACATCATGGGTATGGAAATTCCGTACACCGTTGAAGAACTCATTCAGGCCACCAAAGACACTGTGGCTTCAACTGGCTTGCCCTCGTGTTACGTGCGTCCCTTGGCGTACTACGGCTACGGCGAAATGGGACTGAACACTTTGCCGTGCACGGTTGACGTGGCGATCGCCTGTTGGCCATGGGGTGCGTACTTGGGTGACGATGCGTTGTCTAAGGGTGTGCGTATGAAGATTTCTTCATGGACCCGTCATGATCACAACACCATGCCACCTGCTGCGAAAACTGTCGGCAACTATGTGAACTCATCGTTGGCAAAAGTAGAGGCACTGCGCGCCGGCTACGACGAAGCAATCATGTTGGCTCCTAATGGACTTGTCGCCGAGTGCACGGGTGAAAACATTTTCTGCTCGCGCAATGGAATCATCTTGACGCCGCCATTAACGGCTGGTGCTCTTGAGGGAATCACTCAAAGTTCTGTGATGGCGATAGGTCGCGACATGGGTATCGACATGCGCATTGACAATATTGCGCGTAGCGATCTCTACATCGCTGATGAGATCTTTGTGTGCGGGACCGCCGCCGAAGTCAGTGCAGTGTGCTCAGTGGATGATCGTGCAGTACCAGCACCTGGACCAGCGACCACTGCGATTGGTCAAATGTATGGTCGCGTCGTGCGCGGTCAAGAAGCCAAATATGCCCATTGGTGCGAACTCGTCAAGTAGCTAACTGATCGTGGCGCGGCGACGCGCGGCGAGACCGGCCAAACATTCAAAGGCCAATCGATGAGCCATATTGACTGTGAGTTCACTGACGTCATAGGCCGGCGCCACTTCAACGATGTCGATGCCCACCACATTGTGCTCAAGACACAGAGTGCGAACCATGCGCAATAAATCTGAGGACAAAATGCCGCCCGGTTCGGGTGTGCCGGTGCCAGGAGCGAAAGCCGGATCCAAACTGTCGATGTCAATAGAAATATATAAACTTTCCGCACTGTCGAGGGCCTCGTTTACTGCGTCGTGCATCACTGCTTGAAAACCACGTTGCCAAATTTCATCCATGGTGTGCCAACGCATACCTTGAGCGCGCATCCAGTCAAAGACTTCTTTGGGCGGCCAGTAACCGCGTAGTCCGACTTGCACAAAGCTTTTTCCTGGTACCGCTCCGGATTCAATCAGTCGACGCATGGGTGTGCCATGACTTGCCAAGTTGCCAGCGATGATGTCGGCAGTGTCGGCATGGGCATCAAAGTGCACCATTCCGACAGTTCCAATACCGCGAGCCTCGGCGACGGCTGAAGCAGCCGGCCAAGTGATTGAGTGATCTCCGCCGAGAGTGATGGGGATGATGCCACGGCGGGCAACTTCTGCGACACGATTTTTGATATTCGCCAAGCTGACACCTGTTTGACCGTGAGGGCAGTAGGCATCGCCAAAGTCAATGACCTCTAGCCAATCAAAGATTTCGATGTCTAGGTCAATGTGATAGGTGCCCGGCTCGTAGGCCTGTGAGCGAATTGCTCGGGGACCAAAGCGGGCGCCAGGGCGGTTAGTCGTTGAATTGTCGTGAGGCGCTCCAACGATGGCGACATGGGGCTGCCATTCGTCAAGTTGGGAGGGTTCGGTGAGAAAGGGGCGCTGCCCAAAGGTCGATAATCCGCCAAAGGTATAGCCAAGATCAAGCTGTTCTTGCATACCTGGAGGGAGGTCTCGCTTCGGTTCGGTCATGCCCGAACCTTATCTTTTCCGAGGTGTTGAGGGACCAAACACCGAAAAATATGGGCTTGGCGTTGACTCGGGGCGCTCAATCCTGTTGACTGATATCCGATGAACGCCGTAACTACTCCGTGGAATACTGCTGCCATCATCATTATTCGCTAGCGCACGGGTTCATTCTCGTGCGCAGTCAGCCGCCCACCGGGCGGCTTTTCTGTTTCTCGGAATGAACTCTCATAGAGAAAGAAAACCCATGAGCAACATGATTGAAGTTTTTGACACAACATTAAGAGACGGCCTTCAGGTTGAAGGTGTGTCGGCGTCCGTAGAAGACAAGCTGCGCATTGCCGAGCAACTTGATCTTCTCGGTGTGCACTACATCGAAGGCGGCTGGCCTGGTGCCAACCCGAAGGACATTGAGTTCTTTGCACGCGCCGCCAAAGAGTTGCATTTCACGACAAGCAGGTTAGTTGCTTTCGGTTCAACACGTCGCCCCAAAGGCAAAGTGGATGATGATCCCACATTGCGTCACCTCATCGATGCCGGCACAAGTGCGGTGTGCATCGTCGCTAAAAGTTGGGACTATCACGTCATCAACGCTTTACAGACCACCCTTGATGAAGGCATCGCGATGATTGCTGACTCAGTTGAATATCTCGAGGGCAATGGGCGTCGCGTCCTAGTTGACATGGAACATTTTTTTGACGGCTTCAAGAACAACGAAGAGTTCGCTGTACGCGCTTTGGAAGCAGCCGTGATCAAAGGTGCGAGCCATCTTGTGTTGTGCGACACCAACGGCGGAAGTTTGCCTCATGAGGTCCAAGACATCGTGGCGAAAGTCAAGAGTCATGTGGGCAACGATGTGATCATCGGGATCCACTGTCATGATGACACTGGTTGCGCAGTTGCTAACTCCATGGCCGCAGTCCTCAGCGGAGCGCGCCACGTGCAAGGCACCTTGAATGGTCTCGGAGAGCGCACTGGTAACACCAACCTCACAACTGTCATTCCAAATCTGCAGTTAAAACTTGGCTACCAGTGTCTGCCAGAAGGGCGCTTAGAACATTTAACTGCGGTCAGCCATCATGTGGCCGAAGTACTGAATCGTCCGATGAATCCTCAGGCTCCTTATGTTGGTAGCGGCGCATTTGCTCATAAAGCTGGTCTGCACGTCAGCGCCATCGTGCGCACCAAAGATGCCTATGAGCATGTTGATCCTTCTCTAGTCGGCAACGGAACTCGTTTCATCGTCAGCGAAATGGCAGGTAAGGCCACGATCACCATCAAAGCCGAAGAACTTGGCTTAACTCTTGAGCCCCTAGCGATCAATCAAATCATTGAGGATCTCAAGCGTTTGGAGCATGAGGGCTACCACTTTGAAGCAGCCGACGCCTCTCTTGAGTTATTAATGCGCAAGGCAGCGGGTTGGAAGCAATCATTTTTCCGAGTCGAGTCAATGCGCGTCATTACTGATGAGACAGTGGACGGTGAATTCACGACTGAGGCCACGGTCAAGGTGTGGGTCGGGCCAGACAGTGAGGCCACGCGTCATGTTCATACATCTGAGGGCAACGGACCGGTCAACGCCATAGACACTGCGTTGCGGGCTGCCGTCTCGCAGGCCTATCCCGAGGTAGATCGCATCCACCTGACTGACTACAAGGTGCGTATCTTGGACGGGGCAACTGCCACGGGTGCAGTCACTCGTGTGTTGATTGACGCCACCGATGGTGAGAGATCGTGGACGACAATCGGCGTGAGTTCGAACATCATTGAGGCTTCGTGGAGGGCCCTCGAAGAATCTTTAATCTACGGACTTCTTCACTCGGGCGTCTGAGCGAATACGGTAGAAGTAATGTCTGCACCAAAGTTTGCTCCGACCCCAGTCCTTGATGTCACCCGTGCCTATGGCTCGCCCGATGTGGCACCATCATCATGGATCAATGATCGACCAACAGACATTGTAGGGTTCCAACCTGCTGGCGATCACCTCGGTTATCAGGGACCCGATCAGGGTTACGCGTTACTGCTTGCCAATCGTTTGCGACCTCGTTTGCACTTACTTGGTGGCGTGTCGAGTGATGACGCGGTGCGCGGATGCCTGAACATTGCGTTGCGACGAGCATCGTTACTCAGTCGTGCCCCAGTCATCCACGATCTAACCATCGCTTTCGTAATGTGGGGCTTCTTTGACTCCAACCCTCCCGATGATCTTGTTGAGGCGCGCGCCAGATTATTTACAGGTGTGGGCAACGTGCACCACTACGCTGAGGGGCGCGCCATCGCTGACATGGTTCCCGAAGCCACACTGCGCATGACACCGACACAAGTCACCGCTGCTTCGCCAATTTCTTGGCGCTCACTCACGGGTGCCTGAAGATATCCCTCTAAAGTTGAGGCGTGACCGATTACCGAGCGCCTCTCAGTGATATTGATTTTGTCCTCAACCGCGTCTGTGGGCTTGATCGGTTGATGACCCTGCCCGGATTCGTTGACGCTGATTCCTCTGTCGTGCGCGATCTGCTTGACGAAGCGTCTCGTTTCATGGAACAGAAAATCGCCCCCCTCAACAAAATTGGTGACACACATGGCGTGAAGTTAAATGCTGATCATTCGATCACCATGGCCCCAGGTTTTACCGAGGCCTACCAGGACTTTGTGGACGCTGGTTGGGGAGCAGTTCCATGTGATGAGGGTTTTGGTGGTGGTGGTTTCCCGTGGATGGTCGGCATTGCGATTCAAGAAATTATGAACGCCTGCAATATGGCTTTTTCTATGGCACTGACCTTGACGCAGGGAGCCATTGACGCCATCATCCATCACGGAACCGAAATCCAAAAGATGGCCTATCTCCCCAAGATGATGACGGGTGAATGGTCGGGGACGATGAATCTCACAGAGCCCGATGCTGGTAGCGATGTGGGAGCGGTACGCACTAAGGCTGAACGCAATAGTGATGGAACTTATTCCATTTTCGGCAACAAGATTTACATCACCTTTGGCGAACATGATATGGCCGACAATATTATCCATTTAGTTTTGGCGCGCACGCCCGATGCACCCGCTGGAACTAAGGGTATTTCTTGTTTCATTGTTCCTAAATTTCTGTTGAACGATGATGGTTCATTGGGTCGCCGAAACGATGTCGTGTGCACCGCTATTGAACACAAACTTGGCATCCACGCCAGCCCAACATGCTCGTTGTCTTTTGGTGATCATGGTGGCGCGATTGGATTTCTGATTGGCGAAGAAAATCGTGGCATGCAATACATGTTCACGATGATGAATCAGGCTCGGCTGTCGGTCGGTGTCGAGGGATTAGGCCTCGGGGATCGGGCGTATCAACATGCTTTGCAATACGCCAAGGATCGCCGTCAAGGCCGTGCCCCCGGCGCTCCAGCAGGCGAGTCATCGCCGATCATTGATCATCCAGATGTCAAGCGAATGTTGTTGACAATGAAGACGACGGTTGAAGCCCTGCGCCGTTTGACATATTGGAACGCGGCTTGTCTCGATGTTGCTACACATCATCCGGATCTTAACGAGCGCGAGTGGGCTTCTGATTTGGCAGCACTATTGACGCCGATGTCAAAAGGTTGGGGCACTGATATGGGTGTTGAACTCACGGGACTCGCGGTACAGATTCACGGTGGCATGGGATTCATTGAAGAGACCGGAGTGGCTCAGTACTACCGCGACGCGCGAATTACGACGATTTACGAAGGCACAAATGGGATTCAGGCGATGGACCTTGTGGGTCGCAAACTTGGCTTGCGCGGTGGCGAGGTTGTCAAGCGACATCTTGGTGCTATTGATGCATTGTGTGAAAAACTCAAAGGACATAGTGAACTTCATGCGACTGGGCTAGCCCTCTCCAAAACCTTGTCAGCCACTCGTGTGGCCACGACTTGGTTGGCGGATCATTCAGGGAACCCGATTGATTCATTGTCCGGTGCAACTCCGTACCTGCGATTGATCAGCACTTTGACAGCGGGATTTTTGCTGGCCGAATCTGCCGTCATTGCGATTCAAGCCTCAGATGAAGTGGGTGTGGACTGTGTGACAGAGCGAATTGCTTCGGCACGGTTTTTTTGTGAGCAATTGATGCCTGCCACTGATGGACTTGTGGCTGCGATTACTGGTGATTCGTCTCTCTTGATGTCGGCGATTTAACAACATTTTCACAGGCAACGATGTCATTGCAGAAGGCGTCGGCGAGTGGTTGGTAGATCAGACGCAGATCACGTCCAAAGATGGAGTCCGAGATTTCCTGAAGAAGCATCGCGCCTTGCAAAAATGTTTTAGCAAAACGTACGACTGGTTCTGAAATTTCTAGTGGGATGCTGAAATCCGCGAGAAGACTTTCCGCAGCATGTGCGGTCCCTTGCTCATCGACCAAGGTATAGGCAGACCGAATCGCCAGATTGGTCATTGCTGCCAAGTCAAACTCCAGCATTAGTCGACGAGCGGCGCGCCCTTGTGGTGCAAGCCAACCGTTGGTAGCTGCCGGTCCATACATTTTGCTCTGCGAACGAAAGGCAATGAGTCGTGGGTCTGCGAAATGTTTTGGGGCATCTGAGTTGGCGATCGAAACGGTTGAGTTTGTCGTGACACTGGGTATACGTCGTGCCTCATAGAGACAATGCAAAATCTTGGCAGCAGCATCGGCGAAGAGGAGATCGCGGGTGCGATATTCGTAAAACAAAGTGCTGGGGTTGAGCCCAGCGGCTCGACTAATACGTTGCAACGAAGCGCGTTCAATTCCACCACGGGCGATGATTTGAGCGGTGCCGTTGAGTAAGGCTTCACGGTTCGCGTTGTCATCAGTGATTCTGATTGGAGGTGGCACGATGGGTTCGTGGAAGTGATCACCGCTTTGGAATGGGTGATCAAGAATGTGGTGCGCCATTTGCTCAACGACTTTCCAGTCTGCTGGCTGCAACATGTCGATAGATGATGAGTGCAGACATCCCAAAGTGAAACTCAACACGCTGACTTTTTGTAGGGACGCCACATCATTGAGATCATCGGAGATTCCTAGTTCATGGAACCACTCTTGGATTTGCGGGGTGATGATTTCGGCTAGTTCGGCGATTCTCGTTGAGGCTATGAGAAGTCCGATCCCTGGACGTAGAGGACTGGCTGGGTCAAGAAGTGTCTGGGCAATGCTCGCCTCGGACTCTCGGCGCTGTTTGGTTGAGCCGAGTACCCCGAGTGAGGTTTGTAGAAAAGCGCGCACCGGTTCGGCGATGCGTTGCTCCCACAAACCGACAAGGATTTCCTCGTTGTTTTCGTAACGGGCGTAGACTGCCCCCGTTGTCAGGCCTGCTGCGCGCGAAACATCGAGAGTTGATAGCCGGTCAGGACCTTTTTGGCGGAGTAATTCAAGGGCCGCATCAAGAATCAGTTCATCGTTGCGCAGTGCGTCGGAACGACGTCGGATCAACTTCACCTCCCGATCTTAGCCAAGAATAAGAATTATAGATAATGTCTCGCGACATCTTTTGCCTGTTCTGAGGGCATCAATCAATCGCATGAAGTTGGAGGTCCGCCAAGTCACAGAACTCCAGAGCCAGCATGTGAGTGCCCGCGAGGATGACTTTGGGCGCCACCCCAGCCTCGAAAGCCTCTTGCCAGCGAGAAGCGCATAAGCACCATTGATCACCATCGTTGAGGCCCGGAAATCCGTATTGCGGCATCGGCGTGCTGAGATCGTTTCCCTGGTCTTTGCTGAACACCAAGAACTCGTCGGTCATCACCGCGCAGACAACATGCATGCCTGGGTCATCGCCCCGGGACTCGCAACAGCCAGTGCGGTAGTAGCCAGTCATCGGATCAAAGGAGCAGGGAGTGAGGTCGCCGCCGAGAACATTGCGTTGGGTCATACTGCGACGCTACTAGTGCCCGACTCCACCTCAGCGTCGCGCGATAGCGTAACTATGTCATGTCTTCTTCGCCGCGTTTTCGTTTCGCCCCCTCGCCCACGGGGTTTTTCCATGTTGGAGGCGCCCGTACCGCCTTATACAACTGGGCGCTCGCCAAACGTCTCGGTGGGACATTCGTTTTGCGGATTGAAGATACCGATGAGGCTCGCAATCAGCCCGAGTGGACCCAGGGAATCATTGACGCTCTGGCGTGGATAGGGATTCGTCAAGATGACCCGACTTTTGAGGGTCCGTACTTTCAGAGTGCATACGCCCAGGCCCATATTGATGCCGCCAACCGGCTCTTTGAGCAGGGTCAGGCTTACTACTGTGATCTCACGGGCGAGCAAGTTCAAGAGCGGGCCAAGGTTAACGGCAAACAAGGTTACGACGGGTATTCGCGAGATCGTGGACTTGAGGCTGCACCTGGACGCGTGTTGCGTTTTCGGGTGCCCGAAGGACAAACCATTGTCAATGATCTAGTACGCGGTCGCGTCGAATTCGCCAATGAAGTGATTGAAGATTTCGTCTTGCTGCGAGGCAATGGTTCACCGATGTTTTTGTTGGCCAATGTTGTCGATGACATCACCATGCGGATCAGTCACGTGGTGCGCGCTGAGGAACATTTACCTAACACGCCAAAGCAGCAGATGATTTGGGATGCATTAGGTCAGCAACCCCCAGTGTGGGCCCATGTGCCGGTATTAGTCAATGAACAGCGCAAGAAACTCTCAAAGCGTCGCGACAAAGTTGCCCTTGAGCAGTTTCGTGATGAGGGCTTTTTGTCTGAGGCGATGATCAATTACTTGATGACCCTTGGGTGGGCTCCAGTGGGGGATGTCGAAATTGTTCCGTGGTCAACCATAGAGAGAGATTTTCGACTTGAAGATGTCAATCACTCGCCGGCTTTTTTTGATCTCAAAAAGTTGGCGTCGTTTAATGGTGAATACATTCGGGCGATGTCAGTTGATGAATTTATACATGCGAGTCAGCCATTTCTGACTGGTGACAATGTGCCGTGGACGCCAGCGCAATTCGATGAGGAAAAGTTTCGCGTGATGGCACCGTTGGCACAAACTCGTTTGGTCGTGATGAGTGAATTGTCAGAACTCGTTGACTTTTTGTTCTTAGATGAGCCCATTGTTGATGAACAGTCGTGGAGTAAAACTTTTGCTTCTACAGATGCAGTTGAAATGTTGAATGACGCGATTGCTGCCTTTGATACTGGACTGACGTGGGATCATGATTCGCTGAAGTTGTGTGTTGAAGTTGCCGGCTCGGCGCGTGGGCTCAAGTTAGGCAAAGCACAGGCCCCGATTCGCGTGGCGATCACGGGGCGAACCATTGGCCCTCCTCTGTTTGAAGCTTTAGAACTGATGGGCCATGATCAAGTGATGCGAAGACTGCGTGCCGCAGTGGAGCGTTTAGCCCGGGCATGACTGAAATGGGTGCGGACAACATCGGGACTCTCGATGACACCCCAGTTGGAACAACATTGACGTCGACCTTGCAACGTCGAGTTTTTAAAGTTCCGACATGGTGGCGACGTGGCGGGTGGCGTCGATTACTCGGATGTTGCACCGCCTTGTCAATGTTGATTGTGATGTATTTATCCGTGTCACTGTTTCAGGTGTGGTCAACTGGACGATCGCAACATCAGGGTTCGGTGGACGCGATAGTGGTCATGGGGGCAGCGCAATACGACGGTCGGCCGTCTCCGCAACTGCAAGCGCGTCTTGATCATGTCCTTGAACTTTGGAATCAACGCATGGCACCATTGGTGATCGTGACTGGTGGCAATCAACCGGGCGACCGTTTCACTGAAGCCGAGTCTTCAACGAACTATTTAGTGGAGCAAGGGGTTCCAGTGGCCGTGATCATCGCTGAAGATACGGGTCATTCTTCGTGGGAGTCATTACAAAATGTGGCCGCCCTAGCCCGTGAGCGGGGCATCACAAGAATTGTCTTGGTGAGCGACCCATATCACACGTTGCGCGTGCGATTGATGGCCGAGGAACTGGGTTTTCAGGCTTCCACCTCGTCGACTCAGACGGGGCCAGTGAAAGGTTGGAATAACTTCAAGCGCCATCTTCAAGAAGCAGCAGGCGTGGCCTTGGGTCGGGTTCTGGGTTTTGAGCGAGTTGAATCTTTAGTGAGCTAGTCATCGGCGGGTTTTGGGAAAGTCGCTCATGCCCCTAGGATTGGAATTCTCGTGAGTCTGCGGATTCATTGGGGAGTGGTGTAACTGGCAACACAGCAGATTCTGGTTCTGTTATTCAGGGTTCGATTCCTTGCTCCCCAGCCACGCGTGACCTATGGTGATCCCGTCAAGGTGTGATCTTGAGAATGGGGAAAACATGGATCGTCGACATTTTTTGAGAGCGGGTATTGTTTCGGCAGGAGCAGGGGCAATGGTCCCTACTGCGATCTTTGCCAGACCAAGTTCGGCCGCTGCCAGAGCTGGAGAAAGCCCGTACGGACCTCTTTCGCAAACAGCTGATGAAAACGGTTTGCTGCTGCCGGCTGGTTTTACTTCACGGGTGGTCGCTGTCGGTGGTGATGCGGTCGGAGACACTGACTATAACTGGCATATTTTCCCCGATGGTGCCGGAACTTTTGATGATGGAGCTGGTGGCTGGTACTACACATGCAACAGTGAAGTTTTTGATTTCATGGCTCCCGCTGCTGGTGGCGCCTCGGCTATTCATTTTGATGCCGATGGAAATATTCTGGACGCCTATCGCATTTTGGAAGGAAGTAATTCAAACTGTGGTGGCGGGCCGACCCCATGGGGCACATGGCTCAGCGGTGAAGAGAATTTTTCCGGTACCGGGCTCATCTGGGAGTGTGATCCGAGCGGCACTGAACCAGGCGTGGCCCATGAAGCCATGGGAGCGTGGTCGCACGAGGCTGCGGCTGTAGACCCCGATAATCAACAGGTGTATTTGACTGAAGACAACAAGGAGGGCGTGTTCTATCGTTTCACTCCGACTGCGTATCCAGATTTGTCGAGCGGTGTTCTTGAAGCCTGCATCGTTGGCGGGGATGGGTCGGTGTCATGGGGAGCGATCACTGACCCAACAGGAGTCACCACACCAACGCGTAGTCAGGTTGCGGGGGCCACAATTTTCCCAGGCAACGAAGGTTGCTGGTATCACCAGGGTTGGGTGTACTTCACGTCAAAAGGAGATCACTCGGTTCACGGCATTGATATCGATGCTCAGAAATACAGTTTGTTGTGGAAGGGTGACCCCGACGGATTGGGTGTTGAGGGCGCGGTGTTGTCTCATGTTGACAACATCACAGTCGATGCCGGGTCGGGAGATCTCTTCGTCGCCGAAGATGGCGGCAATATGGAGTTGGTAATCATCACGCCGGACGGTGCTGTCGCTCCGTTTGTACGAGTGGTTGGTGATGGCCATGCGTTATCAGAAATAACCGGTCCAGTTTTTAATCCAGCGCGGGATCGCTTGTATTTCTCATCGCAACGTGGACCAAGTACGCGGGATCTAGAAGAGATTATGCCGGGGATTGCACCGATTGCTGCCCTTGGCGCAAGTGGTATGCAGGGTGGAATGACCTTTGAAATCTCTGGGCCGTTTCGCGGTGTCGTGACGACGCAGGATGAGACCCCAGTGACTGAGGCCCCCGATACGACGATCGCCTCACCCGTCGACACCTTGGTTGCAGTCGCACCACAAGAGGATGATGCCTCCGACGATGACGGCGGTGGTGCAGGCGTAGTTATTGGCATTGGTGTCGCCGCAGTTGTTGCTGTTGGTGGTGTCGTGGCTTTCCGTAAGCGTCGAACCGATAGTGCCTCGGAAGAAAATACGAGCGCTAGTTGATAGGGTTTAAAGCGCTACTGGGCCCCATCGTCTAGTGGCCTAGGACACCACCCTCTCAAGGTGGC
>SXGQ01321626.1_pt1 | contig 56421 bp, 45 predicted proteins | sample 3178371 | NCBI WGS metagenome assembly SXGQ01 (sample SAMN11356859, study PRJNA531348) | freshwater metagenome | isolation source: freshwater sample F1-20 | place: China: Fuxian Lake, Yuxi | collected 2017-12-25
CTCCGCCATGTTTTTTGTCTGTAAAGTGTTGAAAATAGGGCACTCATCCCCAAACTAGCATAGCGAGAGGCCAGGGGATTTTCAGCCCTAGAAAGGGCACCTTTGTCGGGATCTGGAAGAAAGGGCATACTTCTATTATGAGGTGAGTCGAGGCCATCTCCAAACTGATCTATTACGAATAGTTTCGTAGTTTATCTACGAATAGTTTCGTAGTAAAAATTCTGTTCCATGTGGAACACCCCTTCCGACTCCCCAAGAAAGGCTCTGTGTACAACTCTATAAAGAAACTTGACCCCGAGATATTCCAAACCCTTCAAGACGAGGTTCGGAGGCAGGATGACCATCTTGAAATGATCGCTTCTGAAAACTACGCTTCTAAGGCTGTTTTAGAGGCCATGGGCTCACATTTCACCAACAAATATGCGGAAGGTTACCCTGGCCGAAGGTACTATGGAGGCTGTGATTTTGTAGATAATATGGAGAGGTTGGCGATTGGAAGAGCCAAGCTACTCTACGGCGCAGAACACGCCAATGTGCAGCCACACAGCGGGGCGCAAGCTAATATGGCAGTCTATTTCAGTGTGCTTAAACCTGGAGACACGCTCCTTGGCTTGGACTTGGCCCATGGGGGGCACCTTACCCATGGTCACCCCCTTAATAGCAGTGGGATGCTCTATAACTTCAAGGGTTACCATGTCAAAAAAGACAATGAGCTGTTAGATATGGATGAGGTGCGGGCTTTAGCCCGTGAATACAAGCCACGCATAATTGTAGCTGGGGCAAGTGCTTACTCTAGACATTGGGATTTTAAGCTCTTCAGAGAAATAGCCGACGAAGTAGGGGCGTTTTTGATGGTCGATATGGCACATATTGCTGGGCTCGTGGCCTCGGGGCACCATCCATCTCCTGTACCATTTGCTGACTTTGTAACTACAACGACCCATAAAACCCTTCGTGGGCCAAGGGGGGGTTTAATTTTATGTAAAGAAAAATACGCCAAGGCTATAGACAGAAGTCTATTCCCTGGCGTTCAAGGGGGCCCCTTAATGCATATGGTAGCGGCCAAGGCTATTGCTTTTAAGGAAGCCCTAGCCCCCTCGTTCAAGGTTTATAGCGGTATGGTGATAGAAAATGCGAGGGCACTTGCCAAAAACCTCCAAGATAAAGGTTGGCGCATTGTTAGTGGGGGAACCGATAACCATCTAATATTAGTAGATGTATTTGCCAAAGGAATTCTGGGATCGGTAGCCGAAAAAGCTCTTGATCTAGCGGGGGTTACTATCAATAAAAATGGAATACCCTTTGATCCTAACCCCCCGCTAAAGCCTAGCGGGATACGGCTGGGAACCCCGGCCATTACAACTCGAGGCATGGGTACTCGCGAAATGGTTCAAATTAGCGAGTGGATTCACCGGGTTCTTTCAGAACCAAACAATGAACAATTGCTCTTGCAAACTCGCGCGGATGTCTTTGCCTTGACCCAAAAATTCCCCATCCCACAATAAGACACACCTTTATGTTCCATGTGGAACAACTAATCGGCTATAAAAAGCCAGGGGTAGGATTCGAACGGGCGACAAGGGGGTTGTGACCAGTTAGGGCAGGATTTATTCTTCTTCGATCCCCAATGGGGTCCCAGTGGAAGTTGTTTCAATGTCTAGATCTTCCTCTTCGTCTGACTCGTCGAGAGCATGGGCAGAAGCATCTATCTTGGCCATAGCTACAACCTTGTCTGTCTCAGAGGATACATTGTGAACCCGAACCCCTTGAGTATTTCGACCCGTACGGCGGATATCTTCCACGCCAAACCTTATAGCCATGCCTTCCTGTGTAATTAACAGACACCCCTCTCCAGGGAGAACGAGTTTAAAGCCTACTACCGATGCTCCATTTTTCTTGGGGTTGAGTTTGATATTAATGACACCCGTGCCTCCGCGGTGAATCAAGCTGTAGTCTTGGAGTAAGCTAGATTTGCCGTAGCCTCGGTCAGTAATAGTTAAGAGAAGGCCATGTTTTGAAGTGCTTTCATCGGCCTCTTTACCCTCAGGTAAATCTGGCAGAGAGTTAGCTACTTCCATATCGACAACATAATCCCCTTCAGCGACCTTAATGCCTCGAACTCCCGTCGACGGTCTTCCTGTGGCCCTCAGCTCATCTTCACTGAAACGGGTGGCTTTGCCGTGGGCTGTTCCTAGAACAATTTGTTGTTTGCCGTTTGACGAACGCACGGCCACCAATCTGTCTCCTTCTTCAATAGTTAAAGCGATAAGACCATTGCTCCGGATGTTAGCGTAAGCACTTAAGGTTGTTTTCTTGACTGTTCCATTGGCAGTAGCAAAAACCAAATTCATGCCCTCCGAAAATTCTTTAATCGGCATAAGGGTGACAACATTCTCCCCCTCTTTCAAAGAGATGAGGTTTTTAAAATGCTTTCCACGTGTATTAGCAGCCGCTTCGGGTATTTCATAAACCTTCAGGGCGTAGACATAACCACGGTCAGTAAAAGCCATAAGTGTGTCGTGCGCCTTGGTGATAAAAAGCTGGGCGACAAAATCTTCATCTTTTGTTTTCATACCGATTTTACCTTTGCCGCCGCGCCTCTGTCGCCTGTAATTATTGAGATCAGTACGCTTGATGTAGCCAGTTTGAGATACTGTCACTACCATTGGATCATCTGGGATGACGTCTTCCATCCGAATGTCACCTGTGTCGTGAGTGATCTCAGTGCGTCGCGGGTCGGCAAAAACTTTTGAGACTTCTAACAATTCGGTTTTGATGACACTTAATAATTTCTTTTCATTGGCTAAAATAGATTTCAATTCTTCAATTGTGGTTTCGACTTCTAGGCGCTCATCAACAATTTTTTGTCTTTCAAGACCAGTAAGGCGCTGAAGCCGCATGTCTAAGATCGCTTGCGCTTGTTTGTCACTTAGTTTAAGGCTGGGGTCTGCTTTGATTTCTGCTGCTCCAGCAAATCGGCCTTCCATTAACGCCGATTTGGCTTCTTCCCCAGTTTTAGAGGCGCGGATCATTTTAATTACGGCGTCAAGGTGGTCCAATGCGATTGTTAAGCCCAGTAAAATATGGTGCCGCTCTTCAGCTTTTCTTAGCTGGAAAAGGGTGCGTCGTGTGACAACTTCGCGGCGGAAACCAATGAACTCTTCTAAGATTTCTTTAAGAGTACAAACACGGGGTTGACCGTTTACAATCGCTAGTAAATTAATTGGGAATGAAGATTGAAGGTCTGTCATTTGGTATAGTTGGTTGAGGACAATATCTGAAGGCTCATTACGTTTGACTTCGATGACCAGGCGTATCCCTTCTCGGTCTGATTCATCTCGTATATCCGAAATCCCGTCGATCTTCTTGTCGTTGATCAACTCAACAATCTTTTCGATTACCCGGACTTTATTGGTTTGGTAGGGTAGTTCAGTAAAAATAATTTGATCGACTTCGCCTTTGTTTTTTATTTTGATAATCTCTGTATGCGATTTGGCGCGAACCACACAGCGACCCTTGCCGGTTCGGTATGCGTCTAAAACCCCAGAGGTCCCGAGCATTTTCCCGCCACCCGGGAAGTCAGGAGCGGGGATGTGCTTCATCAACCCAGAGAGATCTAAGGAGGGGTTGTCGATAAGATGAACGAGGGCTTTGATACACTCGCCCAAATTATGAGGAGGAATACTGGTAGACATTCCAACAGCGATACCCTGACTGCCATTAACTAATAAATTAGGGAAGCGCGCCGGCAACACAAAAGGCTCTTCCTCGTTGCCGTCATAATTGGGACCGAAATCAACAGTTTCTTGATTGATGTCTTCCATGAGTTCGTTGGAAAGACGGGAAAGCCTTGCTTCGGTGTAACGCATAGCGGCTGCGCTATCGCCGTCGATAGAACCAAAATTACCTTGCCCATCTACCAAAACGTGGCGCTGCGAAAAGGGCTGAGCCAAGCGTACAAGGGTGTCATAAACAGCTGAGTCTCCGTGTGGGTGGTATTTGCCAATGACGTCACCAACTGTTCGGGCACTTTTGCGGTAAGCTCGGTTCCACTCATTTCCACTGGCTTTCATGGCATAAAGAACTCGACGGTGGACGGGTTTGAGGCCGTCGCGAACATCTGGAAGAGCACGGCCAATAATGACTGACATTGCATAGTCCAAATAGGACCGTTTCATTTCTTTTTCGATGTCGAGGGGTTCATTGCGGTTCATTTCTAACATGTGGTTTCTCTTAAGAGTTAAATATCAATATTATCGGCGAGGAGGGCGTTGTTTTCGATAAATTGTCGGCGAGGTTCTACGGCGTCGCCCATAAGAATGGTGAAAATCGCTTCGGCTTGGACAGCGTCGTCAATACGTACCTGTAGAAAAGTCCGACGCTCAGGATCCATTGTGGTTTCCCACAACTGCTCTGGGTTCATCTCACCCAAGCCTTTATAACGTTGAACACTTAAGCCGCGCTTGCCTTCATCCATGACGCGGTCTAAAAGCGCCTCGGGGGAATCGAAATCCATATCTCTATTTAGGGTCGTCTCTTCATTTTCTTCTTTTTCTTTATCTGCATCTTTATTTTTTACACGGCGTAATTGGAGCCGTCCTCCATAAAAAACTTCTAGTTCCGTTTTAAGGGCTGCAACACGTCTAAACTCGTTCCATTGAGCTACCTGAGCGTCAACCCATAGCGTCACGGGGCGGTTCATATGCATGCGAATAATTTTTAAGCGGTGGTAGGCGGGGCGGGTAACCCCATCAATAGTAGTTTCCTCCACGGTATGCAAGGTGCACGTACCCAAATTCTCTTCTTCAAGTTGCTCTTTCAGGGTTTCAATCTTTGAAACGGTCGCGAATGCGTCTGGCTCTAAAAGCCCGCCGCTCAAAAGGGATTTGACTAAATCCATACCAAAGCCACGACGGCTTAATTTAGCAAAAAGTTGACTGCGTTCGCCCCATTTTTTTAGATCTCGGACCAATGTTGCACCCTTGCGCTCTTCTTTGTTGGGAAGTGTGAGTGTGTAGCCATCGAGGGCTTTCTGAAACAAAAATTCTTCTAAGGATCTCTCGTCTTTAATATATTTTTCGGTCTTACCTTTTTTGACTTTAAATAAAGGGGGTTGCGCTACATATAAATACCCCCGTTCAATTAATTCGGGCATTTGACGATAGAAGAAAGTTAACAATAGAGTTCGGATGTGAGAACCGTCCACATCGGCATCTGTCATTAAGACAATTTTGTGGTAGCGTAGATTTTCAATTTTAAAACCATCTTCACCGGGGCCTATGCTAGTGCCCAGTGCTTGAATTAAAGTTCTTAGTTCGTTATGGGCCAAAATCTTATCAAATCTAGCCTTTTCAACATTTAGAACCTTACCTTTAAGGGGTAAAATGGCCTGATTTGAGCGGTTACGTCCTTGTTTCGCAGATCCACCCGCAGAATCTCCCTCAACAATATAGATTTCTGAAAGGGCCGGGTCTCTCTCTTGGCAATCAGCTAGTTTTCCAGGGAGTCCCCCTCCATCAAGAGCGCCTTTTCGGCGAGTGAGATCTCTAGCCTTGCGGGCCGCTTCTCTTGCGCGTGCCGCATCGATTGCTTTTTCAATAATCATTTTTGCTTCGCGTGGGTGCTCTTCAAAAAAATTATTAAGTTTGTCGTAAACAATAGCCTGAACAATTCCTTTGACTTCTGATGAAACGAGGCGATCTTTTGTTTGGCTAGAAAATTTTGGGTCCGGAACTTTAATACTAATGACAGCAGTGAGGCCTTCGCGAACATCTTCTCCTGATAATGTAATTTTAAATGATTTGAGAAGATTGTTTTTATCCGCGTAGGTGTTGACTACTCGGGTCATAGCAGATCTAAAGCCCTCTAAATGAGTGCCCCCGTCACGGTTACCAATATTGTTCGTAAAACAATAGATGGCTTCCTGGTAAGAATCGTTCCACTGCAAGGCCACTTCCACAACGGTATCATTTTTTTCGTCACGAATAAATATAGGTGGTTTGTTAATAGGAACTTTATTTTTATTGAGGTGCTCCACAAACGCCGCGATGCCACCGGTATTCTCAAAATCGTGGCTTTGCCCTGTGCGTTCGTCTGCAATATAAATATGAACACCTTGGTTTAGATAACTTAATTCTCGTAATCGCTTGCTTAGTGTTTCAAAACTAAAATCCAACACATTATTAAAAATTTCTGTGTCTGGTTTAAACCGGACACGGGTACCTTGTTTGTCACTTGGGCCAACTACAACAAGGGGTTTATCCGCCTTGCCCCGTGTGAATGTGACTTGGTGCTCCTTGGCATTTTTCCAAATAGTTAAGTAGAGTTTTTCAGAAAGGGCGTTGACACAACTAACACCAACTCCATGAAGGCCGCCGGAAACCTTGTATGCATTTTTTCCTTCTGTATTAGTGTTATCAAACTTTCCACCTGCATGAAGAACAGTCATAATAACTTCTGCTGCCGATCTTTTTTCTTCCTTATGGATATCAACAGGCACACCTCGACCATTGTCCTCAATAGTGCAAGATCCGTCCGAGTGTATAATTACACTGATTCTGGAGCAATAACCTGCCAGGGCTTCGTCGATCGAATTATCGACGACCTCATACACCATGTGATGAAGCCCGCTGCCATCGTCTGTGTCCCCAATATACATGCCGGGGCGTTTTCTAACAGCTTCTAAGTCTTTAAGAACAGTGATGTTATCGGCTGTATAGGTATCGCTAACATTGTGCGCATTGGAGGTGTTTTTAGGGACATTTTCAGACATCTATACTCGCTTAACTCAAAGGGGTTTTTGAAATAAAGAACTAGGCCGGGGTTGGGTTTGCGAAACGAACCGGCATCAAAATATAACGGAACGTGAATCCTTCGATACTTGGACTTGTAAACACGCCCTGACCAATTTCGTCTTTGAATTGATAGATTACATCCTCACCAGCGAGTCGATCTAGAATTTCAGTAAGATAGTCTATGTTGAAGGCTAACTCGAAAGACCGCTCCTCACCAGAGAATGGAAGTGTACTTTGGTTGGCGCCTTCATCGGGGTGTTGAAATATAATTTTTAGATTTGGATATTCAAACAATAATCGCACATTTTTGTTGTAGTCGTCTTTTTTTAGGCCCACAAAGCGGAGGTGTTTTAGTAAAAGCTCACGATCTATAAGGACTTTTTTGGGGAGCTCTTGTGGGATTACCTTCTCGTAAGCTGGGAAATTTCCTGTTACAAGACGGGTGGAGAACTTTAGGCCTGGTTGGTCAATAAAAAGCGTTGTTGTATCCCACGCGATAGTTACTTCTCCGTCGTTAGTTAGCAAAAGGGGGAATAGATCAAGGGCTCGACGTGGGACGACTAGTTTTACCTCTTCGTTTATTTTGGTTTCACAAGGTATCTCGGCAATAGCTAGTCGGAATCCATCTGTACTCACCAAACGAACGTTTGTTTTTTGAATGTGTAATAAAACAGCTGCCATGGTTGGTTTTGTAGTATCTCTACTAACCGCTAGAGATGCGAGTCCAATGGCTTCTTTTAGTTTTTGTATTGGAAGTTTAGTTTGTGCCAAATCCCCTTTATTACCGGGTAGTTCAGGGTACCCCTCGCTTGATTGTATATTCTGTTCTGAGTTCATATCTTTTGCGCGAACCCATAGACGATTAACACTATCGGTTATCTCTAAAGTAAGCTCGGCGGTTGGAAAAGATTGTATGGTATCAATAAATTTACGACCAGGGATAGTAACAGACCAATCACCCTGACCTTCAATAGGGATAGTGGCCTCAAAAGACAAATCCATATCGGTAGCTTTTAAAACTAATTCTTTTCCATCACTTTTTAAGTAAATATATTGAAGAATTGGTAGAGTGACGCGACGATCTAAAGCATTTTTTAGAATGCCAAGAACTCTATTTAATCTTTCTTTGCCTATCTTTAATTGATAACTCATTAATACACCTTGATGATGATGAGTGGGTGTGGAGATGTGGACTAAAACCCTAAGTCTTAATCTTACCTACAAAAGCACCAACTTAGACATGTGGGTTTCGTTGTGGATCCCTTATAAAATCAATGGTTTGATGGTTTTACTACCATCTATGAAACCCCTTTATCAACAGGGTGTTTTCCATGGCGTGTGGAAAGGTGTTTAAACCCTAGTTTTTACAACACAAAGTGTCCCCAAAAACAAGCAATTAGGTGTGGAGAACTTTATTTAATTGTTAACTTGATTTCCTTCGAGGTAGTTAAATTAACCAATTTACCCCCTGTATGTGTTTGGAAAAATAAATCAAGCAATTCAACCACAAACCACTCGGGTTTTCTTGATAAACCAACCCCAGCTAAATTCATATGTGTGGCGCCTTCGATAACCCCTAACCACTTTTGTGTCCCTGGTTTCATGTTTTCAAAAGACCACAAACGGGTTCTCCAATCACTATCTAACCCATGGTCCTCTGTTCCTGTGATTAACAACATGGGTTTCTCAATCCCACTCCAAGCATTATCTGGGAATAACAGCCCTGGCCCTTGGGGAGAAAGCGCGACATAGGCGTTAAATTGGTCTTTTCCTTCAATAAAAAGCCTACTTATGGCCCCCGCCTCGATCATAACGGTTGCAGCACCCATGGAATGGCCCACAAGGATCCTGGGACCACCCACAATTCCCTTAGCCCAATTTAATACCTCCCGAATTTCCATCATTCGCCCTTGGTAGGACAGTGGATTGGTCACCATCTCCTCCAAGCCTTTTTTTAAACCCCGACCTTTAGTGTGCGCTCTTAGGGATTTAAGATTGCTTTCAAGGTGCTCCATGACACCAACCATGTAGCCCCGATTAGAAAAATAATCTGCTAAATAGCGGTAACCATTCTCACTCCCCCCCGCTCCCGGGGAGATCACCACAAGACCCAAAGGAGTTATTTTAGGTGTGTATGTTTTGAGTTTAAAAACTTTTCCATCGAGTCGCGTGAGTTGATGTGTCTTCATAAAATACGCCCGATCCACTAGGCCCAGCTTGGTATTTATAGTTTTAAGCGGAGGCGGCTCTTGCCCTATTAACATTAACCCAAACCCAAGAAAATACCCTAACATTTAATACACCGTATTCAACAAAGCATGAACTAATTTGTGAAAATCATTATCCTTTTTCATACGTTGTTTTACTGAATCAATTGCGTTCATTACAGTACTATGGTGCATATCAAATTCTTTAGCGATATCACTGTATGACGCCACCGATAGCTCTCGTGCCAAATACATAGCAACTTGTCGAGGAACCAAAATAGAAGCTTCTCGCCCTCTTTTTTTCTTGAGGTCTCCGTATGAAATATGAAATGATTCGGCCACAGATCGCAAAATACGCTCCATTGGTACAGCCCCTATCGGTTCATCGCCGTTTTGTCCCTGAAACGCACTTTGGGCGACCTCTAAAGAAGGACCTACCCTCATAAATTGAGCCTGGAAGATGACTCGATTGAGAAGACCCTCTAGATCACGGACACTGCCTTTGCCTCGATGCGCAATGAATCCAAGAACCTCATCGTCGATTTTTGGGGCATAAAGAAAATCGGGTTCTTCAAGTTTCTTTTTTAAAATTGCTATTCGTGTCTCAAAATCTGGTGGCTGAATATCTGCCGTTAACCCCCATTTAAAACGAGTTTTGAGTCTTTCATGAAGACCTTCAAGATGTTGCGGGGGTTTATCTGATGTGATTACAATTTGTTTCCCGTGCTGAAGAAGATACTCCAAAACATAAAAAATTTCTTCTTGTGTTCTTTCCATTCTCCCCAGGGTCTGAACATCATCTAACAGGAGGACATCACAACCTTGATACTTCTTTCTTAGTGGCTCTGTGTTTCTTTTGCTTATAGCCGCAGTGACCTCATGAAAGAAACCATCGACCTTTAAATAGTGTAATTTTACACTCGGATCTTTATCTCGGATGGCTTGTCCGACCCCTACCATGAGGTGGGTTTTCCCCAGTCCAGACGAGCCATAAATAAACAAAGGGTTCATATTAAAAGACGATGAACTTTTTCCAAAATGTTCGACCACAGAGTTAGCAGCCGCGAAAGCCAACTGGCTACTGGGTCCAACCACAAAGCGATCCAATGTGTAACGTGCGAATAAGCTCGGGAATGATATTTGAGGTTTTTCTAAAGAATCCGCCGGCAACACCGAGGGGCTAGTTGGTACTTGAAGCGACCCAGAAATCTGAAAAACTAACTGCAAATGGGCTAAGTCTTCTTGGACTAATGCATCGTTAAATTCCTCGGCCAACTGTTGTTCGATCCATACTTTTGTAGATGCATTGGGGACCTGAATGTTCAAGGTATTGCCGTCACGCCTTATGGCAACACACGGGGAAACCCACTCTTGAAAACTTCCTACAGAAAGGCGACCTTGGATATTTTTTCGGATTAAGGCCCACAGCTCATGGGCGTCTTTTTCAACCGGGATAGCTTCCATTATTCCTTCTTCACGCGTGCGGGGCCCGAAGCCCAAATTTACATAACCGACCGTAACAAATCAAACACGGGGGGATAACTACTTTATCACTAGGCTTGATATGGGTAGGAGGCTTTTTGATTGAGCTTTCAACCCCCTAATGGTAATCTCTAAAGTCCGCCTTCAAGAAGAACATTTAAAACAAACAAGGACGCCCATGAAACGAACTTTTCAGCCTAATCGACGGCGAAGATCAAAAACTCACGGCTTTCTCACGCGTATGAAAACTAAGGGCGGGCGGCTGGTTTTAAAACGACGTCGCGCAAAAGGCCGCCATACAATAGCGCTATAAAAAGATTCTGTGGAATTTAAAAAAGCCTTTAGGACTGTTAGCCGAAGGGATAAGTTGGTGCTCATACCACCTCCTCTTGCGCAAAAGGATATATCCGTTGACATTCGCAGCCTAAAAACAACAAATAGCTGCTCACCCCGCCTTCTTGTATCGGCCCCTAAGAGTTTTGGATCCGCTCCTGATCGCAACCACTTCAAGCGGATAGTTCGCCACGCCTTTCTCAGGGCTTTATCCCAACACACACTTTCAGCATCATGGGTGGTTTGGGTTCGCCCACTAAGGCACACTAAGAATACGACACCCCCGATCGACGAGATCACCCAATATTTTGTGAATCTTATTAAGAGGCTTAATTAAACATGCAAAACCGAAATATCTTATGGTTCACAATAGGCACCATAACACTCCTAGTCCTTCAATTAATGGTCGCTAGAGTCTACACACCTGAGACCCAACCAATAAACACAAGCCCTCCAGTTAAGGCAATTATAAAACCGCCAATTCTACCTCCCCCAATTGTTGCCGCTAAATCAAGCCGGCCAGAATCAACGGGCGGCACCTTAAATATTTCCAACCAGGATCTTGAGGCCTCCTTCAGAAAAGACACGGGGGCGCTCGTCCAAGTGAAATGGCTAAGGGACCAAACCCTTTTCTTCCCAAAATGGGGCTCTTCGGGCGCCGAAGATTTCCTAGGCTTGGGGGTAACATCTAGGCCCTTTGATTCGTACCGTGAGGAGCAGAACCCATCAGGCAAGACTGTCGAATTCCTCAACAATCAAGGAGATCGCCTGGTTTGGGTAGTGCCGACTAAAGGCTACGTTTTAGAACTTATAGTGACAACCGCTGAACCTCAAACACTAACACTTATTCCACTACCGAAAACCATGGGCCCGGTGACCAATTTGGGGCGCGTATTTTCAATCGATGAAAATAAAGTTAACGAAACTCTGTGGAGCGATATTCTTACTGCACCCTTTTTTAGTTTTCTAGGGGACCAAAAAGAAGTACTACCTGTCGCCGCACAAAGAGTGGGGCTTGACGCAGGCCTCGAAGAAGGCAGTTCGTTTCAACCAATAAGCCACTACTTCGCTGCTGTTTGGAAGTCTACAACTGCACCCATTAGTGTTTCTGATGCAGGCTATACAATACAGACCACCCCTACGCCTACCACACTCCAGTTATTCACGGGCCCTAAAGAGCTGAGCGTGCTTGCGACTTTTGATACCATTTCGGCGCAAGCGGTTAGTTTCGGCTTTTTTGGGGCGATTGCCAAATGGATGTTTTATGCTTTAAAGGCCATTTATTCACAAGTAGGTAATTGGGGTTGGTCGATTGTGGTTTTCACTTTAATTTTACGAGGCCTGCTGTGGTGGCCAAACACCAAGCAGACAATTTCAATGCTTCGCATGAAAGATTTTGAGCCACATCAACAAGCCCTCCAAGCTAAATATGAAAAATATGGTAACGATATGTCCAAAAAAGCCGAGATGCAGCGCGAATTAATGGATCTGTACAGGAAAAATAACCACAGCCCCTTCGGTGGCTGTTTGCCGATGTTACTCCAAATGCCAATTTTATTTGCTTTGTGGTCAATGCTCCAGGCTGTCTTTGAATTGCGTAATGCTCCTTTTATAGGCTGGATTTCCAACTTATCTGCAAAAGATCCCTATTATGTTTTACCAGTTCTAATGGGCCTAGGAATGATTGCACAAACTGCCATGACTCCTGCCATGGGTGACCCACAGCAAAGAAAAATAATGATGTTTTTGATGCCGGCCATGATGGTCTTTATCTTTGCACAATCTCCGGCGGGGCTTTGTCTATACTACACAGTGTTTACACTAATTGGCTTATTCCAAACCTGGTGGGTTAAGCGAACATATGTATCCCAACCGATTAAAACTTAAAGCGGCGGAAGAGCTAACGCACACTTAACCACAATGACCCTCCCTATTTTTGCTTCTGCGACCCCACTTTTAAAATGCGCTGTTCACATTATTAGGGTCTCAGGCAATAATCTCGAAAAAGTCTTGGCACCGCTTTGTAAACTACCGCGCCCCAAAGAACTTCTTCGTCGAGACCTTAAATGGAGAGATGGAAAACATAGCTTTCACGAGAGAGCGCTAGTGGTTTTTTCTCCTGCTCCACAAAGCTATACGGGAGAAGATTGTGTCGAGTTCCATCTTCACGGTAGCCCCCTTTTAGTTCAACGCTTTTCAGAACGTCTTTTGCAACTTGGCCTGCGCCTTGCGCGACCTGGAGAATTCACAGAACGCGCTCTTTTAAACGGCAAACAATCCCTGCTAGAAGTTGAAGCGCTTCAGGAGCTGATGGAAGCCGATACCGATCTCCAACTTCAACAAGCGCAAGCTCATCAAGGGGGGCTCCCCGCGTGGGTAACCACCTTCCAAGCCGAGTTGGCTGGTTGGGTTGCACAGGCGGAAGCCACTGTCGATTACGGCGAGGATGAACACGTGTCGCTCGACGAGCATGCCCTGAAAGCGTGGGCGATAGCGTGGAGCGAGCAAGTACAACTTGAATATCAAAAAGCGCAAGCTGCACAATGGGTAAAAAAAGGAATCCATGTTGTTCTTGTGGGCCGACCGAACGCCGGGAAAAGCTCCCTCTTTAATTATTTATTGAAAGATGAACGAGCAATTGTTTCTGACACACCAGGCACAACCCGGGACTATTTAGAAGGTCGCTCTGAATTAGGGGACCTTCCGTTAGTAATCTTTGATACGGCAGGTATTCGGTACGAGGCTGAGCAAATTGAACAGGCAGGCATTCTTAAAATTCACAAACTGTTGCTCGAAGCTGACCTAATTCTTTATTTAATTCCTGCTCAAGATCGTTCGCCTGACCCCGCTACCGAAGCCCTTATCCAAGTCTTTAAGGCTAAAGTGATGAGAGTCAGTACTATGGTCGATCAAGGTGAACCCTGCCTTCCTACCGATTGTCATATTTCACTTCATCCGATCGCGACCAAAGGATTACAACAAGCTTTACATAATCGCTTCTTAGGACATCATCGCGCACAGGATCTTCACACCTCTTTTTGGAGAGACCGACATCTTCAACTACTCTTGAATATTATGGAAGCGCTACGTATTTTAGACAGCGCACCATCAGAAGCTCCAAGTGAAATTTACGCCTCCGCGCTCCAGAGTGCCTGGAGGCATCTCTGCCGTTTGACAGGGGCCGATCCCGCCGAATCCTCCTTGGACGAAATGTTTAAAAGGTTCTGTCTAGGCAAATAATCTACCCTCAGCCCTAGGGTGTCCGTAAGGTCGGGATATTGTTTATGTTCCAATCTGAACATCCATTGTTCTTTGATGAACAATGGATGAGGGGGTGCTATAAAATGTCTCTCTGTCTATATGTTATCAGTTACACATTTTAGTCCCCAAGAGCCTGTTGCATAATTTCGCGAGGTAAACTAGGCATGGAGACCGCATGTCAGTTACCTACCAAACTGTTATTGGCCTAGAGATACACACTCAGCTCAAAACTCAATCAAAGATGTTTTGTAGTTGCGCAAATATCTACGGCACCGAGCCCAATAGTGAGACCTGCCCCGTGTGCCTAGGTTTCCCGGGCGCCCTCCCGGCCATCAATCAAGAGGCAGTTAGGATGGCTGTTCGTCTCGGGCTAGCTCTAGAGGCAGAAATTACGCCCGAGAGTCTTTTCTATCGTAAGCATTATTTTTATCCTGATTTACCCAAGGGCTTTCAAATTACACAAGGCCCCCGAGCGGTTATTGAGCGTGGCAAGGTGGTTATCGCCGGAGACACTTCTGTTCGCGACAACGCAGAACCTATCACGGTGGGCATTGAGCGCGCACACCTCGAGGAAGACTCCGGCAAAAGCCAACATAATGATCGCTATCAAGCAAGTTTAGTGGATCTCAACCGGGCAGGGGTGCCTTTGCTTGAGATTGTGAGTGCCCCTGATCTTGCCTCCCCTCAAGAGGCATACGATTATCTCAAAACAATGCACCAACTTGTCACCTCTTTGGGTATTTGTGACGGCAACATGGAAGAGGGCTCTTTCCGTTGCGACGCGAATGTGAGTGTACGGCCGATAGGGCAAGCTCACTACGGCATCCGCGTAGAAATAAAAAACCTCAACTCTTTTCGTTATGTGAAGCAAGCCCTTGAATATGAAGTTAAGCGGCATACCCAACTTTACGAAACGGGGCAAACACCTGCCCAAGAAACCCGAGGATGGGATTCACAAACTAATCAAACCTATGCCCAGCGCAGCAAAGAAGCAGCGATGGATTATCGCTATTTCCCCGAACCCGATCTTCCACCTTTAGTGGTTACCCATCAAGACATTGAAGACGCGCGTCGGCTTCTTCCCGAATTACCGAAAGTACGGGCTGCGCGGTATCGACGGGACTACCAACTGAGCGAGTACGATAGTGAGATGTTGGTATCTTCCCCTTCATTTTCAGAATATTTTGAAGCTCTAATCGCAGCGCGCGTTACCCCCAAGTCTGCCTGCACATGGATGCTGGGAGAAATGAGTCGGTTGCTTAATGAGCAAAATATTGACATCACAGCCCTAGGCCTTTCGCCGAGTCGCTTATCGGAACTGATTCATTTAGTTGACGAAGGCGTGGTGACGCGAAGCAGCGCAAAAGAAAATGTACTACCCAAACTCTTGGGAAGCGACCTATCCTCAAAAGATATTGTGGCGCAAGAAGGCTTGGCCCAGATTTCAGATCTCGGGGCTATTCAAGCCTTGATTGAAGAGGTCCTTTTGGCTTCTCCCCAGCAATTGGCGCAATATCGGGCAGGCAAACTGAGTCTCAAAGGTTATTTTGTTGGTCAAGTGATGAAAAAAGGTAAAGGCCAACTGAATGCAACCGCCGTGAATTATCTTCTCGATGAGATACTCAAGTGAATTAGAAGGTGAGAATGAAAAAAAAGCCTGTCACGAAAACCTGGGGCCCCACAACAAAAGCAGTTCATGCAGGCATGCACGAGAACACGTCTCGCTCGGTGACGACGCCGATCTATCAGACTTCAACTTTTGAACTTCAAGAAAATCGCGAAGGCGCCGAGTTTGCAAATAGCATTGAACCACCCGCGTTTTATACCCGCTGGGGTAACCCTAATTTTGCCGAAGTTGAAGCGGTGATCGCAGCCTTGGAAGGGGCTGCGCGCGCATTAGTTTCTAGCTCAGGTATGGCAGCAACGGCGACCATTTTTGAGACCTTTTTACAACACGGGGACCATGTGATTGCCCCTGAAGCAAGTTATTTAGGGACGGAACTCTTACTTAAACACCTCATCATAAGCAAAAACATTAAAGTGACCTTTATCCATAACACGCTCGATATGGATGAATGGGAGAGAGCCGCTTCGATCCCGACGAAACTCTTGTGGATTGAAACCCCCTCCAACCCAACTCTAGGAATTACAGATATCGGTAAAATTGTTCAATTAGCCCAACGCCATCGTATTAAAACAGTGGCTGATAATACCTTCGCGTCACCTATACACACACGTCCTGTCGAGTGGGGAATCGATTTAAGCATGGCGAGTGCCACCAAATATTTAGGAGGTCATAGCGACGTTACGGCTGGCGTTATTGCAGGCTCGGATGCAGATGTGACAGCCTGTTGGAAAGTTGCGCGGCTCACGGGTCCCACGATAGATCCCATTGGGGCTTGGCTACTTCATCGTGGGATCAAAACCCTGGCCCTTCGGGTTACACGGTCTTCAGCCACAGCAATGACTCTAGCTCAATGGCTAAGCCAACACCCGCAAGTTGAACGCGTGGATTATCCAGGGCTACCCTCGCATCCAGGACATGAGATTGCTAAACGTCAAATGCAGGACGGTTTTGGAGGCGTCCTAAGTTTTCAAATTAAAGGAGGCCTTGAGGCCGGCTCTCGATTTTGTGAGTCACTCCAAATGGTATACCGAGCGGTATCCCTCGGAGGTGTGGAAAGCCTAATCCAACACCCTGCGTCTATGACCCATATTTTTGTCGATGAAGCCACGAAGAAAAACCTTGGCATCACACCGGGTCTCCTGCGTTTTGCGACAGGCATTGAAGATGTGCAGGACATTCAGTCTGATTTCGAACAAGCTTTTAGGGCCTTAAGTCGTTGACCATGGACCTTTTAATCAATGGTCAACTCGAGACTTACCCGCCGCTGAATAATTTGGAAGAGCTACGCGCGCAGTTACGTTTGCCTGACTACGGTGTTGCAATCGAATTGAATGGGCTAGTTATTCCAAAGAAAAACTACAGTCAAACGCCGTTAACGCCCAATGACCGACTTGAAATTGTACGACTCGTAGGTGGTGGCTAGCGCTCTTGGCGGTGTACGGCCCAGCGATCATGACCGCATGAGTAGTTATAGTATTCTTCCCAGCTTGCACGTAGCGGCTGAAAGATAGGGCCACCACCTAATTTCGGTGAGTGTATAAGATGTACCTCATCAACAAGTTTTTGATCTAGTGCTTTTTGGGTCAAAGTGGGACCGCCCTCAAGAAGCAGTCGTGTGATATTCCTACCTCCTAACTCAACTAGCGCATGGGGCAGAGAAGGACGTCCTTCAACATCTGGAGGAACTACAATATCGATAATGTGCTCTTGGGGCGCGAGCTTTGTTGTGCTGATGCGGAAGACATTGTGGCGAGATGAAAATTGAAAAACAGCGGAGCGTTCGCTAATTGGTTTTTGACCCACCATAACGATACGGTTGAAAATACGATGCCCCTCGGTTGGTGTAGGCCAACGATCTGTAAGCCGTGGATTATCTACTCTTATCGTTTCGCTGCCCACCATAATGGCATCTGATACCCGCCTTAAAGCGTGGGCTAAATCTTGGGTTTTTTTACTGGTAATAGCTTCTGCTACGCCAACTCCCCGGTCACTTCCAATAGCCAATTTGGCTGTTACCCAGGGGCGACCCGTTTGAACCCATTTAAAAAAAGGTTCATGAAATCCTACACACTCCTTCTCTAGCACTCCGGTCACTACGTCAAGCCCTGCAGATTTTAAAATAGCCACTCCACCTCCATTCACCCGAGGATTCAAATCCATCGCCCCAATTACTACACGCCTAATACCTGCTTGCGTGAGAGCGTCAGTGCAAGGCGGTGTCCGTCCCACATGACAACATGGCTCAAGGGTAATATATGCTGTAGATCCTCGCAGGTCTTCCCCAGCCTGAAGGGCACCTTGGATCGCCAAAACCTCTGCATGTGGTTGGCCGGCTTGAAGATGAACACCTTGTCCAAGTAAACGGTTATCTTTTGTTATCACACAGCCCACAGGAGGGTTAGGGCTCGAAAGGCCAACGCCTCGGGTAGCCTCCGTAAGGGCTAGCGACATCCAATCCTTATCGCTACATGAGCCATCCCGAATGGGCCAAGGTCCCCTAGTCGCTAAAGACCAAACTTCAGCTTGTTCGTGTGTGAGAGGACGGCTCATAAAAGACGAGATCGTCTCCGTTCAGTCTTTTGGGGCTCTACTTTTTTATTTTTTCTTTTTTCTGGTCTTACCCATCCTTTTAGGGCGAGTTCGAATACATCTTCAACATGTTTTACGGGGTGAAAGCGTAAACGCTTTCTAACTTTAGCGTCAATCTCTTCCAAATCTTTCAAATTTGAGTGGGGAATAATAATGTCATAAATTCCCAAACGAAGGGCCGCCAAACTTTTTTCTTTTAGTCCGCCAATTGCTAATGCATCTCCTCGCAAATCAATCTCACCTGTCATGGCCACAGTATTTCTAACCGGTATACCGGTCAGCATTGAAAGCAAAGCAGTAGCCACCGCTAAGCCTGCGCTTGGGCCTTCTTTGGGGATTGAGCCTTCAGGGAAGTGGATATGGATATCGCGTTTCTGGAAAATCTCTGGCTTAAGGCCGAAAGCTTCACTTCTGCTTCGAAGATAACTGAGTGCTGCGCTTGCGCTTTCCTTCATAACATCTCCGAGTTGACCCGTAAGTTGCAGTCCTCCTTTGCCGGGCATAGACAATGCCTCAATAAAAAGAACATCGCCACCTGCAGCAGTCCAAGCCAAACCCGTTACTACACCGACCCGCGGACCCGCCAATCTTTCGTCTTTAAGAATTTTAATTGGGCCTAAGTAGTTATGGATATTGTCTTCTGTAATATTGCTTTTCTTTTTCCAAGTACCCTCTGCAAGTTGACGGGCAATCTTTCGAGAAACCGCACCCAATTCTCTCTCAAGTTGGCGCAACCCCGCTTCGCGCGTGTACCCCATAATGATGGATTTTAACCCTGAGTCTGCGAATAAAATATGTTTAGATTTGAGCCCATGTTTTTCCAGTTGTTTCGGAATCAAATGGCTACGCGCGATAGCAAGTTTTTCTTCGAGCGTATAGCTCGACAGAGAAATGACCTCCATGCGATCACGGAAGGCTGGGTGCACGGGCTCAAGCTCATTGGCGTTCGCTAAAAACAAAACATTCCCTAAATCTAGAGGCGTATTGAGGTAGTGATCCCTAAAGGTATTATTCTGCTCAGGGTCAAGTACTTCTAAAAGCGCAGCGCTTGGGTCGCCACGAAGATCGCGACCAATTTTATCAATCTCATCAAGCATAATAACGGGGTTCATAGATTTAACCTGATGAATAGCTTGAACAATTCGACCAGGCATAGCCCCCACATACGTTCGTCGGTGTCCACGAATTTCACTTTCATCATGAACTCCGCCAAGAGAGATACGCGCGAATTTTCTTCCCATGGCACGGGCGATACTTTTCCCTAGTGAAGTCTTACCTACGCCTGGGGGTCCCACAAAACAGAGAATAGTCCCACGCTGTTCCGGTTTCAATTTTCGAACAGCTAAGAACTCTAAAAGTCGGTCTTTGATTTTATGGAGCCCATAATGGTCTTCATCCAATACTTTTTTAGCTTCTTTAAGGGCTAAATTATCTAAGGTTGTATGCCCCCAAGGTATCTCTGTCATCCACTCAAGATAGGTACGCGTCACCGCCGTTTCGCTGCTGTCAGGATGCATACGCTCAAGTTTTTTAAGATTTCGATCGATCTCAGTTTTGGCCTCATCAGGTACTATCAACTTGGCAATTTTATCTCTGAACAACTGTATTTCATCGCTCAACTCACTACCTTCTCCTAGCTCTTGCTGGATAGTTTTTAATTGTTGACGAAGATAATATTCACGCTGACTCTTGTCCATTTCACCGCGAGCTACCATTGTGATTTTTTGCTGCACTTCTAGTAATTCGATTTCAGCGATCAGCAATTCATGAACACGTCGGAGACGCTCGAGAGGATTTCCCATCTCTAGAACTTCTTGTGTTTGTGCAAGTTTAAGGTCTAGATTAGAAGCAACAAGATCTGCTAACCGACCGGGTGCCTCCAGGTTGTTAGTGATCACTAACACTTCTTGTGGAAGATTTTTACCAAGAGCGACGGATTTTTCCATGTTTTGTTTAACACTGCGGATCAGCGCGTCTGTCTCTATGGCAGGCTCTTTAGGCTCAGGGTCACCAATGGGCTCAACACGAGCCTTGAATACACTTTCGGTTTCGGTGAAATATTCAATACGAACCCTTTGAATTCCTTGAGCAAGCGCACGTATACGTCCATCGGGGAGCTTAAGAACCCGCATAATAATGGCCACAGTTCCAATTTGGTATAGATCGCTTGGAGTAGGGTTATCTACTTCCACTTGTTTTTGTGAGACCAAAAGAATCATTCGGTTTTCCACTAAGGCGGCGTCAATCGCCCTTATGGACTTTTCTCGGCTCACGCTTAAGGGTTGAATGACATAGGGGTATACTACGACTTCTCTCAGCGGTAGAACCGGCAATATTTCTGGGATCTTGGGTGTTTCTTCAATTGTTGGGGTTGGGATAAAGTCGTCAGTCAAGTTTCGCCTCGACTAACAGTTTACAACCCCGTGCCCTCATTTCTTTTTTTGATGTCATCCGTCGAAAAAAGAGATCGTTCAATTGTTGGTGTGCTTTGTTTTGGTTGCAAAATCTTGACTTTACTTGGCTCAACCGCGCGATCCCGCTGAGTGAGCACATCCTCGAGGGCACTGATGAAGTCTGGGAGATCTTTAAAATCCCGGTAAACAGAAGCAAAACGAACATAAGCGACATTATCTAGTCGTTTTAATTCGTTCATGAGAATTTCGCCTAGCTCTATTGACTGAATCTCTCGCTCTACCCGGTCCATGATGCGGCGCTCAGCATCCAGTACGATGTTGTCAATTTGTACCGTGGTGACTGGCCGTTTTTGACAGGCCAAGATTAGACTTTTAAGTAATTTCTGGCGATCAAAGTTTTCTCTCCGCCCATCCTTTTTAACAACCATGATCGGCATTTCTTCTATGCGCTCATAGCTTGTAAATCGACGATTACACTTCAAACATTCTCGCCGACGACGAATAGAATCACCTTCTCGAGATTCTCGAGAATCGACCACCTTGTCTTCGGCATGGTTACAAAAAGGGCACTGCATAAAATCTCAAGGGTAATAAAATAGGTTAACCCTCTTGTAGGGTTGGTTGCATAACAACTTTGGATTTGATGGATTTAGCGACAAAGCAATGGGTGTGAGCCTTCTCAAATAACTCGTGTACCTTAACTAGATCTGTACCTTTAGCGACAGTAATCAAGGGTTTCAAACAGATCTCTGTCACCGCAAATCCTTTTTCAACATTTTCTAAAACCGAGAGAGCCTGGTCTTCATAATTTTTAATTTCAATTCTCGATTTATGTGCCAACGCCAAAAAAGTAAGCATGTGGCACAACCCCAATGCAGAACCTAATAAATCCTCTGGGTTCCATCGTGTGGTATCCCCCTTAAACTCTGGGGCACTTGAACCTGATACATCATGCTTTTTGGGTGCGCTTACGAGCGCATTCCGAGAATAATCTTCAGATAAGGTATTTCCAGACCATCGAATTAAAAAAGGATAATGATGAGCCATAAATCTCCACAAACCTTCATTATGCTTTGGATGAAGGCGAAATAGAACCCTTTAACCAGGGTAAACACCGTACCAACAGTAAAACGGCGATCACAATGGCAAAAGCTTTTACCTCAGGGTGCTGTAAGCCCACTTTTATCCGATAGGTGAAATGCAAAATACCCAAAACGGCTGCTATGTAGGTTAGGCGGTGTAGTTTTTTCCAATTAGCGCCCAACTTTCTCTGCCAATTTTTAGTACTCGTTATGGCGAGCACTAATAAAATCGAAAAGGCCGATAGTCCGAGCAGAATAAACTTTCGGTCTAACAAATCAGGAAAGATGTAGGACCAATTGAGCTCTTGATCAAAATAGGCATACATAGTCATATGGGGCACTGCGAATGCAAAAGAAAAAAGACCGGTTAATCTTTGCAGTTGTTTCCACCAGGTCTGACCTGTCAGTTGAGATAAGGGAGTCCAAACGAGAGTGAGCGTTAGGAAAAATAAAGACCACCACCCAAGAAGATTCATGCCTTTTGCCAAAGGATTGGCCCCCAAGTACTCAGCTTGGAAATATAGCCCCCCGATCACCCTTCCTAATTGGGAAACCCCTAAAGCCCAACAGAGACCCTTAAAAAAAAGCACTAGCCTTTTAGGCTTCATTACACCCTCTAAAAATTCTTTGTCAAATCCATTTGGTTATAGAGTGAACCAACTTGATCAACGTATCCATTGAATAATAAAGTTTTTCTTCTCGACATTTCACCGATTCGAAGTTCATTCTTCTGCGACCAGCGCGGGTGGTCCACACTAGGATTTACATTTGCATAAAACCCATATTCATCCGGAGTGGCCTTGGCCCAACTAGTCCATGGTTGATCCCTCAGCAAACGAATTTCTACAATTGATTTACCCCCCTTAAATCCATATTTCCAAGGGACTATAAGCCGCACGGGCGCACCGTTTTGGTTGGGGAGTATTTGCCCATACATCCCTACTGCTAGGATCGCAAGGGGATGCGAGGCTTCATCTAATCGAAGGCCCTCGAGATAGGGCCAATCTAAGACGGGGTTGTCTAATCCTGGCATTTGCGAAGCATCTGCTTTACTAAAAAAGCCCACATAACGAGCTGTTGACTTAGGTTGGACTCGGTCAAGAACCGATTTGATGGGGAACCCTACCCAAGGGATCACCATACTCCAGCCCTCCACGCAACGCATTCGATAAATGCGCTCTTCAAGTGGGGCTAATTTTAAAAATTCTTCAATATCGATAGTTTGTGGCTTTAAACACTCTCCGGAAATCTTAATCGACCAGGGTCTTGTTTTAAGCCTCCAGGCATTAATAGCTGGCTCCTCTTTGTCTAATCCAAATTCGTAGTAATTGTTATAACGGGCAGCATTCGAGAAGGACGTAGTTGCTTCATTGGTACTTAATACAGATTTTTCTAATGAACCCAGGTTGGCTCCCATACCCTTTGATTTTGTTATTTGCGGTAAGAAAGCTGAACCTATTAGGCCACCCATAGCAGACACAAAGCTCCTGCGGTCATGATACTGAGTCTCTGGTGTGATTTCAGAGGTGGGTACGTCTAGGGGTTTTCTTATGAGCATGCGAACCTTATCCTTTAATATCAACATAGAAAAACACTAATGCGCATCCGAAAAACTAGATTCTTTATTTCTCTTTGGGTTCTTATGGGAACCCCCTTCTTCCTTCAGGGCCAATCTATTCGGCTAATGTGTGCCTCTTCTCTTCAAATGTCCATCGATCCTTTGGTGAGAGAATTTAGTCTAAACAATAAAATAAAGATAGAGGTCATTTACGGATCCTCATCTTTGTTGAGAAATCAAATACAAGCTGGTGCAACGGCAGATATTTTTATTTTTGCTGGAGAAACACAAGCGCGCTGGTTAACAAGTCGCCAATTGGCAAAAAGCTTCAAGCCCATTGGTAATACACAGTTGGTTCTTCTAGTGCGCCAAGGAGCACCAATAAAAACACTTAGAGATTTGGCTACACCTGGGATACGTATAGCTGTAGCGGACTCCGGTGTTCCAATCGGTAGTTTTACTGAAAACCTATTAAATATGGCAGTTACAAAGGAGTATTTACAACCCGGAGAACTTCAAGCTATCTACCGAAATATCGTTACACGTGATTTTAGTGCCCAGAGTTTAAAAAATAAAATACAGTTACGCGAAGCAGATGCTGCTTTTATTTATCTATCGCAGTGGGATTCCGGGGATGTTGTGAAATTCTCACCACAAATTAACCCCCCCATCACATATTTGATAGGCATTGCCGCTGATTCTCGGCAAGTATATTGGAGTCAGCGGTGGATAGATTTTTTACAGACCCCTGACTCCAAAAAGAAACTTCGTGAACGAGGCGTTGAATGAGACCCCTATCTAAACTATGGATCTTGGCTCTTTGCCCTTTCGTATTGCTAATACTACTTCCTGTACTTGGTCTTTTTATAACTTCGCTACCTTTCGATCCTTGGGCTTACATTAACCATAATTTAGTCCAAAAAGCACTATTACTCACATTAAAAACAAGCATTATCGCTACAATCATCGCTTGGTGTATCGGTCTTCCTGTTGCTTACATCTTGAGTCGTTTTAATTTTCCCGGGAAAAAGTTTTTAGAGATCATTATTGATCTACCTACTACCATGCCACCGGTTGTGATAGGGCTAGGATTGCTTTTGGTTTTTGGACAATTTGGTTGGCTAGGAAAGTTTTTTAATATTTTTGGTTTTCGTATTCCACTAACAACTTCAGCCGTCGTGATCGCCTTGGTTTTTAGGTCTACACCACTGCTCATTCGGGCTAGTAGAGCAGGATTCGAATCCATACCTTTGATATATGAACAAGCTGCATCTAGCGGCGGTATGAATGAGTGGCAATGCTTCAGAAGAATCATGATTCCTATGGCTAAGCCTGCATGGATGGCAGGTATAGCTTTGGCATTTACGCTTTGCTTGGCTGAATTTGGAGCAACCTTGATGTTTGCGGGGAATGTCCCAGGTGTCTCTCAGACTTTACCTGTAGCGGTTATGAGTGCCATGGAAAGCGATCTTCCTTTGGCTATCTGTATTGCTGTAGTTTCAATGTCACTATCGATTATTTCTTTGACGGGGCTTAGGTACTTGGAGCAAACATGGAGGTCTTAGATTTTAATGTTTGCTATCAAGCGGGCTCTTTTTCTTTAGAAGGAATTTTAAAAATCCATCGTCCACAATTAGTCTATTTGTCTGGTGAGAATGGGAGTGGAAAATCCACACTTCTCAAATTGATTGCTGGCCATCTTCACCCCAATAATGGACATCTTCGAGTGGGCACCCAACTACTACTCGATACCGCTAGATGCATAAATATTAAACCTGAATACCGGGGGATTTCCTGGCAAAGCCAAGAAGATAGCCTGTTCCCACTCGCCTCTGTGAAGAAAAATATCACTTGGTGGCAGCGCCACGCCCAGGGTATTGAGTTTGCTAAGAAGCTAGGCGTCGAGGATCATTTGGATCGTCTTCCCTCTCAACTTTCTGGGGGCCAAAGAGCCCTATGTCTTCTAGCTAGAACCTTGGCTACTCCAAACCGATATATTCTTTTGGATGAACCACTCGCAAGTCTCGATGACCTTAAACACGACCTCGCTCTCAAGGTCATTCAAGCAGAAGCGCAAAAGGGAAGGACCATATTAATGGTTGTTCATCACCCCAAGCGCTATAATTCTGTCGTTGAATTGCCTCGAGCTAATTTCAAGATTGAGCTGGGGTAGGTAACCAGCGCAAGATGGGTTTTCGTGCAGCCGCGGTTTCGTCTAAACGACGCAAAGGCGCCGTGGTCGGTGCTTGATGAATTAGTTCGGGCGTCTCAAGAGCCTCACGCGCAATAGACTTCATGGCATCAATGAAGGTATCGAGTTCTTCTTTAGATTCTGTTTCGGTTGGTTCAATCATGAGGGCGCCGCTAACTACCATTGGAAAATAAACTGTGGGAGGATGAAATCCATAGTCAATCAACCGCTTGGCAATATCTAGAGTATGGACCCCGTTCTTAGCCTGAATTGAATCGTTGAAAACAACCTCGTGCATGGTCGGAGAAGTGATGGATAAGTGGTAGAAACCCATTAATTGACTTCGAATATAATTGGCATTGACTATAGCTCGCAGGGTTGCTTCTCGTAGGCCATCACTACCGTGGCTCATACAATATGTAAGAGCTCGGACCAACATACCAAAATTACCAAAGAAAGTGTGTACTTTGCCTATACTTTCTGGCCGATTCCAATCCCAATAATAAAGATGTTCAGGCACCTCACCTTCTCCGACTTTTTTGGTTTTACGGGCCACTATAGGTCGAGGAAGAAAAGGCTCAAGGTCTTTACTGCAGGCAACAGGACCGGCGCCAGGACCTCCTCCGCCGTGAGGGGTGGACATAGTTTTATGAAGATTCATATGCATGACATCGATGCCAAAATCACCAGGGCGAGCAACACCGACCAAGGCGTTCATATTAGCGCCATCCATATAAACCAGTCCGCCAACGCGATGAATCTCAGAACAAATATCGCCAATGCGAGATTCGAAAATGCCTAATGTATTTGGGTTGGTAATCATGAGGCCTGCAATATCTTGGCCATACTCCTGGATGACAGAATTAAAACCTCGCTTAACTTTTCCAGAAGTTTGATCAGTGATGTCTTCGAAAGACACACACCCATCTGGTCCCGAGGGTAAATCAATAACCTGAAAACCCGCCATAGTAGCTGTGGCTGGGTTTGTCCCGTGAGCCGAATCGGGAACAAGTATATATTTCTTATGATGACCACGAGAGAGGTGGTAGGCGCGGATCAATAACACCCCTGTTAATTCTCCTGCAGCACCAGCACTCGGCTGCAGGGTAACAGCGTACAACCCGGTGACTTCTTTGAGCCACTCTTGCAAGGTATAAATAAGCTCTAAATCCCCTTGAATATATTCGTCGCTAGCCATTGGGTGTGACTCTGAAAAGCCTGGTAGGGCTGATGTTGCTTCATTGAGTCTTGGATTATGTTTCATCGTACAGGATCCCAACGGATACATGCCTTGATCCATTCCATAGTTCCATAGAGATAAGCGGGTGAAGTGTCGGATAATTTCAGGCTCGCTACAACTGGGTAGTACGCCAAAGTCCTTGCGCCTTAGATGGCTAGGGCGGGTATCCTCGGCAGGGGGAACATCCAATTTTGGAAGATCCATTCCCGCTTTACCTTCAACGCTGCGTTGAAAAATTAAGGGCTCTCGCGATCTTAACTTCATGAGTGCACCACTGCAAAACGAGCCATAATTTCAATAAGATGTTCAATTTGATGACGAGTATTGAGCTCTGTAGCGCACCAAAGAATACTCTTTCGATATTGATTTCGCCATGGGGCATCCAATGTATCAAGCTCCAACCCCGGCAGAATGCCCCCGCGAACAAGTTGTTTTTTCATCTCTGTCCAGTCGCCGTTATAACGTAATACAAACTCATTAAAGAACGGCGCCTCGTCAACAACTTCCCAACAGGGGAGCTCAAGTAATCGCGACCTTAGATATTGAGCCTTAGCTGCATTTTGTTCGGCTATACCTCTCAAGCCATGTGGCCCAGCTAGCTGGAGCCAAATGTTGGCACGTAAGGCGATCAAGCCTTGATTCGAACATATATTCGAAGTCGCTTTATCCCGACGAATATGCTGTTCTCTTGCGGTCAAAGTAAGGACATAACCCGTTCGCCCCTCGAGATCTTTTGTCTCGCCCACGACTCGACCCGGCAATTCGCGCTTGTATGCATCACGTACACCGATGAATCCTAAAAAAGGGCCACCAAAAGATGTGCGGTTCCCAAAACTCATAGCCTCACCACAAGCGATATCGGCGCCGACGCTTCCTGGTGCGGCTAACCAACCTAGGCTCATTGCTTCCTGTGTGACTGAAATTAAAAGTGCACCAGCAGCATGGGTTATCTCGCCACATGCAGTTAGGTCCTCTACGTTTCCAAGAAAATTTGGGTAGCCAATGAGAACAGCAGCCACTGTATCATCACATCTGTTTTTTAAATCGGTAAGATTTGTGATCCCTTTATCGAGGGGAATGGAAATAAGTTTTAGTTCTTCATGGGAAGCAAAACCACTTTTCAAAACCTCATAATAATAAGGATGCAATCCCTCGCTTACTAGAACAGTATTTCTTTTCTTTTGAACTCGAACCGCCATTAATGCAGATTCTAAACACGCTGTTCCCCCATCGTAGAGACTCGCATTACTTACATCTGTTCCAGTGAGATCGCACATAATCGTTTGATACTCAAAAATATGCTGAAGCGTACCTTGGCTAATTTCAGGCTGATAGGGAGTGTACGATGTAAACCATTCCTGTCTACCAACCTGCATATCTACCGCTGTTGGGATGAAATGCGCATACGCACCAGCTCCTAAAAAACGAGAAGTGAACGAAGTATTCTTTTGGGACATCTGCTTCATTTCCCTTAGAACTTCGAGTTCGGAAGATTGTCTAGGAAGATTGAGAAGTGATTTCAACAAAAACTTTGAAGGCACCCCCGATAAACAATCCTCTGCTTTCTTGACGCCAATAGCTGTCAACAACTGTTGGTCTTCATATGGAGATGAAGGCAAGTAACGCACAGGCGAAAACCTTATTAAGATTAATTTATAGTTTAACGATTGCAGCCTTTAGGTTCCTAAAGTAGAACCTCGCCATTTTGTTTATCAAAACAATGCCCGTCGTGCCTCTATCTAAATCCACACCAAAATGTGCATTTCCCTAAAGTCAATACTAGTAATATCTAAATTATTGATAATAAAGAACTTAAATAATATATTATCATGTGAAGATGACAGAAGAATCCTGTTTCTATGGGGTTTTCCCCATCTTTTCCACACGACCATAGTGACGGCCCCCTTCGAAAGACGTTTCAAGAAAGACCTGCAAGTAGTACTCTGCTTTAAGCGGATCAATTAGTCGTTGGCCAAAAGCAATAGCATTTGCATCATTATGCTGACGGGCCAAACGAGCATGATCTGGGGAGGTTACTAAAGCACACCGAATATCCGGAAGGCGATTAGCGGAGATGCTCATACCAATACCGGATCCACAAATCAGTACTAATCGATCCCACTCGGAGCGTCGACGAATCGCCTGATAAACATAATCAACATAATCTACTGAATCTTTTGAATGCGTTCCAAAATCAACAATCTCATATCCACAACCCTTCGCCCATTCTTTCAATCTTGTCTTTAACTCAAGCCCTGCATGATCACAAGCAAAACCAATTTTCAGCATGAAACACTCACTCTCAATGGATTTAGATTACGTATGAACAGATTAACGTTCTTTGTTCGAGGCCGAATGTGATTCAGCCTATTTTGCAATACCGTCCACTTGATCGAGGCTTCTTTATTGGGCTTTCAGAACCTGCGGACGCTGAGGAATGGCAAAGGCAATTGCGAGCTCTGCCTGGAGATATCATTGGTCGAGATCGTTTGACCCCGGCTAAAGCACAAATGTATATAGCCGATGGAACACTCTTAGAGGTTCACGGACTTCCCCTTCGCTGGCAGCGCGCTTATGTTTGGTTAAGTTCGCTCTCTAAGTACAACGGGGAGATGAGCCCCTCTCTTCGCTATTGGTCTGCAGCGGTTCGCCAACTACAATCACTGGTCATTCGTGGGGCGGTACTACCCAAACTTAATACCACTGGGAATCCTTGGCGTGCTCAGTGGGGTGCATCTTTGACGGGTCCTCAAGATCGTAATGTCATTCAAGCCCTCGAAGCAGCCATGCCTCCGGCGTGTTCAGCTTTTCCTACTTCAGATCAATATGAATTTACCAAAGGCGTTCTTTTGGGAAACTTTGATACCTATGTTCTTGAAGGAGAAGATCCTTTACCGTGTAATTCTCACCAGGTACTCCATGCTTTTTTAGAAGACGGGATTGATTTTCTCATTCGTTATGTCGCAGGTGGCATTCGGCCGGGGGAAGACCCCCGGCTAGCCATGCTTCATCGATTAAGGGGACACAAGCGGGATAGGCTCCCCTGGGATGAACGCTTGATGGTGGCCTTATCTCATCCTATGAACGAATTCCCCAATATTGGTATTACAGAACGAACACTTGGTGATCAATTAGACCAATGGAGCGAGGGGGCCCGACCTCAGTGGATTCGACCAAGTTTTTATTTAGAGTCTCCACCGGTTCCAAAGGGTCAACAAACTGTTCAGGAAGCCGATCGTCTTAGTGAGGATGGCTGGATTTTACGCGCGGGTTTAGAAACAGAACATGGCACGCGTATTTCCGTTGAAGAATTATGGCAAATTTCAAATGACCCGCGCGTCATCCAAGCTCGCCAATTGTTGCTTCGCGGCATCGCGCGTGCGACCCCATTTTTTAAACCTCTCTATAAAATTTTAGCTGGGCAAAAACCGGAAAACTTGATCCTTCTCCCAGCCGAAGCGTGGGAATTTATAACACAAGGAGCTTCTTCTCTTAAAGAAGCAGGGTTCATGATTCACATTCCCGAGGCGATGGCCGAGTTTGGCGGTGCTCGTCGGCTAAGAGCGAAGGTCAGGCTGGGCGCTCGGGACTTAGAATCTTCAATTCCTGCGATTCAGGCAGGTATAGAGGGAAGCGTGTCAGCCGATTGGAGTTTGATGTTAGGTGATGATGCCCTGAGCATAGAAGATTTTTCACTAATGGCCAGCTTGAAGCATCCACTTGTGGCGTGGAAAGGTAAGTGGGTTGCTATTGATCCAGAAACCATGAAACAGATTATGGCCATTATTAGCGCAAGTCGAGGAAATGGCTTCGAGTCGATGACCAAGGGCGAAGCTATTGCAGCTGCACTCACGGGTACTGCTCGAATTCCTGGAGTAAGTGAAATCATTGAAGTTGAGGTAGCCGGTAATTTCGGGGAAGCGCTTCAACAACTGCACCAACTCCCCGATCGCCCCATCATGCAACCTGAAAATTTCAAGGGTGCTCTGCGCCCCTATCAACTCCGAGGGCTAGCCTGGCTTGACGGCCTTGATCGCCTGCAGCTTGGCGGCATACTTGCCGATGATATGGGTCTGGGTAAGACCATTCAGGTCCTGGCACTTTTACTCCATAGACAATTAAGATCTTCTACAGAAGGACCTCCAACGCTTTTAATTTGTCCGACTTCTTTATTGGGAAATTGGGAACGGGAAGTAAAAAAATTCTCTCCATCTATACCCGTATTCATTCATCATGGCAACAATCGAGAAGAGCTTCCTATTAAATTTAGGCCCCACACTCTAGTTATCACGACTTATGGAGTGATTCGCCGTGAAGAAGACACGTTTAATAATCGATATTGGTCGATTATTGTCATTGACGAAGCTCAAGCAATTAAGAATTCAACTAGTGCACAAGCTAAAGCAGTGCGCAATCTTCGAGGTGGGTTCAAATTAGCACTCACCGGTACGCCAATTGAAAATCGCCTCACCGAATTATGGTCCATCATGACATCGGCATTGCCAGGCTATCTCAGCAGTGAGAGTAATTTTAAAGACCGTTTTTCAACCCCAATCGAAAAATACCGAGATCCTGAGGCTGCTGAAGAGCTTCGCAAGCGCATTGGCCCTTTTATTCTTCGTCGTCTAAAGACGGATCGAAATATTATTCAAGATCTGCCAGAAAAAAACGAGATGAAGGTCTACATAAGCTTAAGCAAAGAACAAGCCCTTTTGTATCAAGCACGTGTTGAGCAGATGGAAAAAGATTTCGAAAAGGCCACAGGTATTGAGCGACGCGGTAAAATTCTCGCTCTTCTAACTCATCTAAAACAAATTTGTAATCATCCAACGCATTTTTTACGCTCGAGAGGACCCTATCTGGGTCGCAGCGGCAAACTCGATCGACTTACTGAGATGCTCGAAGAAGTAATTGAGGGAGGGGAAAAAGCTATCATTTTTACTCAATTCAGAGAAATGGGAGATCGACTTAAAGAGCACCTTGCCTCTGTCTTGGGCTTTGAGCCACCATTTTTACACGGAGGAACTTCTCGTGATCAACGAGACGAAATGGTTCGCTCATTTCAAGAAGACCCCTTTGGATCCAAGGTGCTGTTGCTTTCCTTGAAAGCCGGTGGCGTAGGACTTAATCTCACAGCAGCAACCCACGTATTTCATTTTGATCGTTGGTGGAACCCCGCCGTTGAAGATCAGGCTACAGATCGGGCTTACCGCATCGGTCAGACTAAAAATGTTCAGGTTCATAAGTTAATTACTATTGGAACTCTTGAAGAGAAAGTAGATGCCATGTTGGAGTCTAAGAGAGATCTTGCCGATCGTGTCGTAGGAACCGGAGAGGGTTGGCTCACAGAGTTAGATGATGATGCATTGCGCCGTCTTGTTGCTCTAGATTCGGACTCGAGTATGTTGGGTACAGAAGGTCCAGCATTTTCTATGGCTGAAGCTAAGCGCCTTGCCGCCTCCGCTTTGGTGATCGCAGATGAAAACCCTGAGGAGCTCCTATGATTTCTATGGAACGTTTCGGTTCTACATGGTGGGGTCGCTTATGGACTAAAGCTTTAGAAGAGCTAAGCGATGATTTCGAAAATCGTCTACCCCGGGGGAAAAAATACGCCGAAGAAGGAGCCGTCTCACATTTCCAAGTTCGACCTGGACAAATTGAAGCAAGAGTCCATGGACGAAAAACCTATACCGTCACCCTAGCGCTTCCTGCATTGAGTGAGCAGCAATGGCAAAGGGCTCTCGACCTGCTTGCCAAAGAAAGTCGTTTCGTCGCCTCGCTCTTGGCGGGCGAAATGCCACAAGGTTTGGACGAAACTTTTCGAGAAGCAGGCGCTAGTCTCTATCCTCGAGTCCCCAAAGAACTTCAGACACACTGTGATTGTCCGGATCTAGCGAATCCCTGTAAGCATGTTGCTGCTGTTTGTTACGTCATGGCCGAGGCGTTGGATCGAGATCCTTGGCTGCTCTTTGATCTCCGAGGGAAAACCAATCATGAAGTTCGTTTAGCTCTTCAAGCCGCTGTTGACTCCGCGGCAATTGAACCCTCAAGGCGTAGAGGCAGACCTAAGAAAAATGATTTACCACTTGAAGATAAATTAGCCATCCAAGAATCTACTTCCATGGTTTGGCAGGCTATGACCTCAGATCGATTTACCGATCTTGCAGCCCCGCTTCCAACCGTAAGCATTCCTCGGGTCATACCTGCTGATCCCAGCGTTTTTTCTCAACTTGGTCCCTTACCCCACGCACGCATAGAAGCCTCTTTGTCGTTGGCTGCCCTTATGCATCGAACCGCTGAATGGATTCAGCAGGGAATCGTTTCGGACCGCACAGATGAGAATTTGAATGGTAATGGAAACATAGAAAGTGAGAAAATTGTCAAGGAAGCTTCTCCCTTCGATAGTCCTACTTCGATTATTCGAGCTGGAAACCAAAGACCTTGGCGTGGAAAACGCCGACGTTGGCGAAAAACCTAAAAGGAACCCACTATGAAAAAAATAAATACCCCCCATGCTCCGCCAGCGATTGGTCCTTATTCCCAAGCGATCGTTAGTGAGGCCTTTCTGTTTACGAGATATCTGTTTACTTCAGGGCAAATTGCTCTGCTACCTGCAACAGGAGATTTTCTCAATGGCGACATCACAGAACAAACTAAACAAGTACTCAAGAATTTAGATGCCATTCTTGTAGAGGCAGGAACCTCATGGGAACGAGTTGTTAAAACGAATGTTTATCTTATTGATATGAATGAATACGCAACTTTCAATCAAATCTATGAGCAACATCTTAAAGGGGCGCGACCGGCTCGCCTTACTTGTGCCGTCGCAGCACTTCCAAAAGGTGCCCGGGTTGAAATAGATCTTATTGCTGAGGCCTATTAATTCTTTTAATTCAAGTTCTCAGCCTTCTTCGGTATCTCCAATATCGTCATCAACCTTGTTCCATCTAGGTTCTGCGTGAAAGCGGTCTTCTTTTAGTTGTTCAAGGAAATGGATCATCCGCTTTCCCCAAGGAGATTGCGATGATACTCCCGCAGGGATAAATGGGACTAGTTCTTTAGGTACTTCTTCCAAGCAAAGTTGGGTAAGCGTCAGTGACTGTCTGAAATTCTCACCAACAGGCATAAGGTTTACTGAAAGAGTATCTAAGATCGTATTTAATTCTTCATCATCCGTTTGACTAGCTGCATGTTGTATGGCTTCCGAGGCCTTAATCCTGGCCTTCATTAATTTCACATGTAGGTTCGTAAGTGTTTTAACAGAGGGTTTATGACGTAAGGCTTCCGCTGTGTCTTCAAGGAGCGGGTGAAGTTTTTTAAACAAGATAGAAAGCGTTTGTTCGGCGGGCGGCATATGGTCATAAATACTGTACTTCAAAGACATCATTCACCATACTTTGTTGAGATGGTTACAAGGCAAAATAGATTGAAATACGAATCATATCTATCAGTTTAGTTTAAGTATGCGTTTCTTTTAAATAGCCGATAAAAATTTTTCCACCTCATCCCAATCCCGAATCAATGGAAACGGCGGGAGAGAGGCTCGAACTATTCTTGCATACGATTTACCCTTGGTATCCTCGTGTGGCATGAGAATGCGCGGGTCCATAATAGCAACTACTCCGCGGTCTTTTTTTGATCGAATTAATCTGCCAATACCTTGTTTTAACTTCAGGGCCATTAGGGGAACCTGAAGTTGCATAAATCCCGCCAGGGCATCTTCCTCGGTCAATCGCGCCATACGAGCCTGTAAAATAGGATCATCGGGGGGAGCAAACGGGAGAGCCATCACTACAACTAGAATCAAGGCATTCCCTGGTAGATCAACGCCTTGCCAAAAAGAAGCTAGTCCCAAGAGCACCCCTTGTGGCGTCCTTCGGAACTCTTCTAAAAGTATTTGTCGGTTCATTTGTTGACCCTGAATAAAAAAAGTGAGGGCAGGAAGGCCTACCTGCAAACGCGGCGCAAAGTACTCAAGCATTTTTTTACTTGTAAAAAGTATCATGGCTCTTCCGCGGCTTGCTCGGCAGAGTCGTTCAATAGAATCCTGGCAGTGGGTTAGCCATATTTCCTCACCTACCTGGTTTGCACTTGCCCGTCTTTCGGGTATTTCCGGCGGTACAAAAATAAGACCTTGGGTTTGGAAATCAAAAGGACTTTCGACGCTTTCAGATGCCTCGCACTCGCGTCTTGTTAGTCCCAGAGTAATCCGAAGATGATCAAAACTTGAATCACCTCTTAACGTCGCCGAAGTCAAAATAACTGTTTCAAAACCTTGACGAAGTAAGCGATCAAAAAGATTTCCAACATCGACAGGATTTGATTGAAACCGAACAAAGGACTTCGATTCCCGGTGCAATGTCGATACCCATCCTTCTGGGCTCAGCAGAAACTGTTCAAGACTTTGTAAAGCATATGAAATACGATCCATCAACTTTTCCCACCCAAGTTCTTTTTCTTTTTGCATAGAAAGTCGCTGACATTCTCGTCCGATCGCCTCCATGCAAGCTTGCCACGACTGAAGATATAAAGTGATAGAAGATAAATCTATGGAATCATCCCCTAGGGCGTATACCTTATTTATTGTTGGTATTGATTCCTGAAGATCGCTCCACGTTTTTCTCAGCGTTGGAAGATACAAAGGTATTTGAGTCAGTTCTTTGAGGCTTCTTGTAGACTCCTCTAGATCATTAATTAGCATATTCATGCTGCGGGTACTCCAAGATAATGCACAAGAATCTGTAATCTGATCTGTAAGTTCGTGAGCTTCGTCGAGAACAAGAATAGGAGCATCAGGAATGACTTGGCCAAAATCTGATTCACGCAATTGACGATCGGCTAAGAGCAGTGCATGATTTACGATTATCACGTCTGCCTGGCTCGCCTCATTCTTGAGTTGGGTAAGAAAACAGGTTTCATACTGCGCGCATTTGCGACCCGTACAGCGCTCGGAACGAGCATTCACGAGTTCCCAAAGGGGGGATTCATCGCTTTTACCCAGTTCGTCGCCGTCGCCCTGACTAGTTTGCGTCATCCAGCGGTCCATCTTGAGCCATAACTTTTGATCAGGAACCGTAAAACTATCGGGTGGGCTCTGCTGAAGTTCACCCCATGCTTTCTTACACGCATAGTTTCCTCTTCCTTTAACAACAACGCCCTTGATAGGCTTCTCTAGAATATTTGCTGCGCGAGGTAAGTCTTCATCCATCAATTGCTGCTGAAGATTTTTAGTCCGCGTGGAAACAACAATAGGCCTTTTTTTACCCGCTAAGGTGCTCAATAAATAGGCAAGGCTTTTGCCTATGCCTGTTCCGGCTTCGAGGGTCTGAACCACTGCTTGAGGCACAATACCGTCTCCATTTTCAAGCCACTGGGTTCTTTTTTGTGACCCATCTTCAACAGCGTCATAGAGAATTTCAGCCATTCGTCTTTGACCAGGCCGTACTTCGGCTCCCGGGAAAAACCGAAAGAGCGCCCCGTTTTGTTCGTCAAAATAGAAATCCATCGGATGAGGCATGGGTATCTCAACTAAAAAATTATAATAAGCCTCAGATGAGGCAAGGTATTAGAGAATAGCCTAATGTGGAACGCCCAAAATACTGTTGTATTTCTCCCAACCGAGAGGGAGTATAAAATCCTTAGTGCCTTGTGGAAACTTGGCCCCAGTACTGTAGGTGAAATACAAACACTGTGTTCTGAGGAACGCCCTATGGGCTATACAACCGCACTAAAGTTCTTGCAAATCTTATTAGCCAAGAAAGCTGTTACACGCCTGAGGGATGGACGAAGAGATGTTTACGAGGCCATCATTGGTATCGATGAAGTTAACCGAGCACTTTTCATTAAATATCTACGCTTAATCCACGAAGGTTCACCATTACACTGGGTTCGATCAGCTCTTAAATGGAAATTAATTAAATCGAAAGATTTACGACGACTACTGATAAAGAAAAAAACTAAAGTATCCAAAAAAAAGAAAAAATGAGCTTACATACTTCGCCTGTACTGACCTCCGACTTCATAGAGAGCCTGGCTAATCTGACCCAAACTACAAACCTTAACAGCCTCCATAATTTCTTCAAATATATTTTCTTGGCGCAAGGCTGTCTCTTTTAGTTGAGCGAGAGCCTGGGGAGCACGATCGCGATTGCGAAAATGGAATGCCTCTAAATTTTTAATTTGTTCTTCTTTTTCATCTTCTGTACTTCGAATGAGCTCGATAGGGCTTATTTCGGATATATATGGGTTGAGAAAAGTATTTACTCCAATGATAGGTAGTTCGCCACTATGTTTAAGATGCTCGTACAGCATAGATTCTTCCTGAATTTTGCCCCTCTGGTACATTGTTTCCATTGACCCAAGTACACCTCCTCGATCGTTTAACCTTTGGAACTCAGCAAGAATGGCTTCTTCAACCAATTCCGTGAGTGTTTCAATTACAAAAGATCCTTGAAGTGAATTCTCATTCTTAGCTAATCCTAACTCGCGATTAATAATATGCTGAATAGCTAAAGCTCGCCGGACACTCTCTTCCGTGGGTGTTGTAATCGCTTCATCATAAGCATTAGTGTGAAGACTATTACAATTATCGTAAATAGCATAAAGTGCCTGCAATGTTGTTCGAATATCGTTGAAGTCTATCTCTTGAGCATGCAAAGATCGCCCAGAAGTTTGAATATGATATTTTAATTTTTGACTTCGATCATTCGCACCATAACGCTGCTTCATTGCGATGGCCCAAATACGCCTAGCCACACGGCCAATGACCGAATATTCAGGATCCATGCCGTTACTAAAAAAGAAGCTAAGATTATGAGCAAAATCATTGATGGACATACCTCGGCTCAAGTAATACTCAACGTAGGTAAATCCGTTAGCTAGAGTGAAAGCGACTTGGGTGATAGGATTCGCACCGGCCTCCGCAATGTGATATCCCGAAATAGAGACACTATAGAAATTATCAATATGGTGATTGACAAAACTACTTTGTACATCCCCCATGACTTTGAGACTGAATTCCGTTGAGAAAATACAAGTATTTTGTGCCTGATCTTCTTTCAATATATCTGCTTGAACAGTCCCGCGAACTGTTGCTAGTGCTTCGGCTTTAAGTTTTTTATAAACTTCTTTTGGCAACAATTCATCTGCACTGACTCCGAGAAGAGCTAAACCTAATCCGTTATTACCCTCGGGCAACTCGCCAAGATATGTCGGAGGCTGTAGACCTTTGTTATCGTACATGGTTTTAATTTTATTTTTGGCTGTGTCAAGTTGACCCTGATCCCTGAGCCATTGTTCCGCTCGTTGATCAATGGCGGCATTTAAGAAAAAGGCTAAAACTGTTGGAGCGGGACCATTAATGGTCATTGAAACCGAGGTTCGTGCTGAAATAAGGTCGAAGCCCGAATATAGTTTTTTTGCATCGTCGATCGTGGCAATACTTACTCCAGAGTTGCCAACTTTTCCATAAACATCAGGTCGACGTCCTGGATCTTCTCCGTAAAGTGTGACGCTGTCAAAAGCGGTGGAAAGACGAATAGCGGGTTGACCTTGGCTGACATAATGAAAGCGTCGATTAGTGCGCTCAGGACCACCCTCTCCTGCAAACATTCGGGTAGGGTCTTCCCCCTCACGCTTGAATTCAAAAACCCCAGCGGTATAGGGGAAAATGCCGGGAACATTTTCTAATAATTGCCACCGTAGTTGATCCCCCCAACTTTTATATTGTGGCAAGCTCACCTTAGGGATAGAGGTACCGCTTAGAGAAGTTATAAAGTTTGGCCGACGTATTTCCTGTTCTCGTACGAGATAGATATTTTCTGTTGTTTGATAACGTTCTTTAGTTTGTGGCCAGGATTGTATTAGACCGAGGCACTCGGGGTCCATAGAGTTAAGACGTACTTGGTATCGTTGACGCAATAAAGTAATAGTGGGATCGCCCCCGCCCGACAAATCGTCCTGGAGATATGGTTGGCCAGGGGGCAAAAGGGAGTCTCCCCATTCCCGCAGACTAATCCAAAGACCGTATGCAGCTTCCGCTTCATCTGCTTGCTGGTGCGCCCATTTTTTGTAACTCCTTACACACTCAGCGATATCCCCTAGGTACCTCGAACGATCAGAAGGGATCATTTGAAATTGTGTACCTTCTGAAACGCTTGGTTTGAAATGAGAGGTCCATGCCTGTTTGGTTTTTTTCCTGAAGATCTGAATGAGGTATGCATAAAGATGGTCGGTTCCAGGATCATTGAAGAGAGAAGCCGTAGTTGCAAAAACGGGCATCGATTCAACTGAATCTGCGAAGGCTTTGCGACCCCTTTGTACCTGTTTTTTCACATCTCGAAGCGCATCTAGGGATCCTCGCTTATCTGATTTATTGATGACAACAACATCAGCAAAATCAAGCATATCAATTTTTTCAAGCTGAGTAGCAGCTCCAAATTCAGGCGTCATGACATACAGACTTATATCAACTAGATCTGTAATTTCACTATCGCTTTGACCAATACCTGCCGTTTCAACAATAATGAGATCAAATAACTTATCTTGGAGATGTGTCAAGGCAGTCTGAAGCGCTTGGCTTGTGGCACGATGTGCAGCATCACGAGTAGCTAAACTTCTCATATATACCCGGTCTCGTAATTCAGGATGATATAGAGAATTCATGCGAATGCGATCTCCCAAGAGCGCACCACCTGTCTTCCTTTTGGTAGGATCTATGCTAAGAACAGCGACTCGTTTCGTGGGAAAATCAAACAAAAATCGTCTCAGAATTTCATCGGTAAGAGAGCTTTTCCCTGCACCACCGGTTCCCGTAATACCCATGATTGGTGTGGTTTTTTCGGTTTTTAGACTTTTTACAATTCCTGCCTCTATCTGGGTAATCGTTCTTGCCAATGTATCGGGAGAAGAGTATGAACACACGTCAAAATCACATTGGCGAACAATTTCGTTAATCATCCCTTGAAGACCCATGTTACGGCCATCATCAGGAGTAAAAATGCGTGAAATACCGTAACGATGAAGAGCTTCAATTTCTTCTGGAATAATAACTCCACCACCACCACCAAAAATTTTGATATGGGTAGCAGACTTTTCTTTCAGAAGATCTATCATGTACTTAAAATATTCTAAGTGGCCACCTTGGTAACTTGAAATAGCAATTCCCTGCACGTCTTCTTGTATAGCGGTCAGGACTACATCATGAACTGATCTGTTATGGCCAAGGTGAATTACTTCACATCCCGTTGCTTGAAGCATCCGACGCATAATATTGATACTTGCATCATGGCCGTCGAAGAGACTTGCTGAGGTTACCAATCGTATTTTATGTTGGGGACTATAGATAGGTTCTTCACCCGAGGGTGGGTTCACTGTCCGTTTTCTAGAAGGGCTTGGGTTCATGTAAAACCTTGAATTCTATATGGTTTTATTTATTTTACCCTTTAAAGTTCCCCTTTCTTTCCATAAACGGCCCGCGCCTCTAATCTTATAGAGTAGGGTCTGATGGAAATTAGCCCTCTTCAGTCAAAACACAGATAGGACTTCGATGCCTCGCTTATGGATTAAGATTGGCTGGATACTTTGCACAGGCTTCATTGTCTGGGGCCAGGACACCAAAGCTCTAGAAGAAAAGTGGATCCAACGTTTTCGCCGAGAGGCCAGGCCACCATCTGTGGAAACTACTCAAAGTTTGACAACTGATGAATTACAACAGATCAAAATATTTAAAGATATAAAATCATCAGTTGTTTACATAACACCCTTGGAGAAACCAGCGGGCAGTGCATCAGATTCCTACGATTCGCTTGGTACAAGTTCAGCAACAGGGATGGTTTGGGATCGTTTTGGACATATCGTAACCAATGCACATGCAGTTCTTGTTAATCAAAGCGTTAGATCTCCTGAGGGATTTATCGAAACTCAAGGACTTGCTCAGGAAGTCGAAGTAACTTTGGCAAATCAGAAGAAATATAAAGCGCGTGTGATAGGTTATTCGTTTGCCTATGATTTAGCCGTTCTTCAGGTTTTTGCTCCTCTAGAGGAACTGAAGCCGATTCGACTTACTACTAGTAATAATTTGAATATTGGTCAAAAAGCCATGGTTGTTGGTAACCCTTATGGCTTAGATCATACATTGTCCGTGGGCGTCATTTCCGCGCTTAAGCGTGATGCCGTGAATCTTATTTCTCCCCAAATCGGTGGTGTCCCTATACCCGATGTGATTCAGGTTGATGCAGCCATTAATCCTGGGAATAGCGGAGGCCCACTTCTTGATAGTCAAGGACGCGTTATTGGTATGACGACCGAAGTCGTTACAAAAGCTAATACACTAAATAATTCTAGAATTGCCTTTGCTATTTCGTCCGATACACTCATCCGCGTCATACAGGAATTAATTACTCGGGGCAGACTACTACTGCCTGAGCTAGGATTTACATCAGCTACAGACATTTTTCAGAAATCTCTTGGCCTTCAGGGTAAAGGAGCCTTGGTTGAAAGCGTTATAGACAGAAGTCCTTCTAGTGAGGCAGGTCTTTTGGGAACCCAAAGAGATCTGGCTGGTAATCCAAATAAGATTGGAGATTTAATCATTAATTTTGAAGGACGCTCAGTACTAAGTGCAGGCCAATTGCTCGGCTATCTTGAACAAAATAGAACCCGTAAAAGTTATCGTCTGATCGTTAAACGCGGGGAAGAAACTATCAATCTTACGATCTATACAAAGTAGATAGGGGCTAGTAGCGGACTCCTACTCCAAAAGTCCAAAGTCGATTAAATTCTTGACCTGTTCCTTGTGTATTCAAAAGATCCACTAGAGATTGTGCAGAATTGATCACAACAGGTTTATCAGGACTAAGGGGCTGCTGCCAACTCGCCGTTACGTATGCATCGAAGGGAACAAAAGGTATTCTGTAGCGTGCTCCGATACGCATCCAAGTGCGTCCGAACGTTTTAGATTTTGACGCGGTATCGAGTACGATATCGTAGGATTGGAATCGGTGAATGAGACCAAATTCACCAGCAACACCTACGAAGGGAGCCCAAACCATCGCGTTGAGCCCTAAGCCTACTCCCTGTTGTTTTACTTGGCTGGCTAATAATCTTTGGGCTTGCGTCATTGTTCCTGACGCCTTGAATTCACTGTATTCCAAACTACCATCAAAACTTAGGAGGCCTACATCGAAGATAGCTTTACTTCCGGTAATGATATACCCCTTGCCCATATCAAACTCTCCTTTTTGGAGAGCCGTAGAGCCTGCTAATAATACATTTGGCAAATTACTGCTCTTAGCAGATGGAATCTCGACACGAATATCCCACTGCGCAGAAAGAGAGACCATAAAACTTATATACGCAATAAACCATCGCAAAACGGTGAACTTCATAGAGGCCTCCATTTGACCGAACAACCAAGGGATGATTTTTGATCTGTTGAGACAGGCTGACAATTTAGGATAGACTCAATTGCATCAACTAAATCCCGTTTCTTGACCTGTTGAGGATTCTTCCAAGAATCATCTAGACGACCCCGGTAGGCCAAACGATGCATCTGATCGTAAAGAAAAAAATCAGGAGTACAAACACCACCTAGGGCTTTGACAAAGTCTTGAGATTCATCCCAAAGATAAGGGAAGATATAATTCTTTGTTTTAGATCTTTCGACCATAGCCTCGAAGTTATCTTCAGGGTAGGTCACCGAATCGTTGGCGTTAATTCCTAAAATCTGTAGGCGATCTTTATAATGATGAGCTAGATCATTAATGCGATCATCCACCGCTTGTACATATGGACAGTGATTACACATCACCACTAGAAGAGCAGGTAATGATTGTAGATCTTGGCTCGTCCATATCCGCCCCTCTGTAGACGGGAGAGAGAAGTAAGGTATAGATGATCCCAGAGATCCTTTAGCCGATTCGGTGAGTCCCATTGAAACTATCTCCTATTCTTGGTTTATATCTTAAGAATCCACAATAAACTAGGAAGATGTCTACAGCGCCCATTGTTATTTTCGATAGCGGTATCGGCGGGCTTACGGTTGTTCAGGCTGTGAGAGAAGCACTTCCGTTCGAAAACATCATTTACTTAGGGGATACTGCCCGAGTTCCGTATGGCACAAAAAGTGCTGCCACTATCGAGCGCTATGCTCTTCAGGCGGGAGAGTTGTTAAAAAAATTTCATCCTAAATTAATGATCGTTGCTTGCAACACAGCTTCTGCCTATGGTTTAGATCCCCTTAGATTGCAGTGCAGTTTCCCAGTGCTCGGTGTTATAGAATCCGGAGCTAAGGCTGCCCAAATTTACGGAGGTCCTATTGCGATTTTGGGCACACGAGCCACCGTTGCAAGTCAGGTATATCCAACAGTTTTAAGCCAACTGAATCCTTCTATTGAGACCTTCGCCCTCGCTTGCCCCCTCTTGGTTTCTTTGGCAGAAGAAGGATGGTGGGAGGACCCCATCACTGAGGAGATTTGTCGTCGTTATATTTCCGAGATTCCCTCATCTATTAAGACTGTCATTCTAGGCTGCACCCATTATCCCGTCTTGCTTCCTATTTTTAAGCGCATACGCCCCGATCTTGTTTGGGTCGATAGTGGTGCACCCTTATCTCGCGAGGTAAAAAATATCCTCAGCCAACAAGCTGCTCTTAATAACTCAAGGGAGACAGGAGCGCTCCGCCTTTTGGTCACCGACCAGAATTCCAGACTTCAGGAACTCGCGTCTAAGTTTTTAGGCGAGCCCGCACCCTCCGTAGAGTTGATTAATCTCGAAAAGGTATTTTAAAGACTCAAGAAACTTTAGGAAATATACAATCTAAATACGCGTGGGACAATTTGGGTTCGGGGTTGATCTATGGATGCCATACACATTAAGGGCGCACGTGAGCATAATCTCAAAAATATCGACGTAGATATTCCACGCAATCAATTGGTTGTAATCACCGGGCTATCAGGGTCAGGTAAAAGTAGCCTTGCATTCGACACGCTTTATGCAGAGGGCCAGCGACGTTATGTTGAAAGTCTTTCAGCATATGCTCGACAATTTCTAGATCAAATGGAGAAACCTGATGTAGATTCCATCGAGGGGCTTTCTCCAGCTATTTCAATTGAACAAAAAACTACAGGACGAAATCCTCGATCTACAGTAGCAACAGTCACAGAAATTTATGATTATCTTCGCTTGCTCTTTGCACGAACAGGTAAGCCGATTTGTGTTGAATGTCAGAAGCCCATTACACACCAAACCATTCAGGAAATGGCAGATCAGATACTCAAAAGACCCAAGGGTACCAAACTACAAATTTTAGCTCCAGTCATTCGGGGCCGCAAAGGTGAATACAAAAAAATGCTTCAGGATTTTGTTGTAAGAGGGTTTATTCGTGCTCGAGTTAATGGAGAAATGATCGATTTGTCAGAAGAAATACCCGAACTCAATAAACAAAAAAAGCATACGATTGAAGTGGTTATTGATCGACTAAAAATCTCTGACGATTTGAGTACGCGACTTGCCGATAGTCTTGAGATCGCTTGTAACCTAGCCGATGGTAACGCCCTCTTAGATATTGAAGGAGAAGAGCAACTCTTATCACGCAAACTAGTCTGCAATAACGAACGCTGTAATCGGTTCGGATTAGGGCTTCCGGATTTAGAACCCAGATCATTCTCGTTTAATTCCCCTTTCGGCGCATGTCCCGAATGCGATGGACTTGGATTCAAACAGCAGTTTGCCGAAGAACTTATTGTTCCTAATCCTGAACTCAGTATTAATCAAGGAGCTATTCAAGCACCGGGATGGAAGACCCTCGGCAACGATAGCTGGCGGTATAGCTTTCTGAAGCAATTAAGTAAAAAACTATCCTTTTCTTTAGATACTCCATGGAAATCCCTTTCTAAAGAGGTCAAGTCCATGCTTTTGCATGGAGGAAGCGCAACGATTCGATATAACTTTGACGGCATTATTGATCGACTTGATCATAAATATGCCGAGACACAAAATGAAGACTTCAAAGAAGAACTCGAGAGCTTCATGCGAACAATTACCTGTGAGGTATGCCACGGTCAGCGATTGAAGCCCGAGAGTCTTTCTGTTTATGTTGGTGGGAAACATATCTCAGACATTACTGCTCTGAGTGTGCGAGAGGCTCGAATGTGGTTTGAGAAGCTAAGCTTAGCGGGTAAAGATAAGATCATTGCTGAAAAACTCTTGAAAGAAATTCGTGAACGACTTGGATTTCTGGATGATGTAGGTCTCAACTATTTAACGCTTAATCGTAGTGCTGCAACCCTATCTGGAGGCGAGGGCCAACGCATTCGTCTTGCTTCGCAGATAGGTTCTAAACTCATGGGTGTATTGTATGTCCTAGATGAGCCATCCATCGGTCTACACCAACGTGATAATCATAAATTACTGAATACACTCAAAGATATTCGCGATTTAGGTAATTCTGTCTTAGTCGTTGAACATGACTTAGAAACTATTCTGGCAGCCGATCATGTCATCGACATGGGCCTAGGAGCTGGAGAACATGGTGGGACCATTGTGGCGCAAGGAACACCCAATCAAGTGGCACGATCATCACGATCTATTACAGGTCATTTCCTATCAGGGCGTGAACGTATCGAAGTACCAAAAAAATTGCGGCCTAGAAATCGTGGCCAAATAACTATTGTTGGCGCGGCAGAAAATAATTTACAAAATATTGATGTGACCTTCCCCTTGGGCGTCTTAACTTGTGTCACGGGCGTAAGCGGATCTGGGAAATCAACCCTAGTCAATGAGATTCTCCATAAAGCTATTGCAAATCGACTTCACCAAAGCGCTTATGTAGTAGGCCAGCATAAAAAAATTCAAGGCTTGGATGCGATCGATAAGATTATTAACATCAATCAAGCACCCATTGGTCGAACTCCACGCTCTAATCCAGCGACTTATACGGGCCTCTTTACTCCCCTGCGAGATCTGTTTGCTCAGATCCCCGAGAGCAAATCTAGAGGTTATACTCCTGGGAGATTCAGCTTTAATGTCAAAGGAGGACGATGCGAGAAATGTGAAGGTGACGGGGTATTAAGAATCGAAATGCATTTTTTACCAGATGTATATGTTACATGTGAGCAGTGTAAAGGGAAACGATATAATCGGGAAACACTCGAAATTTACTTCAAAGGAAAAAATATATCAGACATATTAGATATGACAGTTGAAGAAGCTCTAGCCCATTTGCAACACATCCCTGTTTTACAAAACAAACTCAATACATTGATGGAAGTAGGCTTGGGTTATATACGCTTAGGGCAGTCGGCTACAACACTTAGTGGTGGTGAAGCCCAGCGAATTAAGCTTGCCAAGGAACTCTCTAAGAGATCCACAGGTCGAACCCTATACGTTCTCGATGAACCAACTACTGGGCTTCATCTGAAGGATATTCAGAAACTTTTAGAGGTTATGAATCGACTTGTTGGAAATGGCAACACTGTGGTTGTTATTGAGCATAACCTAGACGTGATTAAGACTGCTGATTGGATTGTTGATATGGGGCCAGAAGGTGGTGAAGGAGGAGGTAGGGTTGTTGCAGAAGGGGCTCCCAATGAAGTCGCCAAGAATAAAAAATCTATTACTGGACAATTTCTTGCTCCCTATTTGAAACAATAGATTCGTAGAGATTAGTCACTTAAGAATTAGTCCACAACAGATCATCATCGTTCACTGATCTCTTTTTCTGTGCGTAAGGCTCAATAATGGCCCATAATTCATCTCCGTGTGCCTTGAGAAACCTTGGATTACGGATAGTTTTATTAAAAAGTTCACGACGTTGCGGGATTTGTTCTGCGCAGCGGAGAATCCATCGATTACCCATTTCCATGATGGCTCCAATGTCTCCTCGGTTCCCCCACTCAACCCTGAGTTCACAAAATTTTCTGGCGATATCCCCAGCATCTTCTCCTAAATAGGCTGCCTTCTCAACTACAGGTTCAACAACCGGTGGTTGATAGGCTTGAATTCTTTTAAATAAAGCCTCCATTTCCCGAGGAAGCTGGGCTACTCGAGATTGAATTTCGCTTTCATCTTTTCGGTCCTCCACCTCATCGGCTAATCGTCGGAGTAACGGAAGCAGAAGAGCTGCGTCTTGAGCTGCATACCGAAGCTGGCTTTCTCTTAAAGGACGAAGGACCCAGTTACTGTCTTGTTCTTCTTTGTCGACCTCAATACCTAGTTTAATCTTGGCAACTGCTTTTAGTCCTGGTTGCGGGTACCCAAGAGCTTTAGCTAAAAGCATCGTATCGAAAACAGAATTAGGAATGAAGTTAAACAAGCGCTTCAAAACAATGCCATCATTGGAGAAATCGTGGCAAATCCAAGGTATGTGACGTATCGAATCGAGAGCCTTTGGGATATATTCGGATAATACTAGACTATCTACAAGCCATACTTGGTTATGCGTCGCAACCTGGAGTAAGGCCAAATTACAATGATGCATTCCGGTAAGTGAATTTTCTAGGTCAACCGCAATAACATCAGCTTTCTGCCATGCATCGATTGCAAAACGAAGTGCCTCAGGTTGATCAATGAACTCGGTTGGAAGATTGAAAGTAGAATCCGTCATACTATTATTGTGCCTTATTGGTCATTACATACGTGATGCTGACCCTAGATTGTTTTGGAGTTTATTTTTGTGCCGATGCTCTTAATTTATGATGGGACATGTGGTTTATGTCATAAGTCGGTCATTTTTGCGATGCATCATGATCCTACCGGTGTACTTTTCTGTTTTAGTCCTTCAGGCTCTAATTACGCGCAATACCACCTCAGGAAATTAAATCTTGAGATTGAACCTAGATCTATCATTCTTGTTACCGAAGACGAAGAGGTCTTGCTTAAATCCGACGCCGCCCTTAGAGTTTTGTCGGTTTTGGGGTTTCCTTGGTCATGGTTAGCTCACCTTGGAAACCGGGTTCCCAAAATCATTAGAGACCGTTTTTATGATCAAATTGCGGTTAATCGCCGTTTACTATTTAAACAACCGCCTTCTATTTGTCCAATTGTTCCTAGTCATGAATCTTTTCGCTATCGTCTAAGAGTCGACAACTGAAGCGCTGCAGCGCCCATAAGAGCGCAAGGTGCAGTAACTGCTCGAAGAATCGATCCACCAAGCGAAATTGGCTGCCACTGAGCATCTAAGAGTTTTGTAATTTCCTTTGACGTAAACCCGCCTTCGGGGCCACTTGTAAAAACAAAGTTTTGGAGCTTGAGTGTGGTGTCCATTTGGGTTTGTTTCTCTTCATAAGCAAACCAGCGTTGCGAACTTGAGTGTTTAAGAAGGTAGTCGATGGACTCCGGTGGTCTGATCTCGGGTAAAAAATTTCGATGGCTCTGTTCGGCACTGCGCTCACAAATACGTTGCCACCGATCCATCCTATTTTTAGTCTTATGCTCGTCGTATTCACTGCGCTCAAAGACAATGGGCTGGAAAGTCTGAACACCTAGTTCTACTAGTCCCGGGAGTACATCATCAAGAGAGCTCAGTTGTGCTAAAATAGGTATACACGCCTCGATACGAACTGGCCACTCTCGGTTTTCGTCCAGCGAGCGCACTAAGCGGATGGTCCAATCAGTTCCTCGTATGCTTACTACATCCCCAACCCAAACCTGTCCTTGATCCCAAGCCAACTCAAGAGCATCTCCGGGCCTAAGGCGCAAAACATGAGCATGCTTTGCTGCTTCTAGCGTTAATGAGACCAAACCCCCTTCGTGAGGGTTTTCAGGTAGGGCTGGAAGAAAAAAGCGCGGTAAAGACATAGGCTTCTAACTATCATTGCATTACTTGTTCACTTGTACTAAAGGAGTTTTCATTACATGGATATCTTAGTCTCTCTAACTGAATATGCTAGCCCAACCGTTTGGGCTGTTTTCCACATCTTTCTATTTGCGATGTTGGCACTTGACTTAGGTATTTTTAATCGAACAGCTCACGTGCCTTCTTTCAAAGAAGCATTATTTTGGAGCATACTGTGGATTACACTATCGCTCATTTTTAATGTTTTAGTTTGGAAAAACTACGGTGGGGATGCGGGGCTTGAGTTTCTTACCGCATATCTTTTAGAGAAAAGCCTTAGTGTAGATAATATTTTTGTATTTGCTCTCATTTTTACGGCTTTTGACGTGGACATGAAGGACCGACATCGTGTCCTTTTTTGGGGTGTCGTAGGAGCCTTGGTTATGCGCGCAGCAATGATCATTGGAGGCATGAGTCTCCTGGCTAGATTCCATTGGATCCTCTACGTCTTTGGTGGATTTTTGATTGTCACCGGAGCAAAGATGTTATTTAAAAGTGAAGACCAAAAGGGACCTAATTTTGAGAAAATATCACAATGGTTGAGTCGCATTCTTCCATTCGATCCCGCTGGCGGCCATAAAAACTTCATGGTCATCAAAGATGGCAAGCGTTTATTCACACCGCTACTTCTGGTTATCGCAACGATTGAATTTTGCGACTTGGTTTTTGCTATCGACAGTATTCCTGCAGTATTAGCAATTTCTAAAAATCCTTTTGTAGTATATACCTCAAATATTTTTGCCTTGTTGGGGCTTCGGGCTTTGTATTTCCTAGTTGCAGATTCCATAACTCGCTTTCATTTTTTAAGTAAAGGCCTCGCTATCATCTTGGTTTGGATTGGCATAAAAATGTTGATCGCCGATTTTCTAAAAGTCAGTCTTGGTATTTCTAATAAAGTCCTAACCCTTACCTCCCTCTCTATGATTCTTGGTGTTTTGGTTATATCTATTTTGTTGAGCTTAAAGAAACCATCGATCTCTAAGTCATGACACTTGTTCGTTGGACTCATGGATTTTCATCCGAATGCTTGCTTAAAGGTTCGGTTTTAACCATTGGTAATTTCGATGGCCTCCATCATGGGCATTGTCGGATCGTATCTGCGGCCGTTCAACAAGCATCTATGGTGGGATTACCTAGTGTTGCTCTAACCTTTGACCCCCATCCCAGTACGATTATCAGTCCCTTAAATTCACCTCGTCTCCTGATGACTCTTGACGAAAAACTCATTTTTCTTAATAAGTTAGGTGTCAATTATGGATGGGCCCTGATGTTCTCACAATCCATTTCAGAGTTATCGCCAAAAAATTTCATGGAGGCATTAGTTACCTCAGTAATGCCAGAAAGTATACATGTTGGGGAGGGATTTCGCTTTGGCTATCGCCGAAGTGGCTCTTCTGACTTTATGTTGGAATGGGGCAAAGTTCACGGTATTCATGTGGTGACCTACCCTCTCGAGCACTTAGATGGAGAACCTATTTCTTCATCTCGTATCCGTTTATTACTCAATGAAGGAAATATTGTCAAAGCCACGCAGTTATTAGGTCGCCCCTATTCTCTTTCTGGGACGGTGATTGCGGGATTTAAGCGGGGTCGGAGCCTCGGTTTTCCAACTGCAAATCTTAAAACTGACTTGATACTCCCAAAATCTGGCGTATATATTACTTCGGTGCGTTCTCTTATGTGGGAGGGAGAAAAACTTGGATTAACCAATATTGGGATTCAACCAACCTTCAAGGACGGAGATCTAACCGTTGAAACCCATTGCCCAGATGGCTTTGGGGATTGGTATGGTTCTCATCTTCAATTAGATTTTCTTTATCGCATACGGGACGAAAAAAAATTTGATTCTTCCGAGGATCTCCAGATACAAATCTTAAAAGATATTGACGAAGGTAAGCAATGGTGGACACAAGCTCATCGCTGAGGCTCAGAATTATATGGGCCTAGACGCCTAATCTTTTAGGAGCTCTCCCTCGCTGATCAGTTGACCATTGATGACAGTGCCTGTGCAGCGAGTGGTCCATTCAAATGGATCACCAGAGAACAAGGCAATATCGCCATCTTTACCTACTTCCAGACTGCCGACACGCCCTTGAATTCCTAATAAACGGGCGGCTCCAAGTGTCAGTGTATAAATAGTCTGTTCCCAAGAGAGACCATTTCCAACCGCCATGGCTGCTTCCCAAAGAACGACCCGTGTTTTAGGAACGTAAGCCTCAAACCCACTCTGAAAGATAAAGGGGATCCCTGCTTTGTAAAGAAGTGCGGGAGTTTCTAGATTTATATTCTCCATCTCTCCACGAGGATAGGCCATGAGTGGATGAATGATAATGGAAACACCCGATGCTTTAATTTCTCTTATCAATAGATGTGCATCAGCCGCACCGTCAAGAATAACTTGGATATTAAATTCCTTGCCTAGCCTTAGGACACCCATAATATCGATTGATTTGTGAGCGGTGATTAATAAGGGACGCTCGCGCTTAAGAACCTGAATCAATGCCTCCATTCTGATATTTCGTTCTGGCCGTTGTTCTGCCTTGGCTATATCTACTTTGCGCATGTATGCCTGAGCAGACAACAGTTCAGATCGGATCATAGCCATTGCTTTAGATCTTGTACCTGGCGCTTTCGTGCCTGCATTGCGTATAGAATCACCTAGCGTAGCGGCAATCATAGCTTCGGAAACTATCACGGTTTCATCGATCGTATTACCTGTAGTTTTTGCAATAAGAGTTTGGCCACTAACCAGGGCGCCTGGTCCATGTCCGGTATGCACAGTGGTAATTCCACGATGAGCCAAGAATCTTACGAGAGGATCCTTTGGGTTATAGGCATCAATAGCTCGTAATTCTGGTTGAATAGGTGCCGAACGTTCAACTTGTTCCTGATCATGACGCTGATTAAGTAAGCCAGAAAATCCAACCGTTGAGTGACCATCAATGATTCCAGGCATGGCGACGTTACCTTGAATAATTTTGATTCCCGCAGGCAACTTAATATCAGACGCCTTCCCGATAGCTTTAATTTTTCCTTTTTCAATGACGACGATTCCATCCGAAATCATGGATCCAGAGACGGTGTATAGTTTATCAGCCCTCACTGCAATGTCTTGTGCTGATAGTACGAGGGAAAATAAGGAAACTAAAATATATCGCATTTAAAGGTCCTCGCTTTCGTGCTCAAGCAAATCGGTATGATCCATAGTGTCCATAGCGGCACCTACACCCCCTGTTGCAAATTTACGATCCGAAGGGTCAAGCCGATTGAATACCCGTTGACCTTCTACCCATGTTTCTTGAATTTTGGTATACACGCTAAAAGGATCTCCTGATAAAACAAGTAAATCTGCGTCTTTGCCGATTGCCAAACTGCCCACCCGTTTATCGAGTCCTACAAGTTTGGCATTATTGATTGTCATAGCCTTCAAGGATTCATTTCTTGTCATGCCGTATCGAATAGCCAAGGCTCCCGATCGCAAGAACCACCTTGAATCTGTTATGGGGTCATCTGTATGGAATCCACACAGAACTCCCGCTTTTTCTAGCGAAGCACCGTTTGAAAAACGTATTTCTTTCGTTTCAAGTTTTCCACCTGGACTATCTACGATGATAATACTTGCACCGATAACCCCATCGCCTGCAGCTTTAATTTCATCCGCCACAGCCCATGCTTCGGAGACATGGTGCAAGACTACCCTAAAGCCAAATTCTTTTTGTAAACGTAGGACAGTTATGATGTCGTCATGACGATGTGTATGATGATGTACGGTTCGTTTTCCCTCAATCACTTCTACCAAAGCCTCCATACCAAGATCACGGGCAGGGAGTTTATTGGCATCTCCTGCGGCCAATTTAATTTTGGCTTGGTAAGCTTGTGCTTTAATAAATTGTTCTCTTACGAGAGAAGCACTTTTAGATCGTGTTCCTGGGAAATTGCCTGCTTCTCGACGGGAGTTAGTTCCGTTCGCCATCTTCATACCACCCAAATATCCATGGGCTGTTTTTTCGACAGCTAATTCATCGATTGTAGTTCCCCTGCGTAATTTTAGATAAACCGTTTGGCCAGAGAGAAGATGGCCTGATCCCGGCATAACATTAACGGTAGTAATGCCACCAGCTTGTGCACGTCGTATCGATGTATTTTCTACATTAATAGAATCTGAAATTCGGATTTCTGGTTGAATAGGTGCGCTTGCATCAGCTCCTTCACCTGATCCGATATGCGAATGACTATCGACTAGTCCTGGCATAATGACTTGGCCTTTTAAATCATTAATCTGAGCATCTGCAGGGATCGAAATATTATTACCAAGACCTATAATTTTTCCTCCTTTGATAATAAGAGTTCCTTTTGCTAGATCCGCTCCTTCTATGGGAATAATATAGGCGTTAGTGAAAGCAATAGGCCGTTCTTGGGCCATCATTCCTAAACAGATCCCAATTAGCAGAGCGGTCAAACGAGATTTATACATAGGCACCTCAGCGCAAAGTCTATGCTTTATATCCTACATAAGCAACAAGATAATGCGATCCGTTTTTTAATCACGTTGTCCTTCAAGGACTCTAAAGCGTTCACCTAACAGTCCAGGTAAAGTCAACTGGAGAACATTATTAATGCGTTTCATTTTCTCTTCGTTTGGTAATTTAGACCAAGCAGACTCCCAGGTTTCTAAAAGAGCATGGCGCCGAATCCAATAAGAAAGGGATTGATGAGTTAAACAATGGAACCCCTCATGTTCCCAGCATGCTTGAAGACGGGTGAAATCCACATCGGCAGTAAGATCACATTGTCCGATATCTTCCCACCACTTACCATCTACTTGATGTTGATGATATCTGCGAAGATCAGATCCCTTAGCTAGCAACCGATCAGCGGACTCGCCATAATCAATGGCAATCATAAGACCTCGAGTCATTTTTTCTGCAAGCGAACCTACTAAATGGGGTAATTCTTCAGCCCAAATACTTCCATCTCCAACCTCAAGATCTATAGCTTGCGACTGAAACCATTCGCCCGCCATAGCCGAGTCTGAGACTTGCCACTCTGATCCATTAGAACTCAAAACTTCACGAAGCCATTGGTTTCCATCCCACCGCCAAGGCTGCGCAGCTAGTGCATCAAAAAGCTCATTAGAAAAAATAGCACCCGTGAAAGGTTGAATACTTTCTAAGTTATTGGTGATTATGGCATGCCCACTTGAAATCCATGGCTCAAGTACTTTGATGGCTTCATTTTGAGCTGCCGGGCTGTCATCTCGATGAAGATAGATGAGGATTTTTAAAAAATCAGGAGAGACGTGAGTGAGGATATCCCGCCCAAGCCATCCCCGGCCAGCGCCCGGCTCAAGTATGGTATATGAAGACGGAGATCCTAGTTGTTTCCAGTTGTCTTCTAATCGAAGAGCCAGTGTTTGACCAAGCAACGGTCCACAATCAAGCGCCGTATAATAATCTCGTCCTTCAAAACCCCAACGATCTTGGTTTTGGCGATAGTATCCTTCTCGGGGATGATAAAGCGCTAATTGCATTACTTCCGCCGCAGGAATTATCCCTCCTGCGAGTCGTTCATGAAGAATCTCGTTCAACGTAGTCATCACGAAATATAAAAATTATGTAGTAGCAATAAGAGTAATTAGGCTTTTAAGCGTAGGTTGGCACTCAACGCGTTGGGATTGCTCTAGGCGCCTAAGCAAACTATTATCGCCAAGTTTTATGATTGGACTCTGTTCACTTTGAAGAACACTGCGTGGGCTTTTAATGGCTGTTAGCAAGGTAGGTTTAGTTTCAGAGTAGCGATAATCGAGTAATTGAGCGAAAGCACGCGCTATACGAATGTCATTGTCAAGGCGATCAAAATCATCAATTACCAACACCGCGGCTTCCATAAGCGGTTCCATCAGAGCTCGCTCACTTTGGAAATCTGTATTTTTGAAGGATCGAATATCGTAGTAAACATCTTTAAGTTGTTGGCTAAAAGTACGAATCGATATAAAGAGACCCGATTCACTCGTTCGGGCGATACGCGCCCTAAGGGCAGCCGCAGCGAGAGTACTGCGTCCGGTTTGTGGACTCCCCGATATCCACCAAAAGTCTGAAATAGATTTTCCTTGAGAAGCCCATCCTATCAATTGGTCGTAGCCACTAGGCTGCAGAGCATAGCGAATATTTTTGGCACTTCCAAGCCCACTATTGGAGGGTTGGTAGCCACTCTTCTGAATAATATGCTCAAGCTTAAGATCTAGGCTGTTCTTGAGGGTCGCGCGACTCATGGGATTTAGAAGTAGTTGGTTGGCTAAATCTAATTGACTTAATAATTCGGTTTCTTGATGCTCGCTAGTCCACCAAGCCCAGAAATTATCTAGAGTGGCTGATTGGTAACGAGGCGGTATACCCAAGTGAGATTGAAAATCAAAACGCTGTTGATAGCAGGAACAGCGAATAGCGGGTTTAGTCGGATCCGCATCAAGTAAAATGCCACGACCACCGCATTTCGGACAAATAGCTTTCTGTTTTATAACCACAAATTTAATCCATCCTAAATGTCCCTAGGTGAACTCAGTCTCCGTTAGGGCAGTGATCAAGAGTAGCAAAAGATTATGTAAATTTTAAGTCGGGAAACGAACCCAGAGTCCTAGCGCATAGGCCTGCGGAGTTCTCGCGAGACAGGCTTAACCAAGCCTGTCGGGGAGACAGAGGGATCAAGCCCTGCCGCCTGCAACTTTCGAGTAGCATGTTCTAGTTCGCCCTGAATCTTGTGCATTTGCTCTCGTAGTTGCAAAATTACTTCGATACCTGCCAGATTTACCCCTAGATCTCGAGTGAGGTTAAGAATAAATTCTAGTCTTTCTAAATCTCGATCACTATAAAGCCTCGTCTTCCCTTCGGTACGCGAAGGCTTCAATAAACCTTCCTTCTCGTAAAGCCTGAGGGTTTGTGGATGGATTCCGTAGCGCCGGGAAACCACACCGATCATATAAGCTCCTTGTCTTCCGTCTGTTCTCATAGTTAAACCTCAAAAAAGTTATGCATAAAATTGGTCACGTTCATTCTTTGTAGCAGCGTCATTTAATTCAGCCAGTTCTTTGAGAATTTCCTTACTTCGTTCATCTTGAATTTTGGGAGTCATAATCTGAATTTCAGCAAACAAATCTCCGCGCTGCTGACTGCGTATGATCGGCATCCCTTGGCCCTTGACGCGCAGCTTCGTCCCAGTTTGGATACCCGGAGGTATTTTGAGTCCGGTGAAACCCTCAGGTACAGGAATCTCAATTTTGGCTCCCAATGCTGCCTCACTGAACGACACAGGAAGAACGACATAAAGATTGTTGCCCTTTCGATCAAAACGAGGATCAGGGTCTACCGATATCTGTAGATAGAAATCACCCGACCCACCACCTCGATATCCCGCCTCTCCCTTGCCTGTTACGCGAAGCCTACTCCCCTCGTCAATTCCGGGAGGAATAGCAATGGTCAAATTTTCCTGTTTAGGGCGGTGTCCTTGTCCACCACAAACAGAACAGGATGGTGCAGTGTAACCCCGCCCCTGACAAGTAGGACAGATTTGCATTCCCCCAAAAAGAAAATTTCGAGATTGAATTCGCCCTTGTCCTTTACATTGCGCACAGTTCTTTTTCTGTCCGAGAGAATCTCCCGTTCCCTGACATGGTGTACACGATTCTGATCTTTGAACTCCGACTGTAAGTTTGGTGCCAGTAAAAGATTCCATGAATCCTAGTCGAACACCACGTACTAGGTCTGCGCCTTTCTCTGGGCCAGAACGTTGTACTCGATCCCCAAATAAATCTCCAA
>SXGQ01179547.1_pt1 | contig 56378 bp, 62 predicted proteins | sample 3178371 | NCBI WGS metagenome assembly SXGQ01 (sample SAMN11356859, study PRJNA531348) | freshwater metagenome | isolation source: freshwater sample F1-20 | place: China: Fuxian Lake, Yuxi | collected 2017-12-25
CATACCGATACTTCCGCCAGATATAAACGAAAGTTTCAGTCAGTTCACGGTGATAAAGGGTGATAGTCATATCAATATGAATGGTAAAAAAGATACTATTCGTTTCGGACTCGTAACTATAAAGAATTTTGGTCAGGGAATTTCTACTGCTATCATCGAAGAACGCAAGAAAGGCGGACATTTCAAAAGCCTTACCGATTTCCTCGATAGAGTAAAAGATAAAAATTTAAATAAAAAGTCACTCGAAGCACTGATAAAAGCGGGAGCGCTCGATAGCTTCGGTATTGATCGTGGTTTGCTTATAGGAAATATAGAAACCTTGCTTGCCTATAATAAAGAGAGGGAAAAGCAATCGGATAATCAAGACTCGCTCTTTGGTCTTATGAGTGATACATCAACGCTTCCAACCTTGAAACTCGCCGAAGTGCCGAATGCCGAAATAAAAGAAAAATTGGCATGGGAAAAAGAATTGCTCGGTTTATATATTTCCGGACATCCACTTGATCGCTATAAAGAAATTATTTCAAAAAGGGATATGGATATAAAAAAAGCAAAAGAGACACTGAAGGACGGTGCGGAAGTCACTCTCGCCTGCATCGTAGAAGAAGTTCGAGCGTTAACGACGAAGAAAGGCGATGCAATGGCATTTATGAAAGTGGCAGACTTTTCCGGCGATATGGATACTGTGATCTTCCCTCGCACTCTCGCCCAATTCAAACACGCCTTCACTCCTGATAAATGTCTCGCATTAAAAGGAAAAATTTCCGAGCGAAATGGTCAGAAAAGTATGATTGTGGAGAATGTGAAAGTGTTGAGCTGAGGTCAGTATTTATATCCTACCCCCACTTATTTTTTATATAATCAGATGCTTCGCTCATGGAGAATGGCTGGGTAGTATTCCCCACTCTTACGTAGAAATCCTCTTTTTTATCACCATTGGAGAGATACGCCGGCTTATGGGCTTCATTAACTGTGATCATGCAAATATCTAATATTTTTTCTACAATATTTTCTTTCCCTGCAATCTTCCCGTCTTCATCTCCGTCTTCAATTTTACTTTTTATTCTGTCAAATTTAATATCAATATATTTTGAAAAAGCCAGACCTATCATGGTTTTCACCAGCATATTGATATGATTTTCAAGACCATCGCGATTTTTCTTTGGTAAGGTTTTATAATCGCTCTCAAGTCCCGTGACTTTTCCATTATCATTCACTCCGATTATAAGCGTTCCGCCATTTGCATTGAGAAATCCTACAAGGGTTTTCATAACTGCTCTTTCCATTTCTTTATTTACTTCACCCTTGCGAGTATCGTAACGCAATGTTTCCTTGAATTCTAAAAATGCCCCCTCACCTTCTTCTATAAGCGCTTTGGGATCGCGGGTCAATATGCGCCCCGATGCACTATGAACCATTTGCTTTATCTGGAAAATGCATTCGTCAAAGTTTGCCACGTTTTTTATCTTTGTAACTCTGCCATTATTATGCTCTAGTATAATAGTCGCATGATGCATCATTCTACTTATAGGGCTTTGATATATTTCAACCGATGCAACATCGTATAGATTAACCGATTTTCTTCTGCGAAAGAGGAGACCCGATTTTCTGACAATTTCTTTTTCAAGGATTTCATAATGAGAAAAGTACCAGTTGAGAAAAAGTATTGAGATATAAGAAAGCTGAAATAAAGAGAAAATTATGATAATAAAAATATCATAACGAGCAAAGCGCGCGAGAAATGACGCCTTGTACATCATTTCATAATTCGTAAGGAATGAAGCTCCAAAGAACACAAGGGACGCGAAAATTTCCATAATCATCACATCTCGCAGAAATACTATCGGTCCTTCTTTTATAATTATCTTTCTCATAGAATATAAATTATATTATTTACATCTTATCATAAAGTTAATCATATTTTATAGCCGTTAATTCGCGTTCTTTTTATGGAAAATGCAAGTGCTGGAATATCCATATCTTTACCTATTCTTTCCGCAAGTGTTCGCATATAGGTACCGCTTGAACAGCTTACTTTTAACTTTATTATGATAAACTTTACTATCGGATATTTCTTGGAAAATTCTTCCCAGAGAGGCATTATCTCATCTTGCCGGAAATCCCCTTTTACTTTTTTAATATTTGAAAGAATTGTATTTGCAATAGTCTGCCCCGACAAAGCACGGGAACCAATCTGTTCAATATCATAAATTTCCACTTCCTTTGTCGGCATTTCTTCTTTTTCTAGAATTTCTTTCATTGCAATTATCTTTGATGAATATCTCGGATATTCCTGAATGAATTTTCCTTTATATTTTGTAAAATCAATAGGATCAAATATTTTCTTTTCTATCTTTTCAATTTTACCGAGAACATCTCCCGTATCCGTTGAAACGCCGAAAAGTACTTCGACTTCATATTCCTTATCCATATTGAGATATTTCTGTTTTTCCTTGCAATCATCTCCTGCAAGAATTATGAGAAGTCCCTCTGCCATAGGATCAAGTCTGCCTGCATAGGTCATGGGTATTGCTTCAGGTTTGCCATATTCGAGGCGAGTCCTTTCGAGGCATTCAAGTGGTGTCTCACCGATGTTTTTGTAAGTTAAATACATATTTGTTACAATGTACCCTATGAGCAAAAACTTATCAACCGATCCTTATAAAGGCGTGCGCGATTTCTATCCGGAAGACATGGCAATACAAAATCAGATTTTCGGCATTTGGCGCTCCGTCGCAGAGAAATACGGCTATCAAGAATACAATGCATCGGTTCTAGAGCCTGCAGAACTCTATAGAGCAAAGACGGGTGAAGAAATACTTGAAAGACAATCCTATCTCTTCATCGATCGCGGAGAAAGAGAGGTTATGCTTCGTCCAGAAATGACACCTACCGTTGCCCGCATGGTAGCAGGTCGCAAACGCGAGCTTGTATATCCCCTGCGCTGGTTCTCTATGCAGAACTTTTTCCGTTATGAACAACCTCAAAAGGGTCGTTTGCGCGAATTCTGGCAACTCAATGTTGATATATTCGGAGTGGATTCTATACAAGCTGAGATAGAAGTAATAGCAATGGCTTATGAAATCACTAAGGGTTATGGACTCAAGGATACTGATTTTGAAATACGAATCAATAATAGAAAAATATTAAAATACATAACTGAAGATATTTTCGGTCTTGATTTCCCCACTTCACAGAAACTACTCAAGCTCATTGATCAAAAGAGGAAAATTCCAACGGATGTTTTTATGGCAACTGCCGAAACCATACTTTCTGATACTTCTGGTGGGAAAAATGTTGCAACCTTCACAACTCTTATGAATTCGCAAAATTTCGAAGAATTCACTACACATCTTAATCAGACAAAGGAAGAACATGAGGGATTACGCGAGATACGGGAGATACTTGCCGGTCTTGAAAAGCTCGGTATAACAAATGCAAAATTTGATCAGACTATCACACGTGGTATGGATTATTATACTGGTATTATCTTTGAAGTATTCGATAAAAACCCGGAAAATCGTAGATCAGCATTTGGTGGTGGACGGTATGATGATTTACTCTCGCTTTTTGGTGGGGATAAAGTCTCTGCATTTGGCTTCGGTGCAGGGGATGTGATAGCACGAGATCTTATGGAAACCTATGGAAGTTTGAAAAAAGTCGAAGATACCTATCCTGCACAAGTTTATATTTGTCTATTCAATAAAGAAGTGGCCGACTATGGTCAGGAAGTGGCACAAGCGCTCAGGCAAAAAGGCATAAAGACATCATTAGATTACTCTTTCAGAAAAATAGGTGATCAAATAAAGAATGCAGATAAAATGCATATTCCTTATGTTGTCTGTATTGGGGAAGATGAAGTAAAAACCGGAAATTTGAAATTAAAGAATTTGAAAACTGGTGATGAAAAAGTATATACAATAGAAAACATTACATTGAATTAATTAAATAAATTCCGAGATCTTTTACTATGCGAAAAATAACTTTTGATATTGAAACAAGAAATATTTTTCAGGATGTAAATTCAAATGACCCAGTGGATCTTGATATTTCTGTTGTATGTATTCATGACTCAGTAACTGATGAATACAGCAGTTATTTGCAAGAAGATTTACCAAAACTCTGGCCGATATTAGAGAAGGCCGATATGCTTATCACCTTTAACGGTGATCATTTCGACATCCCCCTTCTCAATAAATACTATTCCGGCGATCTGACGAAGATAAAGAGTTTGGATCTATTACGAGAAATAAAAGATATTCTAGGTAAAAGGATAAAACTAGACACTATAGCCGAAGCGACGCTCGGAGTGAAGAAGAGTGGTCACGGACTCGAAGCGGTAGAATGGTGGAAAACTGGCGAAATAGACAAGATAATAAAATACTGCGTAGCTGATGTAAAACTTACAAAGGATCTCTATGAATATGCGATAAAGAATGGAAAGTTAAAATATAAAGATCTCGGGGTTCAGGGTGCGATCAGAGATATTATATTCAACACCACCGACTGGGAGAAAGTAAATGAGAACGCGATGACATTTACTTTGCCGTTTTAGAAACAAAACACCCCGCTATGGACTTCCATGCGGGGTTTGTTTGATTACGCACCTTACTTAAGGACCGAATTCAAAGCCCATGCGCAACCAATGACTGAGACAAGAACCAGTAAGAATCCTAGGTCTTTACAGTAAGAATACGAATGATTGTTAGTTTTCATTCTGGTCAATACATTACCATAATTCATCGAGTGAGTCTAGATCCTAAACTCCATCACATCCCCATCCTTCACCACATATTCCCTCCCTTCCGTTCTGAGTAATCCTTTCTCGCGTGCAGCACCGAACGATCCCGAATCAAGAAGTCTATCCCATTCTATGACTTCGGCGCGTATAAACTTTTCTTTGAAATCTCCATGTATTGCAGTTCCTGCCTCCGGTGCAGTCCAGCCACGCTCTATTGTCCATGCACGGGTTTCCTTTTCTCCTGTTGTAAAATAGGTAATAAGATTCAAAAGCTCATAACCCTTTTTTATAAGATCATTTATTCCATCATCTTTTGCTCCGAGCCCTTCGCGAAGCTCTTTTTTATCTTTATCTTCTATATCTTTTAGCTCCTGCTCAATACCAGCATCTACTATTACCCATTTTGCATTATTTTCTTTGAAAAAATTGAGCAACGCCTGATAGCGGGGCTCGCCACCTACCCGAGAATCATTCATTTCATCGAGATTCTTCCCTCCCGCTTTTTTATTTAAAACATACATAAAAGGCTTTGAGGTGAGCAGATGAAGGGACTTAAGAAATGGCTTTTCAAATTCATCCGGAATGACTGTAGAAGCCAGTTTTCCTACATCAAGGGCAATTTTTATACGCTCGAGGAGTCCGCTTTCTATTATCGCCTCCTTTTTACCCGCCTTTACATCCCTTTGCACATTAGCGATTCTTTTCGTCACCGTCTGTATATCGGCGAGTATAAGTTCAAGATTGATCACCTCAATATCCTTGAGTGGATTTATTTTACCGTCTACATGAATAATATTGTCATCTTCGAATATCCGCACCACTTCAGCTATTGCATCTGTTTCGCGAATATTTGTGAGGAATTGATTGCCAAGACCTTCACCATCTGACGCACCCTTCACCAATCCCGCAATATCCACAAACTCCACCGCAGCAGGAACGGTCTTTTCTGATTTTGAAAATTCCGCAAGCTTATAAAGCCGATCATCTGGCACAGCCACAACACCAACCGAAGGATCGATGGTTGCAAAGGGATAATTTGCAACAAGCACACTCTTTTTCGTAAGAGCATTGAAAAGTGTTGATTTCCCGACATTTGGCAAACCGACAATACCTATGGAAAGTGACATGAAAAGAAGCATATCATGGGTAATAGAAAAAAGAAATTTATCCACTTTTAGTATTGAATCAGTACGAAATATAATGCTAATATATATATATGAATAAAGAAAAGATCATCACTATACTACTTCGCCTTTCTATGGGTTTTATTTTCTTATGGGCTTTCTTTGATAAAGTATTCGGTCTTGGATTTGCAACTACCGCCGAGAAGGCGTGGATAAATGGTGGTTCACCTACATACGGTTTCCTAAAATTCGCTGTGAAGGGTCCTTTTTCCGATATTTTCCACAATCTTGCTGGTATTGCTATTGTCGACTGGTTATTTATGCTTGGACTTTTATTCGTTGGTATTACACTATTATCAAATAAATATATAAAATGGGGATGTCTTGCTGGAAGTGTTATGCTTCTGCTTATGTATCTAGCATTACTTCTACCAGAGAATAATCCCATTATAGATGATCATATAGTATATATTCTTGTATTAGCTCTTATAGGATTTAAACAAGGAGATTAGACTTACAAAAATGAATAATAAACCGAAAGCCCTCGCCTTTGACCTTGACGGAACGCTCACGCCAAGCAAGTCCCATCTGGAAGCAGATATGGCAAAAGTATTGATTAAGTTATTAGAACATATGCCATTTGCAATAGTTTCTGGAGCTTCATGGAAGCAGTTTGAAACACAATTGCTCGGATATTTTCCCCGTAACGAAAAGAACTTTGACAATCTTTATCTGTTTTCCGAAAACGGAGCATCGCTTACCGTCCATAAAGACGGAGTATGGTCGACTCAGTATAGAAACAGTTTTGATGATATAGAGAGTACAAAAATTATTAAAGAATTAAATAAAATAGTAGACAAATACGAACTATCGAGAAATCTCGGCTTCGGCGAACTCATAGAAAATCGTGGCGCCCAGATCACTCTTTCAGCTCTCGGCCAGAAAGCACCACTTGAGCTAAAGGAGAAATGGGACCCAGATCAAGTCAAAAGAAAAGCCATGAAAATAGACCTTGATCTACTATTATCAGACTATGAAATACGCATAGGAGGATCCACTTCTATAGATATTACAAAAAAAGGCATAAATAAAGCCATGGCAATAAATAAATTCCTGGAAATTCTAAAAATCCAAAAAGAGGAACTCATTTTCTTCGGCGATGCTACCTTTTCAGGAGGAAACGATGAAATAGTAAAGGAAACTGGAGTAGAGTGCCGGCAAGTGGATAATCCAGAGCAAACAATAGCCGAACTTCGTGATATAATTTCTCTATATGAAAAGACTGACAGACATTCGTCCATGGGGTAATTTCGTGGAGTATACGCATAATGAAAACACCACAGTTAAGATTCTTACTGTACTTCCCGGACAAGAATTGTCTTTACAGTATCATGCTCATAGAAATGAATTCTGGAGAATATTGAGTGGACATCCATCTCTTATAATCGGCGAAAAGCAGATAGAAGCGAAGCCTGGAGATGAATTCGAAATTTCTGCAGATATACAGCATCAGATCAAGGCGGTGGCTGATGAAGTACAGGTATTGGAACTTTCCTTCGGAGATTTCGATGAAAATGACATAGTACGCATAAAAGACAAATATGGCCGAGTATAGATTGGGTAAAGTCTCTATAAAATACTATGCTAAAAAAGAAAACTGGTAACAAAAAAGAAGTTCCAAACACACCGTTAGGTATCTTATATATAAAAGATAGGATCGGTCTTTTGGAGCAGAATTGGAAAGATAAAGAGAAATTTACATTTTCATGGAGCGATGACGGCATGGTCTTTGCGACTGATAAAAAAGAAATAGTTTTCCTTGATGGTTTTAAGAAGCATAAACCAGAGCAATGCAGTAAATTTAGATTCTCCTCAATAGGCAAAAAAAGCTATGTAACCTATATAAGAACAGTCAAATCTGAAAACTATCGAGTGATAGCGGAAGCGAAGAATATCCATGAATGGGAAGTGCTCTCTGAAAACAATATTGCAAATATTGCAGAATCTGTAATAGTCTCGTATCCAGAAGTGGTAAAAAATCATATTATCTATGAAGGTGGAATATTTGTAAAATGTTTAACAGGAAAAGACTGGGAGAAATTGGATGATAACAATAGCCTGCTTTTCACCACAAGACATGACAGATTTGACAAAGATTCAATAAAACTAATCGGTAGTTTCCTTTCTGATCATGGTATTACTCTTTTCTATGAGTCCTTGGAGCAGAACAGTGATGATACCTATAATGTTTGTATTGGTGTAGTGATATTTGATAAAGACGATCCAAGAAAGATAGTGTATCGTTCTATAGATCCTATATGGAAAAGCGATGTGGCATTTTCAAAGAAGAATATTTGTACATCTCTCGGCATGATAGTAAAAGATGCTAATATTTATTTTTTCTTTAGCATAGACGAGATTATTATCACAATAAGTATATCTGAAAACGACTTATCTCTGCATATACCAAAGGTCAAAGCGCCGACTCTGATCAAGCATAAACAGAACCCTATCATCGCTCCGCATTCTCATAATGCATGGGAAAATGAAGCAGTTTTTAATCCTGCCATACTGCGCGATGACCACGGACATATACATCTTATTTACAGAGCAGTTGGTTCTGATGGTATCTCGAGACTGGGTTATGGATATAGCAAAGATGGCGTGCGCTTCAATGGTCGCCTGCCTATGCCAATATTTGCAATGAGCAATCCCAGAGATGGAAAAAAGATTATAAAAGTCTATGATCCAAAAATGTATCCATCGGGAGGAAGCTGGGGTGGATGTGAAGACCCAAGGGCAGTTAAGATCAACGGAAAAATATACATAACATTTAACGCTTTTGACGGTTGGGACTTCATACGCATAGCTCTTGTATCCATAAAAGAAGAAGATTTTCTTGAACAAAACTGGAAATGGAGTAAACCTATGCTTATATCCCCACCAAATCAGATAAATAAAAATTGGGTATTATTTCCAGAGAAGATATCTGGTAAATTTGCAATTCTTCATAGTATTTCTCCAAAAGTTCAGATAGATTATGTAAAAAATTTGAAAGATTTGGAAAATGGCGACCATATTATCAAAAGCACTTTCAAACAAGATCCCAGCAAGAAAGGGTGGGATAGTTGGGTGCGTGGCGTAGGACCTCCACCACTAAAAACTGATAAAGGGTGGCTAGTACTGTATCATGCTATGGATAAGAGGGATCCTGACAAATATAAGTTGGGTGCTTTGCTTTTAGATATCAAGGATCCGCAAAAGGTTTTATCCAGATCACATGAGCCAATACTTGAACCAGAAGCGTGGTATGAGAATGATGGTAAGCCTGGAGTGGTGTATTCATGTGGCGCTATTATAAAAGATGATATTTTATTTGTATATTATGGTGGAGGAGACAAGCATGTCTGTGTCGCCACCGCTCCTCTAAAAAAAGTGTTTAGTAAATTGAAATAATATGTTCTTCCCAAAGCGTTCCAAACACAATCCGATAGTGTCTCCTGATACAAAAAGTAATTGGCAAGCGTATTCGACTTTCAATAGCTGCCCTACAGTCAAAGGACAGGAGACTATACTTCTTTATCGTGCACAGAATATGCCACAACGTTTCGAAGGCTCATCATTTTCTATGTCAACCATTGGTAAAGCGGTGGAAGATATTCATGGTAAATGGAAAGTAGAGGGACAATTCATCACCCCAACTGAATCATGGGAAAAGTTTGGTTGTGAGGATCCGAGGGTAAACTATATAGATGGAAAATATTATATTTTCTATACAGCATTAAGTCTTTTCCCTTTCCGCGGAGAAGGAATAAAGGTAGCTGTGGCAATAAGCAAGGATTTGAAAAAGATAGATGAGAGGCATCTCGTTACACCTTTCAATGCAAAAGCGATGTCTCTTTTTCCAGAAAAAATCAACGGAAAATACACTGTTATATTTGCTGCTCATACCGATAATGGTAATTTGGCAAAAATATCTATTGCAAAATTTAATAATATTGACGATATATGGAATGAGAGTCTATGGCATAAATGGCATGAACAAATAGACAGTCATGCGCTCAATATTCCGAGGAAAGATTCAGAGCAAGTAGAGATAGGGGCACCACCAGTAAAGACTCCTTATGGTTGGCTTCTTATCTATTCTCATATTCAAAATTACTTTTCAAATAATAAAATCTTCGGCATTGGTGCGGTATTGCTTGATATAAAAAATCCGCAAAAAGTTATCGCCCAAACAAAAACTCCATTTATGATTCCCGAGGAAAAATATGAGAGAGAAGGCACGGTTCCAAATATCACCTTCCCTTCCGGAGCATTACTTGATGAAGATAATCTGGAAATATTCTATGGCGGAGCTGATACTGTATGCGCTTCTCTAGAAGTCTCTCTCATTGCTCTTATTGCTTCTATGGATTTCTTTGATTCTGATAGTACTCCAAAAAAGGCAATTGCTTATAAAGAAACTCATACCTTTCTAAGACTTCATGATGAACCGATACTAGAGCCGAGAACGGATCATCCATGGGAAGCTAGAGCCGTCTTCAACCCTGCAGCCTTGGAAATAGACGGAACCGCCTATATTCTCTATAGGGCAATGGGAAAAGATAATACTTCTGTTATCGGTTATGCAGAGTCTTATGATATGAAAAATATAAAGATACGCGGAGCGCAACCAATCTATATTCCCCGTGAATCATTTGAAGAAAAAAGAATTCCAAATGGAAATTCTGGTTGCGAAGATCCACGACTGACACTTATTGATGACAAGGTCTATATGACATATACCGCCTACAATGGGGTTGATGCTCCGCGCATTGCCCTTACTTCGATTGCTCTAAAAGATTTTACTGCTGGGGTATGGAAATGGAGTAAACCAATACTTATAAGTAAAGATGGGATAGATGATAAGGACGGAGCTTTATTTCCAGAAAAAATAAATGGTAAATACGCACTCATTCATAGAGTGAATCATGCAATATGCATTGACTATTCACCTACCCTTGCTTTCAAAAATAGAAATCGATTTGAAGATAATGTTATCCTAGCACCACGTCCTGGTATGTGGGATAGCAAGAAGGTGGGCATTGCTATGCCACCCATGATTTCTAAATATGGTTGGATACTTATCTATCATGGTATTGGCGATGATGGAGTCTATAGAGTCGGTGCGGCGTTATTGAAGACTGCGGATGCAGAAAAAGTTATTGCTCGCACAGCATATCCAATATTTGAGCCAAAATTGGAATTTGAAAAGAAAGGACAGATAAATAATGTGGTTTTCCCCTGTGGCGCTGTAGTAAAAAATGATATTATTTATATTTACTATGGTGGCGCAGATACTGCAATAGGAGTAGCGGAGATGCGTATAGATCATTTACTAGAAACTTTGGGAATTAATTAAGCTGTCGTAAATAGCATCTCGCTCTTTCATGTCCCCATTTATATCACATCGACTATTCCCTTCTTATATATAGTAAGTGGCACTGTATGCCAATGAGATATAATAGAAGTTATGTATTTCCATGCGTATAGAACTTCATTAGTGCTAGTGAATAATGTTTGATCTCCTATGATAGCATCATATAGCACTCTCTCATAAGCATCAGGAAGAATTGAGAGGGATTGAAAATCGCTATATTTGAATTTCAAGGTCTTAGGCTCAACATCCATAGAGAATCCTGGGGTTTTCACCCAAAATCGTATCTTTATCATCTCATCGGGTTGTATTCTGAATGTCAATATATTCTGCTTTTCCATATCCAACTCATCTATTTTTTCTGAATTTTGATTGTAATTTTTTCTTGCTCTTGAAGTATCCTTGAAATAAATATTTATTTCAGCTTTTGTCTCTGACAATTCCTTGCCACTTTCTAAAAAAAACGGAACATTTTTCCATCGTGAATTATTTATATACGATTCTAATCTAAAATATGTTTCAGTCTGGGAATATTCTTTCACTCCTATTTCTCGCCTATAACCTTCATATTGTCCTCTTACAGTTTGATTTGAGATATTTTTTGCGTTCATTGGTATCAAATCTTTGAGAATTTTTGCCCTTTCCTCCCTTATACCAGAAGGAGTAAATGATTCCGGAGCTTCCATGGCGATAAGGGCAAGCATTTGCAGTAGATGATTCTGTCCAACATCCTTCAAAGCTCCTATAGAGTCATACGTTGCACCACGACTACCTACACCTATTTTTTCTATAAGCCTTATATGAACTTTATCTATATGATCTTTATTCCATAAAGGTTCAAATATCGAATTTGAAAATCTGAATGATAATATATTCTGCAAAGCCTCCTTCGCAAGATAATGATCTATGCGGAATATCTGATCTTCATTAAATAATTCTCCGAGTTTTTTGTCCAACTTTTTAGCTGTTTCTATATCATTACCAAAAGGCTTCTCTACAAGGATTCTAGTCCAACCTTCATTGCCGACACATGGTATGGTCAATCCAGAATTATGCAAATTTATAAAAACAGATTCATAAAGCGAAGGTGGAATAGACAGATGAAATAATTTATTTGAACATTGCTTGAAAGATTCATCTATTGAGTTTAATCTATGAGATAAATGACCATATGATGATGCAGAATCAAAATCCCCCTGCTCATAATACATATGATCTATGAAGTGTTTTATCTCTTCCTCCTTATACTGTCCCGCCTTGATATTCATATGCTTGCGAATAAAGTCTCGGAATTCTTCACGAGTGAAAGGTCTTCGAGAAAATCCAACAACAGCAAACTTTGCAGGTAATTCTTTCTTTACATAAAGATTGAGCAATGCTGGAAGAAGTTTCCCGCCAGATAAGTCACCTGTTATTCCGAGAATAATAAATATTGTCGGGGCGATATTGATTGCCATATTATTTAGATTTTATCATATCCTAGAAATCCTTACCCCATTCTTCCCATTTTGGAAATACAGAAAGAGCAATAAATACACAGAATAGTATAAATGGCGCAACTATAATCCATAAAGAAAAATTTATAATCTTTTTTATCGATTCCATTACTTTATTTTTACTCTTATTTATTTGAGATATACAGTAAAACTAGACGAGAAATCCTACAATTAGAAGCGCTACTATATTTAGAATCTTTATCATTGGATTTATGGCAGGACCTGCGGTGTCTTTATAAGGATCACCGACAGTATCTCCAGTGACAGCGGCTTTGTGAGCATCACTACCCTTTCCACCGTGATTTCCTTGTTCAATATGCTTCTTGGCATTGTCCCATGCGCCACCGCCAGAAGTCATAGATATTGCAACAAAAAGTCCAGTAACTATAGAACCCACAAGCATTCCCCCAAGCGCCACAGGACCAAGGATAAATCCTACGAGTATCGGTGCAAGAACGGGGATAAGAGCTGGAACTATCATTTGTTTTATCGCTGCACTTGTAACAATATCAACGCATCTGGCATAGTCTGGCTTTGCAGAACCATCCATAATTCCCCGTATTTCTCGGAACTGTCTACGAACTTCATCTACCACTTGTCCAGCCGCGCGACCTACAGCCTCCATCGATAATGCGGCAAAGTAATATGGTAGAAGTCCCCCAATAAATAATCCTACAATAACTAGCGGATCACCGAGTTCAAATTTCAACCCGCCGGTTTCTTGGGTATATGAAGCAAAAAGCACAAGAGCAGCAAATCCTGCTGAACCGATAGCATAACCCTTTGTAACCGCCTTGGTAGTATTTCCTACAGCATCTAGGGGGTCTGTTATATCTCTTACTTCCTTTGGAAGATTTGCCATCTCAGCTATACCTCCAGCATTATCGGTAATAGGCCCATAGGCATCAATAGCTACTATAATACCCGCCATAGACAACATACTCATAGCTGCAATGGCAATACCGTAAAGTCCAGCAAAATAATATGTCGCTAGAATTCCCGCAACAATAGTGATAAGTGGCCATGCGGTAGACTTCATAGAAATAGCAAGACCCTGAATTATATTTGTTCCATGACCAGAATTCGAAGCATGAGCTATGGATTGTACTGGATGATATTTCGTCGAGGTGTAATATTCTGTTATCAAAACAAGAAGAGCGGTTACTACAAGTCCTACTACAGCACACCCAAAAAGATCGAGAACTGAAAATTGACCATTATCAATCATCATAAATCTTGTGACAAAGTAGAAAGCAATAGCGGAAAGGATTCCAGAAACAGCGAGTCCTTTATACATTGCACCCATAATGTCATTTGATTTACCTAACTTTACAAACCAAGTTCCTATAATAGATGCGAATATCGCCACCCCACCAAGAACGAGAGGGTATAGAATTGCGTTTTGTTGAATAATAGTATTATCTGCAAATGTTACTACTGCAAGCATCATTGCTGCTATAGTAGTTACTGCATATGTCTCAAAAAGATCCGCCGCCATACCCGCACAGTCTCCCACATTGTCTCCTACATTGTCGGCAATAACTCCCGGATTTCGAGGATCATCCTCAGGGATTCCTGCCTCTACCTTACCCACAAGATCGGTTCCTACATCTGCCGCCTTTGTAAATATTCCACCTCCAAGTCGTGCAAAAACTGAAATAAGACTAGAACCGAAAGCGAGACCGATAAGGGCGTTCACATCATGAGTTATAGCGTAGAATCCCGCAACACCGAGAAGTGCAAGACCAACTACGAGAAGTCCTGTCACTGCTCCACCATTGAAAGCGAGCTTAAGAGCGGGGGCAAGTCCTGAGCGAGCCGCCTCCGCTGTACGAATATTTGTTCTTACAGAAACATTCATACCGATATAGCCAGCGAGAGCTGAGAAAACCGCCCCGACAAGGAATCCCATAGCAGTAGTGATCCCAAGAGTTGGCCAAAGAATGATAAAAAGGACGAGAGCTATAACTGCAATAGTTTTATACTGGCGATTGAGATATGCCTTCGCTCCCTGCTGAATTGCAGAAGCAATTTCCTGCATTTTGTCATTTCCTGCGGACTTTTTTAATATGCTCTGTATAAGAAAGAAACCGTATACCAGAGCCACAATAGCACTCGCAATCGCAAATATAACTGAAGGATTCATAAATAAAATGTAATTATTCTAAAAACTTTTAATAATACGGGAAATACTATCACATTTTAGGAATTTGGCTAGTTTTGGCGGAATTTTCACATAAAAAATCCCCAGCACCTTTCTGGATGCTGGGGAGTGCTGAGTTTGGCACATCTTTATGTACCCCTACTCCTTACAATTATCGACAACTCTTAGGGAGTCTAGTCTTTCTTTCGAAGGTACGAACTTATCGACATCCCAGACAAAACCGAATCTCTCAAGCAGTTTTAAGAACTGATATGTTAGATCCATTTTTGGATTTTCCAAAGCATGCAATGCTGATTTCTTTGCAGCATGATGTCCGTTATGGAAACCTTCGCCAAAGGTAAACAAAGCGATGAATCGGTTATCGGCGGAACGATCCCCTGTACGGAACTTCCGTTCACCCCAGATATGACAAACACTGTTAACGGCCGAAGTGAAATGTTGATGGAAGAAAACCCTTATAAGACCTCCCCAAAGAAATCCATACCATGCCCCAAGCCAAGATCCTTCATAAAGGTATCCTGCAAGAGCCGGAAGTATTCCCCCAAGAGTGATCCAGAGTAGTATCCATCGGTCAATAAATCGGACAATGGGGTCGTTATTGAGACGAATCGCGCATGGAGTATTCGTTGGCAAATCCTGTTTAAGGAACATCCATCCTATTTGCGCATGCCAAAACCCTTTGCACAAAGTCCAGAGATCGTCTCCAGGCATAACAGGACTATGAGGATCTCTTGCCCCATCGCTCTCTTTATGATGCAGATCATGCAATGGTCCCCATGTGCGTATGAGCCCTTGTATTGCAGCACTGCCGAAGAGGCCAAGTAATATCTTTACCCAGCGCTTCGCCTGAAATGATTCATGCGTAAAATATCTATGATATCCTGCAGTAGTTCCGAGGGCTGTTGGAGTATACATCACAATAAAGACAATGAGATAGAACCAATCAACTCCGTGTCCCCAAAAATGTATAATACCCCAGATAAGTCCAAGAAATGGAAATACAAAAAACGAGAGGAATAACAAGTAGCTACCGAAGCTAATTGCATCCCTCCTTATTCGAATCTCGGTAGACACAATTATCCCTTTTGTTAAGGTTGGTTGAGGCAAATCAATCAAAGAGCAATTTGCCAGACCTAATTGTAGCATGTCTTAATGATAATACTATCAGATTTATTTAAAAAATTACCTAAGATTTATAAAATTAGTATTTTCTTATAACCCCCTTCACCACCGCAGAGATTTTCATATCCTGCTCTGGGTAAATAGGTTTGTAGTTTTTATTTGCAGGCTCAAGGTAAATAGAATTCCCCTTTTTTCTAAAATATTTCATAGTCCAACCACCGTCAACTTCGGCTATAACTATATCCCCGTCTTTTGCATCATTTCTTCGCTCAACGATCACCATATCACCTTCTTTTATTCCTTCTTCTATCATAGAATCCCCTTTCACTTCGAGAAGGTAGGATGCCATCCTATTTTTTATAAGATAACTATCGAGATTCAATGTGTCCAAAGTCTCTTCTTCTGCGACAGTAGGAATACCCGCCTCTACGAGACCGAGAAGCTTCACTTCTTGAAAGAGATTTGTCGGTAATATCTTGCCCGTAGAATCTTTTTCTATGAGACCTGCATCAATCAATTTATTAACGAGTTTATAAACTGCATTCTTTGATTTGAAACCGAGAATATCCATTATCTCCTTATAACTCGGCATTCTCTTTTTCCTTTCATAAAAGGCGAATATTTTATTTTTGTATTCTTCTAACATTTATTTTTTATAACATAAAACTTGCAAATGCATGCATGGTTTTCTTGAACCAACTTGTCTTTGCAGTTTCATAGAATCCATAGAACTGCGATACAAGAAACTTATGTCTTCGTGCTTCTGCCTTGTAAGGTAATCCCTTTATTATTTTTAAATCTATTTCTCGATTTAACTTCTTTATCTCTTTTCTTATTTTTCCTGCTAATTTTATTTTACTCATATTTTAGTGTAATTAAATGTTAATTTTATAACTCTCTCTTGCATGTTTATAGTATAAGTGAACAATCGTTCACTTGCAAGTAGAAACTGGGGAAAACTTTATTTAGACCACAGTTTAAATATATTTCAAATAGTCGCCATAGCCTTCTTTTTCCATTTGCGCCTTTGATATGAAGCGCATTGAAGCTGAATTCATGCAGTAACGCTTGCCTCCGCGATCTGCCGGACCATCGTCGAACATATGTCCGAGATGCGAGTCGGCATAAACTGATCGCACTTCTGTTCGTGTGTTGAAAAATGTATTATCTTCCTTGAGCTTCACAGCATCCGCAGTAATAGGTTTTACAAAAGACGGCCAGCCCGTACCTGAATCATATTTATCTTTTGATGAATAGAGTGGCTCGCCGGAAAGAATGTCCACATATATTCCATCTTCTTTATTTTTATCATAGGCATTATCAAAAGGCTTTTCTGTGCCTTTTTCCTGAGTGACTTTGTATTGAAGCTGAGTGAGCACAGTGCGTAATTGCGCATCACTTGGCTTTTTGAAATCTTTCCAAACTGACTTTGCTGAACTATTCTGATCCGATTTTACTACTCCATATCCCTCTATTCCAGTATTATCTCCCCAATACTTTTTTACAAAAGCATCCCGTCCTGATGCATTCCTATAATAACTGTAGCGTATCGGATTCTTTTTATAATAATCCTGATGATATTCCTCTGCCGGATAAAACGTTACCCGAGGAATAACCGCGAGATCTATGCTTTTGTCATATATTTTTTTTACATCAACTTCTTTTATGATTTCCAATGCGGTATCTTTTTCCATAGTAGTGTCATAATAGACAGCCGGCGCATATTGTGGTCCACGATCATGAAATGATCCCTGACCGTCAGTGACATCGCTGTGTTTTATGAGATATTCTACAAGACTTGCATAGCTTAATTTGCTCCCATCATAGCTTACCTTTACCACCTCACGATAACCCCCTTCTGCATAATTTTCATAGGTAGGATTGTCACCCGCGCCTCCCGCATAACCCGAAACCACATCCGTCACTCCGGGCAGTTTTTCAAAATCGGCTTCCACGCACCAGAAACATCCGCCTGCCATGAGGGCGGTTTTTGTGGTGATAGAAAGCGAGCTCGATGTTGCCGCAGGCAACATGACTTTAGGATTTCCCCAAAGATTGAGAAAGACACCGAGATAGTGAAGTATCACATAAAGAAAGATTATATAACCGACAACACTTGATATCACCACAATAGAAACAATATTTATAATTTCATTTCTTCTTTTCTTGACTTCATCCATAGTGCATATTCCTTTTGTTCTTCGCAGATAGAGGACAAGGGCAATAATCATTGCGAGTAGCCCTGCAATTCTGAAATACCACTTATAGCTACCATAGAGGGTGTCGGCAAGAGATGAAGCAAAGCTCACCGTGCCGATGCCAAGCACAACGAGAATAATCGGCGACAAACAGCACAAAGACGCTACCGCTACAGGGATAGAACTCACCTTAAATATTTCTTTTATTTTCATGAGTGAATTTTAACACTTTTACTCTGGAAAGAGTAACATATTACATCACATAAAATTAACTAATGCATCAAAAAGAGATGCTATAATGGCGCGAGAACAGCAACCTTTAACCCCAGAAAGGAGGTAAATGTGTCGATAGAAAAAAGACCGAAAACCGGTTTGCATGGAAGCTATAAGGATCCTGTGCAGTTAAAACAGTGGCTTGCAGAGTTTGGGATCATTCAAGTGCAAGTAACCACTCCACAAGAAATATACCGCGGTATGGCAAGCAGGTATGACATTGAGAAATGTTCTAAAACCGGCTATATCATAGTGGTATTTGAATCACTCTATGTGGGGAATCATCCTAAAAAAAAAGATGTGCCCATTCTATGGTCGGAATTCATCAGACCATCCTATCGCACAGAAAAGGCGAGGGTAAGAGAAAATTTTAAATGGGTTCAAAAACCCGAGTCTGGCGAAGAAAAAAATCTCCCCGAGCCAACAGAGATGAGAATGTTCTATTCTTCGTATTATCTTACAAGAGAAAATCGGATAAAGATCAAAGGGTCGGGAGAATGTTGGAGATTTTTCAGAGCTGACGATCCGACAAATCTAATCCTGAATGAAGACGGCACAGTTACTCAAAAAGCAACAATCATATAAACCCGCACCTTGTAGGATTGCGGGTTTAATTTTTAGTTTTTTTATTTTACCTATTTCTTTATCACCTGATGCAAACCGAAAGTATTACCCTCCGTATCTATGAAATACCCTTGCCATGCCATATCGGCGATCATAAACTTTGGCATTGCTACTATTCCGCCCGCTTTCAATATCTTCTCGGCTATGGCGTCGAAGTCGCTTACCTGCACGGTGCAGACGAAGGCATTTGTACCCTTTGATAATTCTTTAGCTTGCGCTGGAGCCTTCAACAATCCTCCGTTTATTCCCGGTTCCTTGCTATCCTTATCCGCCGTCATCACCATCCAATATTCCATATCGGGACTTGGCCATTTCTCTATAGCCCAGCTGAAAACATCGCGGTAAAACTTCGCTGCTCGCTCTACATCCTGCGCCTGAATTTCAAAATGTACTACTCGGTTCATATGTTTTTATATAAATTATCTTTTAACATCGTTATTATATCAAAAATTGATTAATATAAAATCTACAACCGCACTCAACGTGTCAGAAATTGATTTACAAAAATCTCGCAGAATGTCAGACAAAATAACACTGAACTTATTCAATATTTTCTTTTGTTGTGGTGTTTGTTTGAAAAAGTCAGAACCCATTTTGCGGAAAACCCTGGTTGATCGCCTCCGCTTCGCTCTGGCGGAACGCTCGGGCGCGGCGGAATTCCCCCCACACCCCCCTTCTGCCGCACTCTCGCTTGGGCTTTCAAATTTTTTGGCGGCGACCAATAAAATCAGTATAGAAATTTTGTATTAAAAAGGAAAGGCCGAGCTTCACGATGTTCTGTGAAGCTCGGCCGGTTGTTGCGCCGAGAGACGCGTCTACGCCTGCGCGAGCTGGAGCCCCTTGACCTTGGCGGGGTCGAGCTTGCTCCCGTTCGGAGGGAAGAGCACGACGGTCTCGCCGACGATGAACGATTTGAGGCAGATCCTGCTGTCCCCGCCGACGTCGTGACCGCTCGAGCCGATGTCTCTCGCCGAGTAGATCTCGAGGCTCGCCGCGTAGTCGAGGCAGTTGTCCTTGACCCACTTCTTGGGCAGGGGCGGATACCCCTCCCCCTTCGCGAGCCAGGCGAACTTCACCTGGAGCTTGTTGTTCTCGACCGCGATGGTCTCGACCTCGCCGCGGTACATGTAACCCTCGCTCTGGTTCTGGATCTCCATCTGGCCGCCCTTGAACCGTGCGACTGCCTGTGTCGTCAATTGCATACTCGTCTCCTTTCGGTTGTGGTCTACAAAATAAGCCGTTTTAGCTTATTGCCAAATAGTTTAACATATTACGCAATAAAAGTCAATAGTCGGCAAGACACCGCCGAATTTATGTGTGTACTAACTTTTTTGCCCTATCTTCTGCACTTTTTACTGCAGTTTCAACTTCTTCGGTAAATCAAATTTGGTGGACCCGAGGAGATTCGAACTCCTGACCTTTCGCTTGCAAAGCGATTGCTCTACCAACTGAGCTACGGGCCCATTATGGTTAAATATGTGCAAAATCTGAAAAAATCCGTGGCGGAGAATTTTTTCCAGAGCGAAGCGGGTGGAAAAAGTTACTACGCCAGCAAGTGATTTTTTCTTGATTTTGCCTAAAACTCAACAAAATTATTCTACATTATTTCCTCCTTAATGCAAGCTCCACAATATGATCTACAAAATTAGATATAGAAGATCCGACAGCATGAAGGGCTTTGGGAATAAGCGACTCCTTGGTAAGTCCGGGAAGAGAATTTGTCTCAAGAATAAAAATCCCCCGCTTCGGATGAATGATGAAGTCCGAACGGGAATAGTGACGGAGTCCAAGTGCTTTATGCGCCTCTATAGCTAGTCTTTCCAATTCTCTTTTCTCATCCAGAGAGAAATTACCAGGAACAATCTCATACGACTTCCCTCCATACTTTGCTTCATAGTCAAAGAATCTACCAGCATGTGGTTGTATTTCTATTGGTGGAAGAGCATAATATTCCTGCTCTCGGAAATCATCTATCACTCCGCAGGTCGCTTCCTTACCTTTTATATATTCTTCAAGGAGTACAGATCGGGACTGCTCAAGCGCTTTCTTTACGCATTCATCGAGATATGCGTAATCATGCACGAGCTCGACGCCCACCGATGAACCGCCGGAAGTCGGCTTCACAACTATCGGCAATGGAAACTTTTTAAAAACTTCATGAACATTTTTACTGAGATCAACAAGAGAATCAAGAAGAATAGACTGCGGAGTTTTCAAATTTGATTTTTTAAATACATCTTTTGACATTTGCTTATTCATACCGATAGCAGAAGAAAAGGAATTAGAACCGGTATAAGGAATGCCATGAGTTTCCAGAATATGCTGTATTTTGCCATCTTCACCATAGTGTCCATGAAGAGCATTGAAAACCACATCAAGATTCCCTAGAATATCATGCGGCAATCGGGGAATACCGCTCATATGCCACACTCCCGCCTTGTCTATAAAAATATCTTTTACATTGTATTTTTCCTGCGAGAGACTGTTCAAAACCGTCGCGCCGGTTTGAAGCGAAACATCGTATTCATTGCTTGGTCCTCCACGCACCACTCCAACACGTATTCTGTGCATGAGTTTATTATAGCAGATGAAATAGAGATTGATTATGCTAAAATATTCCAAATGATTTTAAGGAGGAATAATTATGCATTTAAAGATAAATTACAGTACATGTATGATCTAAGAAATAAACTCGAGTATATATCCCAATCAAAAAAGAAAAGCACCACATAAGGACGAAACCTCATGCAGTACTCTTCCCTAGAAATATCTCTATATCCTAACTGAATAATCTCTAAAAGTAAAAGATTTTTGGTTTTATATTTTGTAGCATACAAAATCCCCACATCGTGTGATGCGGGGTGTTAGACATTAGAGTTTATCAGCTCCTGTTCGGTTACGGACCAATGCGTTCCATGGCACGGATATTTACCTCTTTGATTTCTCTTTCCCTACGCTCCTTACGACCCTTCTGATAGAGTTCGACTAAGTATTCTGATATCGGCGCATCCATTCCGAATTTTCGAACCGCCATCGAGTCAACACCAGCGTGGACGATAAGTAGGGGTGATGTGCAACGATCCTTGCCGCAAAAGGTTATCTCGACAGCGAGACAGACTGCGACAGTCCCAGGTCTAATATAAGCTTTGATTCGTCCAGCAGTTTTGTATGCTGCCACGAAAAGGGCAAGCTCAGATTCAGTCAGTCGGATTGTTTCGGGAACATTGAGGTCATTACTGAGAATTGGAAAGTTCGGTGGTGGCACTATTCCAGTCGCCGATAACTCAACGATAAAATTAATAACTGCCAAGGCGTGCCTGAATACGGCAATCTTTCTGAAATCCTGGTCATCCGCGAGTAGCTTCTGAAGCTGTTTATCGAACAGTATTGTAACTTTCTTCATAATTTATCCTCTGGGAATGGCTTATTGTGGCCGGTTGATTTTGAATGAGCTATGCCTCAGTAGAGACAAGTTCGTTTGCACAATACTATATACAGTCAATTTTGTAAAGATTTTTTAATCCTAGACAAGATATTTATTTCAAAAATCTCCTATTTCGCAATTTCTTATGATATGCAATAGCAAATCGATGCGCTTCAAAGTTTGCAAGTAAAATGTCTTTACCGTGCGCCCCGATTATTTTTTCATCTCCCAAGAAATGATCCGGTTTATGTGCATCGTTTTTTACTACTGAGACTATTGGGATATTTACCACAGAAATTTCTACAAAACCTTTCATGATTTCCTTTGCACTATTTATTTGCCCAAGTCCTCCGTCTATGACTACAAGATCCGGAAATTTCCATTCATTATGTTTGAAACGTCTCGTAAGCATTTCCCGTATTCCAGCAGTATCGTCATTTGCATCTTTTGAAATTTTAAATTTCTTGTATTGTGATTTTTGAGCCTCACCATTTATCACAACTGTCATAACACCGACTGTATTTTTCCCCGACATATGGGCGATATCGTAGGCCTCTATTCGAAAACCTTCTATCGCTTTACCATCATTTTCGTTTTTTATGAGTGATACATCCTGAATATGAGTAAGTGCATAGAGCGTATCTCTCACCTTTTTTGCTTTTTCAAATTCCTCTGCCGTAGAATACTCATTCATTTCTTTTTCAAGAGTCTTTATGAGTTGTCCCTTTTTACCTTCAAAAAATAATACGAGATTTCGTATCGTTTTCTGATATTCGCGCTTTGCTTCAGGAGATTCTGTATCGGGTGAAAGCCCGAGGGATTTATAAAATGATTCCTGATATTTGAGCTTTGCCTTTTCATCACGGAAAGGAAATATTTTCCTGATAATTTTTAAAGCATCCCGCAAAAGCGTTCCTTCGGGATATGGACCGAAACTATATTTTATTTCAAATCCAAGCCCCTTTTCATTAAGCTTTTCCAAATTCCTACCACGAATAATTATCACTCTAGGGAATTCTTCGTCGGTGATCACTATATAGTTATAGCTTTTATTGTCTTTTTCTTTTGTATTATAGTAGGGCTGATGCTTTTTTATTTCATTTGATTCAAGAATAATAGCCTCAAGAACAGAATCAGTCTCTATATGTTCAACATTATGTGACTTCGTAACCATATCCACGAGTAATGGTCCCCGAGTCTGTATGAGATCATTGGCAAAATAGCTTTTTACACGATCCTTGAGCGAGGTCGCGCGACCTATATAGAGTATTTTCCCGCTATTATCTTTGAAAAAATAGACCCCCGAATTGTCGGGAAGATTAGCCACGGAAGATGCAATTTTCTTTGATTGACTAGTCATCTATTATATAGTATCAATATAATAGACTTTGGCAAGGTAATACTATGCATGAAGAAATCAGAACTCAAATCTTGGAAATAGTGAAGCTAGATCAGGAGGTGAGACGAATACTGACCGGCACACTCACTCACACAGAGAATGAGACATGGAAAGCAATCGATTCATCTAATACCCTGAAGCTCCAGAAAATCATAGACCGAATCGGCTTGCCGACAATTTCAAAAGTTGGAGAAGAAGCGGCTCGTGGCGCATGGCTTATTATCCAGCACGCAGATCATGACGTAGTCTTTCAAAGACAATGTCTGAAACTCATGACAGACGAATCAGTCGAGGATGTTCCTGAAGAAGATATCGCGTATCTCTATGACAGAATCTGTGTTAATGAAGATCGTCCACAATTTTTCGGAACCCAATTCAAAAACAATGCCTACGGCGCTTACGGTCCAGAACCGATCGAAATTTTAGAACTCGTCGACGAACGGAGGAGAGCACTCGGTCTTGATACACTTATCGAGTACAAAAAAAGGCTCGAGAAAAAATATGCCTGAGCCTGAGGCAAAGACCCCCGCGATTGTATCAACGGGGCTTTCTTATTTTAAATTAAATCTCTCCTACCCCGCATTATAAATACTCATAGCCTTATCTTTCCCCTCTTTCACAATAGCCTCCACTGCAAGTGATGCAGTCTTTGCCATCTTTTTTAATTCCTTCATTTCATCATCTTTGAATTTCCCCAGTATAAATTTCTCCACTTTATCATCTCCATGAGGAACTTTTGCATTTCCCTTTGCAGTTTCAGGAGCAACACCTATGCGAATACGGATAAACGCCTCAGTCTTTACTGATTTTATAATTGATTCCAATCCATTATGCCCTCCGGAGCTTCTATTATATGAAATCCTGATTTTTCCCAAAGGTAAATTAAAATCATCATAGATGACGATGAGTTTCTCTGCGGCTTTTATGCTTTTTACAAGAGTTGATACGGATTTTCCCGAATTATTCATAAAGGTTTCCGGCTGCAAAAGCTTTATTTTCTCTTTTCCTATTTTTATCTCGCTTATGAGAGCATTATTTTTCTTGGACATTGCAAAATCATCTCCTTTGAACTCTTTTGCAATTGAATTCAAAATAATTCTACCTGTATTGTGTCGGGTATTGTCGTATTCTACTCCCGGATTTCCCAAACCTGCGATTATGTATGCCATAACACCATTGTGCCATGACAGCAAATCTTGTGTCAAACGAAAATCCATACTACAATCATAATAATGAATTCTGAAAATCTAAAACAAGAAAATTCTAAAGATAAAAAAGAAAATTCTTTCAAAGAAATTGTAAAATTCACCCTAATCACTCTTGCTATCGTCATACCATTCCGCGCCTATATAGCGGAACCGTTCGTAGTAAACGGAGCTTCTATGGATCCTACATTCAAAACTGGGGAATATCTCATAGTCGATCAAGTGACTTATCACTGGAATGAACCGAAAAGAGGAGATGTTATAGTTTTCAAATATCCAATAAACGATTCCAGAAAATATCTTATAAAGAGAATTATCGGTCTACCGAATGAAACCATTTCTGTAAACAATGGAAAGATAAAGATAATAAACAAAGAAAATCCTAATGGCATAATACTAGATGATGTTTATGTAATAGAAAATCATAAAACTAGAGATACATTCACAAAGACATTGGGTTCTCTAGAGTATTTTGTAATGGGCGACAATAGAGCTGAGAGTTCTGATTCCAGATTATGGGGACCGTTAGAGTCAAAATACATAGTGGGTCGTCCAATACTTAGACTTTTACCATTTTCAAAAATCTCAATACTACCAGGAATATAGATAACAAAGAGCGAGAGCAAGAAAAGAACAAATAAAAAAAGAAAATATGAAAAGCGGAAAAAAAGAAAATAATAAATCAAAAGCAAATAAAACAAATAGGGCAGAGCAGAGATTCACCCAGCATGAGAATCTGGATAAAATAGGTGAAATACCGATTTATTATGGATTTTTCCCGCATCAAAGTCCAGAAATAAAGAAAGTGGATATGGAACAATCCAAGAATCTTCTAGAAGGAGACTATATAGATGAGGATATAGAATCTACTCTGCACTTACCACTGCATGTTGAGGAAAAGGTTGCCCTTCTTAGAATGTATACCGAAGGAGATATGCATACCATGCCCCAGCCTATAATGTTCTATTTCAAAGAGCCATTCAAAAATAACCGTAATAACGGCAAGAAGAACGACTATCATAGATATTGCGATCTAGAAATCATGGGAGGGTCAAAGAGCATTGCTGAAGCCCTACTCATACAGACAACACGGGCAATACTGAAAGAAGAAGGTTACAACAATATTTGTGTTGAGATAAACAGTATCGGGGATAAAGAATCCATAAACCGCTTTAGTCGAGATCTTATCAATTTCTATAGAAAACATGTAAATGATATGCATGCTGAATGTCGCCAGCTTTTGAAAAAGGATCCTTTTGACCTTCTAAGTTGTAAAAATGAAAAATGCAAGAAAATAAATGAGAATGCACCAAAATCCATGGATTTTCTATCTGAATCAAGTCGAAACCATTTCCAAGAAGTCTTAGAGTACCTTGAAGCGCTCGATATTCCATATCATATAAATAACAATTTGATTGGCAATAGGAAATACTGCACAGAGACAATATTTTCAATAAATAATACTGGTGAAGACAAAAGAAAGGGACAGAAGGTGCTAGCAGTAGGCGTGCGTTATGATGGATTGGCAAAAAAGATAGGTCTGAAAAAAGAAATACACGGAGTAGGTATTTCACTTCTCATAAAGAACAATAAATCGGATTTGCGCAAAGAAATAAAAAAGGTTAAAAGACCCTTCGCCTCTTTTGTACAACTCGGCTTCGAATCTAAGCTTCTAAGCCTTTCTATCATAGAGAGATTACGGGAAGAGAAAATCCCTCTTTTCCTCTCTCTTGCCCGCGACAGGCTCGGCGCACAGGTTTCGGCTGTTGAGAAATACCATATCCCTTACGCGCTTATAATGGGCAAAAAGGAGGCAGTGGAAAGAACTGTTATAGTGAGAAATAATGATACTCATGCTCAAGAAATAGTAGATATTGAGAACTTGCAAAAACATATGAAGAAGTTAGAGAAAGGTGTGTAAAAGATGACTATGAACACTTCAATGTAGGTGATACAATAATATTAATTAAAAATATAAAAAATGTTTAATAAAATAAATAGGAAAACTGGCTTTACCCTCATTGAGCTTCTCGTGGTTATCTCTATCATAGGACTTCTATCGTCTGTTGTGTTGGCGAGTGTAAATACAGCTCGCTCAAAAGCAAGAGATGCGCAAAGAAAACAGGCGCTGAAACAGATGGCAAATGCGAGTGAGCTTTATTTCAGTGCAAATGGTTCATATGCAAGCACTGCAGGATGGTTAACAAACTGGGTTCCAAATAATAATCCATTAGCCCCGACTTATATACCTATTATATCTATAGACCCTGGAGGACCTGGATCAACCGCTTATCAATACTGGAGAAAAGATTTTAATGGTGGATACGCATGTATGACATTAAACGATATCGGTAAGTATGGTTTTTATACTAGACTAGAGAACCCCTCTACATCAGATATCAACTATGTATCTCCAACAGTTGGAGATAGTTTTGATAGATGTGTAGCTACTACATGGTCCATGAACTACAGGATTGGAAACTAATTTTTGCATTTCGCCATTCTCTATGTTACTATAGTCAAACCATGATAAATGTAGAAATAACAAGAAACGGCACAGAAAACAGCATTGCGGCTATACGACGCTTTACCAAAAGGGTTCAGGGTTCTGGTATTCTACCGAGAGTACGAAGTATACGCTACAATCAACGCGTGCTTTCGTCATATAAGACAAAAATGAAAACTCTAAAATCTATTGCTAGAAAAGCCGAAATTCAAGAATTGATAAAGATGGGCAAAATGCAGGAAAAAACATCGAGGTACTCTAGGTAATGGCAGATGTAACATTTTCAATAACAAATACCACAAAGACTAAGTTGCCTAACTTGGATTTTTCCGCTATGAAAGAAGCGATACTAGGCAAAAAATATGAATTATCAGTCATAATAATTAGTAAATCAAAAATACAGAAATTAAATAAAGAGTATAGAGATATAGATAAACCTACAGATATATTGAGCTTTCCCTTATCAGATAATTTTGGTGAAATATACATAAATCCCGATATGACCAAGCTTGAAGCAAAAAAATTCGACAGAAAATACGAAAACTTTTTCGGTTTTTTATTTATCCACGGTTTGACACATTTGAAAGGATACCATCATGGTAGTACAATGGAGAGCATAGAAGCTCGTTTTCGAAAAAAATTCGGTATTTAGTTTTGTATCACATTTACTTATATTTTTTGCAACAGCTTCTTTACTCAATGTCCCGATCGATAATCACAGGAATAGATATTGGCACCCACCACATAAAAGTGGTTATTGCCGATGCTGATTCGAAAATCATAGGCGTGGGAATCGCAGAGTCAAAAGGTCTTCGTAACGGATATATTTTAAATATCCATGATGTAGTATCCAGTATAAAAAAAGCCGTTGCTGAAGCTGAGAAAAAGGCAGAAAAGAAAGTCAAAAAAGTGTTCATTTCTATTGGTGGTATAGGACTCGGCAGTATAAGCTGTACAAGTTCAATTATCATATCCCGTGCAGATTTAGAAATCACTTCACTTGATATAAAGAAATTGCAAGAACAATGTGAAAAAGACATACCGCAAACAGCATCGCTCAATAAAAAGATAATTCACACCATACCAGTTCAATACAAGATTGATGGCAAGGCAGTGTTCGGCAAGGCAGTGGGAATGAAAGGTAGCAAACTTGAGATAAAATCCCTTTATATAACCTGTCTAGAACAGCACTTAAACGACATCATACAAGCAGTAGAAGAGGCTGGATTAAGTGTGCAGGATGTCATGGCATCACCTATTGCCGGAAGTCTCATAACACTTACCAAATCACAAAAAATCGCAGGCTGTGTACTAGCAAATATTGGCGCGGAAACGGTATCTATTGCTGTATTTGAAAACAATATTCCAGTATCGCTTGAAGTATTCCCTATTGGCTCTACTGATATAACGAACGATATCGCCCTAGGATTGAAAGTTCCACTGGAAGAAGCTGAACAGATAAAGATCGGTGCAATAACCGGCAGTTCATTTTCTAAGAAAAAACTCGAGGAAATAATCTCAGCAAGACTATCTGATATCTTTGAGCTTATTGAAAATCATTTGAAGAAAATTGGGAGAAATGGACTATTGCCAGCAGGTATAGTGCTTACTGGCGGTGGAGCAGGACTTTATGGAATAGAAGAGATAGCAAAAGCATCTCTCCGCCTTCCGGCGCGTATAGGAACTGTAACTGCTACAAAAGATTTATCTCTATCAGTCGCCTATGGACTATGTGTATTTGGTCTTCATGCCGATGAGGATATGCCGATTGATAATAGCGGTGTAATCTTGAGCAGTTTGTGGAAAAAGATAGTCAATCATCTAAAGGTGTTCTTACCTTAACACCCACCCAAATCTCTGCTAGGATATATGTCATACAGTTCAACACAACCCCCTAAAGCCTATGACAGCAACACTGCCGGTGTCCCTGCCCGAAACAACCACCCACCTTCATCGTTTGAAGAGTGGTATCATCATCCCCGCCACGAGAGGGGAAAGAACCTTTGTTATGGAACGGACAATGTTTCCGGGATACTTTGATCCGGACTTTGTGAGCTATGGCACGAATGTGCCAAGCGAACCGACACCCGAAACCTTCTCTGATCTCTACGAGATGGCAGAGAGTGGAAACTTCAGGAATGTGCTCGGCTCCCTCAACACCAATCTTGACCTCCTCTTTTGGAAAAGCCAGGATCAGGCACTCACATGGGTGGAGAAACACCCCGAAGACCTTCACCCCGAAGACCTTCACCCCGACGACGACTGGGCGACTTTCTTCCCCTTTTTTGTAGGAAAGAAGAAATTCGTTGCCAATGTCTGCCGGCACAATCGCACGCTCAATGTGTATGTCTACTACTTCACGTTCAGCCATGTCTGGTCTACCCAGCGTCGCTGTCGCTTCGTCCTTCCGCAACTAGTCGTTGCATAGGGGCTTGATCTAAAGAGCCTTTGTTTCCACTCCCCGATTATGCAAGATATCATTGATTGCAAAGTTGGGGATTTTTTATTTTAAGAAATATCTACGCGAGCCCATCGCTCTCATGCGAAATGCGACTAAGGTGGGTGGTTGTTTCGGGCAGGGACACCGGCAGTGTTGCTGTCGACGGATTCTATAATAGCCCAATAACAAGCCAATATTCAGCATTGTCAAGTTGTATTTTAATAAAGCACTCTGGTATGATGTGTAAATGCCGAATATCACCCCTGAAATAGAAGCTTTTGCCAGAATCAAAGTAATCGGAGTCGGAGGCTCAGGCAAAAACGCAGTAAATCACATGATATCCTCCAAGGTAAAAGGAGTTGACTTTATTTCTATAAACACCGATGCGCAGGACTTGCATCATTCACTCGCCAAGAAGCGCATACATATAGGTAAAAACCTTACCCGAGGACTCGGAACTGGTATGAATCCAGAAATGGGTAAACGCGCAGTGGAAGAGAGCAAGGAAGATGTGCAGGAAGCTCTCAAAGGCGCAGATATGGTCTTTGTAGCCTGTGGACTCGGCGGAGGGACTGGAAGTGGTGCTAGTCCAATTGTTGCCCGTACAGCAAAGGAATTGGGTGCACTTACTGTAGCTGTAGTTACCAAGCCGTTTTTCTTCGAAGGACAAGCAAGAAGTAAAATAGCAGAAGCAGGGCTCGATGAACTTCGTAAAGAAGTAGACGCTATTATCGTTATTCCAAACGATCGCCTTCTTTCTACAATAGACAAGAACACTACAGTAAAAAACGCCTTTTCTATATGTGATGAAATACTTCGTCAAGCAGTAGAAGGAATCTCTGACCTTATCACCACTCCAGGAATCATAAACATTGACTTTGCAGATATCAGAACCGTTATGGAAAGCGCGGGATCAGCTCTTATGGGTATAGGCTCTGCAATGGGCGAAAATCGTGCGATAGAAGCTGCAAAGCTCGCCATCAATTCCCCACTTCTAGATGTATCTATAAACGGTGCAAAGGGCGTACTATTCTCTATCGCCGGTGGCGAAGATCTAACAATGTTCGAAATCCAAGACGCCGCAAAGGTTATCACCGAATCAGTCGATCCAAATGCAAAAGTGATATTTGGAACCGTACGCGATGACAAGCTCAAGAAAAATGAAGTGAAGGTTACTGTTATCGCGGCAGGCTTCCCGGATTCTACACATATGGGTGTTCACACGCAGGATGCGGGTCAAAATACGACTCAATTCACAAATCAAAACACTACACAACAGAGACCTTCCATATTCTCCTCTGTTCCAGAAACAAAAGCTAAGGAAGAAGCACGCAGCAGATTCTTCAGCAATCCCCTATCTTCTTCTACCCAAACTCAAATTCCAAAAGTAGAAAAAGTGGAGGAGAAGAAGGATTTGAAAAATGAAAAAGTCGATGACGATGATGATTGGGGGGCGGTACCGGCGTTCCTCAGACGAAGCAAGTTGAAGTAAAGATCGATTAAAATCGTGCGAGTGTCCGTGGAGTAATGAGTGGCACAAGCCGATTTTACCAAAATTCTATAGTATAATATTTATCATGATATATGACCTTACAATAATCGGCGGAGGACCTGCGGGAGTTGCGGCGGGTGTGTATGCGGCCCGCAAAGAGCTCAGGACACTTTTTATAACAAAAGACTGGAATAGTCAGAGTACGGTATCAGAAGGAATAGAAAACTGGATAGGAACAGTGAAAATAAGTGGCGCTGATTTTGCAAAAAACATGGAGGCGCATATCCGAGCCCATGCACGAGATGTGGTGGATATACATGTAGGAGAAAGTTGCGAGAAAGTAGAGAAGACTGAAAATGGCTTTAGCATAGCAACAAAGAAAGGTACTGAGACAATAAAATATGAATCAAAGACAGTTCTTGTATCTACCGGAAGTTTCAGAAAGAAGCTTGAGGCAAAGGGTGCTGATATATTTGAACATAAAGGACTTACCTATTGTGCCTCATGTGATGGCCCTGTGTTTTCCGGGCAAGATGTGGTGGTGATAGGCGGAGGAAATGCAGCTTTTGAAAGTGCATCGCAACTCCTCGCATATTGTAAAAGCGTCACACTACTCAATAGAACCGAGCAATACCGTGCAGATCCCGTAACAGTGGCAGCGGTATCCAAGCATCCTAATTTTAAAATAATAAATAATGCAATAGTAAAAGAAGTTAAAGGCGATAAATTTGTAAATGCACTTGTGTATACAGATACAAAATCTAGTGTAGATACCGAGCTTACCGTCTCTGGTATTTTCGTAGAAATCGGCTCCATACCAACAACATATTTTGTAAAAGATTTGGTAAAATTAACCAAATATAATCAGATTATAGTAGATCCGAAGAATCAGCGAGCATCGCTCGATGGTATCTGGTCTGCTGGAGATTGCACTGACGGACTGTATCATCAAAACAATATCGCCGCAGGGGACGCTGTGAAAGCACTTGAGGATATTTATATTTATTTGAAAGCGAGGTAAGTCATTATACATAGCGTATTGACTTTAAACTGATCTTTGCTAAAATTTATCCATTAGTGAGTATTTACAGTCATTGAGGTACATCAAGAAGATATAGATTCGATGTCCGCGCATAATTAACATAAAGAGTCTGACGCAAGTCAGGCTTTTTATGTATTTGGAAGTATTGTTTTTATAGCTCGAACTATTTCATAGAATTGTTTAACTTGTAGTATTCCGATTTTAGACATTAGCCTCTTATTACTAATCGTCTGGAACTGGGTAACTATCGCCTTAGAGTCAATACTGAGAGATGGATGATTAATAGAAACATGAATACCAGCCTTAAATATGCCTGATTGAGTTATTGGCACAATCCATGCATGTTCTTTATTTATCTTTCTTATAATAATACAAGGTCTCTCAAAGCTATCCCCCTTACCGTCAATTTCTATACCTATATTTATTCCAAGCGAAATCCACCATATCTCTCCTTCGGTAAAAGGGATATTGATATCAATTTCATCCAATATATTCTTTAATGTATTCCAGTTGTGATAATCCTTTCTGTACTTCATCCACTAACTCTAGCAAAACGGGTATGAAATCCTGATAAAATTTTGATAAAATCTAAATGAAATTTTTATCGTTTTTTCATAATTTGTGGATAACTTCGTGGAAATAAGGCGATATTGCAAGAAAAATGCACTTGTGGCATAGTAAATTCAGAACCCTCAACAAACACAGAACTTTTCCGTTTTATGAAACCGAATCTTGAGAAAGTTAGACATGCCTTCTTTGAAGCGATGAAAGTCGGCTGGGCACCGCTCGATGTGGCGATATCAGAAATACCGATACCCCTACTTCCAGGAGTAAAAATGATCCCCTTTGTTATTGGCGACTTCCGCGTGGTGGACGCTTATCTGACTACTGCGTGTTCTGAAATGAGTTCGGGCACTACAACAATCTGGCGTCACGATGAGCCGATCTGGGTGATGCATTATGGTGGCTGGTATGCAAAAGAAGTGATCCCTTTCCTTAAGACTTGTCTGAGGCAAGCTTATGATGAACGTCATTTTTATGGCGGACGTGGTCGACCATCGGTTAAGATCGATGATTACATCTACGAAAACTTTCTGGAACGAAATGATTTCAATGATTTCATGGGGCAGGAGAGGATCATCGACGTATTTGGAAAACAATATGGTCATCACTGGTATCGGGGCATGTCACCCATCGATAACAGTTCTCTTCTTTCCCTCGGTGCCACTCCCACTCCACAACCCTTCGGCAAAGACAATCCCTTTCACGGAGAAGAAAGCTGAAATTAAGCCTAGAAGAATAAGGCTTTAGACCTTTTACACCCGCTTGGCAAGTGCCCGGCGGTTTTTATTGCGTATTTTTCAAAAGAAAAACCGTAGATTGTTTCTACGATTTTTCTTTGTCTTAATTTTTATTTAAAACTATCTCTTCTTCACCTCTTCCTTCTTGAACGGGAATCCGAGATATTCGAGGAAAGCGAGAGTTTCGTCTTTCTTTTTTGAATTAGTAACGATAGTAAGTCCGAAACCGAATACATCCTTTAGATCTTCATCCGATGTTTCAGGAAAAATAGTATGCTCTTTTATACCGAGTGTATAGTTACCCATTTCATCGACTGCAGTCTTTGAAATACCTCGAAAGTCCTTTGTACGAGGAAGGGCGATGTGTACGAGCTTGTCGATGAAATCACACATTCTTTTTCCGCGAAGTGTTACTTGATATCCTACAAGATCTCCCTGACGAACCTTGAAAGACGCGATGGATTTCTTGCTTGATCGTGGAGCAGGCTTTTGACCTGTGATCTTTGCTAATCGGTCTGCGATGAGTTCTATCTTTTTCTTATCTTTTACTGATCCTGTTCCACTACTGATAACGAGTTTATTCAAAGTTGGTGCCTGCATCGGATTCTTATAGCCGAACTTTTCCTTAAGGGCAACAAAAGATCCCTTATTCATTTCATATGTAGATTTTTCTGTATGTTTATGTGTAGTCATGGTATTTATTTTTTAGCTGCCACCTCTTTTGACTTTGCCACCTTCACAGCCTTTGGCTTTTTACTCTTCATAGAGTCAACAAGTGCAACATTTGAAATATGTATTGAACCGTTTTTCTCTATAACCTGTCCTTTCTGACCCTGCTTTGTCGGTCTCTGATTTTTCTTATACATATTTACACCCGCAACTACTACTCTATTTTCCTTCGGCATAGACTTCAAAACCTTGCCAGTTTTCCCTTTGTCTTTTCCTGTAAGCACTATTACATTGTCGTCTTTTTTGATAATCATGATATTTAAATAAAGTTATACTATTTCAGGCGCTTTTGAAGCGATAGTCTGAAAACCCATTTCTCCTAGCTCGCGTGGAATAGGACCGAATATACGTCCGGCAATCGGCTCCTTTTTCCCCTTTTCAAGAATGATCACGGCGTTTTCATCAAAGCGAATATATGATCCATCCTTTCGGCGATATGCCTTTACCTGTCGCACTACTACACCCTGAAGCACATCCTTTTTCTTTATTGTCTTTCGTGGTTCTGCCTTCTGTACAGAAAGGATGACGAGGTCGCCGATCTCGGCATAGCGCTTCTTTGAGCTTCCAAGTACCTTGAAAATTCTGCCGATTTTTGCTCCACAATTATCTGTTATCTTTACTATTGACCGTGGTTGTATCATATAAGTAGTATTATGCGATTATTTTAAAAGACTTATCCTTTGACATTGGTCGACATGATTCTATAGTCACTTTATCACCGATTTTCTTTGTATTGCCGGCATCATGCGCTTTGTATTTCTTGTGAATATTTACGAATTTATGATATCTCTCATTCTTTACATACCTATTCACAAGAACGACAACGGTATCTTTCATCTTATCTGATACCACAACACCGGACAGAGTTTTTCTCTTGACTTGCTTCATGTCCGCTTTATTATTTTTTACTGTCTTAGTTTCCATGTATTTAAATTTTTAGCTTATTTTGACACTTTAGTCAAGGACTTCGTCGGTGAAGCGATTCCTGAGGCGATTCTCTGCAGTGAAAGCTCGGTCATTATTCTGGCAATTTCCTTTTTTACAGTGCGACCAAGTTTTACATTTTTTGTCTTGCTTCCAGTAGAGCCGAATCTAAAATCACGCAAAATCGCCCGTTTTTCTGCGATAAGCTTTTGTAATTCCTGTGAAGTTTTTCCTTTATATTCTTTCATAATAGTTACATCATATTTCGACTTACGACCTTGGTCTTTACGGAGATTTTTGTACCCGCCTTTCGTAACGCTTCCTGAGCTACTGTATCATCTACTCCATCGATCTCAAAGAGTATGCGTCCCGCCTTAATCTGTGCTACAAATCCCACCGGCTCTCCCTTACCCTTTCCAAGCTTCACTTCAGGAGGCTTCTCTGTAAAAGGTCTATCAGGAAAAATGCGTACCCATACCTTGCCAGATTTTGTCGCGTAGCGCGCCATAACCTTTCTAGCTGCTTCTATTTCATTTGATGACAATCTACCATATACAAGAGCCTTGAGCCCATAAGAACCGAATGAAAGCTTTACACCACGAGTATCAACTCCTGTTGCAAGTTTCTTTGCATTCCGTCTTCCGGTATGCCATTTTCTGAATTTTACTTTTTTAGGAAATAACATATTGATTATTTATTATTCTTAAGATCTTTTTCGAATATCTGACCTTTGTAAATCCAGACCTTGATACCGATATCACCGTAAGTCATATGAGCCTTCTCACGAGCAAAATCTATATCAGCGCGAAGTGTCTGCAGAGGAATCTGACCCTTCTTGAGATCTTCTCTGCGTGCCATTTCTGCTCCACCAAGACGTCCCGAAAGCTTTATCTTTGCTCCTTTTACCTCTTTGCTTGCAATAACCTTCTCAAGTGTCTGCTTGAGAACTCGTCTGAAAGGCAAACGCTTCTCCAATCCTTCTGCAACCATCATAGCTACTATTGCCGCATTTGATTCTGGACTTCGCACTTCTTCTATGTCAAATTTGAACTCTTGTCCGGCAAGGTCTATTTTCTTTTTCTTGAGAATTGTAAGTATCTTGTCGCGAAGCTTGGTAGCTCCGTCGCCACTTCTGCCAATAATCATACCCGGGCGAGATGTTCTGATGATGACACGGAGAGATTTCTGATTCCTCTCTATTTGAATATCTGAAAGATAGAAGCTTCGTAATTCTCTTGTTAGAAATTCACGAATAATAAGATCAACCTTGAGAGCTGTTCTGTAGTTTTTGTCACGGGCAATCCAGCGACTTTTCCAATCTCTGATAACTCCTAGTCTATGTGAATATGGATGTACTGAATGTGACATATTATTTTTTTGTTTTTATATCCGATTTAGCTTCGACTTTTTCGACTTTTTTTACTTTCTTTTCTACTTTTATTTCTTTTCCTATTTGCGGAACAAGCACGAGCAAAACATGACTTGTGCGTTTGTTTATAGGATATGAATTCCCACGAGCTCGAGGCATTCTGCGCTTCATGATTGCTCCCACATCCACACGAAGCTCTTTTATCATAAGTCCATCCTTTTCTATTTGAAAATTATTTTTTGCATTTGCAATAGCGGACATCAAAAGTCCGTAGAGAGGATCAGCGGCTTTCTTGCTCAAAAAGTTCAAAGTATTTAGAGCGTCATTTACTGATTTACCGCGTACGAGATTTGCAACACTTCGGACCTTTCTCGGTGATTGTCTGTAATTGTTAAGTGATGCGGTTATCATAAAAATATATAAACATTATTTCTTAGCAGGAGTCGCAGCGACTGCTTCCTTGGCTGATTTTGCCGCATTCATTTCCGCTTCCTTTGCCTTTAACTCAAGCTCCTTCTGCATCTTACCTCCATGTCGTATGAACTTACGAGTAGGGGAAAATTCGCCCAGTCTATGTCCCACCATTTCCTCTGAAACGAGCACATCTACATGCTGGCGACCATTGTATACTCCGAATATAAATCCGACCATTTCAGGAGAAATCTGGCTTCTTCTATACCATGTCTTAATAACCCCAGTTTCAGTAGGTTTCTTTCCAGCTATCTTTTTCAAGAGTCGCTCTTCCACATATGGGCCTTTATAAAGTGATCGTGACATGGTTTTTTATATTATCAAAATATTTCATTAAGTCAAGAAATATAACGATATTTATAGTGTGCCGTAGAAATAACAGATAATACCATCTACGAATCCTTTTATCTTGTGAATAATAGTATTAGCCATTTGATTCTGAAGTTTTGTTCTTCCCGACCTTTCTTCTGGAAACCACGAAGACATTTGAATACTTTTTCGGAGTTCTAGTCTTCTGACCTTTTCCGGCAGGCTTGCCCCATCGAGTCTTGAGCCTTCGGAGACCTCGACCAGTTCTCTGTTCTCCTCCTCCGTATGGGTGATCCACCGGATTCTGAGCGGAACCTCTTACTGTCGGACGAATACCCAACCATCTTGATCGTCCAGCTTTACCGATATTCACAAGACGGTTTTCATCATTTGAGACGATACCTATAGTAGCCCAAGCATTATTATGCACTTTTCGTATTTCTGTTGATGGGAGTTTGATATGGGTATAATCTCCGTCATTTGCTGCAACCTGTGCAAATGATCCCGCCGAACGAACGAGCTTTGATCCGCTATTTGGTTTTACTTCAATATTGTAAACGAATGTTCCTACAGGAATCTTTTTCAAAGGCAGTCTATTGCCTGTTTCTACCGGTGCAGTTTCTGAAACAATAAACTTATCACCAACCTTCATGGTCTTTGGAACAAGCACATATCTCTTTTCACCATCTGCATATTGAACAAGAGCGATGAAACCTGTTCGGAAAGGGTCGTATTCAATAGTTGTAATCTTTGCCGGAACATCTTTCTTATCATATGCAAAATCCACAAGTCTGTATAGCTTCTTATGTCCTCCACCCTTATGGCGTACAGTGATACGACCGAAAGAGTTTCTACCCATATCTCTTTTCATCCCCACAGTAAGAGCCTTATGCGGAGTAGATGTAGTGATATACTCTCGGAAATTGATTCCTGTCATTCCTCTTCGTGATGGTGTTAATGGTTTATAGCTTTTCATGGTATTTATATTATACGAATTTTATCTTATCTCCTTTTTTGAGATAGACTAATGCCTTCTTTACCGCAGATTGCATGCCTCTTTTACCACGAACAAAGACTTTCTTTGCCGGAAGATTTATCATTCTGACTTTGAGAGGAATTACTTTATACAAAGCCTTTATCTCCCTAGCTACAGCGTCTTTTGTAGAGTCTTTAGAAACTTCAAAAGTAAAAATATTCTGAGTTTCGCTCATTATCCCTGACTTCTCTGTAATTCTTGGTCTTAGTATAGTATTCATAAAAATTATTTAGCAAGAGCTTTTAGAGATTCTTTTGGATTGGATATTACTATATATTTGTGATTCAAGACTGAAACAGGGTTTATTGTTCGGAATTCTTCAATTTCCAAATTCCCAAAGTTCTTGAAACTCTTGGTAATTGCTGGAGTTTTCTTGTCGAGTGCAATGATGGCAACATTTCTAGGCTTTGTTGCAAATTTTTCAAATCCTTTTACTTTTGAAAATGCCATGAGAGTTGATTTTGCATCTTTTGCCTTTGGCACAGAGAAAGCAATAGAATCAACAAAAAGCACTTCGCCATCTCGGAATTTCTTTGAAAGAATGGTATAAAGCGCCTTTGCTTTTGCCTTTTTATTTATTTTTCTATCGTAGTTCTTATCAGCTCGAGGTCCATGTGCTATACCTCCACCTACCCATATAGGAGATCTAGTTGAACCGTGTCTGGCTCGACCAGTTCCCTTCTGTTGCCATGGCTTCTTACCTCCACCACTCACTTCTCCGCGAGTCTTGGTATGAGCTATAGAGTGACGTGCGCTTGATGTCATAGAAGTTACAACCTGATGCACAAGGTCGGCGTTCCAGGGAATACCGAAAACTGATTCTGGAATCTTTATTTTTCCGGCATCCTGTCCTTTTTGATTGTAAAGTGTTGTTTCCATGATTTTTAACCTTTTATCTCCACCAAAGTCCCCCTTCTTCCTGGTATTGCCCCTGAAATATATAGAGTATTTGCAGGCATGTCAATATGAACGATTTTCAGATTTTTCACTGTTATTCTATCTCCACCCATTCTTCCTGCCATTCTCATTTTCTTTGGCACTTTGTTTCGAAGTCCTCCACCTATTGATCCTGGCTCACGCTCTGAGTGTTTCTGACCGTGAGATCGCGGACCTCCGCCGAAACCATGACGCTTGACCACACCTTGAAATCCTTTACCCTTTGAGATTGCTGTTACTTCTACTGTATCACTTTCAAGAAAGCTTTGTATACCAACACTGTCACCTACTTTCTGCGTTGGTGCATCGACCCTAAACTCCTTTTTTGCTTCTATTTTGCCCTTTTTTGAAGATACCTGTACAGCAGTATAGCCATCAGTATCCTTTGTCTTCACTTGACTCACTGTCATAGGAGGAATTTCAACAAGAGTCACAGGGACAACCACTCCGTCTTTATCGAAGATTTGTGACATACTGACTTTCCTTCCGAGAATAAATTTGCTTATGTTTTTCATCTGTTTGATTTCGTTACGGTTAATGGCGGTATTACATCATTTTCACATCAATATTCACACCTGATGGAAGGCTGAGATTTGTAAGCGCTTCTATGATCTTTTGATTTGGATTCAAAATATCTATTAGTCGCTTATGCACTCTCATTTCGAATTGTTCACGAGCGTTTTTGAATACAAAAGAAGCACGATTTACCGTGTACTTTTTTATTTCCGTTGGCAGAGGAATAGGACCATAGAACTCTACATCATAGCGAATAGCTGTATCCATTATCTGCTTTAGAGAAGCATCAAGAATCTTGTGTTCATATGCTCGAACTCGGATTCTAAGCTTGGTAACTTCATCAACTTTTGCAAGTTTTGGCTTTGTTACCTTTTTTTCTTTAGCAATAGTGGTCATAGCAGTGATTTTATAGAGTATGCGGGCTATTTATGCGACTATTTTTGTTACAACTCCTGCTCCCACTGTCTTTCCTCCTTCTCGGATTGCAAATCTCATCTTATCCTCAAGAGCAACCGGCGCTACAAGCTTTACCTTAAATGTAACTGTATCTCCCGGCATTACCATTTCTACCCCTGCAGCAAGTGTCACCTCTCCTGTAACATCTGTTGTTCTGATATAGAACTGTGGCTTATATCCTGTAAAGAATGGTGTATGTCGTCCTCCCTCTTCTTTCTTCAAGATATATACCTCTGAATCAAACTCTGTATGAGGCTTCACTGAACCAGTCTTTGCAAGAACCATACCACGAGTAACATCATCCTTTCCTGTACCTCGAAGCAATAGCCCTGCATTGTCTCCTGCAATACCTTCCTTGAGAGACTTATTGAACATTTCAATACCAGTTATAGTGGTCTTGCTAGTATCCTTGAAACCGATAACTTCTACTTCTTCACCCACCTTTATAGTACCTCTCTCAATACGACCAGTAACCACGGTTCCGCGACCTTCTATAGAGAATATATCTTCGATTGGCATAAGGAATGGCTTATCGACTTCACGTACTGGCATAGGGATATATGTATCAAGCGCATTCATAAGGTCCTTGATCTTTGCTACCCACTCTGCATCACCTTCAAGAGCCTTGAGTGCAGAACCACGGATAACTGGAGCCCCCTTTCCGTCAAAACCGTTTTTTGTAAGAAGTTCTCGAACTTCTTCTTCAACTAGATCAAGAAGATCCTTTTCTGGAACCATATCGCATTTGTTTAGAAAAACTACGATTTGTGGCACACCAACCTGCTTTGCAAGGAGAATATGCTCACGAGTCTGTGGCATAACACCGTCAAGTGCTGATACTACGAGTATAGCTCCGTCCATCTGTGCGGCACCGGTTATCATGTTTTTTATGTAGTCAGCGTGACCTGGAGCATCTATATGAGCATAATGTCTAAGAGGTGTTTCGTATTCTACATGGGCAAGGGAAATAGTAACAACCTTTGTGGCGTCTCTTACTGTTCCTCCCTTTGCTATATCTGCATATGCCTTGAGAGTTGCTAACCCATCCTTTGCTTGTACTGCAAGAATAGATGTAGTAAGGGTAGTCTTTCCGTGGTCAACATGTCCGATAGTACCGACATTGACATGGGGTTTTGAACGATTAAATTCTGCTGCCATAATATTTTATATAAAAAAATTAATAATAATTAAATATAGATAACCAAAGCCAACGCAAAAACGCGTATTTGCTATGGTAGCATAAGGGATGCTGGAAAGTCAACAATAAATCTCTTGATATAATCGCTATATAATTTTCAAATGCTTTCGGAGAATATATGTATCTCCATATTTATATAAAAAATTCAGCCCTCGCAATGAAGCAAGGGCTCAGGGTGCGCTCAAAGGGCCAAGACCCGAAGAGCATTTTGAGTGCCTAAGCAACCAAGGGCTCTGACTCCAAGTCGCATAAGCAGAAGAAGGCAGCGTCGTCGAACCAAACACCCTCGAAGAAGCCAAGGCAGAACCTGAAGTCGCCGTCCGAGCAGCAGTCCACAAGCGGCACCCTGTGGCGGCCGTCGGCAGACCTCAGCAGGCGTTCCTTTTCATCAAACGATGCATACCATTTGCCTTTCGGCAACTGTTTATGCTTCTGCTCGAAGACAAGACTTGCGCCCTGTGCGCCAGTGTGAACTGCTTTCTGTGTGGCAAGGAACGCCATGCGCTCCTCTGAGGTGGTCGTGCCGTCGATAATTTGCTTGAAGACGCGAATGCGGAGCTTGTCGCCCGGCTTCAGTATCCGAGTCGGATTCGGGAAGTTGGCATCGGTGATCTCGTCGTTATATAAATAAAACGACTTCTTCTTACCACCCTGATGCTTTTCCTGAAACCGAGCGAGCCATGTCGCATGGTCGTAATCATCCGGCACCGTGATGATGCCGAGATCGACGAGTAGAGAGAACTTCGCGGTGGGGTCAACGGGAGGTACGGGATCAGATACAGGTTTGACCTTCATTATCAGTTTCGCTTCGCCCGAAGCGAGAAGCATTACTGATTTGAAGTTTTCACCCGCTGATAGCCATTCCACATGCGTGGTAGTGCCACCATTGCGATTGATTGCAAACTCCAGTTTCTGACCGACTCCTTGTGTTAGGATGAACTTGCTATTCATAATAGCTAGTCCTTTCTTTTTTTGTGAGCGAGCCTTGAGAGGCATGCTCAGGTTTTATTTTTGTTGGACTCTTCGCCACAACAGAGAATTGCCCGTAGATCATACAATTGATAGAGCAACTTTCTGTTATGGCAAAGATTCGATTTCTTCTTTCTTCTATTGGAAATGAGCTATATTTAGCTCGATAAATTATAAATCATATTACTGTAAAAGTCAATAGTGCAAACCAGCCCCATACTCTTGTATAATATCTATGTGTGAGTACTGATAAAGTCTGAAGTCAAATTTAGATTTAGCTGTTGGTACAAAAATAAAATGTCTACATAAGGTCCTGCCTCGGCAGGATTTTGTGTTTAAAGTGATTCCACAGATAAGATATGCACCCATCTATCAAATATGATAATATTGTAGTAGATTGTTCCAAGTGATGACGGACGGCTGTACTCACATCTTAATTTAGACATTATATTTGGAGCTAACACCCGTACGTCAACATTCGGCGCAATCAGTAAAATCGGCTCGTTGCATTTGCTGGCGTAGTAACTTTTTCCATCCGCTTCGCTCTGGAAAAAGTTCTCCGCCACGGCAACTCGCACGATTTTACATCTCTCGTATCTATAACGATTTATGAAAATCCAAGAAAATATTTCTCTCAAAGATCTCACTACTTTTCGCATTGGCGGTATTGCCCGCTTTTTTTGTATTGTAAAAAATGAAGATGAGCTCATAGAAGCTATCGGATTTTCTAAAAAAAATAAAATCCCCTATTTCATACTCGGCGGTGGTTCAAATATTTTAGTATCCGATGTAGGCTTCCGCGGTATAGTGATAAAGATGGAAATCATGGGGATAAACTGTGAAGAAGCTGGTGACAAGATGAGGATAACGGTAGGTGCTGGAGAAAATTGGGATGATTTTGTAGAGCAAATGGTGAAAAAAGGTTTATATGGTGTGGAAAACTTATCCCTTATCCCCGGCACTGCAGGTGCCGCACCTGTGCAGAATATCGGCGCATATGGAAGCGAAGTGAAAGATACTATAGAATCGGTCTATGTACTCGATATAGAAAAAGACGAATACAAGACTTTTTCAAATTCCGACTGCAGATTTGACTATAGGTACAGCACATTCAAAGATGATCCGAGAAGGTATGTTATACTATCTGTGAATTTTATTTTACAAAAAAACGGCAAACTTAATTATGAATATAAGGACTTGAAAGAACATTTTGCTTTTAAAAATATAAAAGAACCGACCCTCAAACAAGTGCGAGATGCAGTAATAGAAATACGAACAAGAAAGTTACCGAGCGTGAAGGAATACGGCACTGCCGGTTCATTTTTCAAAAATGTCATTGTGAACTCGGCTCAGGCGCAGAGACTCCTGACAAAATATCCCGATATGATAGTACATGCGGTTAATGATAAAAAGGTAAAGATTCCACTCGCCTGGATACTAGATCATGTCTGCGGTTTCCGCGGCGTGAGAATCGGCAATGTTGGAATTTATAAAAACCAAGCATTGGTGCTCATAAACTATGGAGACGCTACTGCAACCGAAATAACAAATCTCGCGCAAAAGATGGTGGATAAGGTCTATGAACAAACGGGCATTGAGATTTTTCCTGAAGTGGAATGGGTGGAGTAAATATGATATAGTGCCTCCTACATTATGGCATTTTCAATTAAAAATCTTTTTGGCGATAGAAATAAGAAATTACTCAAGAAATATGAGGAAATCTTGATGCAAGTGAATTCATTTGAGAGTGCTATTTCCGCTCTAACAGATGATGCTTTGCGAGCAAAAACATCGGAGTTTAAGGAGAAATTAAAAAAAGAAGAGAGCGATATTTCAAAACAAACAGCAATTCTAAACTCCCTACTTCCCGAAGCTTTTGCTGTCGTACGCGAGGCATCAAAAAGAGTTTTGCGACAGCGACACTTCGATGTGCAGATTATCGGAGGAGCAATACTACATAATGGAAACATTTCCGAAATGCGTACCGGTGAAGGAAAAACTCTAGTTGCAACGCTTCCCGCATACCTCAATGCCCTCACAGGAAAAGGTGTTCATGTGGTGACGGTAAACGACTATCTCTCCCGTCGCGATGCAGTGTGGATGGGACAAATTTATAATTTCCTAGGCCTTACTACAGGAGTTATCAATCATGAACTTTCATTTATTTATGATGCGAAACATATAAATGAAATAAAAGCGCCGACCGCAACAGCTTCCGCCTCCGCAAATGAACTTGATAGAGAAAGAGACGAGACCGGATCATTTAAAATAGTGCACGAATATTTGCGCCCAGTAGAGAGACACGAAGCCTATAAAGCCGATATCACTTATGGAACAAACAATGAATTTGGCTTTGACTATCTCCGCGACAATCTCGAATATGAAAGTAGTGCACTTCGCCAAAGAGATTTCAATTATGCAATAGTGGATGAAATAGACTCCATACTCATAGACGAAGCTCGCACTCCACTTATCATTTCCGCCCCAACTACTGATTCCGAAAACCTTTATCAGATTTTCTCGGTTATGGTCAAAGATTTCAACAAAGATGAAGACTATACAGTGGATGAAAAACAGAGAAATATTTCTCTTACTCCAAAGGGCATAGAAAAAGCAGAGAAAAATCTCGGCGTAGAAAATATTTATACAGAAAAAGGAATAAAGTATGTACATCATCTAGAAACGGCAGTAAAGGCGAAAGCGCTTTATAATCTCAATACCGAATATGTAATAAAAGAAAATCAAGTGGTTATTGTAGATACCTTTACCGGAAGACTACAGCCAGGACGACGCTGGTCAGATGGCTTACATCAGGCGATAGAGGCGAAGGAAGGCGTGTCTGTACAGAAGGAATCCCGCACATTTGCTTCTATTACATTCCAAAACTATTTTAGACTTTATAAAAAACTTTCCGGAATGACGGGAACAGCGTCTACTTCAAGCGAAGAATTCTATAAAGTTTACGGATTGGAAACCATTACCGTACCTACGAATAAACCCGCACAGAGAAATGATCAGGATGATTTTATTTTCCAGACGGAAATCGGCAAATACAAAGCCATAGCCCGCAAGGTAAAAGAATTAAATAAAATCGGTCAGCCAGTGCTTATCGGTACCGTATCGATCGAGAAAAACGAAGTGCTTTCAGAATTCCTAAGAGCCGAAGGAGTGCAGCATGAAATATTGAATGCAAAGAATCATGAACGCGAGGGAGAAATCATCGCTCAAGCCGGAAAAAAAGGAGGAGTGACAATAGCCACAAATATGGCAGGTCGTGGAGTAGATATCAGACTCGGAGGAAATCCTGGTTCTCGTGCTCTCTATGATGAAGTGAGATCAATCGGTGGGCTTTTCGTAATGGGTACAGAACGACATGAAGCACGACGCATAGACAATCAGCTTCGCGGACGATCCGGAAGACAGGGTGATCCCGGCTCAACGCAGTTTTTTGTTTCACTTGAAGACTCATTGATGCGCATTTTCGCATCGGATACTATAAAGAATCTCATGGGAAAACTCGGAGTTCCAGAAGATGAGCCGATACAGAATAGAATAATCACCCGATCACTGGAAACCGCACAAACAAAGATAGAAGGTTTTAACTTTGATTCACGAAAGCATATTCTAGAATATGATGATATTTTGAATCAACAAAGAAAAACAGTTTACAGTCGTCGCCGTGAAATACTTCTTGGAAATCAGGAAATAGTTGAGGCAAAAATTATGGAAGTTGTGGGTGATAATGTAGAAGCAAAAAAAGTAATTGAAAATAAAATCTCTACAATTGGTGAAGAACGATTCCTTACTGTTGCCCGCCAGCTCATGCTACAGACCATAGATATGTTCTGGGTGGAGCATCTCGAAATTATGGACTATACCCGTTCAAGCGTGAATCTCCGCGCTTATGGTCAACGCGATCCGCTTGTTGAATACAAGAAAGAAGGCTTGAGACTATTCAAAGAAATGCAGACAGCAATCAATACAAAAATTATTGAATTACTTCCCCATATCGCAGGAGGAATTATCACACCGGAGACAGTAGAGCTCAAGGAAGTGCATGAACAGGCACAAATAATAGGAGGTGGAGATGGGAGTGGAAATACTTCAAGTGGTGGCAACACGAATGCGCCAGCCTCGAAAAAGCCAGCGGTAGGAAGAAATGATCCGTGCTCTTGCGGATCGCAAAAGAAATATAAAAAGTGTCATGGGAAGTAATAATAATGCTATCACCTGAAAAAATAAAAGTAATTTGTGATGAATATGGTGTAGGGGATTTCATATCAATCGGTAAAATTGCTGAGGGTGTTTTGAATGAAAATTATTTCCTTCAAACCGCGACCGGAAAATACTTCATCAAATCAGTAAGGGGGAAATTAAAAAATAAATTGGAAATGATATTCTGGATTGAGTCTTTTATGAAATCACAGGAAATCCCAGCCATTGTCATGCAGAAAACCCGATCTGGAACTATATCTTTAGAATTAGGCGAGGAAACTATCACCTTATACCCTTTTATAGAAAATGATATGGATCATATGTATTCGGAAAAAGACTTCTATACTATGGGAAAAATACTCGGAAAAATACATAAAATATCGGAACAGAAAATTTTGAGTCCGATGCCGATCAAAGAACACAATAAACCATCAAGCCAGACCATCTCTGAACGGTTACAAGTATATCGCGATGAAATAACAAAGAAAGCTGTTCAGAATGACGCAGACAAAGAATTTTTGCATTATATAGATTTCAAGATGAGCATGAGAGCGGAAGTAAAAGATATCGTTTTAACGAATAACACTTTGATCCACGGAGATTATCATCATGGAAATATATTAATTGATAAAGAGACAAGAGAAATTATAGGCATTTGTGACTGGGAGAAAACAGAATACGCACCGAGATCCTATGAACTGGCACGATCCATTTTGTATAACTGTTTTGGAATAGAGTCTGAAATATCAAAATCACTTGATAATGGCAGGAGCTTTATGGAAGGATACAGATCGATCATATCTATCACACCAGAAGAAATAATGAGTGGGTTTGATATGAGAATTTCTAGAATGATTCTATCGAGCTGGATAGAGGAAAAATATTACAGGCAAAACGATATCCGAGCAAATCATTTTATAGAAAGTGAAATCAGAACGATAGATTCTTATATAAATGGAAATTTGAGAAAAGAGATTGAGGGTATTTTATAATTTGAGATTTAATTTTGAGGTAATATTGACTTTAAAATAGTCTTTGCTAATATTATAAGCAATACTGTTCGCGGTCATTGGAATAGCACACCAAGCTGATATAATCGGCATTGTCGCTGGTGACGAACACTATGGAAAGACCCTTCGGGGTCTTTTGTGCTTTTTATACATAATACTAAAAAAGTGTTTGGGGCCATTTTTTATTTGCCTAACCACAGCAATGATTTTTACATTATTATGAATCTTAATAAAAGACCAGAAATCTGCAGATTCATCTTGATCTTTAATAGCAAGCATCTTATTTTTATTATAATCTTTAAAGTTCTTACTAGAACCGATTATCATAGATGCATATTTCAATAAACTTAGTCTTTCAATTTGTTCATTAATCTCTCTAAACTTCTTCCCTTTTCTAATAAGATGACGAAAACCGTGTCTATTGAAATAGATTTTTTCATAGCCAAAAGCGGGACATTTTACATACCCTATCTTCTTATATTCTTCATAACACTTTTTAATAAAATTCCTATGACTTTCGAGATACATCCCTTAACTCTAGCAAAACCGCTATGAAATCCTGATAAAGTTTTGATAAAATCTAAATGAAATTTTTATCATTTTTTCATAAGTTGGGGATAACTAGGTAATTTTTCCATAGTTTTAGTCGCAAATAGCAATCACCATCATCTCCAACGGCAAACTTTCTACATAAGACTTACCTGTAGCGTCATACGCTTTGAGCAATTCCATAAGCATGCCTGAATTTATTTTATTTTTTATTTGATTATTTTCATCACCGCCCTTCTCATTATCATTCCCTTTGACCAAGCTTTCTATCACCTTCCAATCATCTTCTGAAATCTGCTCTTTCAGACTAGCTACTTGAGATGTGCTATTTTTCAAAATCAAAACTATACGCATCTTTTCTATAACAAGTGCGATAAAAATCTTTATAGAAATATTATTTTCTCTGACTTTAAATATAATAGACAATGCCTTGTCCTTGTCGGCATTTGCCAAGGCTACAATAAAATCATTTACCAGAGACCCCTTCGGTGCACCGGTAATATCTTCCACTTCTTTTATTGATACTTTTTTATCAGCCGATATGCTTATAACTTTTTGAAGAATTCCTAGAGTATCGCGGAAAGATCCATCACCAAGCAATGCTATGAGATCCGCAACACCAGCCTCCAGAGCAAATCCTTCTTTTTTGGCGATTTTACCAACATGAGTTTTCAGAACTTCCCTATTTGGCTTTTTGAAAGTGAAAACTTGGCAACGGGAAACTACGGTTTCAGGAATTTTGTCAGTTTCGGTGGTGGCAAGTATGAAAAGCGCATGAGCAGGTGGTTCTTCCAGAGTTTTGAGCAGAGCATTGAAAGCCTCCTTGGTAAGCATGTGTACTTCATCTATTATATAAACTTTGTATTTTGATTCGAAAGGCAAAACACTTACCCCATCACGAATCTCGCGAATATCATCAATACCACGATTTGATGCTGCGTCTATCTCATAAATATCATTCTCACTTATACCTAGCGCTCGGGAAAATATACGAGCAATAGAAGTCTTACCTGTACCACGACTCCCTGAGAAAAGATAGGCATGAGCGATGCGATCCGCCTGTATGGAACTATCCAAGACATTCACCACATGCTCTTGACCTATAATATCCGACCAATCGAAAGGACGGTATTTGCGATAGAGCACAGCATGACTGTCTTGCCCTTTACTTTTTTTATCCTTTTTATCTAACATGGGGCTATTGTAGCATTTTGATATAGGCCTTCACAATTTCCTCCACACCCTTAAGATCTGTGCTTTCCATAAGCTTCATCCGAAGTTCCTTTGCACCATCCCAGCCAGACACATAAGCCTTGAAATGCTTTTTCATTACCGCAAAACTCTTCACATCTCCGAGCTTTTTGTCAAAGGCGATAGCGTGTTCTAACATCACCGTAAGTCTTTCACGAGGTGGAATATCTGCAATACTTTTGCCAAGAAACTTTTTATTGAAAAACCATGGATTGCCAAATATTCCGCGTCCTACCATAGCTCCGTCACAACCGCTTTCTTCTATTTTTTTATAAGCCTCAGCGAGCGAGTTCACATCACCATTGCCGAGAAGCACAGTTTCCGGAGAAATCCTGTTTCGCAATTCTACAATTTTCGGCATCAAGTCCCAATGCGCCGGCACATCTGACATTTCCTTTCGTGTGCGAAGATGCACAGTAAGTGCCGCAGGCTTTTCTTCAAGGATATTTGTAATCCAACTATCTATTTCATTTTTATTATAGCCAATTCTAGTCTTAACAGAGACTGGAATATTTGGCGCACCTTTGCAAGCGGCTTGTATTATAGCTTTTGCATTTTTTAAATCTTTTATATGTCCCGCCCCAGCACCCTGTTTTTCTACTGCCCTATCAGGACATCCCATATTTATATCCAACCCGTCAAAGCCAAGCTTCTCTATAAGCCGTGCCGCCTCTTCCATTTTCTTTGTATTGCCAGTGAAGAGTTGTGCAACTATCGGTCTTTCATTCTCGGCAAATTCCAAATCCCGTAAAAGCATGTCTTTTCCGGGTGAACATAGTCCATCAGCAGAGACAAACTCCGTCCACATAACATCCGGCTTGCCGTATTTTGCAAACATACTACGAAATGCCACATCAGTGACATTTGCCATTGGTGCTATGACTACTATAGGTTTTGCAAGCTTTTTCCAGAAGTTTTTTACCACTCACCCATACTACTACCTTACCGCCTCTTCTAGCAAATCAAGCATATCGCTATCGCGAGATGAGCTTCCGAGAAAAATCACCGTGAAAAATCTTTTTTGTTTACCAAGTTTGAAAAGTGCCACACTTGTCCTATTTGCTTCCGTAGTATATCCCTTCTTGCCTCCGGCATATGAATCAAGGTTCAAAAGTCGTGTCGGATTGACCCATGTATGAACTCTTATGGTTTTTGTTTTCTCCAGAGTAATATCAAAAATTTCAGGATTATTCTTCACTATCCATTTTACTATAATAGCGATATCATTGCTTGTGGAAACATTTTTTGGAGATAATCCAGAAGGATCGGCAAAGTATGTTCTATAGGCGCCTATATTATTTACAAAAGTATTCATTTCGGCTATGAACTTACTTCTACCGTAACGCCTTGCCAATGCCTCTGCAGCATCATTGCTTGATACCATAAGAAGCGGATACAGAAGCTCTTTCAACTTGAACTTTTCTCCCTCTCGAAACTTCGCCTCGTTACCATATGTCTTGAGAGATATCGCATCGACAGTGATAGTATCGTTTGCTCTCATCAACTTCTGTGCAACAACAGCAGTTACAAGTTTCGTAATAGAAGCTATCGGCATCAACTTATCAGGCGCTTTCTCAAGTACGATAACATCGCGATCCATATCCACTACCACATAGGATTTGGCAGTTATTTTTGAATTCACAGATTTCGGCAAGGAGTTTTTTGCATTTTCTATAATATCTCTCCCATCATCAGCAGAATATATAAATACTCTGGAAAAACGAGAAATATATGTCTGCTCATCACCACCTTCTTCTAGGAGTGAAATGTTCTCTGTAGAATCATCAATTTTAAGATCTGTATCTACAAAATTGTCAGTATCGGCAAAAATCTTTCCAATAGAGATATCTCTCGCTTCAATATACGGAATCAAAGATGATTTTGAAATATTAAATAGAAAAATACCGACAAAAGCGATACCAACGCCAGTAATACATGCCGTTAATATTGAAAAATACAATTTTATAAATCTTTTTTCCATTCTATTCTTCCACTATTAATCTACCACCTTCTTGTCAGAAGAAAAAATATTATTTCCAAAACGAAGATTTATATACTCATATATTTTATTTGAGTTACTTTTCCAGAAAGCAATGAGATTTGACGATATAGTATCGAGAGATGTTCTATCGTCAAAGTAGGCAACTGTAATACTTTGATCGTTATTTTTTATATATAATTCATAACTTCCATCATTATTTATAAGAATTCCATTTGCCGACACACCCGCTGTCTGTATGGTTTTGACAAAATTCTGCAAATTCATAAATGTATTAGAATCAATAAATTTCGTCCCTATAGAGAGAGTGTTAGAATCTGAATTGAGATAATATTTTATATATATTTCATCTGGAGTATCTTCTACTGTATCATAGACATAGGCATATGAGTCGGAAAAAAAACAGTCTTTGGTATCATCTTTGAATCCGTCACAGACTATAGCGCTTCTCTGTCTTTCTGTAATAGCTATCTCTATAGAAGAAAGATTTTTTGAAACAACAGCCAGAGATTTTATCTTTTTAAATGAATCTGTGAGTATAGTTTCGATAGTGTTCTTTGAATAAAACAGAATGTTTGACTTCGGTATAACAGAAAAATAGTATCCGTTGAAAGTCTTGAGCACTTGTTCCCGCAAATCTTCCGTTTGCAATGTAGACAATCCGCGGAATTCCACCGTGGATATTTGCATAACCGGCGAACGCAGTATGAATACACAGAGAATGCTAATCAATAAGATGCAGGTGCAAATAATCACTGCTGAAATGATATTTTTCCTGCGCTTTATTTCCAAATATTTTGCGGATTGTAGGGCACGTGTACGACCAAGATTCATTATGAAATAATATTTTTACCCATATACTTCCTCAATACTTCCGGAATAGCTATAGAACCGTCGTCTTGCTGATAGTTTTCCACAAGTGAAACAAGGATGCGCGGAGTGGGTATAGCTGTGCAGTTTAGCGAATGTGCATAACGGAGCTTGCCCAGAGCATCGCGATAGCGAATATTGAATCGTCTAGTCTGGAAATCATGGAAATACGAAGCGGATGAAATCTCCCTGTATGCATTTTCCTTCGGCACCCAGAGATTTATATCGTATTTTTTTACTTGTCCAAGCCCGAGATCGCCACCGCAGTTTATAACGGTTTGATATGGAATGCCGAGGGATTCTATAAACTCCTCTGTATTTGCATTGATCTCTTCATGATTTTTCACCGACTCTTCATGACTTGCCTCGCATAGTATAAGCTGTTCAAATTTATAAAATTCATGCACCCGGATAAGTCCCTTTACATCCTTACTATGAGCTCCTGCTTCACGGCGATAGCATGGTGAAAATCCCAAATAGCGTTTTGGCAAATCTTTTAACTCCAACACCTCCTCACCATGCATTGCCATAAGAGGTACTTCGGCAGTACCAGAGAGTACATCGCTATCTTGGGTCATATAAAAGTCTTCTACATCTCCCGGAAGATGTCCGGTGCCATAGAGATTTATTTTTCTTACTATACTAGGAGATATGACAGGTGTGAACTTTTTATTGCTGAAAAACTCCATTGCGTATTGCCATATCGCAAAGGAAAGTCGTGCTCCGTCACCTATAAGAAAATACCCTCTGAAACCGTGAACCTTCGCACCTCTTTCAAAGTCAACCATGCCAAGCCTGGTCATGAGCTCTACATGATCTTTGGCTTCAAAGTTAAAAATTGTTTTCTCGCCCCAAGCCTTCACTTCTTTATTATCTTTGTCTGTATCACCATCTGGAACTGACATGTCTGGAATATTTGGCACCTTAAGCATCATATCCTGCCATTCTTTCATGATTTCTTTTAGCGTTTCCTCCTCTTTCTGCAAAGTCTCCTTTACCACTTTCATATCAGCTATCATGTTCTCACGATCTTTAGGAGTTGCCTTTGGCATTTTTTCACTTATAGCATTTTGTTCTGCTCGCTTTTTCTCAATAGAAGATAGAGTTTCCTTGCGCTTATCATCAAGGGTAATAAGCTCGTCAATCTTGATATTGACATGCTTTTTCTTCGCCCCAGCTTCTACTATGTCTTTATTGTCCCTTATAAATTTGATGTCTAACATGGATAAATAATAGCAGAAAAAACAAAAGTTATCCACAAATTATGAAATTTTGATAAAAATTTCATACGGATTTTATCAAAATTTTATCAGGATTTCATAACTTTTTGCTAGGATTATAACCATGGACGAAAAACATAATAAAGAATTTTATAAAAGCATAGGGAAAGTATATTGCCCTTATTTCAAAGACTATATTCATTTTACAAGAGTTGGTTTTGAACATATTAAATATAAAACAAAATACAAGGCGCGTAATGAGAGAGATCAGTATGTGCGTTTCAAACTTTTACCCGTATCAGTGAAAGTAATCAGTCTATCTCACACTCTACAAGGAATAACTTCCCAAAAGAGATTTGAAGAGAGACTCATTCATAATCGCAAGGAAATAGCACTTCTCTTGGTTGTATATTATGAATTTATAGCAATTATAGATGAAAAGAAGATCAAAGTTGTTATAAAGGAAATAGATAACAGAAACAAAGTATTTCTAAGTATTATTCTGCTCTTCAAAGAAAAAACACCACTTGAAGAAAGTGATGGTTTTATTGAGCATTTGGCTACAGCTGAATGCCGTGATGGGTAATCCCTCCAAATGCCTAAGAAAAGTATAGCAAATGATAATAAAAAGTAAAGTATGAATAAAGAAAACATCTACATTATTTATAAAGAAAATCTCCCCGAACGTCTACAGAACATTCCCCAGCCGCCAAAGAAGCTTTATGTTGCGGGCACTATGCCAAAACCAGATACAAAGATACTTTGTGTGGTTGGTGCACGCAGGCATTCAAGCTATGGCGAGGAAGCATGCAAGAAACTTATTTCCGGTCTCAAGGGATATGATATTTGTATAGTCTCCGGACTTGCATTGGGTATTGACTCTATAGCTCATAGATCGGCACTTGATGCGGGACTCTCCACTATCGCTTTCCCCGGCTCGGGGCTTGATGATAAAGTTTTATATCCGCATAAAAATAAAAGGCTCGCTGAGGAAATAATATGTGCAGACGGTGCGGTGATTTCTGAATTTGAAATGTGGCAAACGGGTACAGACTGGACATTTCCGCAACGGAATCGTCTGATGGCAGGAATTTCCCAAGCCACCATTGTCATAGAAGCAAAGATGAAATCCGGCACACTTATCACATCCCGTCTTGCTCTAGACTATAATCGTGATGTGGGCGCAGTTCCGGGACAGATCACTTCAGAGCTTTCTGATGGACCAAATGATCTCATACGCGACGGGGCTACACCCATAACCTGTTCTGATGATATTCTGGAAATATTGGGATTGAAGACTAAGGACGAAATAGAGAACGAAAAATCACAAGCCGGCACCAGAAAAGATATTCAGCCAAGTCTATTATTAAATTTAACAGCGACCGAAAGAATGATCGTAGAATATCTACAGATAGAGGCACATACAAATGAGAAACTCGTAATGAAAAGTGGATTATCTGCAAGAGAAATAAATGAGTCTATTTCATCCCTTGAGATACAGGGATTAATAACTGAGAGTGGTGGGAGGGTTAGGATGGTTTAAATAAACTCACTTTTCTCCCAAAATTTGCCACTTTCACCATTCCCGTGTAATACTAGATTGCATATATGAAATTATTAATCGTAGAGTCTCCCGCAAAAGCAAAGACTATTTCAAAATATTTGGACGGCAAATACACAGTGAAAGCATCTGTTGGGCATATCCGAGACTTACCGAAGAGTAATAAAAAGGCAATAGACATAGAGGGTGGATTTATTCCCCATTATGAAATTTCTCCTGGGAAAGAAGCGGTGGTCGCCGAGATACGTGCACTCGCGGATAAGGCAGAAGAAGTAATACTTGCAACCGACCCCGACCGCGAAGGAGAGGCTATAGCCTGGCATATCGCCGAAGCGGCAGGTTTGCATAATCCCAAACGCGTAGTCTTTCATGAAATCACCAAGGATGCCGTGATAGAAGCCATGGAACATCCGAGAAAAATCGACGAGAATCTACGCATGGCACAGGAAGCACGCCGTGTACTCGACCGTCTAGTAGGTTATGATCTATCAGGACTTATATGGAAAAAAGTTCGTTATGGACTTTCTGCCGGACGAGTACAATCCCCTGCATTACGTATAATAATGGAACGCGAGCGAGAAATACGCGCATTCAAGTCTCATGCTTTCTGGGTTATAACTGCAGATACGACGAACACATCAAAGCCCGCAACACCGCTTACACTCACTTGTTCCGAGGAACCGACGGATTTCAAAGAAGTAGAGAGAATATTGAAATTAGGAAAAGAAAATCCATGGGAAATCACCGCCGTTGAAGAAAGCACTATGAAGCGTTCTCCTCGCGCACCTTTTATCACTTCCACTCTACAGCAGGCGGCAAG